>Ga0209415_10004411_pt1 | contig 25794 bp, 18 predicted proteins | sample PeaSoiSIISIP2007_FD_187696 | JGI IMG/M metagenome (GOLD analysis project Ga0209415, IMG submission 187696) | Peat soil microbial communities from Weissenstadt, Germany - SII-SIP-2007 (SPAdes) (version 2) | ecosystem: Environmental > Terrestrial > Soil > Wetlands > Peat | place: Germany... | reverse complement strand
GGTTGGTGACCTGCGCGAACAGCTGCTTGAAGTAGGAGAACAGCGGCGGCGCCTGATCGGAGAAGACCGCCAGGGACTGGTCGTTGCCCATCGAGCCGACGGGCTCCTGGCCGTCGCGAGCCATCGGGGTCAGCAGCACGCGCAGGTCCTCCTGGGAGTAGCCGAAGGCGCGCTGGCGCAGGTGCAGCGGCTGGTCTGAGATCGTGACCTGCTCAGAGGGCGGCAGGTCGTCGAAGTGCACGGAGTTGCGCACGAACCACTCGCCGTAGGGGCGCTGCGTGGAGACGGCGCGCTTGACCTCGCCGTCCTCGACGATCCGCCCCCGCTCCAGGTCCACGAGGAACAGCTTGCCGGGCTGCAGACGGCCCAGGCGGCGGACCTGGCCAGCGGGGATGTCCAGCAGGCCGGCCTCCGAGCCCAGCACGACGTGGCCGTCGGTGGTCTCAACCCAGCGGCCGGGGCGCAGGCCGTTGCGGTCGAGCGTGGCGCCGACGACGCGACCGTCGGTGAAGGCGACCGCCGCCGGACCATCCCACGGCTCCATCAGGCAGGCGTGGAAGGCGTAGAAGCCCTTCAGGTCATCGGGCAGGTCCGCGCGGTTGCGGAAGGCCTCGGGGATCATCATCATCACCGCGTGGGGCAGCTCGCGGCCGGCGAGCAGGAGCAGCTCGAGCACGTTGTCGAAGGTCGCCGAGTCGGAGTTGCCGACGGTGACGACGGGCAGGATCTTGGGCAGGTCCTCGCCGAACAGCTCGCTTGAGAGCTCCGACTCGCGCGCGCGCATCCAGTTGACGTTGCCCATCACGGTGTTTATCTCGCCGTTGTGGCACGTCACGCGGTAGGGGTGGGCCAGCTCCCAGGAGGGGAAGGTGTTGGTCGAGAAGCGCGAGTGCACGAGCGCCAGCGCGCTCTTGCAGCGCTCGTCCTGGAGGTCGGGGTAGAAGGGGGCGAGCTGGTTGCTGATCAGCATGCCCTTGTAGTTGACGGTGCGCGAGGAGCTCGAGGTCACATACAGGCCCGGCTCGGCCGTGAGCTCGCAGATGCGCCGGATCACATAGAGCTTGCGCTCGAAGGCGTGGGTGGGTGGGTCTCCATCAAAGGAGCCTTCGCGTGCTCCGCCAGCCTCTGCTCCGCCGGCGGCCTCAGGAGCGGTGCGTGTAAGCGGATCGCCGGTAGACCCGAGCGACCCGGCTCCCACGAACAGCTGGCGGATCACCGGCCGGCAGGCCCCGGCAGTGCGCCCGCAGTGCTCTGGAGCGACGGGCACGTCCCGCCAACCGAGCACCCGCTGGCCCTCCGCCACGACGGTCGCCTCCAGGGTCTGCTCCAGGCGCTCGCGGGCGGCCACGTCGGTGGGCAGGAAGCACATCAGCACCCCGTAGCGACCCAGCGGCGGAAGCTCGAACGGCACCACCTCGCGCAGCAGGGCGTCGGGCATCTGCATCAGGATCCCGGCGCCGTCGCCGGTCGTCGGGTCAGCCCCGGAGGCGCCGCGGTGCTCGAGGTTCTCCAGCGCGCGGATCGCCATCGTCACGACCTCGTGGGTGGGGCGGTTGTCCAGGCGCGCGACCATGCCCACGCCGCACGCGTCGTGCTCGAAGCGGGGGTCGTAGAGTCCGACGGCCTTGGAGGGCTGCATGGTGTGCGAAGTCATGGAAGGTGCTCCGGGGGAGTGGCGCCTGCAGTACGGGTGGGGTGCCCGTAGAGGCCACTGTGGGCGCCTGAGGCGGAGCCTGAAAGCGTAGCATCGACCGGGGGGACGGAATCCGCCGGCGGGAGCGGGCGGACGGGGCCGTATTCCGCGGCTAGACTGGCCGGTTAGCCAGCCGGGTCCGCGGGTATGCTTGCAAATAGCAGGATGACCTCTGGCTCGCAGAGGTCTCTGAATGTGTGAACAGTGCTCCCGCGGGGGACTATCATCGATGATGACAGCCACCCCGAGAGCCGACCCAGAGAACCTGGAGAGGCGATGAGGCCCGACGTCGAGCTGACGCTGCCCGCGCGCGCGGAGAACGTGGCGATCGTGCGTCATGCGATCGGCGCGCTGGGCGAGGCGATCGAGATCGACGCGCAGACGCTGTCGGACATTCGCCTGGCGGTCACCGAGGCGTGCACGAACGTGGTGGTGCACGCCTACCCCGATGGCCGCGAGGGGCCACTGGAGGTGCTGGCCACGCTCGGCGGGAAGGAGCTGACGGTGGTGGTGCGCGACGAGGGTAAGGGCATCGCGGCGCGGACGGACAGCCCGGGGCTGGGGCTGGGCCTGCCGCTGATCGCCTCGCTGGCCGAATCGGTGCAGCTGGGCCACGACGAGGACCGGCGCACCGAGGTGCGCATGACGTTCTCGCTGAGCAACTCCCCGACGCGCTCGTGAGCGGCTCGACGTCCCTGCGACTGGCCAACGGCCCGCTGGCGGCGCCGGTGCTGTGCCGGGTGGTGTCGATGGTGATGGCCCGGGCGCAGGCGCCGATGAATCGCCTCGAGGACGCGATGCTGGTGTGCGACACGATCTCCGCGCACGCCCCGGCGCACGCGGCCGACGGGCACCTGACGCTCGACCTCAGCACCGACCGGGGCCGGCTGGAGATGCGCGTGACCGAGCTCTCCGAGCACGGCGCCCGCGGACTGCTTCAGGACGCGGCGATACCCGGAGTGGGAAACGTGCTGGAGCGCCTGACCGACGAGCTGCGCGTCGAGCCGGGCGACGAGAGCGGCCGGGAGGAGCTGATCCTCGCGATCAGCTTTTAAGGGCCCATCCCTCCAGGCCCGCACGCTCCTATCGGGATGGGCCCTTGGTCGGCTTGGCGCCCGCGGCTGGACGCGGGGCGGCCCTCTTGGCCGGAGCCTTCTTGGCGGAGGCCTTCTTCTTTGTCTTTGGAGACCCCTTGGCGGCGCCGTTCTTCTTGGCCGCTGGGCCGGCACCGGCGCCCCGGCGCTGGCGGACCTCCTCCAGGGAGGCCTCCAGCGCTCCCATCAGGTCGGGCGTGGCGGTCGGCTCGCGGCGGGCGTGGGGCTCGACCACGATCTCCTCGCCCGCGGCCTTGCGGTCGATCAGGTCCAGCAGCGCCTCGCGGTAGTTGTCGTGGTACTTGGTGATGTCGAAGGACTCCGCGATCGACTCGACCAGGCGCCGCGCGACGCTGAGCTCGCGCTCGCCCAGGGGGACGTTCTCGGCGTCTTCGAGCTCGCGCAGGTTCTGCGCGGACTGGATTTCGTCGCCGAAGTTCATGGTGGTCATCAGCAGGGCCTCGCCGCGCGGGCGGATCGCCACCAGGCGCTCGCGCGAGCGCAGCACGATGCGCGCGATCGCGACCTTGCCCGTGTCGCGCATCGCCTCCAGCAGCAGGCGGTAGGAGTGGGCGCCGCCTTTGCTGGGAACGACGTAGTAGGGCTGGTCGAAGTAGATCGGGTCGATCTCCTCGAACTCGACGAAGTCCTCGATGTCGATCGTGCGCGTGAAGGCCGGCTCCAGCGCGGCGAACTCCTCGGGCTCGATCACGACGTGGCGTTCGGGGGCGATCTCATAGCCCTTGACGATCTCCGAGTAGGGGACCTCGACTTCCTCGACCGGGCAGATGCGCTTCATGTAGATGCGGGCGTGGTCGGTGGCGTGGAGCTGGTGGAAGTTGACGCTGCGGTGCACGACAGCGCTGTACAGCCTCACCGGGACGCTGACCAGGCCGAAGGTCAGCGTGCCCATCCACATCGAACGGGGCATTGGGACAGTGTTACCGCAATCCGGCGGTTGTCAACCCACGAAGGACCTCTTGGCGGTTGCACCGGTCGGTGCGGCCACCGGCGCCGGGCGCTCCCTCGCCGGCCTTCCTGCGGCCAGCTTCCTCCACCTCCACCTCCACCTCCACCTCCACCTCCACCTCCACCTCCACCGCCCCGCCGGCCTCAACCGCCCGGCGGCTCCTCCAGCCCCGCGCGCAGGCGCGCCAGCGCCTGGCGGATCAGGCGGGAGACCTGCATCTGGGAGACGCCGATGCGCTCGCCGATCTCGGCCTGCATCAGGTCCTCGCCGAAGCGCAGCTGCAGGACCAGGCGCTCGCGCTCGGAGATACGGGCGAGCAGGGGCTCGAGCGTGGCGCGCTGCTCGGCGCGCAGGAAGCCGGAGTCCTCGTCGGCGAGGCTGTCGGCGACGGTCTCGGTGGGGTCCTCGCCCTGGGCGGAGCGGGGGGCGTCGAGCGAGCCCGCGCGGTAGGCGGCGGCCGCTTCGAGCGCCTCCAGGACGTGCTCGGGGGAGGCGCCGACGGCCTGTGCGATCTCGCCCACCGAAGGCGAGCGCCGCTGGCCGGCGGAGAGCTGGGTGACGGCACGATCGACGCGCAGCGCGAGTTCCTGGAGGTCGCGGGGAACGCGCACCGACCACGTGCGGTCGCGGAAGTGGCGCTTGAGCTCGCCGAGGATCGTGGGGACGGCGTAGCTGGAGAAGGCGACCTCGCGGGCGCGGTCGAAGCGGTCGACCGCCTTCAGCAGGCCCAGCGAGGCGACCTGGACCAGGTCCTCCAGGGGCTCCTCGGCGCGCTGGTAGCGGCGCGCGAGTTGGCGCGCCAGCGGCAGGTAGCGCTCGATCAGCTGCTCGCGCGCGCGAGCGTCGCCGCTCTGGCGCAGGCGCTCGAACAGCTCGCCGTCGGAGGGCTCGCTCACCGAGTCCCCGATACGGGCGGCCTCTCGCGGAGGGTCTCGGCGTCGCCCCATGAGCACAGTGTGGCGCGCCCGGGGCAGGTGAGGCACAGCTCGCGGTGGGGAGCGGGGCTGACCGCGAAGCCGGCCCGGCGAACGCGCGCGGCGCGAGCGAGCAGCTCGGCTTCCAGCGCGGGAGCCTCGGCGGCGCGGAAGGTGGCGGTGACCCACTCGCGCGGGCGGGCGAGGAACCAGTGGACGACCTCCACGCGCGGAGCGCCGCCGTGCAGGGCGGCGAGCGCGTAGAGCAGGCGCTGGGCGCCGTAGGTGCGGCGCACGTGGGCCTCCAGGTCCTCGCCGGAGGGGAGGCGGTCGCTCTTGTAGTCCACGACGAGGCTGCCGGAGGGCTCGGCGAGCAGCACGTCGAGCACGCCCGTGACCAGCGGGTGGGCGGGGCCGAGCGAGAACGCGAACGGGTGCTCGCGCCGCACGTCCGCGCCCTGCAGCCGCCGGGCGAGCGGGGTGGCGCAGGCGGCGCGCAGCAGCTCAGCCAGCTCCGCGCGCTCGCGCGGGGAGACCGCCAGCCCCAGCTCCCGCGCGGCCAGACCGACGTCGCGCACCGAGGGAGGGGACGCGAAGTCGAGCGACTGCAGGAGCCTGTGCACGAGCACGCCCCTCGCCCGCGCGGGCAACCCCCCACCCGAGCCCTCGGCCGAGCGCTCGGGAAGCCCAAGGATGCGTTCGAGGTAATAGCGGTAGCCACAGCGCTCGAGCTCGCTCAGCGCGGTGTAGCTCAACTGGATGGGGGCGAACCATTTTTTAGGAGAAGGGAGGGGCCGCGAAGCGGGGGGCGCCTGCGCCAGACGCTGACGCGAGGACGGCGCCGGCGAGTGGACGGCAGGGCCGCGGGCTTCCCCTGAAAGGGCGGCGGACGCCGGCGTGTGGAAGACGCAGCGCACCGAGACACCCTCGACACCGCGCACCGGGAGAATCTGAACCGGAGTCGCGAGCGCGGCGAGCGGCGCGGGCACCTCGACCAGCGCCGGGGCCAGCCAGGCGATCGGTGCGGGGGCCAGGCGCGGGCCGCTGCGCAGGCCGGGCCAGCGCTCGAAGTCGACGGCGCCGCTGAGCACGAGCAGCTCGCGGGCGCGCGTCGCGGCCACATAGAGGATGCGGTCCTCCTCCTCGGCCTCCGCCTGACGGCGGGCGTCGAGCAGGTCTGCATAGTGCAGCGTGGGCACCGACGCGGAGCCGTCGAGGCGCTGCAGACGCAGGCCCACACGCGGGCCGTCGAGGAGCAGGGGCGGGGCTGTGGTCGGAGGGACACGACCCAGGTCGGCCAGGCAGACGACGGGGAACTCGAGGCCCTTGGCGGCGTGGATGCTGAGCAGGCGCACCGCGTCAGGGGCCAGCTCGCCCGCCGGGGCCTCAGGCTCGGCGCCCTCCATCTCCTCCTGCTGGTGGGCTACGTGGTCCAAGAAGCCGCGCAGTGAGCGCCCCTCCTGAGACTCGTAGGAGACCGCCAGACGCACCAGCTTGTGGATGTTGGCCAACCGCCGCTCGCCCCACGGGAGCGAAAGCACGTGGGACTCGTAATCGTCTGCCATGAGCGCACGGCGCAGCAGTTCGCCCAGGGTACGGCCGGCGGCGCCGGGGCGCTCGGCGGAGATGCGCCCGACGAATGCCTCGAGACGCTCGCGGTCGGCTGGGGCCAGACGCTCGCGCAGCGGGGTAGCCAGGCGCTGGATCGTCTCCCACACTCCGCGTCCGTCGGACTGCGCGGCACGGGCAACCAGCGCCAGAGCATCGCTTGAGAGACCGACGAGCGGCGAGGCAAGCGTCGAGTAAAGCGCTACCTCATCGAGCGGGTTCGCCAGCACGCGCAGCCAGGCGAGCAGGTCGCCCACCTGCTGGTGACCCCAGAACGAGCCGACGGCCGCCAGCGTAGTCAGACCCTGCGCCTCCAGGGCGCGCTGGTAGAGCGGGAGGTCGCCGACCGAGCGCAGCAGCACCGCGACCTCTCCCGGCTGTGCACGGCCCGCATGGATCAGCTCGGCAATGCGCGCGGCCAGCAGGCGGGCTTCGGCCTGACGCCAGCGCGGGGCGGGCGGCAACTCGGCCACAGCACCGGAGGCCGGCGAGTCGCCGTTCCAGGCACGCCGATCGCTCAGCAGCAGCTCAATCGGAGGCTCGTCGGTCTCCCCCACCTCGCGGCCCGCGCGCAACGGCGCGTAGGCGCCACCAAAGCGCGTGGCAAACACGGCATTGATCGCGGCGAGCAGCGGCGGTCGACTGCGAAAGTTCCAGGTGAGCGCGAGACTCGAACCGCGCTCGGCCAACTCCGCGCGGCGAGCGCGGAAGAGGCCGACGTCGGCGTGGCGAAAGCCGTAGATCGACTGCAGCTCGTCGCCAACGGTGAACAGGTTCTCCCGCTCCAGCGCTCCCAGGACCGCGAGCTGGCGGGGGTTGGTGTCCTGGAACTCGTCCACCATCAGCAGCTCCAAGCGCTCGGACCAATGCCGGCGCACGTCCTCGTGGCGCTCCAGCAGCTCCCGCGCGAGCAGCTCCAGATCGTCGAAGTCGAGCCGCGCCCGCGCGCGCTTGAGCGCGGCGTAGCGCTCGGCGAAGTCTCGCAGCAGCGAGTCGAGCAGCGCGCAGGCGCGCGCGCCCTCGGCATCGGCATCGTCAGGCCAGCTCTCCCCCAGGGATGGCAGCACGGGCGCCGCAAGGCCCTGGCTGCGCAGCTGCGCGTAGACCCCCAGCACCATCCCGCGGAGGCGATCGGCACTGTAGGCGGCGACAAGATCCACCCCCGGCGAGCCCTCCCGCGTGAGGAACGAGCCCAGCGCCGCGCTGAATGCCTGCACGCGCAGACGCCCGGAATGAGGCTCGTCGAGCACCGTGAAATCGGGGTCCAGCGTGGCCGCCAGCGGATGGGTGCGCAGCAGCCGAGCACAGAAGCCGTGGAAGGTACCGATGAAGGCCGCCTCGGTGTCACGCGCGGCGTCGCGGGCGCCGAGAGCCATGAAACGTGCGCGGATGCGCTCCTTCAGCTCGCCGGCCGCACGCTCGGTGAAGGTGATCGCCAAGATGCGCCCCGGAGCGAGGCCGTCCTCGAGGACGGCACGCACGAAGCGCTCCACCAGCACCGAGGTTTTGCCCGAGCCGGCGCCGGCGGCCAGCAGCAGCGAGCCCTCACGACGCGCGATGGCCTGCTCCTGCTCGTCGGTCAGGCTTCGCGTCGAAGACGCCCGCGGTTGAACCGCAGCGGGCGCCTCGGTGGGGAAGCGCAGCGTGAGCTGAGTGCCGGCGGCCATCACGCGCACCTGCAGATGCTCGGATACATACAGCCACCGTCGCCGAAGCCGCACGTGTCCGGTCGTGGTTCCAGCGCACCGGCGTCGGCCTGGGCGGCGGCCTCGCGCGCAAGGGCTAGCAGCTCATCCACGATCGCCTGCACCTCCTCGGGGGCGCGAGCGTCGCCACGGACGCATTCGAGCTCGATCCCGCCCGTGGTGGGCTCAGTCGCGCCGCCCGCCGCATCCACCCCATCCCCCACGGCAAGCAGACCGCGGGCGCGCAGGTCCCGTCCGGAGAGGGGCTGGTAGAAGCCGCCGACCACGGACGTGCCGAGAAGCTGCTCGACGGCGCGCATGTAGAGCGCGACCTGCATGCTGCGCTCGCCCGCCCATCTGTCGGCGGGCGGCGCGACGGCACCCTTGTAGTCGTAGACGACGGCCCTGCCGATCCCGCCCGCGCCCACCTCGACGTCGACGCGGTCGATGCGCCCACGCAGGCGCACGCCGTAGCCGAGGTCGAGCGGCGGCAGCGATGGTGTGTCCTCGGGGAACCCGAAGCCAAGCTCCAGGTGCAGCGGCTCGAGCGGGGAGTCGCGCTCAGCGGCGTGGGCGAGATAGCGCTCCAGGTCGGCCTCCAGCCGGCGGCGCACCCCCGGCACGCGCTCGGGGGCGACCGACAGCGGGAAGTCGGGAGCGTGGCGCGCGAGCGCCTCGTGCAGCAGCTCGCGCGCCGCGGCCAGGCGCCCCGGCGTGAGCCGGGCCGAGCCATAGCGCTGTTGCAACCCCGCCAGCGTGTCGCGCAGCGCGGCGTGAGCCAGCCCGCCGCGGGCGAGCGGCTCGGGGTCCGGATCGAGGTCCTGGGCGCGCAGCAGCCGCTCGACGAACCAGCGCACGGGGCAATCCGCCCAGAGCTTCAGCGAGGAGGCCGACCACAGCCGGTCCTCGCGCAGCTCGGCGAGCAGCCGGGCGTCGGCCAGCGGAGCCAGCGCGGACGCGGCAGCGCGGGGGGAGTCGAGCGCCAGCTCCCGCGCGGCCCAGCTCGCGGGCGCAGGGCCGGGGCCGGGCCACCGCGCGGCGCCCGCGGGCCGCCTGGCGCGCTCACCGCGCAAGGTTTCGGGGAAGAGGTCGCAGACGTCGTCGAGGAACAGCGAGGGCACGCTGGACTCGCCCTCCTCGGTGGCCGTGTGCCAGCTCAAGACGAGCAGCTCCTCCGGGCGCGAGACGGCGGCGTAGAACAGGTAGCGCTCCGCCGCAAGAGCCTGCTCCGGCGCGCCGAGGCGCAGCCCGGAGGCTGCGGCCAACGTCCGACGCTCCTCCTCGGAGAGGACTGGCAGAGGGCGGGGAGGCGCAGGGAAGAACCCCTCCTGCAGACCGCACAGGAACAGCGCGCGGACGCGCCGCGCGCGCAGGGCCAGCGGGTCGAGCACCGCGACGGCGTCCTCGGCACCTGACTCCAGGTGGTCGCTCGCGGGAAGCTCAAGGCCCCTGAGCAACGCAAGCAGCTCTGCGGGCGACGGCGCAAGCGACGGTTCGGCCCGCACCAGCTCAGCGAGCTCTCCCAGCGCGCGCGTGGCTCCCGCGAGCGCCTGCGCCTCACCTAGCTGCTCGTCCTCGAGCACCGCCCCGGCGTGGCGGCGGGGAGCGCAGAAGAGCCATTCCAGCTCCCGCGCGGTGCGCTGGATCAGCGCCAGCGGCCCACGCTCGGCGGCGTCGCGAAGGTGGTCGAGCGTCTCCAGGGGCCACTGCTCGGCCTCCCACAGCGCCCGCGCGCCGGCCGCGCTGCGCACGCCCGTGCGCCGCGCGGCAGCCTCCAGGCGGTCGGCCAGCTCCTGGTGCTCCAGCAGGCCGGGCGCGCGCAGCCAGGCCAAGAGATCCTCCAGACGGCCCTCCTCCGTGCAGGCCGCCGCCAGCAGCCCGCACAGGGCGCGACCCAGCGCGGTGTGTGAGAAGGACAGGCGCAGCGGCAGGACGAAGGGGATCTCGAAAGCCCCCAGCACCTCGCCAAGCAGCTCGGCGAGCGCCCCCGGAGAGCGGTGCGCAATGGCAACCTCCCCCGGCGCCACGCCGGCGTCGAGCAGCGCGCGAATCTCACCGGCGACCAGTTCCAGCTCGGCGCGGGGCGAGCCACCCTCCAGCATGCGCACGACGCCGGCTGGATCGATGGATGTGCGTTCGAGGTCCACGACCGCATCCGCCTCCACCCTGCCCATCGCCTCAGCCGAGCCCGTCGCCTCAGCCGGGTCGACCGAGGAGCCCAGAGGCGCCGTCCCCGCCAACGCGTCAAGCGACGGAGACTCGAACAGCCCCCGCTCCAATCGGTGCAGCGCCGCGCGTGCGTCGAGCGGGTAGTACTCGGCGCGCGCCTCCAGCGCCCGATGCTCCGCGGCCCACGGGAGGAGCGTCTGAAAAGCGCCGGCCCGCCCCGCGAACGCGACCCGCCCGGGCTCATAGGCGAGCGAGACGGTCACGGGCGCATCGGCCAGGAAACCGAGCGTCTGGATCGCGTCGAACTGCAGCGGAGTGAGGTCGTCGAACCCGTAGAGCAGCACGGGTGTGCGCCCCCACAGGGCGGGGGCGCGCCGGATGGCATCCAGCGCGCGCGCGGCGCGCTGGTCGGGGTCCAGCCGCCCCAGGCGCTCGAGCAGCTCGTGATAGCCCTCGTACAGCGCGCTCAGCTCCGCCGCGCGAGTGACCTGCCCGCCCGCGGGAGCGCCCTCCCCCGCCCAGGTCTGCAGCGCGCCACGCAGACGCGCCGGGCTGACGCGCCCGACCTCCAGCTCGCCGACCAGGCCCACCAGCGCGCGCACGAAGCCCGGCCGTTCGGCCAACTCGGGAGGAGAGCAGGTGCGAGCGGCCACGCTCGCCAGCACACATTCGCGCGTCAGCGCGGACAGCGGAAGCTCGTGGACGCCCGCGCGGCGCACAGCCTCCGCCAGCAGGCCGTGGAAGCGCTCCACGCGCACGCCCATGACGAGCCCACCCTCGGCCAGCTCGCGCCGGTAGCGCTCGACGTCGGGGTGGGTCGGCACCACCAGCCACGGTTCCTCGCCACGCGCGGCGCGGGCGCGCACCGCGTCGAGCACCACGCGCGCCTTGCCCGCGTTGGCGGGTCCGGTGATGAGCACGATCGCCATCGACTCCATACTGGCGCACCCACCCGACGGGCAGCCATGCCGCAAGTGGGCGCACCCACCCGACAGGCAAATGCACGCGCACCCGCCCGACGAGCAACCGTGCCACAGGTGGCCAACGAAAATGGAAAAGCTTCAGTTTTCTGAAACATGGCCGATCCCAGGGAGGTGCGGTTGGCCATCCCGGTCAACTACGGAGTCCACGATGGACCGAGAAGGAGCGCAAGTGACACAGATCAAGGGGCGCCACCTGGAACTCTGCAAGGGTCTCGTGGCAGCCCTCGAGCGCGAGGAGCTGCTGCTGCACTATCAGCCGGTGCTCGACCTGCGCAGCGGCGACGTGGCGGCGGTGGAGGCGCTGATCCGCTGGCAGCACCCCCAGCACGGGCTGCTGCCGCCGCTGGACTTCATCCCGACGGCCGAGCGAACGGGCCAGATCATCGAGGTCGGCGAGTGGGCGCTGCAGCAGGCCTGCCGCCAGGCGGGCGTGTGGCGCGAGGCGGGGCTGCCGGTGCGCATGGCGGTCAATTTGTCTGCGCGCCAGTTCAGCGCACCCGATCTGGTGGGCTGCGTGGCGCGCACCCTGCGCGACACCGGCGTGCCTCCGGACATGCTCGAACTGGAGCTGACCGAGAGCATGTTCGCCGACCCCGTGACGAGCACCGCGATCCTGCTGCGCATGCGCCAGCTCGGCGTGCGCGTGGCGATCGACGACTTCGGCACCGGCTACTCGTCGCTCAGCTACCTGCTGCGCTTCCCGCTGAACACGCTCAAGATCGACCGCTCCTTCCTGGAGCAGGCCGGCCACGACCGCCACGCCGCCGCGGTGGTGGGCTTCATGATCGCGATGGCCCACGAACTGGACCTGCACGTGGTGGCGGAGGGCGTGGAAAGCGAGACCCAGGAGCGTCTGCTCGTGGCCCACGACTGCGACCTCTCGCAGGGGTTCCTGCACAGCCCGCCGATGTCGGCGCACGACTGTGAGCGGTGGATGCGCCAGCGCGTGTCGCGCCCACTCACCTCGATCCCGGGCGGCGCCGAACCGGCGGCCAGGCCCGCCGCCAGGCCGATGCGCCGCCGCGGCGAGCACTCCCACCCGCAGCGCGTCGCCGGCGTCGGCGCCTGAGCCGACCCACGGCCAGCTCCACGCCACCGCCGGCTGCCCGACTGTGTGGAGCGCCCGCAGGCGCTGGGCGCAGCGCGCTCTACGCCGCGCTGCCGGCGGCGAGCGGCGCGGCCTCGGCCGCCTTGACGGTCTCCTGGTCGGGCGGCTTGGCGCCCTCCTTGGCCCACGCCTCGTTGAATTCCACGCGCCACTTGCCGTCCTCGGTCTGGCTCAGCGCCAGGTGCGCGCGGAAGCTGCGCCCGGAGCGCCCGCGGAAGCCCGTCACCGGGCGCGCGGTGTAGCCGGTCTTGATCAGCTCCTTGCCGATCGCCACCGACAGCTGCTTGCCCGCCTTGCCCTTCCAGATCACGAAGCCGCAGCCCGGGTCCTCGCGCGCCCAGCAGGAGAAGCCCTTGCGGTTCTCCATGATCGGGTGCCCGCACACCGGGCACGGCCCGAGCGAGGCGCGGGGGATCTTGATGTCCTTGAGCTTCTCGTCGAGCACGGCGACCGTTTCGCGGGCGAAGCCGGCGATGTCCTGCATGAAGCGCTCGCGCGAGTCCTCGCCCTGCTCGATCTTGCCCAGGCGATGCTCCCAGTTGCCGGTCAGGTCAGGGGAGGTCAGCGGGTGGCCGTCGAGCAGCCGCACCACGTTGAGCCCCTTCTCGGTGGCCACCAGCGCGCGTCCGTCGCGCTCGATGTAGCCGACGGTGATCAGCCGCTCGATGATCGCGGCGCGGGTGGCGGGAGTGCCGATCCCCGAGTCCTTCATCGCCTCGCGCAGCTCGTCGTCGTCGACCAGCTTGCCGGCTGTCTCCATCGCGCCCAGCAGCGAGGCGTCGGAGTAGCGGCGCGGGGGCTTGGTTTCCTTGCGGGCGCTCTCGATCTTGCGGGTCTGCACGTCCTCGCCTTCGACCAGCCGCGGCAGCTGCTGATCGGTGGCCTCGTCGTCCTCGGAGTCGGCCTTCGCCTCCGCCGGGACCTCACCGTAGACGCCGCGCCAGCCGGGCACCACCAGCAGCTTGCCGCGCGTGCGAAAGACGTAGCCGGCGCTCTTCTTCTCGGCGGCCTTCTGCTCGCCCTCCGGGACGACGGTGGTCTCCACGCGCGTGTTCTCGAACACCGCCTCGGGATGGAAGATCGCCAGAAAGCGCCGCACCACCATGTCGTAGACGCGCTTGTCGTCGTCGCCCATTCGTTCCACGGTGTGCTCGGCGCGGGTCGGGATGATCGCGTGGTGGTCGGTCACCTTGCTGTCGTTGACCACCCGCTCGAGCGGCAGTTGCTCCAGCGCCGCGACGTAGGCGGCGGCCTGGGCGTACTCCTTGCGCGCGCCCACCTGCTCGGCGGTGGGCTTGATCTCGGGGATCATGTCGGTCGTCAGGTAGCGCGAGTTGGTGCGCGGGTAGGTGAGCGCCTTGTGCTCCTCATACAGCCGCTGCGCGGCCGCCAGCGTGCGCCGCGCGGAGAACCCGTAGCGCGTGTTGGCGTCGCGCTGCAGCGAGGTCAGGTCATAGAGCATCGGCGCCTTCTCGCGCTGCTCCTTCTTCTCGAGCTTGGTGATGGTGCCCTGGCGCCCGCGGCAAGCCTCGACGATCGCCTGCGCCTCGGCTGCGGTGGCGATGCGTGGCTTGGCCCCGGCGTGGAAGCGCCCCGCGTAGGTGCGCTCGCCGTCGCCGTCGCTCTCGCCCGCCCCGTGCCCGTCCATCGGGGCGGCCGCGAAGGTCGCGTCCACCAGCCAGTAGGGCTCGGGCACGAACGCGCGGATCTCCTCCTCGCGACGCGCAACGATCGCGAGCGTCGGCGTCTGCACGCGTCCCAGCGACACCGCCCCGTCGAAGGAGGTGCGCAGGCGGATGGTGGCGGCGCGGGTGGCGTTCATGCCGACGATCCAGTCAGCCTCCGAGCGCGAGCGCGCGGCCTGCTCGAGCAGCGCCAGCTCCTCGGCGGGGCGCAGCGAGGCGAACGCCTCCTTCATCGCGGCCGTGGTCATCGAGTTCAGCCACAGCCGCTGCACGGGCTTGGAGGCCTTGGCCTTCTCATACAGGTAGGCGAAGATCAGCTCGCCCTCGCGGCCGGCGTCGCAGGCGTTGACGACCGTCTCCACGTCCTCGCGGCGCAGCTGTCCGGAGACGACCGTCATCTGCTTGCGCGAGCGCTCGTCGCGCACGACCAGCTTGAAGTGCTCGGGCACGATCGGCAGGTCGGGCATCCGCCAGCGCTTGTAGCGGGGGTCGTATTCGTCGGGCTCGGCCAGCTGCACGAGGTGGCCCACCGCCCAGGTGATGACATGGTCGGGGGCCTCCAGCCAACCCTCGTGCTTGGCGAACGGACCGGGCAGCACGCGCGCCAGGTCGCGCCCCACAGAGGGCTTCTCGGCGATAACCAGGGTCTTTGCCATCTCGGTCAGCGTAGCGGTTGGGGGGCAGGCGGGTAAAGAGTCCTGCCCACCAGGCGCTCGACTCCCGCTCGGACTCCTCAGGCATGTGACGCTCGATCTGCCCTCGGCGCGGCGCCCCCTCGGCCACCGTGGACGGAGCTCAGCCGGTCGCGCACGGACCGGTGCTCACAGACCCCCCGGCCCCTTCCAGCACATGGGCCACGGTGGCGTTGGCCACGCCGTAGCCGCCGTGCGGCCCGCCGCCCGTCGTTCCCGCGAAGACCGTCGTCAGGACCCTCCCGGAGGAGTCGACCAGTGGGCCGCCGGAGTTGCCCGGCCGCACCAGCCCGCGCAGCGGGGTGAGCAGGCGCGAGACCGGCCCTTCGCCGTAGGCGTTCTGGGTGATCACCGTCTGCGTCTGCCCGATGCGCCCGGGCTGCGCGTCGAACGGCCCGTTCTCCGGGTACCCCAGGATCGCCCCGGCATCGCCCGCCGTAGGGCTGGCTGCGAGACTCAGCGCCGGCAGCGGCAGTTCAGGCACGCGCAGCACCGCCAGATCGTCGGTGGGATCGAACGCGACGGCCTGCGCGGGCAGGCCGGGCGGGTCGCCGCCGACCTCCACCGTGGTGTCCTGCTCGCCGGCGACCACGTGCGCGTTGGTGAGCACCTCACCGGGCCGCACCACCCAGCCCGAGCCCTCGATCGCCAGCCCGCAGGCGGTGCCCAGCACGCGCACCACGCTCCTGGAGGCCATGCGCACGCCGGGCGAGCGCGCGACCGCGGGCAGCGGCGGGGCCACGTCGGGCGAGGGACCGGCGATCGAGGGCAGCGGATCCAGACGCGCCAGCGCGTTGAGGATCGGACCGGTGGGCGGCAGCAGCCGGTTGAGGTCGCGCAGGATCGCCGAGCGCTGGATGTCCTCGCGCACGAGCGCCTGCACCGGCGCCTGGCCGACCACGGCGGCCACGATCCACACGATCGCCAGGCCGATGGCGGCGCTCAGCAGGGCGCCCAGCGCACCGTCCAGCAGCCCCAGGCCGGGAACGTGCAGCGAGCGGCGCAGCCTCCACCCCACTCCCTCCAGGCCCGTGGCGAGGATGCCGCCGGCCAGCAGCGCGCCGATCAGCCCGAAGGCGGGCACGTAGGGCGAGGCGGAGCCCTGGGGCAGCAATAGAGGAGCCAGGCGCGTACCGAGGAAAGCCCCCAGGGCGAACCCGCCGACGGAGAGCACCCCCACGATGAACCCCCGCCGGAAGCCGAAGGCGGCCATCAGGGCCACAAATGCGACGATGAACCAGTCCAAGCGAGTCATCGACCATGTTCTACCGTTCCGCTGAGGTGATGCACGCGATGCGCTTCTCGGAGCAGCGCACGACCCGCTTCTCGGGGCAGCTCACTGCCGGCTCCTCGGGACGAGAGGCGATCCGCTCCTCGCGGCGACGCGCGCGCTCCTCGAGGCGGGGCCGGCGCAGGCGAAGCCAGTGGCGTATGCGAGCACTTGCGGGCCTCGCGGCGGTCGCGTTCCTCGCAGGCGTCATCGCGGGCGCGGCTCCCTCCTCCTCATCTTCCGCGCATGCACTCGCGGCACGCTTTGCGACCGCCTGGTCGCGCGGCGACTACACCGCGATGTACTCGGACATCGATCGCGCCTCGCGGCGGGAGCTGTCGGCGGGCGAATTCTCCGCCGCCTACCGGCAGACGGCGCTCACCGCCACCGCCACGCGCCTGCAGGTCGCCGGCGGCCCGCGCGATGTCGAAGGACCCACCCACTCCGCGGGAGTGACGCTCGTGGCGGTGCCCGTGCGGGTGCACACGCGGCTGTTCGGCACGCTCTCCGCGAGCTTCACGCTGCCGGTCCACGGTGCCGGCGCGAGCGCGCGCATCGTGTGGTCGCGCGCGCTGCTGTTCCCCGGCCTGCGCCCCTCCGAGCAGCTCACCCGGCGCACCTTCCTGCCTCCGCGCGCCCCGCTGCTGGCGCGTGACGGCTCTGTGCTCGCCTCCGGGCCGGCCGTCAACGGCCAGCGCGCCTCCCCGCTCGGGACGCTGGTGGGCGCGGTCGTGGGCGCCACCGGCCCCGTCCCCTCCACCGAGCGCGAGGCGCTCGAAAGCCAGGGCGTTCCGTCCGACGCGCTGGTCGGCGCCTCGGGCCTGGAGCTCAGCCTCGACGAACGCCTGCGCGGCACTCCGGGGGGCGAGCTGCTGGCCGGCGAACGCGTGCTCGCGAGCACCCCGCCGCGGGCGAGCGGCGCGGTGCGCACGACCATCTCCGCGGCCGTGCAGCACGCCGCCGTGGAAGCCCTCGGCAGCCAGTACGGCGGGGTGGTCGCGCTGGAACCCGCGACCGGCGCGATCCTGGCGGTGGCGGGCATCGGCATCGACGACCTGCAGCCGCCGGGCTCGACGTTCAAGATGATCACGCTCAGCGCCACGCTGGAGACCGGGCTGGCGCGTCCCACCACGGTCTTCCCCTACGCGACCTACGCCACGCTCGACGGCGTCAAGCTCAGCAACGCCAACGGCGAGGACTGCGGGGGCTCGATGGCGCTGGCGTTCGCGGTGTCCTGCAACTCGGTCTTCGCCCCCCTCGGCGTCAGGGTGGGCGCGGCGCGGCTGGTGGCCACCGCCGAACGCTTCGGCTTCAACCACCCCCCCGGGGTGGCGGGGGCCGTGGAAAGCACCCTCCCCCCAGCCTCGCAGATCCAGGGGGAACTGGACGTCGGCTCGACCGCGATCGGCCAGGGGCAGGTGCAGGCCAGCGCCCTGGAGATGGCCACCGTGGCGGCCACCATCGCCGACGGCGGGCGCCGCCCGCAGCCCACCTTCGCGCTCTCGGCCGGCCGGCCGGCGCCGGGACCGCGCGCCACGAGCCCCGCGGTCGCGCGCACGGTGCGGCGCCTGATGATCGGCGTGGTGCGCGAAGGCACCGGCACGGCCGCCGCGATCCCCGGCGTCACCGTGGCGGGCAAGACGGGCACTGCGGAACTCGGCACCCCCACGGGCTCCAAGTCGTGCAAGGGCGCTTCGGAATCAGGCTCGGGCTCGAGCTCGGGCGAATCGAGCTCCGGCGAATGCCAGAGCGCGGCCAGCGAAGCGCAGAGCACCGACGCCTGGTTCGCGGCCTTCGCCCCGGCCCTGCACCCGCGCATCGTCGTCGGGGTGCTGCTCGTGCGCGACGGCGCCGGCGGCGCCACCGCCGCCCCGGTCGCCAGGCAGGTGCTGGAGGCCGGGCTAAAACAGTAGGACGTTCGCTGGGCAAGCAAGGCAAGGACGCAGCGAGCGTGGCGTGCTTAGCACGCGAGCGAGCGAGGACGCAGCATTGCGCCGCTCAGCGGGCGTCCTACTAAACGTCCAGCTCGGCCGAGGCCGTATTCGCCGGGTTCAGCGGATCGACAAGCGTCAGCGTGAGCGGGCGGTTGTCGAGCGAGACGATGCTGATCTTGTAGAGCAGCAGCGCTCCCTGGGTGGGCCCGAAGGAGGCCACCGAGTTCAGCACGGGGATGCGGCTCTTGGCGGGCACCACCCCGGCGCGATAGGCGAAGGGGTTGGTCGCGTCGGGCAGGATCGGCGTGTAGACGTTCTTCTGGGTGTCGGCGATGATCAGCGTCTGTGCGGGGGCGGCCAGGTGCGGGGCTTCGGTGTTGTTGTAGACCTGCAGGAACACCCCGAACCACTCTTCGCCGGGCGCCAGCCGGCGCTGTGCGGGCGTGAGGCCCACGAGGTAGGAGGAGTCCTCCTCGTCGTAGGGGTTCAGCTCGCGCGAGATCTGCACCTCATACACGAGCGGACCCACGTCGAGGTAGGGCGCGTTGGCGCCCGACTCGCCCGCGTAGGTGCCGCCGGTGACCTTCGTGTGGGAGTCCCCGCACGCCCCCAGCGCGAGCGCCGCGACGAGGGCCAGCGCAGCGAAGAGCGAGCGGCGTGCGACGGCGGAGGACCGGCGAACCGGGCTCTTTGGTGTGGAGGTGGGGGACGGGGAGCTTGCCGACACGGACATGCGACGCGGCAGTCTATCCGGCGGCCACCGTGACGCGCGCGCCGGGCGGGCGGGCCGCGGGGCCACCCTCGAAGATCGCGCGCAGACGGCGCATCGCCCGCCTGTTCTGGCGCTTGGTCCAGCGGCGCGCGCCAAGGCTCTCCATGATGCGGTCTGAGAGCGTCGCCGGCTGGGTCTCGAGCGTGAAGCGCACGCGCGTGCCGCCGCCTGCCCCCTGCGCCAGCTCGTAGACGCCCAGCGTGCGGATGCGGTTGGTCTTGCCGGTGCGGCCCGCCTCGACGAGGCGGTGCGGGCGCTCCACCTCGATGAAGGTCACGTCAGCCCAGCTGAAGCGGTTGCGGGGCGCCTTCACGCGAAAGCGCGCACCCGCGCCCAGGCCGACGGAGTCCATGCGGGTCAGATGCCAGTCGACCAGGTAGTGGTCGGTGAACTCGGGGTGGTTGGCGAGGTCCTGCAGGTAGTCGAACACCTGCTCGCGCGGGGCGTCTATGAGGATCGACACGGTCACCGGGTCCATTGCGGCCGGAGTCTATAAGCGGCGACGGAGTCTGGGAGCGCGCGCGGAGGCTGGGAGCGCGCGCGGGAGACTACGCCGCGCGTGCGGCCAGGCGCACGGCGTGGCCGTGCTCGGAGTGGCGCACCAGCTCGCTCGCGGCGGGGTGCTCGCGGCGCAGCGGGCGGCACAGCTCGCAGACGATCCCCTTGCCGCGCTCATACAGGTGCACCCGCTCGCCGACCAGCGGCGTGCGCCCGCAGTCATTGCAGCGGTGGCGGTCGGCCGCCAGCACGCCGACGCCACGACGCAGCAGCAGGCGCTCGAACTGCTTTATGTGTGTGACCGAGCCGGGCATGGATGGGGAGTTCGCCGCTCTGGGGCGACCTCCTCCAGGCGCAACGAAGGCGTCGGCCGTAGGTCGGCCGCCGGCTGTGAACGAGCTGGCAATCATCCGTTTGGGACAACGGGAGCATGGGTAGTTTTACGAAACCTCTACCGGTCGCTTACCGAGCTCTTATGGACAAAGAGGACCGTGGATGGCAGAGGTTGACACCCTCGTTATGATTGCTACGAGGTTCCGTCGGCAGAACGATCCCAGCGCTTCGCCGCGCCGAAAGGGAGGTGCATTGATGGAGTCGATGACATCGGGCACAATGGCCGGCACCGGGTCGTTCCGCTGTCAGCGCTGTGGTTACGTGCTGACGCTGTCCGCCTGCGACATGCTCACCGACTGCCCCGGCTGCGGCGGGCGCAGCTTCGTGCGCGCCTCGCTGTTCAGCACCGCTCGTCTGCCTCACGGCGACGTGGCCACCCCGCCGCGGGACGCCGATCGCGCGGCGTGGATCGAGGGCGTGCGCGAGCGGATCGAGGAGCCGGGCGAGTACGTCGTCTACGAGGAGAACGGCGAGCCCGTGGTGGTGGCGCTCACCCGTGAGTGGACGCGCGTCGGGCGCAGCCTGGCCGCCGACGTGCGCTTCGACGATCCGACCGTCTCGCGCCGGCACGCCCTGATCGTGCGCCAGCCCGACGGGGTGCGCGTGCTGGATGACCGCAGCCTCAACGGGGTGTTCGTCAACGGCGAGCGGATCGAGTGGCGCGTGCTGAAGGACGGCGACGAGATCGTCGTCGGGCGCTACCGGCTCGGCTTCCTGAGCGTCGCGGCCGGGCAGGCCGGGCAGGCGGGCGACCCGCTGCACCTGCATTCGGTCGGCTAGCGCCGGGGGACTCCGGTTCGGCCCCGGCCGCGTAGTATCGCCGGCCATGGCGCTCACCATCGCGGTGCTCTCCCAGAAGGGCGGCACCGGCAAGACCACCACCGTTCGCACCCTCACCGACGCGCTGCGCCGCGCGCAGGTGCGCACGCTGGCGATCGACCTCGACCCGCAGGGCAACCTGTCGGACTACTTCGACGTCGCCCCCGACGCGCAGCCCACGATCGCTGACGTCCTCTCAGGCCGCGCCACCCTCGCGGAGGCGATCCACGCGGACGTGGTGCCCGCCAACCTGAGCCTCGCCGAGGCGGAGCTGATGCTGGGCGGCAAGATGGGACGCGAGCTGACCCTGCGCCGCGCGCTCGCCGGGGCGCCCGCGGAGTACGAGGCGATCCTGATCGACTGTCCTCCCTCGCTGGGCCTGTTGACGGTCAACGCGCTGGTGGCCGCCGACCACGCGCTGGTGACCGCCGAGGCGCAGTACTTCGCGCTGCAGGGAGTCGAGCAGGCGATGGAGGTGATCGAGCTGGCGCGCGAGAGCCTCAACCCCGAGCTGTCGCTGCTGGGGATCGTGCTGAACCTCGCCGACATGCGCACCGTGCACTCGCGCGAGGCGCTGGCCTCGCTGCGCGAGAGCTTCGGCGATAAGGTCGCCGGCAGCGTGGTACGCGCGTCGATCGCGTACGCCGAGTCGGCCGAGCGGGCGGTCTCGATCCTCGACCACCGCCCGGACCTCGGGGCCGACTACCTGGCGCTCGCGGATGAGCTGCTGGGGCGTTTGCCGGGGTTGGAGGACGCGCGGGGGCGGCTGGCGGAGCTGCGCTGAGGCGAGCCCCCGCGGCGACCGAAGCGCGCGACCAACGCTGTAGCCCGCATAAGCCCCCGCTACAGCCCCTCCACATAAGCCCCCTGCGCCTCGAACGGCGCGCGCATGACGGTCGCCCAGCCCTCGGCCTCGCGCTGCAGGGCCGCGCAGACCGAGCCGGTCTGCTCATAGAAGCACCAGACCAGCACCGTGGGGCCGGCGCCGGAGATCGTGGCGCCCAGCGCGCCCAGCTCATGCGCGCGCTCGGCCAGCGCCAGCGAGCGCGGGAACAGCGGGCCGCGGTGGGGCTGGTGCAGGCGGTCGTGCAGGCCGCGGGCGAGGAGGTCCCAGTCGCCCCGCGCCAGGCCCAGAACCAGCAGCGAGGCGTGGGCGACGTTGAACACCGCGTCGGCCAGCGGCACCTGAGCCGGCAGCGCCGCCCGCGCGCGCTTCGTGTTGACCGCCTCGCCAGGCACAACCACAAGCGCCTCCAGGCCCGTGGGGGGGTCGAAGCGCACCGCGTCCCCATCGGCGCACACCACGAAGCCTCCCAGCAGCGCGGCGGCGGCGTTGTCGGGGTGGCCCTCCAGCTCGCTCGCGAGCTCCAGCAGGGGCGCGTCGAGCTCGAACAGGTGATCGGCGGCCATCAGCCCGGCCACGACGGCGGCGGCGCTGGAACCAAGGCCGCCGGAGAGCGGGATGGCCGAGCGGATGCGGAAGGTGAAGTCCTCAGCCGGGTGCAGGCGCTCGAAGGCCTGCACGCAGAGGTTCTCGCGGCCGCGCGCCACCGCCAGGTCGGTCTCGACTGCGAAGTGGCCCGTCTCCTCCACTTCGAGCTCCAGGTGCAGCGCCAGCGCGGCGGCGAGGCAGTCGAAGCCCGGACCCAGATTGGCCGAGGAGGCGGGCACGCGCACGAGGCGCCTGCGGATCACGCCGTCCTCTCGCCCACGCCGGTGGCGCGCCGCCTACGCGTCACCCAGGACCGCCTCTTCCAGCGCCCCCGTCTCGGGAACGCAGTGGATCGTGATGCCGTCGTTGTGTGCCATCGCGGTCTCGGGGTCCTTCAGGCCGCGGCCGGTGAGCACGCAGACGACCCGCTCGGCGCCGTCGACGCCGTACTTGAGCAGGCCCGCGACCGAGGCGGCGGAGGCGGGCTCGCAGAACATGCCTTCGCGCGAGGCGAGCAGCCGGTAGGCGGCCAGGATCTCGGCGTCGCTGACGGCGCGGATCGCCCCGCGCGAGGAAAGGACGGCGCTCATCGCGTCCTCCCAGCGAACGGGGTTGCCGATGCGGATCGCCGAGGCGACCGTTTCCGGGCGGTCCACCGGGTGGCCTAGGACCAGCGGGGCGGCGCCCTCGGCCTGCAGCCCGTAGAGGCGCGGGGAGGCGCCCATCTCGGTGAAGCCGCGCCAGTAGGAGGTGATGTTGCCGGCGTTGCCGACGGGGATGAAGAGCGCGTCCAGCACGCCGTCCATGTCCTCCAGCAGCTCGAAGGCAGCGGTCTTCTGGCCTTCGATGCGAAACTCGTTGACGGAGTTGACGAGCGTGATCGGGTGGGTGGCGGTCATCTCGCGCACGAGCTCCAGCGCGCGGTCGAAGTTGCCGTCGAGCTGCACCACGCGCGCGCCGTGCATCAACGTCTGGGCCATCTTGCCGGCTGCGATGCGCCCATCCGGGACGATCACCGCGCAGGTGATGCCGGCGCGCGCGGCGTAGGCGGCCGCGGAGGCGGCGGTGTTGCCGGTGGAGGCGCAGATGACCGCCTTGGAGCCGTCGCGCACGGCGGCGGAGACGGCGCAGGTCATGCCGCGGTCCTTGAAGGAGCCGGTGGGGTTGGCGCCCTCGAGCTTCAGGCGCACTTCGGCGCCGGCCAGCTCCGAGAGCACCGGCGCGCGCAGCAGCGGCGTGGAGCCCTCCTGGAGGGTGACCACGGGGTCGCCGGGCGCGAAGGGAAGCCGCTCGCGGTAGCGCTCGATCAGGGGAATGTGGCACTTGGACATAAAAAGGAACTGCCCCTCGCGTGGCACGACGGAGCTGTGAGCCGACCGGAGGGTCGCTCTGCTGCGGAGTGCGTGTGGATAGAACTCAAGTGAACTCCTCTTCGATCACCCTAATCGCGCGCGGGGAGGAGCGCAGGAAGTCCAGCTCGCCGATGCGCTCCACGGCGGCGCGCAGGCGCGACTCGGACAGCGGGTGGATGACCATCACCAGCCGCGCGTTCTCGCCGAGGCCGCGCTGCACGACGGACTTGATCGAGGCGCCGTGCTCGCCCAGGACCTGGGCGACGGCGGCCAGCACGCCGGGGCGGTCGGCGACCTCCATGTGCAGGTAGAAGGAGGAGGCGACGTCGCAGACGAGCTCCAGCGGCTCCAGCTGGGCGGGCAGCGGGGCGGGATGGCGCATCACGCTGACCACGTCGCCGAGCACGGCGGAGGCGGTCTGGACGCCGCCGGCGCCGGGGCCGGACATCGTGATCTCGGTGATCGCGTCCGATTCGACCGTGACGGCGTTGAAGGGGCCGCCCACCGAGGCGAGCGGGTGGCCGGCGTAGAGGAAGGCGGGGTGCACGCGCACCGACAGGCCGCCCGCGCGGCGCTCGGCGGTGCCGATCAGCTTCAGGCCGAGGCCGAGCTCGCGGGCGTAGGCGAGGTCGTCGGACTGCAGGTGCTCGATGCCCTCGTAGGGGACGTCCTCCAGGCGCACCGGCGTGCCGAACGCGAGGCGCGCCAGGATGGCCATCTTCGCGGCGGCGTCGCGGCCGGAGACGTCGTCGGAGGGGTCGGCCTCGGCGTAACCCTGAAGCTGAGCCTCAGCCAGAGCCTCGGCGTAATCAGCGCCGCGAGCCATCTCGGAGAGGATGAAGTTGGTCGTGCCGTTGACGATCCCGTGGATGCGCTCGACGTGGGCGCCGGCAAGGGACTCCGAGAGCACGCGCACGACCGGGACGACGCCCGCGACGGCGGCCTCGAAGCGCAGCTGCACGCCGTGGGCGCCGGCCGCGGCGAACAGCTCCTCCCCGTGCTGGGAGAGCAACTGCTTGTTGGCGGTCACGACGTGGCGCCCGGCGCGCATCGCCCGCAGCACGTAGTCGCGCGCCGGTTCGATCCCCCCCAGCAGCTCCACCACCAGCTCTGAGCCCTCCAGGATCTCCTCGAAGCGTCCCGAGGAGCGCGTGAGCGCGCCCGCGAGCACCGGCTCGCGGCCCGTCAACCGACCCACGTGCGGGGCCCGCTGCGCGAGCAGCTCAGCGAAGGCGGAGCCCACCGTGCCCCGCCCGAGCAGGCCGATCGGGAAGGGTTTTTTTGAGAGGGACCCCACAAGGGGGTCCGAGGAGGGCCGCGTGGCGGCGGGGTCGGCGGCGGGCGCCGAAGAGGAGCGCTCAGCGGACATCGCGCGCCAGCAGGTCGTCGAAGGACTCGCGGCGCACGACCGCACGCGCGCGGCCGCCCGCGCAGAAGACCACAGGGGGGCGGGGAACGCCGTTGTAGTTGTTGGCCATCGCGTAGCCGTAGGCGCCCGTGGCGGGCGTGACCACGACGTCGCCAGGGCGCGGATCGTCCAGCAGCGCGTGGCGCACCAAGACGTCGCCGGACTCGCAGTGCTTGCCCGCGAGCACGCACTCCACCTCCCCGCCGGGGCGGTCCACGACGTGCGCCTCGTACACCGCGCCGTAGAGCATCGGGCGCAGGTTGTCGGACATGCCGCCGTCGACGGCGACCCAGGTGGAGACGTTGCGCTTAACCGACTCGACCGTGTAGAGGGTGACGCCGGCGCGGGCGGTCAACGCGCGGCCCGGCTCCAGCAGCAGGCGCTCGTGCGGACCAAAGTGGGTACGCGCGGCGCCAACCACCGCGGCCACGTAGTCCTCGATCGCCGGCGGGTGCTGCGCGGGGGTGTAGGCGACGCCCAGCCCGCCCCCCAGGTCCCACACGGGGAAGCGGCCGAGCGTGGCCAGCTGCGCGGCGGCCCGCTCGAACGGGGCGAGGTCGAGCAGCTGCGAGCCGACGTGGGCGTGGATGCCGCGCAGGTCGAGGCCGGGCACGGCGCGCGCCCGCGCCACGGCCTCGCGCGCGGCAGCCATGCCGAAGCCGAACTTCGAGTCCGCCTGGCCGGTGGAGATAGCCTCGTGGGTGTCGCCGCGCACGTCGGGCGTGGCGCGGATGAGCACGGGCTGGGCCTCGCCGCCGCGCTCACCCTCCGCGAGCAGTCGCTCCAGGCGCGCGAGCTCGTCGAAGTTGTCGATCACCACCAGCCCGACACGGTGATGGAGCGCCATGCGCAGCTCGGCTTCGGACTTGGCGTTGCCGTGCAGGACCAGGTGCGCAGGCGCGAAGCCCGCGGCGAGCGCCAGGTGGAGCTCGCCCCCGGAGGCGACGTCGCACCACAGGCCCTCCGCCGCGAAGACGCTCAGCAGGGCGGTGCAGGGACAGGCCTTCGACGCGTAGACGACCGCCACCTCCACGCCTTCCGCGCCACGGCCGGCGGCGAGGAAGGCGCGGGCGCGCGTGCGCAGGTCCTCCTCGGCGACCACGTAGGCGGGAGTGCCGAACTCGCGCGCCAAGGCGAGCGCGTCGCAGCCGCCCACCTCCAGCACCCCGCGCTCGGACAGAGAGGAGTCGAGCGGAAAGACGTGTGAGAGGGTCGTCCCGGTTGCCATGACCGGTTGATTATCGCTTGCGGTCAGGCAGTTGTCGGACGAGCGGCGCCGACCCCCGCGCGCAGGCCGTGCCAGCCACCGGCGGAG
>Ga0209415_10004410_pt1 | contig 25795 bp, 22 predicted proteins | sample PeaSoiSIISIP2007_FD_187696 | JGI IMG/M metagenome (GOLD analysis project Ga0209415, IMG submission 187696) | Peat soil microbial communities from Weissenstadt, Germany - SII-SIP-2007 (SPAdes) (version 2) | ecosystem: Environmental > Terrestrial > Soil > Wetlands > Peat | place: Germany... | reverse complement strand
AAGAGGTATTCGCCGACGTCAGCGCGTACAACCAGATTCGCTACCCGTCGTTTTCTCACTTGCTGAGAATGACCTTCGACGAGGCCGTCACCCATTTTGTAGATGAGAGCCTCGACATGCTGCACATCGATGGCCTTCATACATATGAAGCCGTCGCACACGACGTTCACAATTGGTTGCCCAAAATACGGCCCGGTGGAATCCTGCTTCTGCATGACATCGATGTGAAGGAGAACGGCTTCGAAGTCTGGCGTCTTTGGGAGGAGCTTCAGGTCGAGTTTTCCACCTTTACTTTTAATCACCATTCGGGACTTGGAGTCCTGCGGAAGCCCGGCTTGCCCGCCCACGGTGACGACATGCTGACCGACTTGCTGCAAGCAGACCGGGAAAAACAAGAAGAAGTTCGCTGCTACTATGTCGCCTGCGCGAAATCGCTGGTCCGTCTGGCCGAAGAAGGAACTCGACGTCGAACCTTGCAGGAGCTGCTGGCCGAGAAAGAAGGACGCTTCACGGATGCCGATACCCGACTGAAAGAAAAGACCGCTCAGGCGGAGCACTATCGCACTTTGCTTGAAGAAATGCGGCAAAACTTTCTCGATGCCAGCACCCGCCTCAACGAAAAGACCGGTGAAGCGCAGCATTACAAGAATGTGCTTCAGGAGAAGACTTCCGAAGCCCAGCATTATAAGAATCTACTTCAGGAGAAGACTTCCGAAGCCCAGCATTATAAGAATCTACTTCAAGAGAAGACTTCCGAAGCGCAGCATTATATGAATTTGCTTCTCGAAAAGACTTCGGAAGCGGAACATCTCAATCGCCTACTGGAGAAGAGCCGTGGGAACAGAGCGGAGGCGGAGAACGTGTGAGGAACCAATCGGCTGAGCTTCGCGATTGCGTGGAAGAGGCGGGCGAAAAGCGCCCGCCCGTGCGACGGCGAATCTAAAGTCGCGGCGTTCCCGGCGTCCAGGAGACGCCTCGCAGAACCTCACCGTTGGCGGCGCTTTCCAGCGTGATGAAGGTCTCTTTAGCCGGAAGAGTGGTGGCGCTCAAGGTATCCGTGATCGCGACCAGCTTATTCGGATCGGCGCCTTGGTCGCCGCTCCCGCTGATGGTGGAGGTAATCGCGTAAATCGTCGCGGTCCCGTCGAAATTCACGATGCCCGTGATATTGCGGAGGCCGTCGGTGGCCGGCGCCCAGGGAAAACCCGACCCCCCGGGTCCGGAATTGTTTCCCGTGGGATAACCGGGGACGGTATACGGTACGCCGAGGTTCAAGCCGTTCGTCAGGGTGTAGGCCAACTCCCACTCGCCGGCAGTCGAATTGAAGACCCATTTCTCGAGTCCGGCCGTGGGGTTTTGGGCTGGGGTGGCGGGCGTGTAGAAATCCGCGACTGTCGTGCCGGTGTTGCCGCTGCCTTCATCCGCAAGATAAAGCGTGGTGGCGTTTGCAAACCACATGCCGAAGGGGTAGTTTATGACGGCAGGCGATTTCGCTTTGGCGAGGACCGTGGGAAGGCCCTTCAGGATACACATATTGTAAGGTTCGAGGCCATCGGTTTGAATGACGCTTGCGCTGGTGTTGTAAGCCAACGGCGACGTCGGAAGGCTGGCGCCGGCGGCGGGAAGACCCACGCCTTCTGGGCACGCCTTGCCCGTGGTATCGACAAAGTAGACGGTGTTGACGCCGTTGCTGCCGCTTCCCTTCGCGTAATAGACCACGTTGTTGAAAATCGTCAGGCCCCGGAAGTTGGTGTCTTTCCCGATCTTGTCCAGCTTGTCGCCCAGCTCCGCAATGTTGAAGCTCCCCACGGCCGTGGGAGTTCCGGGATTTTGGGCGGATTCCGGCTCCGTCGTGGGCGTGAGCATCTGCGCGCCGGTGCCGATAATGACGCCGACCGGTTGGGGAGTTTGGGTGCCGTTGCCCGCGTTGCCGGCCATGTAGACCACGTTCGCGGAATCGTTTAGGATCGCCGCGCGACCGTTGTCTCCGGTATAAGCGTTGGTTTTCGTGACATGAAACTCACCGAATTGACCCACTTCCGCCACAGAGCGGTAGTAGCTGTTTCCGGGCGCGACGGTCGGATCGATCTCTCCGGGAGTATTGGAATTCGAGACGTCAATCGCGCCGATCGGCGCGAAATAGCCCATGAAAGTCAGGGCGCTGCCGTCCGTCGACAGGTTCACCGCCAATTCCGATTTTGAGGAGAAGCTGGTGACCGCTTGATCGCTGGTAGCCGAGACTCCGTTCTGGGAGCTGTTGGGCACCTCGAACGACGACCAAACCCAGCCGAACGGAGTCATCTGGTCGACAAAGATCTTGGAAGTGATGCCGAAGCTGCCGTCGACGGTATCGTTGTTAAAAACGTACGGATAGGCGCTGCTGGTTACCGCGGTGACAGGCGTCGGGCAGTTGGCTGGCGAGCAGTTCGGCGGCAGAACCGTCGTTCCGGCTTTAATGCTGCCGGTGTCCACGTATACGCTGCGGGTGACAGCCAGGTTGAAAGGCAAGAAAAGAAAAAATCCGTCGTCGTCCGCCCGCGCGGTCTGGACGCTCGCCAAAGTGGCGATTGAAACGCCGGCTAGTAACGTCGCGGCCGCGAACAGACGGCCACGTATTCTCAAGATGTTCGGTTTCATAGAATGTTCTCCTTGGGGAATTCGCGAGTCGAGCTGAATGGCGTGCTCGACACGCAAAGCAGAATGAAGTTATCATCCGCAGATCGCAATTCTATGACAGTTGTTTTACAGCTCGATGAGCTGGTGCCACAGGCTCCGGCCTGCGAGCTCCCGCGACTTTACGCGCGCTGAAGCAACGGCCGCAACCCGCGGATATTCTTCAGGTTTTCGACACCTAGCAGCGCCTGGATCAGTTTCGCACCGGCGGGTGCTCCGATGACGGGCGTCATAAGATCGCGGCATTTCTCGACTACTTGATCCCGGGTCATGGGATTACCCGCCGTGCCAAGTACCGCCGTTACATCCTCGCTGAGCCGCGTTCCGTCGTTCAGCGTAACCACCACCAGCGGCGGACGGCTCGCCGCCGTGCCCGGTTCCAGCCGCACCTTTGCGCGCTGGCGGAGAATCGCCGGATCTTGCATGCGCGCCTTATCGTGCGCGGAACGGAAGGTCGCGGTCTTGTCGATCAACATCACGGCGATCATGTGTTGGATGCAAACATCCGGCATTTCGCGGTTGTCCACCACCGAGCCCGGCGCCATCCTCACCACCACCTCGCGCACCTGATCCGGCTCAAAGGGGTGCTTCTTGAGCATGATCTCCAGGGCGTCCAGTGGTCCCTGGATGGGCGTTCCCACGGTCCATTTTTTGATGCTGGTCCGCGTGATCTCATACCGCTCGCCGAGCTTGTCGGTCAGCGCGGAGGCATCGCCATGTGGCGCATTGGCCAGCAGGAAATTATCGTCTCCGGATAGGATGTCGTCGATACCGGTCCAGCCGGAATGAACCAGCAACGCGGAGGTGACGCCGCTGCGGGCAGGCATGCCGCCGAAGACGAAGCCTTTCTCGATATGGTCGGTATCGCGGTCCCATGCGGCGATGCCGGAGGATTGTTGCGCCGTGTAATCCAACAGCCATCGCATTTGCTGGGCGCTCAGACTGGCCGCGCAACCCGCGGCGGCGGCGGATCCGAAGATGCCCCCGATGCTGTGCGTGCTCTTATGTGTATCGAACACTCCCGGACGCAGCGCGGTGAGGACGCGCGCGCCGACGTCGTAACCGAGCGTTACCGCGCGCACGAAGTGCATGCCCCCGATGCCGAACTGCTCCCCCATCGCGAGAGCCGCGGGAACCACGTTGCAGCCGGGATGCCATCCATCCGGCCACGAATCGTCGGTCTCATCGGAATGCGCCAGCACGCCGTTGGCGAGAGCCGCCTCCATCGGGCCGCCCAGCACGTTCGACCCAACCACGGTTGCGATTTTCGCTCCGCCGTAGGCGCGCGCGAACTGGATCGCCGCGCGGCCGGGCGGCAGCTCGCTACCGGAGATCATCGCCGCGAACGTGTCCAGGATGTGATGCTTTGCTTTTTCGATCGCCTCGGCGGGCAGTGCGCGGCCTTGGGCCTCGCTCATGTAGGCGCTCAGCCGGGTCATCGCGGGACTGGCGGGCTCCGTAGCCATTGCCGCTCCCGGCTCCATCCCAGGCAACCCGGCCACGATGGTCGCGCTCGCCCCCCGCAATACAGCGCGGCGCGTCAGTCCCGCGACCCGATTCGTTATTGATTTTCTGCCGTTCTCCATCGCTAGCCTCCCAAAAGAGTTGTATCAGATCCATCAAGTCGCGTCGATGGCGAGCGCTATAATGACAAAACTGGAGAGATCGTCCGATGAGGCCAAACGACAAGACCATTTTCCTGGACGCCGCCCGCCACTTTCAGGTTTGGATTCTGGTTCGCCGCACCAATCGGGCAGCTCTCGAATACATCGGCAGACCAGGCTTCTATCCCAAGCCGATCGACTGCAAGGCCAAGACCGCGGATGAGGACATCGGCAGGTATAAGTTGGCCGGCCTGGTGATCGATCCCACCGGCCGCCGGGCCGCTTTCAAAGCATCACGGTATCAGGACGCCCTCACCTGCTGGGAGGAAACACGGCGGCTATTGGGCACCACCTTCACGCTGGATCAGGATCCCCAGTCTCCCCACTGCGGATGTCTGATGTTGAAAAAGAACTACCTGCACGGCGATTATGACCTCTACGACATCGTCGACATCACTCAGCCGTACCGGAATCTGGCGGCGGTGGAGGTGCAGCGCGGCCAGCCGCACATGCGCGGACCGAAGTTCCTGAGGGTTCAGAACTTCGTCAATTTACGGATCGGATCGCCGGTGTTGCAGCATGGCTCCGACGCGCAGTACCTGAGCGAGCATCGCTCGGAGCCGATTGACGCCTTCGGGCCCAACGGCGAAGAAACGACCATTATCAACCAGCTCAGCATCGAGACCTGGTACAGGGAACGTTTCCAAGGCCGCCAACTCCTACGCTGACAAATCCGTACAGAGCCGCGACCAGAGGGAGCGGTCTCACCTCATCACTCGTTCCTCAGCGCCACCATGGGATCGACTTTCGAAGCGCGCCGCGCCGGAAGCCAGGCCGCCCCTGCGCCGATACCGGTCATCAGCAACACGGCGATCGAGAAGCTCCAGACATCGTGCGGCTTCACTCCGTAAAGCAACGACGCCGCCAAGCGCGATAGGGCGAATGCCGATGGCACACCGATCGCGAGACCAGCCGCGACGATCACGACGCTCTCGCGTAGAACCATCCACCTGACTCCAGCGGCGGTTGCGCCGAGCGCCAGCCGTATACCAATTTCGCGGTTGCGCCGCGCCACCGTGTAAGCCATCACTCCGAAGATTCCAATCGCCGCAAGCAGCGCGGCAAGAATTCCGAATCCGCTCACCAGTTCGGCCATGAGCCGCTCCCGGCTGATCGATTCCGCAGCCTGATCGTCCATCGTCTGCATTCGCGCCACGGGAATTGTGGGGTCGATCTCCGCCACGGCCTTGCGCACCGCGTTCGCAATCGACAGCGGAGGCACATTCGTCCGTATCGCAAAGGTCATCTGCCGCAGGCTTTCCAGGCTTTGTACGTAAGGAAGGTAGACCGTGGGCGGAACAACGGCGCGGACGCTGCTGTAGTGCGCATCTTTCGCGACGCCGACGATTTGGACGCGCTCATCCTTCGTGCTAGGCCGCCGACTATTTCCGAAGGCGAACACCAGCCCGATGGGCTCCCGTCCGCCGAGAAATTGCTTCACGAATGTTTCATTGACCAAGGCGACCTTCGGCGATCCAGAACCGTCGCCGGCCGACAAATCGCGTCCCTTAAGAACAGGGATGTGCATCGTGGAAAGGAACGATTCGGAGCAGAAGTGCGTATCGGCGCTGCCGCCCTTGTTCCCGTCTCCCGGCAGATAGAAGCCGGCGCTGCCCTGGCCATCCTCGAGAAGTCCATGTCGCGACATTCCCACGGAGGCAACGCCGGGGATCGCTTCGATGCCCGCGCGCATCCGCGCGTAGACCTCGGCAAGACGCTCTTTGGTGTAGCCGTTGCGGCTCGCATCGGTCCGGAAGGTGAGAAGGCCGCTGGTCCGAAAGCCGACGTCGACCGTCATCAGATTCAGCAGGGTCCGCACGAACAATCCCGCGCCCGCCAGCATCACGATGGAGAAGCCGACCTGGGCAGCCACCAGCACCCGGCTCGCGTTCAGACGCGAGTCCCTTCCATCCGTCGTGGCGCCGCCGTCCTTGAGTGCCGGATTCAACTCCACGCGGGTTGCCCGCCACGCCGGTAGAATGCCGAAGAACACGCCAGTAAAGATGGACACGCCAAAGGTAAACAGGAGTGTACGCGCATCCACCCGTGCATCCAGGCTCAGATTGTCTGCGCCACCGATCATGCGCAACACCAGCCCGAGAACCGGATTGGCAAGAAAAACGCCGAGAACTCCCGCCGTTCCTGACAGAACCAGGCTCTCGGTCATCAGTTGGCGGATCAGGCGGCCGCGGCTGGCGCCGATTGAGAGCCGTACCGCGATCTCCCTGCGCCGGACTTGCGATCGGGCCAGCATCAGGCTGGCGAGATTGGCGCATGCGATCAGCAGCACCGCCGCAACCACGGCGGCCAGCACGTAGAGCGAGTCTTGGCGCGAGCGGAAATTACCCACGCCCTTCACCCCTGGAGAAACTAGCACGCGAGGCATCTCCGTGTCCGGGCCCGGTGGACCTGCATAGCTCTCGATCACGTCGGTGAGTACCGTTTGCGAGGCGGCCGTGGCAGATGCATCGGTCTCGCCCTTGCGTAGTCGCCCGAAACTCTAGACCCACCAGGTGTATGGGTCGGTCGTCGAATAATCGGCGCCGCCCAAGGCCGCCATGGACAAGGGCACGAATAGTTCCGGCGCTTCTCCCGGATTCAGGCCCTGAAACTGAGGCGGCGTCACGCCGATAACGGTAGCTCTGGTTTGGTTGATGGTGACTTCTCTGCCGATCACCTGCGAATCGAGACGGAAGCGCTTCTCCCAATACCGATGGGTAAGAACTACGACGGGCGGCCGGCCCGGAGCGTCGTCCTCCGGAGTCACCAGACGTCCAGCCGCGGGAACAACGCCCAAGGCTGTGAAGTAGTTTCCGGAGACAAACCAGCCGGAGGCATACTCACTGCTTCCGTTTGCAGTCAATGTGAACTCGTTCTCGGAAAATCCTACCAGATCCGAGAACTGAGGCACGCGATCTCGAAGACTCAAATACGCCGAATACAAAAAGGATGAACGAATCGCCTGCCCGGTTTTAGGATCTTTGTAGCCGTAGCCGGTAAAATCATGCTCGAATGTGTGCGCGGCCTCTTCTTTGTTTCGCCCCCAGGTGAGAATGCGCAGCTCTTGCGGATCGCGCACCGGCAGCGACTTCCACATCACCGCATCGAGCGCGCTGAACAGAGCCGTATTCGCCCCGATGCCCAGCGCCAGCGAGATCACCGCGACCGCCGTGAATCCTGGGCTGCGGCGCAGCACGCGCGCGGCGTACCGTACGTCTTGCCCAAGCCGTTCGATAAAAGTCCATCCCCACACGGCGCGTACCTCCTCTTTGATCCGAGCTAGGTTGCCCAGCGCTCGCCGGGCCGCGTACGCATCCCCGCGCTCCTCGGCCTCAAGCTCCAGATGCACCCGGAGCTCCCGGTCCAGATCGCGTTCACGCTTCTTTCTCGAATAAAATCGCCGCCACATCACTCGTACCGAAGAGCCGCCATTGGGTCGACTTTCGCCGCGCGCATGGCCGGTAGCAGGCCCGCGATAACACCGGCCACAACTAGAACGACGACCGCACCGGCGATGGTGGATAGATCGGTCGCCGTCAGCCCGAACAGCATCGAGGAAACCAGGCGCGAGACCGCCCAAGCCGCCGGCAATCCAAAAATCACACCCGTTGCGAGCAAGACCAGGGCGTCGCGAAGGATCATGCTCAGGATGTCGCGCCCCTCAGCTCCCAGGGCCATGCGAATTCCAATCTCGCCGGTGCGCCTGGCGACGCTATACGCCAGCAGGCCGTAGAGTCCGATACTCGCCAGCGTTAGAGCCAGTGCGCCGAAAGTGCTCGCCAGCGTGGCCATGAGCCGCTCTTGCACCAGCGTACGCTCGACTTGGACGGTAAGCGGCGTGATCTGCACGGAAGCTTGGGGTGCTTGCGCGCTGGCCTCTCTTCGCAACTCCGAGATCACTTCGATAAGCGAGCCGCTGGCGCGTACGACAACGGTTCCATAGACGAACGATTCGTGGAACGCAGGAGTGTAAATGGAGGGGACAGCGGCGGCCCGAAGACTGCGGGAACGAACATCCTGGACGACCCCAATTACCTCCGCGTCGTCATGCGAGCCGTCCAGAGTGATGTGCTGGCCCACAGCATGGCCGTCGGGGAAGTACTGTTTGACGAACGCTTGATTGACGATGGCGACAGCCGGTGCGTTCCGGTCATCGTGCATGGTGAACTCGCGGCCGGCGAGGATCGGCGTGCGCATCGTTTCAAAATAGCGGGGACCGACTCGATCCAAATTAATGTTTTCCACATGTGTGCCGTGAATCATCAGGCCGTACGTCATGGAGCCTCCGTTGAGGGGAGTAATGCCACCAAGCGCCGCGGAGGAGACACCTGGCAGGCGCTCGATTCTTCCCAACAACTCCTGGTAGAACGGGGCTCCATTGGGCGGCCGGTTTCCCTGAAAACTGACTAGAAGGATCCCGTCATGGCGGAATCCCGCATCCAGATGGCGAAGGTTTTGGAGGGTCCGGACGAATAACCCCGCGCCAATCAGAAGCAGCAGCGAAAGCCCAATCTGGACCATCACTAGCGCCGACGCCAGGCGCGAGCGTCCGGCCGCGAGCTGGCTTGCGTTATCCTTCAAGGCCGCCGAGGGACCGACCGCAGTGGCTCGAAAGGCGGGCGCGATGCCGAAGAGCGTGGCAGTTGCGAAGGCCACCACAATCGTGAAGAGCAGCACGTCGCGGTTTGGGCTCACGTCGAGAAGAATGGGAGTGGGCTGCCCGCTGGAAAGGATGCGCAGCAGGAAGCCGCTTCCAAACCAAGCCAGGCCGATTCCCAGCGCTGCACCACAAACGGCCAGCAGAGCGCTTTCGGTGAGCAACTGGCGGATGATGCGACCGCGCCCGGCTCCTATGGCCAGCCGCACGGCGATTTCGCGCTGCCGCGCCGCGGCCCGTGCCAGCAACAAGTTCGCGACGTTTGCCGACGCGATCAAAAGCACCAAGGCAACCAACGCCATCAGTACCAGGAGCGGCTGTCGGAACTGGGTGCGAAGTGCGGTGAGCCCGGCACCACCGGCGACAAGATCCGGCTTCAGCGATATCCCGCGAAATGGCGAGCCCTGCACCAACTGCGGCCACAGCACAGCTAACCTCGCCTTGACTTGTGCCGCTGGTATATCCTCTCGCACCCGCGCCAAGACGCGCAGCATGGCATAGTTCGCTCCCGTCACGGGCATCATGATCTCAGGCTGGAGCCGCGGTTGCATGGCGAAGGGCAGAGTGATGTCCGCGACTTGCCCGGGGGTGACGCCGCTGAAACCCGACGGACCCACTCCGACGATCGTAAACGGAACACCGGAGATCTTGATCGTCTTGCCGACAGCACCTGGATCGCGGCCGTACATGCGCGCCCAGTATCCGTCGCTGATCACGGCAACGGCGGGGGCGCTGAGGCGATCGTCATCGGGTGTGAGCAAGCGGCCCGCGGCGGGCGCGAGACCGAGCGTTTCGTAATACTCGCCCGTAACGATCGCACCCCCTGTGCGCTGGACATTTTGGGCGGAACCCTCGGCTTCGGGGGAACCTACGTCAAGGGCCGTGGCTGTGAAGCCGAGCACTCCGGAAAAAATATCAGTATGAGCGGCTAGCGAATTTACAAGCGGATACGAGAACGTCTCCATGAGCGGCGTCTTGGGCTGCGGCACCACCAACTGAACCAAGTGTTGCGGGTCGCGCACCGGGAGCCAACGCAGCAGGAGCGCATCAATGAGACTGAAGATCGCAGTGTTCGCGCCGATTCCCAGCGCCAGCGAGACCACCGAGGTGAGAGTGAAGCCCCGACTGTGGCGCATTGCTCGCAGCGCATACCGCAGATCCTGGACCAGCCGCTCCAGCCAAGTCCATCCCCATATCTCTCGCACCTGTTCTTTGATCAGCGCCGCGTTGCCGAGCGCTCGCCGGGCTGCATACGAATCGCCACGCTCCTCGGTCTCAAGCTCAAGATCCGAGCGCAGTTCGCGCTCGAGATCGCGTTCGCGTTTCCTACGCCGGTTGAACATATCAGCCCTCCTTCACCGGCCACATCACTCGAGCGATCGCGCCAGCCATTTGCTTCCACTTCGACTCCTCCGCCACAAGTTGCTTCTTGCCGGAAGGCGTCAGTCGATAGTATTTGAGCTCGCGCTTACCGTCTTTGGCTTCCCACTTCGACGCCAGCCAGCCTCTGCGCTCCAGCCGGTGCAGCGCCGGGTAGAGCGAGCCGTGTTCCACCTGGAGTACGTCGTCGGTGGTGCTCTGGAGGTGTTTGGCGATCTGATGCCCGTGCGCCGGGCCGGCTAGGAGCGTGCGCAGAATCAACATGTCGAGCGTCCCTTGCAGCAGCTCGATACGGCCTGAAGGAAGTTTCGGCATCTCGGTAGATAGTCTACCATGAAATCCCGAGATAGGGTAGATGCTCTACTATCGCTCGAAAGCACGACTTGCGATAAACTCGCTGACATGAGAACTATGGCCTCTTTCACGCTTCTCGCCATCGTGGCGATGTTTCCGGTTCTCTCAGCCCCCGCCGGCAGTCCTTTCGTCGGCCGCTGGGATTTCAACATTGAATCGCCGGGCCGATCCGGCGCGGCCTGGTTGGGCATCACCGAGAGGAACGGGCAGCTCGAGGTCTGGTATCAGCCCACCAGCGGCAACGTTTATCAGGTTAAGGATTTCACCTCGCAGGGGACACACCTTAGCATTGTGGTCGCCGCGGCATCCGCCAAAGGCCCCGCGGCCACGTGGGAGCTCGATGCCGCCGGCGACAAGCTTACCGGTGTCGAGAAGCGCGGCGACCGCTCGATCCCGCTGACCGGCGTTCGCGCCCCCGAACTCAAGCGCGCCGAGCCCAAGGCCTGGACCCCACCCGAGCCTCTGTTCAGCGGCAAGGACCTCGCCGGCTGGGAGCCCATCGGAGACATCGCCAACAACCACTGGAGCGTCCAGGACGGCCTTCTAGTCAACGAAGCCCACGGCGCAAACCTCAAAACCACGCGCCAGTTTGACGACTTCAAGGTCCACTACGAGGTGAATTGCCCCGAGCGCGGCAACAGCGGTTTCTACCTGCGCGGCCGCTACGAAGTGCAGATCGAGTATGAGCCGCTCTCCACCAACCCGCCCGAGCGCCGCATCGGCTCGATCTACGGCCGGCTCACGCCCACCCCCGAGCTGCCGCGCAAACCCGGCGAGTGGGAGAGCTTCGACGTCACCCTGATCGGCCGCGTCGTGACTGTCGTGCACAACGGCGTGACCGTGATCGATCGCAAGGAAATCGCCGGCATCACCGGCGGCGCGCTCGACGCCAATGAAGGCCAGCCCGGTCCCTTCTACATCCAGGGCGACCACACCGGCGGCCTCAAGTTCCGCAACATCACCGTCTCCGTGCCTAAGCAGTGACCGACGTGGCGCACGCACTTTGCGTGCCGTGTCGAGACTCGTCTCGACACCTCGGTGTTACAAAGCGTCCCCCGCCAGCCACTTCTTGCCGCGCTCATAGAGCGCGTCGACCTCCGGCCCTTTCAGCCCCGGCATGTCTCGCTTCACCTTGTAGCCGATTTGCGTTTGTATATAAGCGAGGTGCCGGTAGCCTTCCGGAAATTGGCCGAGCAGGTTGTGATCTAATTCCAGAGTTTTCGCGGGATCCACTGGATCGATGCGGTCCTTCTCGTAAATCGGCTGGCGCAGCAAGATGCCCCACTTCTCGTGGCGTTTCTCGAAGAAATCGTAAAAGCGACCGGTGCACACAACGTCGCACATCACGTCGTGTACTTTGGCGCGTTGGGAAATGGTCATTTTGGTTTGTGAGATTGCGCGGTGGCCCGACACCTCCGCCGAATGCCCTCCCAGAAAGTGCAGAATGCTCACGCCTCGATTCCACCCCTCCACGCTGACTCGAATGAAGTCCGCGAAGGGCCCTTGGAACCATGTCGCCATCATGACCCCGTCGTCGTGCCAAACGCCGCGGAAGCGCTCCCAGTCTCCGGCATCGCGCCAGACCACCCAGTCCTCCACTACTCGCCGGATGGCAAGGCGATCGAGAATCTCGTTGTTCATGTAACTTTTCCCCTTGCGAGATTATAAATCGAGAGTGGGATAGAATTTGAGGACGTACCGCATAAGGAGTCAGTCATTATGTTGCGCATGCTGAAATCCGTGCCCGTGGTCGCCGTTCTTATTGGGTTCCACGCCGGAGCCCAAACCTATCCAGTCACCCAAGGTAAAACCTACAAGTTCGAGAAAATCGCCGACGGCGTTTATTACGCCACCGGCGGCGCGGGCAGCAACAACGTCGTGATCGTCAACGATGCGGACGTGCTGCTGGTCGACGACGGCACTACGCCGGCCGCGGCGCGCGCCTTCCTGCAAGATATCAAGCTCCTCACCAACAAGCCCGTCCGCTACGTGGTGAACACTCATTTTCACTACGATCATACGGACGGGAACTCGGTGTTCCCTCCCGATGTCGACATCATCGCCCACGAATATGTGCGTACCGCGATCCTCACATTCAACGTACTGAACCGCGAGCCTTACACAACCTCTCAAGGCACCGCCGTGCCGGCGCGAATCGAAGCGCTGAGGAAACAGATCGCGGAGGAAAAGGACGCCGCGAAGAAAGCCACGCTCGCGACGCAGCTCGCCGACGCGCAGAAAACGGCGCAAGAGCTTAAGGAGATTAAGCCCACGCCTCCCAACGTGACCTACTCCTCGAAGATGACGATCAACAAGGGCCAGCGCGAGATTCAACTGTTGTTTCTCGGGCGCGGCCACACCGCCGGCGACACCGTCGTGTTCCTGCCGAAGGAACGCATCGTCTGCACCGGCGACTTGATGGAGAGCCGCCTCGCCTATATGGGCGACGCGTTCTTCGACGAATGGGTGACGACGCTTGATGCGCTCAAGAAGCTCGATTTCGCGCTAGTGCTGCCCGGACACGGCACGCCGTTTCGCGACAAGGGCCTGATCACTGCGTTCCAAAGCTACCTCACCGATCTCACCAAGCAAGCCACCGCTCTACGCAAGCAGGGCGTCTCGGCCGATGACGCCGCCAAGCGCGTCGACCTCACCAGCCATGCCAAGGACTTCCCGTCTATCCAGGGGCCCGGCGCGGATTTGAGGGGCGTCCGCCGGCTCTACGCTTGGCTCGGCGAAGTAGGCCGCTGATTTTGTAGTACGCTAGCCCCATGCTCTTCGTGATCTTGGCCGTGCTGTTCGTGATTCTCGTCTCTGGAGTCAGAACCGCCAGAGAGTACGAACGTTGCCTCGTCTTCCGGTTGGGCCGCTATGCCGGCCTGCGCGGACCGGGCCTGTTCTATTTGATTCCCCTGGGAATTGAAACTCTAGCCCGCGTCGACCTGCGCATCGTAACCAATCCCATCGAGCAGCAGGAGACCATCACCCGTGATAGCGTCACGGTGAAGGTCAACGCCGTGCTCTGGTTTCGCGTCGCGGACCCCCAAAAGGCCGTCCTAACGGTGGAAAACTTCCGCAGTGCGGTGCAGCAGGTTGCGCTCACCAGTCTGCGCAACGTCATTGGCCAGCACGATCTCGACGAGGTATTAAAGGCACGCGATAAGATCAACGCTCTTCTGCAAAAAAACGTGATCGAAGCCACGACTCCGTGGGGAGTCGCCGTTGAATTGTTGGAGATGAAAGATGTGGAGATCCCCCAGGACATGCAGCGCGTGATGGCGATGGAAGCCGAAGCCATGCGCGAGAAGCGGGCCCGCATCATCAAGGCGGAAGCCGAATTGGAGGCTTCGAAGAAGCTGGCGGAAGCCGCGCAACTGATGGTCGGCAATCCGGCCGCGCTCGAATTGCGCCGGATGCAAATGGTGGCCGAGGTGGGCGCCGAGAACAACAGTACGACAGTAATCATGATTCCAGCAGAATTTGCTCATATTGCCGGGAGTTTATCGAAGTTTCTGGAGGGTAAGGAAAGCTAGCGGACAAATACCTGGCATAAACAAAAGGAGCGCGCCATGTCCAATGCGACGAAGCTGATCTCAGGCATCCTCTTGATTACTATTCCGACGATCCAGTTCGGTGGCACGTTTCTCCTCCGCCTCCTCTCCGGCAAGGACCCACAGTTCACAGACTTCCAGCGCTCGATGTTTCGGGCGGGTCACGCCCATGCCGGCGTGCTCGTGATCCTCGCCCTCGTGGCTCAAATCTTCATCGACCAAGCGGCGCTGCCGGAAACCCTCGGATGGGCCGTCCGCCTCGGGTTTGCGCTCGCCGCTCTTCTGGTGAGCGGCGGGTTCTTCGGCGGCGCATTTGGCAAGAATCAACCCGGCGGACTCATCACGCTCCTCTGGACCGGCGTCGTCCTCCTCGCCTTCAGCGTCATCACGCTCGGCATCGGTTTGATTGGAGCCCGCACTTAGCCGCGGAATTCATCAAGCGCTCTATTTGTCGCCGCCCTTCTTACCCGCGCTCTTCAAATAGGCTTTTGATGCGGCTTCGTCCTTAAGCGGGACGGCCTTGTCAGGGTCGATCCGAACCATGAGATAGGTAATATGATCGTCGATCCTGGTGAACATATGTCCCGTGCCCGCTGGAATGATCAGCACGTCGCCGGGAACCAGGTGATGCGTCACGGGGTTTCGAATCGACGCGCCGCTGTTGCCCGGGCCGTTGAATTCCCGAACCGTCTGCGAGGTGGCCGGCCGGCGTGTTTCGCCGACGATATCGGGGCCGGTTTCCAGCGTCCCCGACCCATCGATCACGTGGTACACCTCACTGATCAGGTCGTGCTCAGCCACCGAATCCTTTGCAGGCGCCAGGAGCTTCCCCCGATGAACAACCCCGACTCCGATCTGAGTCTTGCCCAGATCCACCGAGCGCATTTGCTGATCGACAAGATCGAGATCGATGGCCCGCTTCACGTAGGCTTGAACTTCATTCGTGCCGATATAGGTGGCCGAACAGTGATTGCATGTGGGCTGCTGCGCCGATAGCGCGAACACCACGATAAGAATTCCCAGAGTGATTTTCTTCATATCATCGTCCTTTCGTGGGGCAGGTCTGCGACCTGCCGATTTCGCAGGCCCAATGCCTGCTCCACCAGCTATTTCGGAAATGCAGCCAGCGGCGGCTTGGCTCCCGCCGGAACCGGACTTCTTGCCGTGTTCATAATCATGGACAAGTACACGTAATATCCTTCAATGTTCGCAATCTCAACTACACCCGGTTCGCCGAATTTAGTCAACGCCCGCGCATAGGTCGGATCGCTCACACTTTTGTTGTGCTGTAGCTCGGCACAAAAATCGTAAACGATTTCTTCGTCGTCCGCCATGTGTTCGGGACGCCGCCCATCCGCCACGGCAGCTATGATCGCCGTATTCAGCCCGGCTTGGGCCGCGGCCGTCGAATGGGCATTCCATTCGTAATTGTTGGTCCATTCCCGAGCGGCAATCAGAATCGCAAACTCGGTAAGCTTGTTGCCGAGCACGGGCCGGGCTTGCACGTGCAGACGCATCTCCACCGCCGGCACGACCCAATCAGGGTCCCGCAGCATCACCGTCCACGGAGGGCCGGTCAAATCGGTTTTCCGAAGGTCTTTGTAATCCGCGACGGCTTTCTTTTGCGCCTCGGTCATCTTGTCCGCCGGTATCGGCGGCAAGCGATCCTGCGCCGATACGTTCATAGCTTGCGTGAAAGCGAGAACCAGAAGCGCGCAGCGAATCGTCATCGTTAATCCTTTCTTGTCACTGCTTGTTGCGATCCGGATTCGGAGGCGCCGCAATGGTCACAATCGGCGCGGGCGCGGGAGGTCCGTTCAACGGATTCAGCCGGCCGCCGATCTTGAAGCTCCAGACCAGATCGCCCCGAGCCTCTTTCAGCCCGTCCCGGCTGCCTCCCGCTGCGATCGCGACGTACTGCTCACCGTCGATTTCATAGGTTGCCGCCGGTGCATCCGCCCCGAAACCGGTCTGGAAGCGCCACAGTTCCTCGCCGGTTTTAGAATCAAACGCGCGAAAATATCCGTCGCTGCCGCCATGAAACAGCAGCCCGCCGGCAGTGGCCAGCACTCCGCTCCCGAAGCCCGCCAGATACGGAACTTCCTTCTGCCAGACCTGCTTATTGGTGCGCGAGTCGAGCGCGGTGATCAAGCCATATTCGCGCGTCCCAGGCACCGAGATGCGGCCCGTGGGGCTGAATTTGCGCGTCGAGATGCCGGTGGTAAAAAACAAATATCCCGTTCGCGGATCGTATGCGCCGGGCGCCCAATCGCCGGACGCCGAAGGCTGAGCGATCTCTGTGTCGGTCCAGACCGGCGTGTACATACAGCCGCGCGCATATCCCTTCACCGTTTCCGCGCACTGCGGCGCGGTGGGATCGCCGCTGGGAATCGGCTGCGTCGCCGCCGTCTTTTGCCGAGGCTCTTGCGGCACCGGCTTCTCTTCCACCGGCAGCAACGGCTTGCCCGTGTTGCGGTCGAGAATGTAGACCCAGCCCTGCTTGGAGTGCGCCGCCAGCGCCTTGCGCGTCTGCCCGTTGTAGACCTGATCGAAAAGAATCAGCGGCGTGGGCATGTCGAAATCCCACAGGTCGTGATGCACCGACTGGTAATGCCAGCGATACTTGCCCGTCATCGCGTCGAGAGCCACCACCGAACACGTGAACAAGTTGTCCCCGCCGCGCGCGGACCCGTTGTAATCCGGCCAGGGATTGCCGGTGTTCACGAAAATCAATCCGAGATCGGCGTCGAGCGCGGGCTGCACCCACATGGCTCCGCCGCCGGTTTTCCAGGAGTCGCCTTCCCACGTTTCGCTGCCCGGCTCGCCCGGAGCGGGAACGGCCCACCATCTCCAAACCTCTTTGCCGGTCTTGGCGTCGTGCGCGGTAAGACGCCCGCGCAAGCCTCCGTCTCCGCCGGAAACGCTCATGTACACCAGCCCCTTGTAATACAGCGGCGGCGCGGCGAGATACTTTCGAAGGTTCGGCGGCACGTCCTCGCCGAGCTCGCGCTTCCAGATCGGCTTGCCCGTCTTTTGATCCAGAGCGAACAGCCGGATCACCGGCTCCGTCTGTGGCGCAGGACTCTGTCCTGCCTTTGCTGCTTGTGGGGCAGCCGGCAACTTCCGAATGTCCGACTCAACCCCGAACACCATGCCTTCGCCGAGCGCCACACCGCGCTTGGCCTTGTTATCCGGAGTCTTCGGATCGGCGGGCGTCCGGTATTCCCAAATCAGCTTGCCGGTTTTGGCATTGAGCGCGAAGATATCCTGCTCGCCGGTGGTGATGTACATCACGCCGTCCTTCACCACGGGCGTGGCTTGCTGCGAATACCCCGGGCCGAATCCCGAATTCAGCCGAGCCATCCACGCGCCTTTGATCGTCTTGACGTTCGACGTGTCGATCTTCGCCAGCGTCGAGTAGCGTGTGTTGCCCCAGTCCCCGCCAACCAGAGGCCAATCCGCGCCGGGAGGCTTGCGATAATCGGGCGCAGTCTGGGCCTGCGCGGCCGGAAGCAGCAGCAGCCCCGCGAAAAATATCAGAGGCCTATGGTTCGCGATCAGGATCGCAGTCACGGTGTCCCCCTTCTTCCAACGCATCATACATGAATCGCACGTCGAAAAGCGGGCGAGGTCGCGAGCGCGATAGACCCGCCCCGATGCTGCGATAGAATTGTCCGCATGGTTATTGAGAGGAGAAACCAAAACGTGCGCTCTACATTCCCTGTCCGCAGCGCCCTCTTCCGAAGCGGCTTCGTCTTAGGCGCCGACGCTCTTGTGACCGCGGCGATCCTCACCGGGTATCTGGTTCCGAAGGCCCGCGCGGCCACCGGCCCGATCCCACTCAATTGCAATCGAGCCTGTTTGGAAAACTTGATCGATCAGTACTGGGCGGCCGTGGTGGCTCACGACCCCAAACGGCTCCCGCTTTCTGAAGACGTCAAGTACACTGAAAACGACCAGGAGATGAAAGTCGGCGACGGCTTCTGGAAAACCGCGGAAGGCCGCGGCAACGATACCCACATTTTTGTCGACCCTGACTTCGGCCAAGTCGTGTTCATGGGCACCATGCGGGAAGCGGGCGCGCCGCTGCTGGTGAGCCTCCGCCTGCGAGTTGAACTCGGCCGCATCACCGAAATCGAGGGCGTTTACTTCAAGCCGGGCGGCGCTGGACCAAACAATATCGCCGCTATGGACAAGCCCTACAAGCCCGAGGATATTTGGTTCAAGTCGATTCCTCCCGGGCAGCGGCCGACCCGTCAAGAGCTGATCGCGACCGCTGACGGATACTTCACCGGCCTCCAGAAAAACGACGGCAAGGGCATCAACGGAACCGGCACCTATCCCTTCACCAACGATTGCAATCGAATCGAGAACGGATCCGCCACCACCAACAATCCGCGTCCGCCCAACGAACCTCCCGGCACCATCAACGCATTCGCCATGGATTGCCTGGCACAATTCAAACTGGGTTATTATTTCGTGGTCCAAAGCATTCACCATCGGCGTTACCCGGTGGTTGACCTGGAGCGAGGCGTGGTCTGGTCGCACGCGGTGTTCGATCAGGGCACGGTGAACAAGGGCACGCTTTCGGATGGCCGCGAGTATACTTTCAAGGGCTTCAACCGGCCTTCCAGCATTTTAGTCACCGAGGCCTTTCTGATTGAAAACGGCAAGATCCGCCGCGTGGAAATGATCGGGCCTGGGGTGCCCTATCATCTGAATTCGCCGTGGCCCGGAAGCCTCAGCGGAAATTAAATTACCGCCGCGCGGAGAGACCCGTCAATTGTCCGTCGGCTTATCTTCCATGTGATCGATAACCAGCACTGGCAGCATGCGCTTCCGCATCTCCAGCTTCAGCCCGAGCTGCTTGTTGACGGCGTCAACGAATGACAGTGCGCCGTTTGGATCCGATGTCGTGGGAACGCCCACGGCGGGCTGCTGGCCGGCGTCTCCGCCGCCCTGCAATAGAGATTGCGGGCTGTAGCTCACGGTGAAGTCGTAGGAGCCCTTGATGCCGGTGGCATCCGTAACCCTGTTGTTAGGAAAATTCTCCGGGTCCAGGCTTTGGAGCAGTTGCGCGAACTGCGCCATGGTGATGTTTTGGCATTGAATCAGCCTGGATCGCCTCGGATTTATGTCCCTCGGGTCGCGAGCGACGACGCCGGCTTCCTTGCAATTCGCACGATTCGATGCATCCGCCTTCCTGAGTTTTGGACTGGCTGCCGTCAGGACATAAGCCGAGACAGGACGGTCCTCATAATGCGTCGACATTTTGAAACGGTCGATCAACAGCGCGCGCAACATCAGCCGCAGGTCGTCATCCATGAAGCCTGTGCCGCGCGGCCCGTCGGGTGCGGCGGATGTTGTCGCGAAGATGTCGAAGCGCTTCGAATCGATCCATTTGGGCGCACCCGCGAGCCTTTCGTCGATGTGGATCCAATCGATGTCCCATGCCTGGCTGATCAGATCTTTCATCGGAAAGGCACGCATTTCAAGCCGGCCGCTGGGGAAGAGCTTATAGATCTCTTGTTCCTCCGGTGGGCTCAGCTTGATCTCCGCCACTTCAAATTCGAGCGCGCGAGGAGGCAGAGCCTGCGCCACGCCGGGCGGATTGACAGTCGGCTTTTCGTTGACGCGGTCGACAACGGTGACGGGTGTGGGGATCTCTCGCGGCTCCAGTGCCAATCCAAGCTGTTTATCGATCGCGTCAAAGATTGTGATTCGTTCGCCGCCCGCCTGCGAAATCCAGGACCGCGGATTCCATTTGAGATCGAAATCCCAGGAGCCTTTGAGGCCCGTCGAATCCACCACGGGATTTCTCAAATAATCCGCGGCAATTCCATGCAGACGTTGCGCAAATGCCTCCATAGTGATGTTGCGGCATGCGACCGCCGAATAGTCGGGCTGTGGTTGCGATTGGCAACCGCCCTCACCGGAGCCGCCGGCTTCTTTCAGCTTCGGTTTTGCTTTCCCCATCGTCAGCGCGAATGCCGGCACGGGTCTGGTGTGCTTGTGGAGCACCAGTTTGAAGCGGTCCGCCAGCAGCGCTTGCAGCATCAGGTTTATCGTCTCCGCCGGCGTAGAAGGCGGCGCTTTCGCGGAAATATCGAAGCGGTCAAATTCCAGCCAGCTCGGCCCGCCCACTACTTTATCGGGGTCGACGCCGTAAGCGATTCGAATCAGATCCAGCATGGTGGCTTTGCGCAAGTCATACCGCCCACCGCCAATCCGCCGGAAACCAAGGAGAACGGATTCGTGGTGGAGCGCTCGCGTGGACATCGGCGATGTCAAACGCAGGGGCGGCTCCGGTGGATTGCCCGAACACCGCGCTGGACAGAATGCAAACGAAGCCTACGCCCGCGAACGCCCTCATGCTCCGATGTTATTTCAACAGCTCCGCGACCTTTGCGACGCCGGCTTTCGCGCATGCATCGTCTTGCTCCTGGCTCGACCCTGAGCTGCCAACGCCGCCGATAACCTCGTTTCCTACCATGATCGGCACGCCGCCGCCGAGCGCCAGAATATCCGCCACGTCGCGCTGCGCTGCGTAGGCCGGATCGCTGGTGCGCTTCTGAAACTCCAGAGTGGTGCTGCGGAACATTCGCGCCGTGAAAGCCTTGCGCCGCGCCATCTCAGCCGTCTGCGCGGTCGCCCCCTCGTCGCGCAGGATCACCAGCACTTGTCCCGCGCGATCCACCACCGCCACAGCGGTGTTGTAGCCTTTCGCCTTGCACGCGCCCAGCGCCGCTTCGGCGATGGTCTTCGCCATCGGCAGCGACAGATTCCTCTGCGTTACCAAGCCCTGTCCGGCCGCGATCGCGGCCATGCCGATCCCCAGAAAAATCTTCAGCACGTGCGCCATGATGCCTCCCTTTGCCGGTTGCAATTATATCCGGTTGACGGAAATCAAGTTCCTGAGCTGTGACGAACGACAGCCGCACGTGGGCGTCCGCCGAATGTTCTCATGATGCTTTCTTCATCGGTTGCACTTCGGTTTCGATCTGACGCGCGATCGCATCCTCGGCTGTATCGAGCTCATATCTGGCTTGCAAGTTCATCCACATTTGGGCAGATGTGCCGAAGAAGCGGGCCAGTCGAAGAGCGGTATCGGCGGAGATAGAGCGTCGGCCCTTGATGATCTCCGTGAGTCGATTGGCGGGGATGCGCAAGGAGAGCGCGAGCCCATTCGCGCTGATGCCTGCTTCTTCCAAAACCGTCTTCAACACCTGTCCGGGATGAATCGGCCGCAATTTCTTGATCTTTTTTGCCATTGGAACGCTGCTCCCTTCAGTGATAATCCGTGATCTCGACATCATGAGCATCGCCATCGCGCCAGTTGAAGCAGAGGCGAAACCGATCGTTGATTCTAATGCTGTACTGTCCAGCGCGATCGCCGGAAAGCTTCTCCAATCGTAGGCCGGGGAACGAAAGATCTATCAGCGATTTGGCGGCATCGAGAAGAGCGAGTTTGATGCGCGCCGCATTTTCGACACTCCTGAATTTCCTGGCCGGCAGCCGGTTCAGGAGTTTTCGCGTCTCCTTGTCCTTGCAAGACCGAATCATTGCCTACCTAGAGCGTACTACGGGTCGCGTAGTGCTGCCGCGTCTATATCGTCAGAGCTTTCTCACGTCGGAACCAATATCCGCAACGCCATCGGCACCCATCTTCACGAACGCCACGCCCTTCGCTTCCGGCCCAGCCCAGATCACGACCGCTCCGACCAGAAACACAGCGGCCGCGAGACCCCCCATTGCGGCCGCATAGCTGAAGTGTTCGCCTAGCACCGCTTCGATGTAGCCGATGCTCGACGCGATCAGAACGCCTATCTGGTAGGCGAAGCCGGAAAAGAATCCGCGCGCCAACGGCGGCGACAGCTCATTAAGATGAGCCGGGATCACGCCCCACGCGCCCTGCACCATGAATTGCATCAGGAATGCGCCCACGATCACCAAGGGCAGGTTCGGCGCAAACACCCACAGCGGAATCATGCACACAGCCAGCAGAGCCGCCGTAATCATCGAACGCCGCCGCCCGTAACGCTCCGAGAGATTTCCGATAATCAGTCCTCCCACGATTGCGCCGACCATCGAAATGGCGGAGACCATCGCGGTCACGTTCACGTCGAAGTGGCGCTGGCGTTGGAGATAGGTTGGGTACAGGTCCTGCGTGCCGTGCGAGAAGAAGTTCATCATCGTCAGCAGCGCGGCCAAATAGAGAAACAGCGGAAAGTTCCCGAAGATTGAGCTGCGGTAAGTAGACCAGTCCGTTCGCGACTGACGCCAGGCTTCGGACTCTTGCACCCTTGCGCTGATCAACAGCGTCACCAATGCGGGAATCACGCCGATAAAAAACATCGCGCGCCAGCCCCAGCGTGGAAACACCGTATAAAAGGCGCCGGCCGCCAGGAGATAGCCGACAGCGTAGCCCTCCTGAAGCAGTCCCGAAGCCATGCCGCGCCACCGCGGCGGCACCGATTCCAGAACCAGCGACGCCCCCACGCCCCAAGTCCCTCCCATCCCGATTCCGTAGAATGCCCTCAGCGCAAGGAAGCTGGCATAGCTGGGAGCTAGGCCTGACAACACTTCCATCAACGAGTAAAAGATTACGTTGGCCATCAGCACTGGACGCCGTCCATAGCGGTCGGCGAGAAGGCCGAAGATAACGGCGCCGATAGGGCGCGTGGCCAACGTCGCCGTCGTGGTCAAAGCAAGTTGGGGAATGGATCGTCCGAAATCTTTCGCCACTGCCGGCAAGACAAATACGAGCACGAAGAAATCGAATGCGTCGAAGGTCCAGCCGAGAAATCCAGCCGCAATCGCGTAGCGCGCATTCGAGCGTGCGATCGCTGGTGTCGAGACGGTGGCCATACAATTCCTCCGTGAGGCAGATGATAGTGTATCAGCACCTTCCGCCCTGAAAAAGTGATATAACTTGAGGCGTGAGGAAATCGGCAAGTGTCACGCTGACGCTGGTTGCCGCGATGGCAATGTCCGCGCGGGGGCAACAGTCCCCTGCCCCGGCTCCTGCCGCAACGCCCACCAAGCAGCAGAACTGCACAGCCTCCCCAACGGCCCCGGGCGCCAATTCCCAAAAACCGCAAAACTGTACGACCAAACGCGGCGGGTTCGGTTTCCACGGGCTTTTTCATAGCTCTGGCGGATAAATGCGGCGAGTCGCGTCGCCTCCGCGTGCCGATTGGCAGAAACGCGTGGAGGCCGCCGGCTTGACATGGCATACCGCGGAGTCCCAACCTTACTGGAGCGAATCGGCATTCTACGAGTTCACGGCGAAGGAAGTCGATCTCCTGGCGGCCGCGGCCAATGAGCTCGAAGAGATGACGCGCAAAGCGGTGCAGCACGTGATCGACAACCAGCTGTACGCGAAGCTGCGTATTCCCGAGGGCGCGGTGCCGCTGATCGAGCGGTCTTGGGAAGCGGAGCCGCCATCGCTCTACGGGCGCTTCGATCTGATGTATGACGGTCGCCATCCGCCGAAGCTGCTGGAGTACAACGCCGACACGCCCACTTCGCTGCTCGAGGCCGCGGTGGTGCAATGGTTCTGGCTCGAGGAAACTCACCCCGCGAGCGACCAGTTCAATTCCATTCATGAGCGATTGATCGCGCTGTGGAAGGAACTGACGCCGCACATCCGCAACGCGCACGTCGATTTTTGTTCCATGGATGACGCCGAAGATTGGACCACGGCAACATATCTGGAGGACACGGCTCAACAGGCGGGGCTCGCGTCGTCCATCTTCACGATTGAGGAAATCGGATGGGATGGCGAGCACTTCGTGGGACCGGACGATCGACCACTGACCACCGTCTTCAAGCTGTATCCGTGGGAGTGGATGATGCGGGAAGAATTTGGGAAACATCTCGCCGTGGCGGACACAGTCTGGCTGGAGCCGCCGTGGAAAATGCTCCTGTCGAACAAGGGAATCCTGCCGGTGCTATGGGAATTGTATCCGGACCATCCGTATCTGCTCGCGGCGAGCTTCGAACAGCCATCTGGCGCGGAGTGGGTGAAGAAGCCTTTGCTCGGGCGCGAAGGTGGAAACGTCACGCTGCATCAGGCGGGACGCGAAATCGAGACGAACGGCGATTACGGCGAGGAAGGGTTCGTCTATCAGGACGTCGCACCTTTAAAATGTTTTGACGGGATGTATCCGGTGATCGGGAGCTGGGTCATCGGCCATGAAGAAGGCGACTCGGCCGCCGGCATCGGCATCCGTGAATCGGATTCTCCCATCACCACCAACCTCAGCCGGTTCGTGCCGCACGTGTGCGGATGAATTCTACAGTGGGCGGAGCCGCACGCCCGCAACCTTTCCATCCGAGTTCAGCATAATGCCCCATTCCATCGAACCGTGCTCGAACTTCACCTCGTATGTGTCGGCGCCGACTTGCTCGACCGCTTTGAACGTAACCGATTGCACCGCGCCAAGCTGAGTGACGGTAGCTTTGAGTTGCGTCAACTGCTGGCGCGTGAGGTCGGCGAAGGCCGGAGTCATCAGCTCGTACTTCGGCTCCCCTGCACGAAGCTCGTCGATGAGCCGGCGCACCGTGGCTTCCGATCTCGGATCTGGCGTCTGATCCTTGAATTTTTTCTCCAGCGCAGCCGTCGTTGCCGCGGCCTGAGCCTCGTCAACCCGCTTCGCCGGCAGGTCTCTGCCATTCTGATGAAGCATCACCTGCGTGGCTTTCCCCTGAGCATCGGTATCGAAGGTCAACTGAGCGTCCACCAGCTTCAGGAAAAACTTCCGGTCGCTTTCCGGGTAGATCTGGATCTTTCCCTGTCCCGTGAGCTGCGTGAAAAACTGATAGCCGTCCCGCGAGATAGTCATAACCGCATTCGGAGCCAATTGGTAGGCCCCAACGTAGTTGTCGAAAACCTTCGTGTCGATCGTAATCTCTTTGTGCTCTTTGATGGGTTCAACCTTGTCCAATGGGTAGCTGGCGTCGAGCAGATGCCGTCCCACGTCGTCGGGAGCCGCGTCCGTCGAGGAGTTCGACAACACCACGACACCCACGCGGGTTTCCGGGTTGAAGCCCATATAGCTCCGGTATCCGCCCGTGCCTCCGTTGTGCCAGACGATGGAATTTCCGTTCTTGGTCTGAATGTGCCACGCGTACGCGATCTGCATATCGGGGGAACCAGCCGGCCGCCGAATCGATACTTCCTCCTCCATGGCTGCGGCAAGCGGCGTCTTGATAAAACCGAGGTTCGCCGCGAGGAAGGTCAGCATGTCGTTGGCGCTGGAGCGCAGCGCGCCCGCGCCGGCCAGCGCATCGATATCCCAGTTCGGGATCACACTCAGCGCCGCGCCATGTCCAATCGCCAGCCGCGCCTTCATTTCCTGAGTAAGAGTGACGCGGGTGTTGTTCATCCCTAATGGCTCGCAGATGCGGGACCGCACCATCGTTTCGTAGTCCGTACCGGCGCGCAGAGTCAGCGCATGCCCCAGCAGACCGACTCCCACATTGGAATACTCGTACTGCGACCCGATGTCGCG
>Ga0209415_10004409_pt1 | contig 25800 bp, 22 predicted proteins | sample PeaSoiSIISIP2007_FD_187696 | JGI IMG/M metagenome (GOLD analysis project Ga0209415, IMG submission 187696) | Peat soil microbial communities from Weissenstadt, Germany - SII-SIP-2007 (SPAdes) (version 2) | ecosystem: Environmental > Terrestrial > Soil > Wetlands > Peat | place: Germany... | reverse complement strand
AGTACGTGCCCTAAGCAAATTGCCGCAGTCCGGGCCAGAATCGATGAGACGGGCGGCAACTAATGTAACATCGCCATTGCACTTATTGACCGGACACAGGTATTAAGGGGAGTTGTGCCAAAGTAATTGCGTTTACTGCCGCGACAAAAACTCGTCACCAAGTGGATGGAATGCGGAAAAGCAAGACAAGCAAAGGGTTCTAGGTTGTTGACCTCAGAATTGACACGGTAGAGGTCTTCTGCGTGCTATGCGATCAACTTCGTAACATCCTTCGTAACAACCTCGCCTAGAACTGTCTAATTCTGCCCACTAAGAACCTCAGGAAATCGTTGAAACCATTTACATTTAGCTGTTGAGAGGGAATCTGTTGGTTGTAGGTTCGAATCCTACCGGGCCCACCAGTCGCCCGTTGAACTGTGGTGACGGGAGGTCCCTCGCTGCACTCGGGATTTCGGCTGTGGGCTCCCCCCTTCGACTGCGCTCAGGGTCACGCCCGCAAAACGCCTCAAGTTCGAATCCTGCCGGGCCCACCAGTCGAGCGTTTTCCGTCATCGGTCAATCCCCGCCTTCTTCTGCATCTTGCTCAAAGAAAGATCCTAAGTTCCACGTCCCAGATCGAGCAGTTCAAACGAGGCCGGCGAGCTTTCCTCAAAAATCAGTTCGTTGTCGATTCCCTCTATTCCCTGATGAATTCGGGACAGGCCGTACCATGAAGAGAACATAATCACGAGTAACGAAGTCATCACAATCGGGTTCGACAACCCCCAGCGTTCCAACTTCGACGTCAGCACCACAAACACAAAGAACCCCAGAACACAAAACAGTGCGAGCACGACGGCGGAATCCCGGAAAGGTGGATAGGAACAAGTGAAGGGAACTTTGCGAAACCGGAGAAGCAGGAGATCCGCCAGACATAAAGACCAGAGCGTAACGACGACCGCGTGCAGAATACCCACTCGCCAACCCCACCGGTATCCGTACAGCGGAAGGACGATCGCAACGACCCATGGAAAAACAAAGGTCAATATGAGTTTGCGGGCCAGGGGAATGCATTCGTGCCTGGTTTTGTCGAGAGAAAGTCGGAACACCCAATTGGCCCGCATCTCAGTGGGAATGTCGAAGACAAAACGCATGCCGAAAATGATGCAATAGCTCAAGATCAGCGGAATGGCGACGACTTCGGCGGAAGGAAGATTGCCGGCCTCAATCTGCGTGCCGTTGAACGACGCAAACAGAAATTGAGAAGCCATAACAATTCCCAGGCCAAAGAACCCTCCAAGCACCAACCCGTGGCGCTCGCTGCGCAAAAGAGTTTTCATCACGAAGCGGTAACCGGCGCGCTGGAACGGACTCGTCAACATGGTGCGGTCAAGTACCGGGAAAATCCACAGAAGGTTTGCGCGACCGTAGGCTGGAATCGTCTCGGTGGTCTCGGGGATTCGCACAAAACACCTCCGGTAACTCAAGGCGTAGGTCACAACCGCGGCCACGAGGACGGCTGCTGAGCCTATGAGCGCTACGTGTCCCAGTGAGGCGAGAGGCGGGCTCGCTCTGCCCCGAATCAACTGGCAAAGACCCAGAAACCACACTGGAGGCAAGAACCGTGCCGACGTTCCCGGCAACTGCCTTAGCATCGAAGGAACCGCAAAGCTGGTCGCCAGCAGAGCTGCGAGGCAGGCAATGATCGTGCCACGCAAATAGAGTGAGAGCCTGCGAAAGGCCGCGTATGGCAGCGTAACCATAAGTAACCCAACGGTTACGAATACGGCGAAGAAACTGAAGATGCTCGCCAGCATTACGACGAACGCGTGCACCCACAAAACTTGGGCGAAAAGGGTGAACGTATTCTGCGATGCACTAACAACAAACGGAAACAGCACTGAAGAGGCTGCGTTCACGTCGAGGGCGAGAACCAGGGTCAGGAAAAGAATGGCCGCCAGGTTGGCAAGAAAAATGGCTCGCATCGGGATGGGAAGAGGAACCAGATTGGCGTAGTCCCGGCGGTCGGGAAATATGCTGTCCCATCGCCATACGGCCACGACGCCGGTCACGGTCATTGAAAGCACAATAAAGAAGTACTCATCGGGAAGTGCGGCCGCGAGCGGATCGAAGTCGTGCTGGCCGCGCATCCATTGCAGCAGCGTGGAGTATTTGTCCAACAAGAGAATGGAGTAGAACCCCCCGGGCAGAGCCAGCAGAGAGAGAACCAGCCCCAGGCTGAGGTCGAGTTCACCTTCGGCAGATTCGCCGCTTCCGTGAAAGACACGGCCGACGAAGAGGCGCACCAGCCGCGTGAAAGGCCTTTGGGAATGAGCGTCCCACTTCCGTCGCGCGGTGTGTAACAGAGCCGAGGTCAAGCGGCCTCCATCGCGCTGATGATGTCGCGCGTGATCTTGTCCGCGTCCACCTCCTCGACCAGGTGCATGAACGTTGTTTCCAGCGAGGATTGCTCAATGCCACTGTGAATGGCTTCCGCTGTGTCACAGGCAAGCACGGCGCCCTTTCGCAAGATCAGAAGATGGGAACACACCTGTTCGACAACCTCCAGAACGTGAGAGCAATAGAAAACAGCTTTCCCTTGTTGCCCCAATGCTTTGATCAGGTTCTTCAAAACCAGCGCAGTAGTCACATCAAGACCGGAAAGCGGCTCATCGAAGACCAACAATTTCGGGTCGTCCATCAGTGCGGCGATGAGCAGGATGCGCTGGCGCATTCCCTTTGAGTAAGACGCAATCGAGGCGTGCCGATGGGCGTGGAGCGAGAACAAATCGAGAAGCGCATCTATCTTTCGCTCCAAGCTGGAACGCGGCATTCCACGCAGGGTTCCCACCAGTTCCAGGTATTCGCGACCGCTCAGGTAAGGGTAGAGGTTGGGCTCCTCAGGCACATAGCCGAGGCACTTTCTGAAGCCGACGAGGTCTTTGTGGATGTCCTCACCATTGAACAGGACTTTTCCGCGGGTGGGCTCCAGCAGCCCAGTTAACATCTTCACGGTCGTGCTTTTTCCTGATCCGTTCGGGCCCAGACAGCCCAACACCTGTCCCGGCGCCAGCGAGAAGTTAACGTCCTGCACCGCAGGCACGGACGCGTAAGACTTGGTCAGTTCTCTGGCCTCAAGCATAAGAGTTTCTTATGGAAAACCCCACTTGCGGTTAGGACACCGCCGTCAACAGAAAAGTTCCACGAAACGAAGGGGATGTTGTTCGTCGCTGTCGGCTAGCCAATGCCCAGCTTCTTCTGCATCTCTTCCAAAGTAAGCGCCTTGGTTTCCGGATACACCAACCAGACTACAAAGAACTGCACGACCATCATCAGCGAGAAAAAAACAAAGGGATAGCCGCCGGACGAAGCTGCCATTAGAGGGAATGTTCCGGAGATCACTGCGTTCATGAACCAATGCGAAAAACTACCCAGGCTCTGCCCCTTCGCTCGCACGGCGTTGGGGAAGACCTCCGCAAGATAGACCCAAATGACCGCGCCCTGGGAGAAGGCGAAGCAGGCGATGTAGCCGATCAGCAGCCACAACAGAAGATTCTGGTGCTGGGCTGTGAAGAAGATTGCCGCGACTCCGGCCAGACAAGCCGCCATTCCCACCGCGCCGACCAGAAGCAGGATTTTGCGGCCGATCCGGTCTATCACGGACATGGCAAGGATGGTGAAGAGCAGATTCGTGCCTCCCACCGCGACCGCCTGCAGGTTGCCGGAAAGCTTGCTGAAACCGGCGTGGGCAAAGATATCGTTGAGGTAATAGAGGATGGCGTTGATGCCGGAAAGCTGGTTAAACATTCCAATGGTGACGGCCAGGAAGATCGGGAAAAGATACTTTCGAGAGAACAGTGTTTCGGCGGCCTGCTTTTGCTCGAAGTGAATGGACTCGACAATTTCCTGCAGTTCCTGCTCGAAGTTCACCTCGCCTGTCATCTCGAGCACGGTTCTGGCTTCAGAGATCCGTCCCTTTTTCACCAGCCAGCGCGGGCTGCGAGGAATTCCAAACAGCATCATGAAGAACAGAGCCGCAGGAATGGCCGATACACCGAGTTCCCAGCGCCATTCCGAGGCGCCGAAGCGCTGCAGCCCGATCAGGTAATTGGAGAAGTAGGCGAGCAGAATTCCGAAGACGATGTTGAACTGAAAAAAACCGACCAGGCGTCCGCGGAGCTTCGCCGGCGCGATCTCGGCAATGTACATGGGGCCGAGAACGGAGGAGCCACCGATTCCCAAGCCGCCGATAAAGCGAAACCCGACCAGCGCGTACCAGTTCCACGCGCCCGCGCACCCCAAGGCAGAGATCAGGTATAAAACCGCCATTGCCCGCAGACTGTCGCGGCGGCCATAGCGTTCGCCCGGAAGCCCCGCCAGCATCGCGCCCAGAATCGTTCCCCAAAGAGCGCCTGCCACGGTCACGCCCAGCAAAGCCGGCGTAAGCTGGTACTTTTGGGTTAGAGCGGCTGTAGTTCCAGAAATGACGGCGGTATCGAATCCAAACAGAAGACCGCCCAAGGAGGCGACTACAGTGCCTTTCGCCAGATATGGATTCAGCTTCATGCCCTTTGTTCTCTGTGTAGAGACGTAGCTAGCTGCGTCTTTACGGGTTTCGGAATTGCACCTTCACCGTCTTGATCTCATAGGGCTTGGTATGCACAGTGACAGCGCCATTCTGCACCGTGAGGGTTGCGATCGGCCTCTCCATAAGATCAGTCTCGGAGGCTGACTCAACTCCGGCGGGGAGCTGCAATTTCACATCGCCTTCTTTCCCAGCCCACTCATAGAAGCGCAGGATGAGAGCGCTGTCATCCTCCGCTTTCTTCACCGCCGTGAGCACCACGTTTTCTGATTGCACTTCGACGAAAGAATGCCGAGCCCGCAGCGGTCCCTGGTGGTTCTCCGTCTGCATGGCGATCGGCTCGTCGTTTAGCTCATACCCTCGTCGGACCGTCTGCGCCTCGCGCCAGGTTCCAGCGTGAGGATAGAGGGAATACGTAAATTCGTGATGGCCTTCGTCGGCATGCGGGTCAGGCCACTCGGGCGAACGGAGCAACGAGAGGCGCAGCACGTTGCCTTTCGCGTCGTATCCATACTTGCAGTCGTTGAGCAGGCTGAAGCCGTGCTTTGCATCGGAAAGATCGGCCCAGCGCTGCGCCGGCACTTCAAATTTGGCTTGCTCGGCGGGTGTATTGCGAGTAGTTGGGCGCTCGATCGAGCCATAAGGGGTTTCGAACGTGGCTTTGTCGCTGTGTGCGCTCAGCGGGAATGCGACCTTCAGCAGAATGTGTTTCTCGTGCCAGTCCGCCTGCATTTTGACATCGACTCGCGGCACACCCGCGTACATGGTGATATCTTGCACGAATGCTGAGTTCTGGAAATGTTTTCGTACGCGGATAACAGCGCGCAACGGCCCACTTTCGATCAGCTTCACCTCGTCGGCTTTGTCCAGATCCCAGTGCTGCTTCTCAAAATCGGCGTCGATGTTCCAGGCATCCCACTGCTTGGGTTTGTCATAAAAGGCTTGTAGCAGGTTCCCGCACGTGAAGGTCGTGGGGCCGCCGGCATCGGTTTCGGCAGGCGCCAGCGCTTCGTTCTGATTTTGCTTATCGAAAAGGCTGGTCAGGCAGCCGGTTTGAGGATCGACTTTGACGCGCAAAAACTCATTCTCCAGCGTATCGTTCTTCATCGCATCGGTGGAGGATTTGACGACTGAGCCGTTAGCCGCTGGCTTGGCCGCTGCCCGCACGAAATACGTTTCGTAACCTAAGGCCGGAATTTTGGCGAGAATGAGCAGGTGCGCGCGGTTTGTTCCCGGCTCAAGCGCAAGCAACTGGGACTCCACCGGTTTTCCTGTAGCATCCACAACTTCGACCTGTTTCGCTGACCTGGGCAGTTGCACCTCGGTCTCAATCACTTCTGTTCGCGGCCAGGAAAGAGAATTGAAAACTACCACCGGTACGCCTGTGCCTGGCGTGTTGATGCGAGCGGCAATCTCTCCAAGCGCACCGTCCATGATCTGGCTTCCCGCCCGGGCGACATCTTCCAGATTGCGCTTGGCGTCTAGATAGTTCACTGCAATTCCGGAGCCCGGCATAATGTCGTGGAAATGATCAAACAGCAGGTTCTTCCAGGCGAGCTCAAACTCATCCTGCGGATAGGCGCGGCCGAACAGAGACGCCACGGCTGAATATTTCTCGGCGTCGAGCATCAAGTCCTCGTCACGCCGAATGCGCCGCTTGGTCTCTGATTGCGTCGTGAACACGCCCCGGTGATATTCAAAGTAAAGTTCGTCGCGCCATGTGGGGACCTTCAGCTGGGGAAGCTCGTGCTGCAGGTCGGCAAAGAAATCTTTCGCGGTGCTGAACTCAACTGTGGGGAAGACGGTTTCCGGCGCTCGGAGACGATCGGCACGGTCGAGCATGGTGCGAGTAGGTCCGCCGCCATGGTCGCCGACGCCGTACAGGTACAGCATCTGCGGAGAATCCGTCGGCTTCGGTCCATAAATCAGGGGCGCGTAGAACGAAAAGTCCTTTGCGATCTGCTCGGGTTCGAATTCGTTGGCATATTCATGCGGAAAATATGTGAGCACGCGGCTCCCGTCCGGCGCCTCCCACCAGAACAGCCGGTAGGGAAACTTGGTGTAATCGGTTGCCCACAACAGCTTCGAGGTCACGAAGTAATCGATCCCGGATTTCTTGTAGATTTGCGGCAGTTGCCAGTTGTACCCGAAGGAATCTGGATTCCAGCCGATTCTGACGTCCACTCCGAAGTTTTGTTGGAAATAGCGCTTGCCGATCAGAATCTGCCGAACTAGCGATTCGCCCGCCGGCATGTTAAGGTCCGGCTCAACCCACATCCCGCCAACGACCTCCCAACGGCCTTCTTTCACTCGCTCCTGGATCTCATGGAACAGGTCGGGATATTTCTCCTGCATCCACTCGTAGGTTCGCGCCGACGACATGGTGAACTTGAAATCCGGATACTCGCGCATCAGGGCCAACACGCTTTGAAAAGTGTTGCGCACGACCTCAACAGTTTCCGTCCATGGCCACAGCCAGGCCATGTCAATGTGCGAGTTGCCGATGGCGCGAACCGTGAACTTCTTCAACCAGGGATTCAAAGCTTGCAGCTTGGCCTGAGCCTGCCGCAACGAGGCGTCAAAGCCAGGTTGGTCGCTTTTGTCGAGCGAAGAAAAATTGATGGCTTTCACCGCCGCATCGAGAGCCTGCTCGCGTTCGGCCTTGCCTTGGTCGTAGGCGGCGATCATCGGGCCTGCAGCAAGAATCTCCATGCGCAACATTGCAGGATCAGGCCGGCTCGCCGGCGGGTCAATCGCCAGATAGCTGTGAAGGAGCACAGTCTCCACATCGCCGGCATCCACCCGCGCCGCGATCAGGAATTCCTGGCCGGGCTGCGCATTTTCCGCCAGGAGGATCGGTTCCTGCGTGTCTTCGTCACCACGAGAGATCAATGAGCCGTTGGAAAACACAGCAATCATGGCGTTCCCCTCGCTGGCAACCCGCAGATCGAGGGTCACACGTGCGCCTTGAATGGCATATCCGCTGATCTTTTCCGGAATTTGAATTCGCTGCCGCAATACCCGCGTGCCCTTCCAGTGCATGCCCTCTTTCATCGCCTGCCGGTAGGGCAGGGTCTTCACGGTCATGACTGGCCAACTGGAATCATCCAGTGACGGGTCTTCCGGATGGGACACGTCGCCATGGAACCGCCATTCCGGCAGCGGCGCGGTCGTCAGGGACTGCAGACGATCGAGGGTGGGCTGATAGGGATTGGGTGCTTCGGGGGTCCGAGCGGCTTCCTGCGTCCAGCAAAACGCCGCCGATAGCAGCAGGACAAATACGCAAAATCCGGCAGCTCGCTTCATAAGAAAACGCTCCCATCCCGCTGCGGCTCTTGACGCTGCCCGGCCAGCGGTTCCGATACCTGGTTTCAGCGCAAGCCAAGAATTATATCCAGACCCGGTATGAGATAATTTTTGCGAGGAACCTATGGCAGAGCACATGGTTTTCTGCGTCAAATTGCAGAAGGAACTCGCCGGGCTCGACGAGCCTCCTTTTGATACGGAACTCGGGAAGAAGATTTATGAGAACGTTTCGCAACAGGCCTGGAGCATGTGGGGGGATTTCTGCAAGATGCTGCTGAACGAGTATCGTCTGAACCCAGCCCGTAGAGAGGACCAGGAAGCCATCGTCAAACAGATGGAGCAGTTCTTTTTTGGTGAAGGAGTTGCCCCGCCCGCCGAGTACGTGCCGCCCACCCAGAAATAGGCCGCCGAGCATTTGCAGATTCGACACGCTTGTGCCAGAGCCGGTAGTCGGCTCAGTTTGATTTGTCATCCCAAGCAAGCGTTGTTTGCGCAGCGAGCGATCTCGGCGAGCCGCGCGGAAGCGTCGCGTTCTTTGCGACGCAATAATCGTGCGTTTGGCTCGCTTCCATATCAAACGGAGCCACTACCCCAGAGCCGTCTTCGTTGACTGGCGGACGCTCCGTCAATAAGATGAAGTCTCCCCCGAAAGTCAGGTGCCTTCGAATGATCGACCAGATCATCTCGCACTACCGCGTTGTCGAGAAGCTCGGTGGCGGCGGGATGGGCGTGGTTTACAAGGCTGAGGATCTGAAGCTTGGCCGCTTTGTCGCGCTGAAATTCTTGCCGGACGAACTCGCTAATGATCCGTTAAGCCTGGAGCGTTTCCAGCGCGAGGCTCGCACCGCCTCGGCGTTAGACCACCCCAACATCTGCACGACCTATGAAATCGGCGAGCATGAGGGCCGCCCCTTCATTGCTATGCAGTGTCTGGAAGGTGTGACTTTGAAGCATCGAATCGCCGGGCGGGCCCTCGACCCAGAGATGGTGATCGAACTGGGGATCCAAATCGCCGACGCTCTCGACGCCGCGCATGCCAAGGGCATCATTCATCGCGACATCAAGCCGGGGAATATTTTTGTGACGCCGCGCGGGCAGGCAAAGATTCTCGACTTCGGGCTGGCAAAAGTCGCTTCCCGCTTCACCCCCAGCTCGCTCTCTTCGGCAACTTCGGGGCTGAGCCTTACGCGGGACCATCTGACGAGTCCGGGCTCTACTTTGGGAACGGTAGCCTTCATGTCACCGGAGCAGGCCTTAGGAAAAGAGCTGGATGCCCGCACGGACCTGTTTTCTTTCGGCGCAGTGCTCTATGAAATGGTGACGGGCGCCGTGCCTTTCAGGGGCGACACGACTGCGGCGATCTTTGACTCCATCTTGCATCGCGCTCCGGTCGCGCCGGTGCGGCTCAGCCCCGAGGTTCCCGCGGAACTGGAGCGCATCATCAACAAGGCGCTCGAGAAAGACCGCAGCCTGCGCTACCAGCACGCGGCAGACATTCGCGCTGACTTGCAACGACTGAAACGAGACAGCGACTCGAAGCGGATCGGCGCGGACCACGTAGGGACGGACGCCCCCGGCCGCCGGACGGAGCAAGGCCCCGCGGAACTGGCGAGCAGCTTGCCCGCCCAGGCAGCATCTGCACATACGCAGTTTGTGCCGGAGGGCAAGAGCGTCCGACGAACCCTTGCATGGGCGGCGGGAGTGGCAATCGCGACTGTCCTCATCGCCGGTGGAATCTACTTTTGGACCCGCTCTAACCCGGCCCGCCTCACCGACAAGGACGTTATCGTGATCGCAGACTTCGCCAACACTACCGGCGATCCGGTATTTGACAGCACTCTGAAAGAGGCCTTGGCGGTCGATCTGGAGCAATCGCCTTTTCTTAACGTCCTGTCGGACCGAAAGCTTAGCGAAACGCTGAAACTGATGGGAAGAACTTCGGGCGAACGTGTGACGCGGGACGTAGGCCGCGAAGTTTGCCTGCGCACGGGAAGCAAGGCTCTGCTGGCGGGCTCTATCGCCAGCCTGGGGAGCCACTACGCGATTGGTCTGAAGGCGATGAACTGCAGGACGGGCGATGTGCTTGGAGCAGCCCAGGCGGAAGCAGAGAGTCGCGAGAAAATACTGCAGACGCTGGGACGGGCAGCTGCTACTTTGCGCGGCAAGCTGGGCGAATCCTTGGCCTCGGTGCAGAAGTTTGATAAGCCGCTCGACGAAGCGACCACTTCGTCTCTCGAGGCTCTTCAGGCTTACACCGAGGGTGACAGGCTTGCCCGCGAAAAAGGCGACACCGACGCTCTTCCGTTCCTCAAGCGGGCGGTGGAACTCGATCCCAATTTTGCCCGCGCTTATGCCTCACTGGGTGTGCGCTACAACAATCTCGGCCAAGCCAGTCTGGCGATTGAGAACGTCCGCAGAGCTTACGAATTGCGCGACCGAGTCAGTGAGCGGGAGAAGTATTACGTCTCCTGTACTTATTTCACGCTGGTCACCGGCGAGTTGGAAAAAGCAATTCAACAATATGAATTGTGGATTCAGGATTACCCGAGGGATTATGTGGCCGCAACCAATCTCGGAGTGAATTACTTCACGCTGGGGCAGTTCGAGAGAGCGGCCGCAGTAACGCGGGAGGCACTGCGCCTGGAACCCGCTTCCATCCTTGGATACAACAATCTTGGCGTGGCCTATTTTTCCATGAACCGGCTGGATGAGGCGAAGTCCGCGTTCGATGAAGCGCTGGCTCGGAACCTGGATGGCCCCTACCTGCGGCAATCCATTTATTACCTCGACTTCTTGCGTAAAGATGCGCCCGGCATGCAGCAGCAGTTCACGTGGGCTATGGGCAAGCCCGGTGCTGAGGACATCTTGATGTCGGCTGAGTCGGACACGCAAGCTGATCATGGTCGCCTGCAGAAGGCGCGACAACTATCAGCGCAAGCGGAGGAATCGGCGAAGCGGAACGACTCCAAAGAGACGGCGGCGTTCTGGCAAGGGAATGAAGCTCTGAGGGAGGCCGAGTTCGGCAATGCAGCCGATGGCCTCAAGCAAGCACGCGAGGCGCTGGCTCTGGCGCCCGGACGAGATGTAAAGGTGGAAGCTGCGTTGGCATTGGCCCGCAGCGGTGATGTCACTACGGCGCAAAAACTGGTGGACGCGCTCAATCAAGAGTTCCCGCTGGATACGCTCATGCAGAACTATTGGCTCCCTACAGTGCGGGCAGCGATTGCGTTGCAGGGTCACGATTCCGCCAGGGCAGTTGAGATCCTGCGCACCTCCGTGCCGTATGAATTGGCGGATCCACCGCCGTTTTCGGCCGGGACGATGTACCCGGTGTACCTGCGCGGCGAAGCATATCTGGCTGCCGCAGACGGTGGCATGGCCGCCGCGGAGTTTCAGAAAATCCTCGATCATCCCGGCGTGATCGTGAATTTTCCGTTGAGTGCTCTATCCCATCTCGGCTTGGGGCGGGCCCGCGCGCTCGCGGGCGACTCGGCCGGGGCACGCACTGCTTATCAGGATTTCTTTGCCCTTTGGAAAGATGGCGATCCCGACATCCCGATTCTGAAGCAAGCTAAGACAGAGTACGCGAAGCTCAAATAAGTTCCGAGCTCGGCAGTGGTGCAGTTTGATAAGGAAGCGAGCCAAACGCGCGATTATTCTGTCGCGCACAGCGCGACGGTTCGCGCGGATCACCCAGATCCCTCACTGCACAAAGAACGCTTGCTCGGGATGACAAATCAAACTGCACCACTACGGAAGACTGTGGAAAATACCGGTTTTCAGCCCGGGAAATTCATTAGATTTTCACAGTCTTACAACCTCACCGAAACTTTAAAGCCGGTATGATTGAGAGCATACGACCAACATCAAGCTTGGGGGGCATCGGGCCAGCAGCACGTCTTTCGCCCGCTGGAAGGGAGTCGAGTTGAAGCTAAACCTGGAAACCCGCGCAATCGGTGATGTCACCGTTCTCTATTGCAAAGGCCGCTTCACCTACCGGGATGAAGCGACGGCATTCTCCGAAAAAATTGCTGAACTCCTGCCGCAGACACGCCAGGTGGTCATCGAACTCAGTGACTTGGAAGTGATCGACAGCGCTGGCCTGGGGGAATTGGTGGTCGTGCATATGTGGGCTCGGGCCAGCGGTTGTGCCATGAAGCTGGCCGCCGCCAGCAATCAACTGCGACAATTATTTGAGCTCACCAGCCTGATGTCGGTGCTCGAAGTTCACCCTACATTAGGCGATGCCTTGCAGTCGTTCCGGGAGCGGACTGCGACAAAACAAAAAGCGTCTCACGCTGCGTAGAGTCAGTTTACGCGCGCCATGTTTCATCGAGGTGCGGGCCTTTCGCCCGGCGCACAGCTCGACGGTGGCAGGGACACCCGGCCGCCAGACTGGGCGAATCTGATCGCTTCGCTCTTGCAGCTTTCCTCGGTGTGCCCGCGGCCTTCCCCAGTGAACTTTGTGGGTTAGGGATTTCCCGGTCTGACTATTCCGCCTTGGGAAACTTGCGAGCCACAAACTCCATCGCTTCCTCCCTTCCTTGCAATCGTCCTTCGAGCTGCTCATCCTCCACGGCGGAAAGAATCTCCTTGAAGCGCGGCCCAGGCGGGTACCCGACTGCGATCAGATCGTCCCCGGTGACAAGCGGAACCGGCCGCACGGCTGCCGGCGGTAAGGAGATCCGCTTCTCGCGGGTGAAATTGTAGGAAGTCAGATCACCGTGGCTGGCCTGGCAATCGAGGCGGTGCAGTTCGAGGTGTTCTTCGAAACGCGGCATTCGCACAAACTTCTTGAAAGTGGACTGGTTCATGCAGGTGGCGTGCGCGAAACGCATGTGATTGTCCACCAAAGCAAGAATTTGCTGGGTATCGTCGTTGGAGAAACGCAGGCGGCGGCAGATCTCTTCCGCCATTTTCACCCCGACGTCGACGTGCCCGTCAAAGCGGATGCGGTCCGGCGCCACATGGAACGTTGGTGGCTTGCCCACATCGTGCAACAGTGAGCCCCATGCCAGAGTGGCGGGGCAGGGATGCGGCAACTTGTCGAGCAATAACATCGTATGCACGAAGACATCGCCTTCCGGATGAAACTGTGGCGGCTGCTCGACTCCTTTCATAGCCTCGATCTCAGGCAGAACTTCGTGCAACAACCCGGTTTCGTCGAGCAGCAGAAACGCGCGCCGGGCATGGCCTTCGGTCAGCATCTTGGTGAGTTCATCCCGGACGCGCTCGCAGGATACTTGATGAATTTGCGATGCCAGCTTCTGAATCGCCTGCATCGTGCCCCGCTCAATGTCGTAGCCAAAACGAGCCGCAAACCGCACGGCTCGGAGCATGCGAAGTTTGTCTTCGCCAAAGCGACGTTCAGGTTCACCAATGGTTCGAATAATCCCGGCTTCGAGGTCCTTTCGCCCGCCGACGTAGTCGAGAACCTGGTCGGTCAGGGGATCAAGGAGCAAGCCATTGATGGTGAAATCGCGGCGGAGCACGTCTTCGCGCGGATCTTGGCTGAAGCGAACCTGGTCGGGATGGCGGCCATCGGAATAGCCGATGTCGGAGCGGAAGGTCGCGACCTCAACCACGTCCGAGACTTTATCATCCCTCGCGAAACCTACCTCCTTGTCATCCCGAGCGAAATCGGAACTTCGCTCCGCGGAGTTCCGATGCAGTCGAGGGACCTGCTTTTCCTCGGGAACCGGTACCAGCACGACCCCGAACTGCGCTCCCACAGCGTATGTCTCGGGGAAGATGCGCATGACTTCTTCTGGCGTCGCGTCGCTGGCAACGTCGTAGTCGGCGGGCTCACGGCCAAGCAGCAGATCGCGCACACATCCGCCGACCAGGTAGGCTTTGTGGCCCCGCTCGCGCAGGGTACGGAGAATCGAGATGGCAAAATTCTCAAGCACGACGGCTTGGTAGTCCCTAGCAGATAATATATGGCTTATGCCCGGCGCCTACATCCTCGGCATTGAGAGTTCCTGCGATGAAACCGCAGCGGCCGTGGTGCGTTCAGGCGAGGAGATCGTCTCCAACGTCGTGTTCTCGCAAATCGCCACGCACCAGCCTTACGGCGGCGTGGTGCCGGAACTCGCCTCCCGGGAGCATCTGCGCGCCATCATTCCAGTGGTTCGCAAGGCGCTGGCTGATGCCGGCCAGACTTATGAGTCCATTGACGCACTGGCGGTAACCCAGGGACCCGGACTCGCCGGCGCGCTTCTGGTTGGCATCAGTTTTGCCAAAGCTCTGGCCTTTGCCCTCGACAAGCCGCTAGTCGCGGTCAACCATCTGGAAGGCCATATTCACGCCGTTCTGCTCGAGGAGCGGCAGAAAGGCAATCGGGAATTGAATTTCCCCGTTCTCGCGCTGGTCGCTTCCGGCGGGCACACGCATCTTTACTTAGCGAAGCAGCGAGACGAAAGTTGGTCTTACCGGAACATTGGCCACACGCGCGACGACGCCGCCGGGGAAGCTTTCGATAAAGTTGCCAAGCTGCTCGGTCTGGGATATCCCGGCGGGCCGGTGATCGATAAGCTCTCCTCGCATGGGGACCCGTCGGCTGTGAAGTTTCCGCCAGCCCAGATCAAGCACCGCGATCGCAACGACCGAGGCAGCAAACCGGCCGACGACAGGCCACGTTTTGACTTCTCTTACAGCGGCATCAAGACCGCAGTTTTGCGCTACGTGGAAACTCACCAGATGCAAAAGTCCATCGAAGTGCGGCGCCGGGATCTCTCCGCTATTCCGCAGGCGAAGCTTGAAGATTACCTATCCCGCTGTGACCCGCAGACTCTCGATCTGGTTGCGTCGTTCCAGCGAGCGATGGTGGAGGACTTGGTCGGAAAGACGCTGGCCGCTGCCCGCGCTTATGATGTAGCTACGCTGTTCGTCACCGGGGGCGTAGCTGCCAATCATGAATTGCGCCAGCGACTTGAAAAAGACGCGGCCATGGAGGGCCTGCCCGTATACTTTCCTTCGCGTTCGCTTTCGACTGATAACGCGGCCATGATTGCGGCTGCAGCCTATCCCAAGTTTCTCGCCCATGACTTCGCACCTATGGATTTTTCCGCAGAGGCAGGGATGGGGCTGAAGTAGAACAGCACTTAGCACTTAGCCCGTTAGATTCCTGCTAAAAGCTCAATCGCCAAGTGCTAATTGCTCAGTGCTGATTGCTGAGTGCTGATTGCTGAGTGCTGATTGCTGAGTGCTGATTGCTCAGTGCTGAATGCTAAATGCTGCTTTTCGCCGCTTGTCCGTTCGCCGCTTCGGCCCCGAGGAGAACCTGGAGCGCTCGGGCGAGTTGCTCTTCGATATCAATGTCTTTGAAGATCGTGTAATTGGCGCGCTTTTCAGTCTGCTCAAAGCCGCTCTGTTTTCCGGCAACGATCACGATCGGAATATTAGCCGTCGCCGGCCGGCTTTTCAGAGCGGTGATCAGTTCGCTTCCACTCATTCTCGGCATTTGCATGTCGGTGATAACGAGGTCGGGCTGGACCCGTTTCAGGGTCTCGACCGCCTCCTGCCCGTTGGTTGCTGACTCCACGGCATACCCACGCTCTTCCAGGAAGCGGCACACCGTATGGCGGATAAGCATGGAATCGTCCACTACCAAAGCCACAACTGACATGACCTCTCCGTGGGCATAACTATCCCCCGCTGACACTAACAAACTGTGAATCGCGCATACAACGGAAAGGCCTGACCGCAGGTTACGATCGTCACTCCCTCGGCCGGTTACTGGGATGTATCCAGCCACCACCGAGCCCACAATAGTTCCAGGCGAAACCTGGAAATGCGGCGAGGGGGATTCAGGATTCGTTCGTGAGCTTGGTCTCTTCAATTCGCATGTCTTTGAGTTCGCTGGAATCGAAGATATCCCCGCAATCGAGGCATGCGACGAATTCGGCGTCCTCCTCGCGGGCTACGACCTGCACACGGGCGTGCTTACACTCATTCATGATGCTTCTCTTCTCGGGAGTTGCGACGGCGGGGTTGAAATTCATAAACCGGGCTGTCACTTTCGACCCGGGCAGGGCCGCTGTGAAATGTGCCCGAAATTTCCGGTATTTTAGCCTTGCTGTTCGGCTTGTCAAGTGCCTCCGGCATCAATAGCTGTTACCCTCGTGAGTGCTTGTCGTCCACCGCGGATGGCTTTCTCTGGCTTTGCGAGTTTCGGCTAGGTGCCAGCCCTTGGAGACAAATACGACCAAAAGAGTCGTACAGGTATAACCTGCTTAATGACATAGATTTACCATTCAATCCGAATTTTCGACCGTTGCCTGCCGAGGGTTGCAAACCGGCCATCCACCCGTTAAAATACTAATGTCCGACTTAAAAGGTCGGATTTAACGATTCACCCGGGTTTGGATGCTGAAGCTAACCAAAAAAGCGGATTACGGCCTGATGGCGATGAAGCATCTGGCCGAGCATGCCCACCGGGGCGCGTGCAGCGCCAAGGATGTTGCCGACGCCTACGGCATTCCGCAAGAGGCCCTGGCAAAAATTCTGCAGCGGCTGGTTAAGGCCGGTTTGCTGCACTCGCAGCACGGAATGAACGGCGGTTACACGCTGTCGCGCGATGCCGAGAAGATTAGCGCATTCGAGGTGATTCGGGCCATCGATGGTCCTTTGTTCATTACTTCATGCGTTACCGTACGGGGCGAGTGCGATCAGACGGATCGCTGCACGATTCGGGAGCCGTTGCGGCGGGTCAATGAGAGTATCGAGCAGGTTTTGCGCCGCATCAGTATTTCGGAGATGAAAGAAGAAACCCATTCCCACGAAGAGGCGGAACCAAAGAGGCCGGACGAACTGGTGACGATCACCAGCTAGAGTTTGAGGAGAGCAATCATGAGCACGGATGTAAAGACGATCCCCCAGGTTCACACGCAAGAGCAGCCGCATGTGGCCCCGAATGGCATCAAGCTGCCCGTTTATATGGACAACCACGCCACCACCCCCATGGATCCGCGGGTGCTGGAAGAAATGCTGCCTTATTTCATGGAGAAGTTCGGCAATGCGGCCAGCCGCAATCACGCCTTCGGTTGGGTCGCCGAGGAAGGCGTAGAGACCGCCCGTGAGCGGATTGCCAAGCTGGTGGGTGCGACCACCAAAGAGATCATTTTCACCTCGGGCGCGACCGAAAGCGACAACCTCGCCATCAAGGGCGTGGCCGAGATGTACAAGGAGAAAGGCAACCACATCATCACGGCGGTCACCGAGCACAAAGCCGTGCTTGACACCTGCAAGCGCCTGGAGAAATACGGCTACCGCGTGACGTATCTGCCGGTGCAGAAAGATGGGCTGATTGATCTCGATGATCTGAAGCGAGCCATGGACGAAAAGACCATCCTGGTCACCATCATGTTCGCCAACAACGAGATTGGCGTGCTTCAGCCCGTCGCCGAGATCGGCAAGCTTTGTCATGAGCGCGGCGTGATTTTCCATACCGATGCGACTCAGGCGGTAGGCAAGGTTCCGGTCGATGTGATCAAACAGAACATCGATCTGGCTTCGATTTCCGCGCACAAGATGTATGGACCGAAGGGCGTGGGAGCTTTGTATGTCCGGCGCAAAAATCCCCGGGTGCAGATTTCCGCGATCATCGATGGCGGCGGACACGAGCGCGGCATGCGTTCCGGAACACTGAATGTGCCGGGGATCGTGGGTTTGGGCAAGGCTTGTGCGATCGCGTCGGAGGAGATGGCGAAAGAGTCCTGCCACCTGGCGGGTATGCGCAACCGGCTCCGCGACAACATCATGGGCAGGCTGGACGAAGTGTACATCAACGGGTCCATGGAGCACCGGCTGCCGGGGAATCTGAACATCAGTTTTGCTTACGTGGAAGGCGAGTCGTTGCTGATGGGAATCAACGACATCGCCGTTTCCAGCGGTTCGGCCTGCACCTCGGCGACGCTGGAGCCATCTTATGTATTGAAGGCTCTCGGCACCGGGGACGATCTGGCACACAGTTCGATTCGCTTCGGCATCGGCCGTTTCAACACCGAAGCCGAAGTGGATTACGTCGCCGACCGGGTGGTGGAAACAGTAACGCGCCTGCGCGAACTTTCGCCGCTCTATGAGATGGCGAAAGAGGGAGTGGATTTGAAGAGCGTGAAGTGGGCAGCAGAGTAGGGATGTTCGCGTCGCGCTTTATTGTCATCGCGCGCAGCGCGATGACGCGCGGTCGCTCACCCAGATCCTTCGGCGCCAAGAGCAGGCGCCTCAGGATGACAATTTAGTTTTACAGGAGAAAGTGAACATGGCATACAGCGATAAGGTTCTCGACCATTATTCCAACCCGCGGAACGTGGGTTCGTTGGACAAGAACAGTGCGGAGGTTGGCACCGGCCTGGTGGGGGCGCCGGAATGCGGCGACGTGATGAAGTTGCAGATCAAGGTCAATCCGCAGACCAACGTCATTGAAGACGCAAAATTCAAGACATTCGGCTGCGGGTCAGCCATCGCGTCCTCTTCCCTGGCCACCGAGTGGGTGAAGGGCAAGACCGTGGATGAAGCTCTGCAAATCAAGAATACCGAGATTGTGAAAGAACTCTCGCTGCCTCCAGTGAAGATTCACTGCTCGGTTTTGGCGGAGGACGCGATCCGGGCGGCCATCCACGACTGGAAGAAGAAGCAGGATGTGGGCAAGCCCGTCGCTGTGGAGGCAAGGTAGGCCTGTCGCTGGTCGGTCGTTGTTGGTCGTTGGCCTTCGGCGGCCTGAGGCGCAAGCACACGTTTAACCATGACTCCTGTTGCAGGACAGACGAGCACAGCTCCAGCCAAGGGCATTAACGTCACCGAGAAGGCCTTGGCCAGGATTCGCACCGCCATCGTCAAGGAAGGCATTTCGCCTGAGCAGGGCGGATTGCGCCTGGGCGTCCAGGGCGGCGGATGCTCGGGGCTGAGCTACAACATTCGCTTCGACACTCAGCCTCGCGAACGCGATCGCGTCTTCCAGTTTGGCGATGTGCGGGTCTTTGTCGATCCGAAATCGTTCATTTACCTGCATGGCATGACTCTCGATTACCAGGAGACGCTCATGCAGCAGGGCTTCGTGTTCGTGAACCCGAATTCGTCGAAGTCGTGCGGATGCGGCACTTCGTTCTCGGGTTGATCGTGTGGAGCGGACATTCTTGTCCGCTGCATTTCCTGCACCACGGCGCGTTCTGCGAAACAGGTCAGCCGCCGTGGTGAATTTGTTTTATGGCGATTCCGGAATCCAAGTCGAGTTCGTCGCTGATCATGCCAGGCGAGGCGACTTCCACCTGCTGGTCGTGCGGCACCATGCGCGCGGTCCATTTCTGCAGCGCCTGCGGCAAGGTCCAGCCCCCGGTGCCGGTGGATTATTTCACCTTCTTCAACCTGCCCCGGAAGCTGAATCTCGATCCCGCGATCCTGGAGCAGGAGTTTTATGAGCTGAGCCGCAAGCTTCATCCCGACGTATACGCGCGCGCCGGCAAACAGGAACAGGAATGGAGCATGGAGCAGAGCTCGCTGCTCAATGACGCTTATCGTACTTTGAAAGATCCGATTAAGCGCACCCAATACCTGTTGCGGCTGGAAGGCGTGGAACTCGAGGAACAATCGAAGAACGCGACCGAGAAGGCGCGGGCGACCGGAGAAGTGAAGAAACAGGTCGTGCCTCCGGATCTTTTGGAGGAAGTTTTCGAGCTGAACCTCCAGCTTGAGGAGTTGCGCGGCCAAAAAAAGATGGGCGAAGACGACCCGGCGCTGATTGAAGAAATCGGCCGGCAGAAGCTGGAACTGGAAGAGAAGTACGAGGCGTTGCTCAACGAGTTGAAAAGCTACTGGAACCAGTGGGACAAGGCCGTGGACACGGGTACGGAAGAGGACCGGCGGCAGGTGCGTGACAAAATGCTGGACCTGCTGAATCGGCGGAATTACATCCGGAATCTGGTCAGGGATGTGAATGAGGCGCTAGAAGATTGAGTAATTTTGTAATTGAGTAATTGGTAATTTGAACCCAAATGGCTGCGCGGCCTTGGTTTTCAATTGCCAAATTACTCAATTACTAAATTGCTAAATGATTTCTGATCGCATCGTCGGAATCGATCTCGGCACCACCAACTCGCTGGTGGCGTTCATGCAGGAGGAGAGTCCTGTCGTGATTCCCGGCGACGATGGCTCGAATCTCGTGCCTTCCGTTGTCGCCCTCGACGAGCGCGATCAGATCATCGTCGGCAACGCCGCGCGAAAGTATCTGATCGAGACTCCGGAACGGGCAGTCTACTCCGTCAAACGCCTGATGGGACGCGGGGTTGAAGACATTCAGGAAGAATTGAAGCTATTCCCGTTTCGCCTCGCGGAAGATCTGCAAGCCGGCGAAGTTCTGCGCATCAAGCTCGGCCAGAAGACTTTCACGCCGCCGGAAATCTCGGCGTTCATTTTGCGGCAGCTGAAACGGAACGCCGAGCGCTTCTTCGGCGCGCCAGTGACCAAGGCCGTCATCACCGTGCCGGCCTATTTCAACGATGCCCAACGGCAGGCGACAAAGGATGCGGGACGCATCGCCGGGCTCGAAGTCTTGCGTCTGGTGAACGAACCGACGGCCGCTTCGCTCGCCTACGGTCTGGACAAAAAACAAAACGGTATCGTGGCGGTCTACGACCTGGGCGGCGGAACTTTCGATATTTCCATTCTCAAGCTGCACGACGGGATTTTCGAAGTGATCGCCACCAACGGCGACACGCATCTCGGTGGCGACGATATTGACAATCTGCTGATCAGAATCGCGCTGGACGACATTCGCGGCGATATGGGTCTGGACCTTTCTCGAAATGGCGAAATGGTAGCCACCATCCGCAAAGCGGTGATCGAGGCGAAAATCGCGCTGTCGGCACAGCCTGCGACCAGGTTCGCCATCGCACTGCCCCAAGGCAATCGCTATCAACGCGAGATTACCCGTGAGCAGTTCGAGCAGTTAATCCAGCCGATCGTTGATCGAACTGTCGGTCCCTGCAAGCAGGCTTTGAAAGACGCCAAGCTGAAGCCAGAACAAATTGACGAAGTCGTGCTCGTTGGCGGTTCCACACGCATTCCCAAGGTGCGGGCGCTGGTCGAGGAGTTGTTTCAGCGCAAGCCGCACACTGACCTCAATCCCGATGAAGTCGTCGCTCTGGGCGCAGCGGTGCAGGCCAACATCCTTGGCGGCGGTTCCGAGGCCACTGAGAACATGCTGCTGTTGGACGTCACTCCGTTGTCGCTGGGCATTGAAGTCGCGGGCGGTGTGACCGACAAGATCATCCTACGCAACTCGACGATTCCGGCGTCGGCTACCCAGTACTACACGACTCAGATTGATGGCCAGGCTAACGTTGCCATCCACGTGCTGCAGGGCGAGCGCGAACTGGCAAGGGACTGCCGCTCGCTGGCCCGTTTCGATCTGAAGGGGATTCCGCCGATGCCTGCCGGCATGCCGCGCGTCGAGGTCAGGTTTCTCATCGATGCCAATGGCATCCTGCACGTTTCCGCCCGCGAACAGCGCAGCGGAAAGGAAGCCGAGATTGAAGTGCAGCCCAGCTATGGCTTGACCGACGACCAAGTGGAGGGCATGATTCTTGATTCATTCGACTACGCCGAAGAGGACTTCCGGCGGCGGCAGGTGATCGAAGCGCGCAACGAGGCGGAGACGATTCTGGCTGCTTTGGAGAAAGGCAAGAAGAGTCCGGCTTGGGGCCAGCTCACCGGCGATGAGAAGAAGCAGATTGCAAAGCTGGAAAAAGCGCTCAACCAGGTGAAAACTGAAGACGACTACGCTGCGATTCGCAAAGCGATCGATACATTGAACCAGGGCACCATGCGGCTGGCCGAGTTGATGATGGACAGCGCCGTCAGCACCGCTCTAAAGGGCAAGACGATGGATGAAGCCGACCTGGGCGAAGGGCCCGCGGCGGGGCATCCGGTGGCTAAGGCAGATTTCCAATGACTGATTCATCTGAAGAAGGGCAGAAACATGCAGACTAAGCTCAACTATGCAATCGAGTTTGTTGCGGACATGAATCGCGCCGTAGAATTTTACCGCGACGTAATCGGGCTTCCACTGAAGTTCGAATCCCCCGGTTGGAGTGAGTTCGCTACCGGCGAGACGACACTGGCTCTGCATCCCGCTTCGCCAAAAAATCCCGCGGGAAAAATTGAGCTTGGTTTCAACGTAGGGGACCTGCAGAAGTTCTATGAAGACATGCGAGCCAAAGGAGTGAAATTCCCCATGCCTCCGACCAAACAAGACTTCGGCGGAACGCTGGCGCAATTTGAGGATTCGGAAGGCGCGCATGTCAGCGTGGGGGGGAGCTGAGGAGGTAGGAGCAATGTCCGACGAAAAGATACAAAGCGCGGGCACGGCGACGGCAGACGCACCGGGCGAGAACACGGTCCAGGTGACGTTTCTGCCTGAAGGCAAGACCGTGGAATTCGAACATGGCAAGCTGCCCTACAAAGATCACGGGAAGGAAGAGTCCATCCTCGATGTCGCTTTGAACAACGGCATCCGTCTGGACCATGCCTGTGGCGGCAACTGCGCCTGCACCACCTGTCACGTGTGGGTCAAAGAAGGAGCCGAGAATCTTGCTGACATGGACGACGACGAAGCCGACCGCCTCGACATGGCCGCTGATCTCCAGCTAAACTCCCGTCTCGGTTGCCAGGCGGTGATTACAAAACCGGGTAAAGTAGTGGTCGAGATTCCCGCGTGGAACCGGAATTACGTGTCGGAAGAACATTGAGAAAGCAGCAATTAGCACTCAGCAGTCAGCATTCAGCCGCTGCGGCCTTGTAATGCATCAGGCACTGATGACGCTTCCTGACTGACTGCTGAATGCTGACTGCTTCAACAAGGAGCTTCCATGCCGAAAGACCTTACCTGGGACAACGCGGAAGACATCGGAATCCTGCTGTCGGACAAGCACCCGCAGCTAGATCCGCTGAGCGTGCGTTTCACCGACCTGCATCGCTATGTGACCGAACTGCCCGAGTTCAAGGGCGATCCCAAACAATCCAACGAGAGCAAGCTGGAAGCGATTCAGATGGTCTGGCACGAGGAATTTCAGGACAAGACGCAAGGGTAAATTGCTATAGTTTGAACTCGACCTTACAGACGGCGTTGGCAAGGCCTATCGGATAAAGACGGGCGTCCGATTTTGGAATTTTGGGCGCTATCGGGATTTTTCGCCAGTACTCTGTTAGCGGGCCCACTAAACGCGCAATCCACTACCTATCTTCTGTGTGAACAGCGTTCGCAATTCCGAGATTTGTTCTGCGCTCAAAGCACGTTTTGGGATGATAGCGCACTGCACTGGGGACGAGCAGAGCAGGATTTGATTCTTCGTTTCCATCCAGCGAATATAAGTCTTCCACTCCACCGCACTCGATCCTCCATCCCATTGCCAGTTAACCCCATTGCTGTCAAATGACGCTCTTCGCTCTCCCTGTGCCGACGGTTGCTTCACGAATTGAGTGCGGGCAAACCACCACGGAGAGCCCCACAGCATGAAAGCCCACAGCAGGACAAGGAACAGCAAAGGTGCCAAGTTCGACACGAGCTGCGGGCGGGGAGATGTCAAGAGCGAAAAGACAATCAAAAGCCCCAGAACCGGGAGGCTTACTCGAAAGACTCACTTCGCCCACTTCTTACGATTACGGATCGCAATTGTTGAGTCGAAGAAGTCGTGCTGCGTTAGCGCGTAGGTGACTTGCATAACTGCCATTGTAGGCGAGGGGTTGTTGCTAACAAAGATGGCGCTCAAAATCCCTCGCAGAACTGATTGCCTGATAGTAGCAACCCCCTTCGACAGGACGATGCGCGAGGCCAAGTCTTGGCATCACAGCGAGTTTTTGTTGCAATGAAAAAAGGCGCGACCCAAATCGCGCCTTTCAACCTTCCAGCTAGCCTACGCTGGCCGTTACCGGTTCTTCCACGCTGGCCTCCCGCAGGAACTTGGCGGCTTCCTCCGGCGGAGTCGGATTAATGTAAAAACCGGTTCCCCACTCGAATCCTGCCGTCTTGGTCAGCTTGGGCATGAACTCGATGTGCCAGTGGTAGTGATCGTTGTTCGGATCCTGCACCGGGGAGGTGTGGATGACCAAATTATACGGCGGATTGTCGAGCACGCGGTCGGCCTTGGCTAGCAGCGTCTTGAGCGCCTTCGCCAGATTCTCAAACATCTGGGAAGACGAATTCTCAAACGCCGACTCGTGCTGCTTGGGCAGGATCCAGGTCTCGAAGGGGAAGCGCGGCGCGTAGGGAGCGAGCGTGATGAAGTCCTCGTTCTCGGCCACCACGCGAATGCCCGACTCGGTCTCCTGCCGGATCACATCGCAGAAAACGCAGCGTTCTTTGTAAATGTAATACTGCTTCGCGCCTTCCAATTCCTCGACCACATAGATGGGAAGAATGGGTAGGGCGATCAACTGGGAGTGCGCGTGCTCCAACGATGCCCCGGCGGCCTCCCCGTGGTTCTTGAATATCAGGATGTACTTGAAGCGGCGGTCCTTCTTCAGATCGAGAATCCGGTCACGGAAGGTCCAAAGCACATCTTCAATTCGCTTGGGAGGCAGCGTAGCCAGGCTGGCGTTGTGGTCAGGCGTCTCGATAATGACCTCATGGGCGCCGATCCCGTTCATCCGGTCGAACATACCCTCGGCTTGGCGGTTCATGCTGCCCTCGATGCCGAGGGCTGGAAATTTGTTGGGGACCACGCGCACCGTCCAGCCCGGCGAGTCGCGCTGCGGCGGAGATCCGCCGTTCGGATTTGGACGGTAAGCCTGAATCTCAGGCGGGGTCTTGCTTTCGTTGCCGTAACAGAAGGGGCAGAAACCGCCCTTGATTTTGACGGCGTCACGGGCGAAGTCGGAGGGACGCTTGGCGCGGTCGGTGGAAATAATCACCCACCGGCCTACGATGGGGTCTTTTCTAAGCTCAGGCAAGAACTAAATCCTTTCAATGAGGGCCGAAAGCAAACCCCTATTCTACGCCACAGGGAAGGCATTCTGAAATAGCTCAATCAGCGGCTGGCTGGATTGCCTGCCATAATATACGCTGACCACGTCGAAACGCCACTGGCACGATGGTGGTAGATGACGAAGGTATTCACCGGCGACGGCGGCCAATGCGCGCTGTTTGTCGCGATCGACGGCCGCCCCGGCGGGCTTCACGTCTCGCGTGGAGCGCGTCTTAACTTCAATAAAACACAGCACATCCTTGTCCCAACCGATCAGGTCGATCTCTCCCCGGCGAGGTGGCGAACGGAAATTCCGGGCCACCATCACGTAGCCCCGTCGGCGCAGGTAGAAGTACGCGGCTTCCTCGCCCCGCCGGCCGGTACGCTGGTGCTCGGGAGCTTTGTTTGGAGGAAGTGTGTGGTCCACGAGCCAGTCGAGAGCGCGGATCGTAGCGTGAGTGAGGCGGCCGGAAGACATGGGTGATCCACTTCAGCCTAGACTTCGATTCGGCAGAGGGATGTGACCGTGGTCACAAAGTGGACAGAGGGGATCACAGCCGCTGTTTCCAGTATCCCGGCTTTCGCTTGTTGTGGGCCACGGCCACTATATTTACGACGTCAGGGTCATCAAGATAGATGATCGAAAACGGGAAGCGGTGAAGCACGAACCGCCGGCTTCCATAAAGTGTAATAGTTGAACTCGACCTTGCGAACAGTCTTGGCAAGGTTCCATGTATCGGACAGAGCCGATATTCCTTGCCCGACCTCCCAGCAACCCCGTTTTGCCCGACCCGATTGGGGGTTTTGAGCGTAATCGCGATGTTTCGCCAATGAGCGGACCTGCCGCCCGAATGTTGGAAACAAGCAACCCACTAACCGCTTACTTAAGAAATGGCTTAGGGAGACTCTGATTAAGCCCTCCCTTTCCACAGCGAGGATAGATAAAGTCGAGCCAGCATGAACTCTCTCAGC
>Ga0209415_10004408_pt1 | contig 25802 bp, 21 predicted proteins | sample PeaSoiSIISIP2007_FD_187696 | JGI IMG/M metagenome (GOLD analysis project Ga0209415, IMG submission 187696) | Peat soil microbial communities from Weissenstadt, Germany - SII-SIP-2007 (SPAdes) (version 2) | ecosystem: Environmental > Terrestrial > Soil > Wetlands > Peat | place: Germany... | reverse complement strand
AACGACTACGAGTGGATGCTCGCCTTCGAGGCCGACGAGCTGCACCGGATCGTGGACCTGATGCGGCACCTGCGCGGCGCGCAGGCCCGCCGGCACACCCGGATCGAGATCCCGTTCTATACCGGCCGCCGCAAGCCGGTCACCGAGCTGGTCGCCGGCCTGGCGTGAGCCGCCGCACTGCCCTCGGGACGGGTGCCGGCCGCCTCGGCCAGCCTGCGGTGATCCCGGGAGAACGGCGGTGACCGGCCGCGTCGTGCTGTTCGGGCGGGAGCGGTTCACGGCCGAGCTGGCCTGGACGGAGCTGGCGCCGCTGCTGCCCGGCTGGACGATCAGGAGCTGCGCGCGGGACGCTGTCGCCGCTCATCTGGACGGCGTGGACGTGGTCTGCCCGTTCGGGTCGACGATCGACGGCCCGGTGCTCGGCGCCGGGACGTTCGGGCTGGTCCACCAGTACGGCGTTGGCCTTGAGAAGGTCGACATCGGCCGGGCGACCGAGCTCGGCGTCTGGGTCGCCCGGGTACCCGGGGAGGCGTCGGGGAACGCGGACAGCGTCGCCGAGCTCGCCGTGCTGCTCCTGCTCGCGCTGCTCCGCCGGATCGACGAGGCCAGGGCGGCGCTGCGCGATCGCCGCTGGGAGGCCCGGCCGACCGGAGGGTCGCTGCTCGGCGCCACGGTCGCGATCGTCGGCCTTGGCGCCATCGGCTCCGCGCTCGCACGGCGGCTGGCGCCGTTCGGGACCAGGCTGATCGGGATCCGTGCCCATCCGGAGCGAGGCGGCCCGGCCGGGGTCGAGCAGATCACCGGGCCCGACCTCCTGGCCGACGCGCTGAGCCAGGCCGACGCGGTGGTGTGCTGCGCGATGTTCGACGGCGGCAACGCGCAGATGTTCGGCCCGGCCGCCTTCGCGGCCATGAAACCCGGCGCGATCTTCGTCAACGTGGCCCGCGGCGGCCTGGTCGACGAGACGGCGCTGCTGGCGGCGCTTGATTCGCATCAGGTCGGCGCGGCCGGGCTGGACGTGCACGCGGCCGAGCCCGCCGATCCGGAGTCGGCGCTGCTCAGCCACCCTCACGTGCTCGCGACGCCGCACGTGGGCGGGCTCACCGAGGTGATGTTCCGCCGCACCGGCGCCGCGTTCGCCGAGAACCTGCTCCGCTGGGCTGCTGGTCAGCCGCCCAGGTGGGCGGCCAACAACCCGCCGGGCCGCCGGGCGATCCTGGCCGGCGGCTGACGGGTGCTCCGGAACTCGATGATCGGGTCGATCTTTCCGCAACTATCCCTGAGAAATCGACTCAATCGGCCCAGCGAGGGCGCTGGGCCTCACCGGGCGAGGTCGACCATGCTTCCGACGGCCTGCCGCCGCCTGGCGCGGCCCGCACGTCAGCTGGCCGTGGCTGTCAGCGCTGCCTCGATGTCGGACCTGTGGTCGTCCGCGTGCCGGGCGGCGATCGCGGCGAGCCTGCGGACCCGGCCTTCCGCGGCGTCGAGCTGGCCAGCGTCGAGGCCGGCGACCAGCGCGATCAGGGCGTCTCCGCTGGTCCGGATGTGACCGGCTACGTCTGCCTGGGTGACCGAGCCAGCGCCGGCGGCGTGCTGGGCATTGAACTCGTCGACGATGGCCGGGCTGACCTCCACGGCGTGCCCGGCGGCGACCTCGCCGATCCAGCGGGCCAGGTACTCGTAGGCATGCGCGACGTGGTCGATGATGACCCCGACCGGCCGGGGGTCGCCGTCGACCGGGGCCGCGCGCCAGTCCGCGCCGGTGCACCGCGCGGTGAACTCAAGCAGCCGCTGCCTGGCCGCGTCGATCTGGGCGGCGTGCTCAGCGGGGGTCATCTCGTCTGTCATAGCCGCCATCATGCCCGAATGCCTGACGAGTGGACCACGAGGGCACCGTGGTGCAGGGGCACGCAGCCGGTGAGCTACGCCGCGCCACCGACCCCGACCTTTTCGACTGACCCGGCCAGGCGCCGCGGTTCAGGGCTCGGCAGCGGCCGGCTCCAGCGTGAGCGAGACCGAGTTGATGCACCAGCGCTGGTCGGTCGGGACCTCGTAGCCCTCGCCCTCGAACACGTGGCCCAGGTGCGAGTCGCAGTTCGCGCACCTGACCTCGATCCTTGGCCGGCCGAAGAGCGACCGGTCCTCGAGCAGGACCACCGCGTCGCCCGCCTTGGGCTGGTAGAAACTCGGCCAGCCGCAGTGCGACTCGAACTTGGCGTCAGAGCTGAACAGCTCGGCGCCGCAGGCGCGGCACCGGTAGACGCCGCGCGTCTTGGTGTCGGTGTACTCACCGGTGAACGGGGCCTCGGTGCCGGCCTGACGCAGGACGTGGTACTCCTCGGGTGTCAGCCGCTGCTGCCATTCGTCCTCTGAAAGCTGCGCGTTTCCCATGACAAGAAGCGTACCCGGCGGCCTGGCGGCGGACCGAGGTCAGGCGGACGGGGTGCCCGTCGGCTTGGCCGGCCTGACCAGCCTGGGGAGCCTCGCCTTGGGCAGTGCCGGGACCGGGCCGCCCTCGACATCACCCGGGTTCAGGTAGCGGAACGCGACCGCCGCGAGCAGGGCGGCCAGTCCCTGCGCCAGCAGGTAGATCCAGAAGTTGGACCAGTCGATCAGGCCCATCAGCATCGCCCCGAACATGACGGCGGGGTTGAACGCGCCGCCGCTGATCCCGCCGACGGCGGCGGCGCCGGCCATCACGGTGAAGCCGATCGCCAGCCCGAAGAACTGGTTGCCAGGCTGGTCCTTGCTGGTTGCCACGTTGAGCACGACGTAGACCAGCGCGAACGTGAAGAGGAACTCGGCGAGCAGGACAGCGACGATCGCGTGCGCGCCGCTGGTCGAGATCGTGTGCACGGCGACCGGGTTGATCACGAACCTCGCCAGCCAGCCGGCCAGGAACGCCGCCGCGAGCTGCGCCGCCCAGTACGGGAGGACCTCGCCCGCGGGCAGCGCGCCGCGCAGGAACACGCCGAGCGTCACCGACGGGTTGTAGTGCCCGCCCGAGATGTGCCCGCCCGCGTAGATGAGCACCATCAGCACGGCGCCGATCGCGATCGGCGCGACCGGTGAGTTGCCCAGGACCGCGCAGCCGACCGTGAAGACCAGGCCGAAGGTCCCGATGAACTCGGTCACGTACTTGCGCATCGCCACTCCCATCGCCGTCGAGGGACGCCGGCCGCCCAGACGGCCCCCGATCCCGGCGAAAAGGATCATAGCGACAACGCTTCAAAACGTTACTACGAACCGCAGCCCGGGAGTGTCTTCCGATCGCAGCTCAACCTCCCCCACGTGCCCGGCCGCCACGACGTCGTCGAGTACCGGTGCGAGCGCATCAAGCTCAGCCTTAGCTCCGCTCACCACCAATCGGGCGGCGGGCGCCCGCATGCTCAGCCTCGCCCCCGACTTGGCCTTCCGAATCGCCCCGATCGCAGCCGCCGCGCCGGCCAGCCCGGCGCCATCGGCCCGTTGCCCCGCCAGGGCGATGGCGGCTGCGCTGGCCGCCGCGCCGGCCCCGCCACCCGTCGCGATCGCCTCAAGCTCATCGGCCTCAGGCCAGCGCGCCCGGTGCACCGACCCCTCGTTAAACCACGACCACGCCTCCTCGGTCACGAACGGCAGCACCGGCGCGAGCAGGCGGAGCAGCACCGACAGCGCGCAGCGCAGCGCCGTCACCGCCGAGCTCGCGGCCGTCAGGTCGCGGTCGGCCGCATAGGCGCGGGGCTTCACCAGCTCCAGGTAGTCATCACAGAACAGCCAGAAAAACTGCTCAGCCAGCTCTAGCGCGAGCGCGTGATCATAGGCCTCGAACGCGGCCGTGCACTGCCGGATCAGCCCGGCCAGCCGGTCGAGCATCGCGCGGTCGAGCGGCGCGGTCACCGGCCCGCCTGGCCCGGCCGGCGGCGGGAAGCCGAGCACGAACCGCGTCGCGTTCAGGATCTTGATCGATAGCCTGCGGCCGACCTTCATCTGCGCCAGGTCGAAGGCGGTGTCCACGCCGAGCCGCGCGCTGGCGGCCCAGTACCTGACCGCGTCCGTCCCGTACTCGTGCAGCAGGTCGGCGGGCGTGACGACGTTGCCGGCCGACTTGGACATCTTCTTGCGGTCCGGGTCGATGATCCAGCCGGAGATCGCGGCGTGCCGCCAGGGCAGCGCCCCGGTGAGCACGTGGGAGCGCAGTGCTGTGTAGAACAGCCAGGTACGGATGATCTCGTGGGCCTGCGGCCTCAGGTCCATCGGGAAGACCCGGGCGAACAGGTCGGCATCGGCCGGCCAGCCGCCCGCGATCTGCGGCGTGAGCGATGACGTGGCCCAGGTGTCCATCACGTCCCGGTCTCCGGTGAAGCCGCCTGGCGCGTCCCGCTGGGCCTGAAGGTAGCCAGGCGGCGCGTCGGCGGCCGGATCGACGGGCAGCGTCTCGTCGGCCGGGACTATCGGCGCGTCGTAGTCCGGGGTGCCGTCGTCGCGCACCGGGTACCAGACCGGGATCGGCACGCCGAAGAACCGCTGGCGGCTGATCAGCCAGTCCCCGGCCAGCCCGTTCACCCAGTTGTCGTAGCGCACCTTCATGTGCGCCGGGTGCCAGGTCAGCTCGCGGCCGCGAGCGAGCAGAGCCTCCCGCAGCACGGGATCACCGCTGCCGTTGCGCAGGTACCACTGCCGGGCGGTGATGATCTCCAGCGGCGCGTCGCCCCTCTCGTAGAACTTGACCTGGTGCGTGAGGCGTTCCGGCGCTCCGCGCAGATCCCCCGACTCGCCGAGCAGCTCGGCGGAGCGCCTGCGGGCCGCGCTCGCGGTCAGCCCGGCGAGTTCGGCGTAAGCCGCCTGCCCGGCGCTCGTGGTGATCGCCTCCGGCGCCTCCGCGAGCAGCCGGCCGTCAGGGCCGATCACCGGGCGGGTCTCCAGGTGCAGGTCACGCCACCAGGTCACATCGGTGGTGTCGCCGAACGTGCAGACCATCGCGATGCCGGTGCCCTTGTCCGGGTCGGCCAGGTGGTGCGCGAGCACCGGCACGCCGACCCCGAACAGGGGAGTCCGCGCCGTCTGGCCGAACAGGCGCCGGTACCGGTCGTCCTGCGGATGCGCGACGAGAGCGACGCAGGCGGGCAGCATCTCGGGCCTGGTCGTGGCCACCACCAGCTCGGTATCCGGCAGGTCGAACGCCAGCCGCCAGTAGCTGCCCGTGCGCTCCCGGTCCTCCACCTCGGCCTGGGCGACCGCCGTGCCGAAGGTCACGTCCCACAGCACCGGTCCGTATGACTGATAGGCGCCGCCATCGGCCAGCGCCCGCAGGAACGCCCGCTGCGAGATGGCCGAGGGGCCGTCCTCGATCGTCCGGTAGGCGGTCGACCAGTCCACCGACAGGCCGAGCTGCCGCAATGCCTGCTCGAAGGCGCGCTCGTCAAGCTCGGTGAGCTGACGGCACAGCTCGACGAAGTTCCGCCTGGACACCGGGACCCGCCCGGCCTGGGCATTGCCCGGGGGCACCAGATCACGCTGATACGGCAGCGAAGGAGCGCAAGTCACGCCGTAGTAGTTCTGCACCCGCCGCTCGGTCGGCAGGCCATTGTCGTCCCAGCCGATCGGGTAGAAGACTTCCTTGCCGCGCATCCGCTGGAAGCGCGCGATCGTGTCGGTCTGGGTGTAGGAGAAGACGTGCCCGATGTGCAGCGACCCGCTGGCGGTCAGCGGCGGCGTGTCGATCGAGTAGATCTCGCCGCGGCTCTTGGACCGGTCAAACTTGTACTACCCGCCCCATTTCCCATTGACGGGACCACTTGTCCTCAATGCCGTCAAGGGTGGGCTTGGCCGGTATCGCGCTCCCAGGGCGGTGCTCGTTCATGAGCACATAATAGCGGCTGGGTGACGTCGGCGCCGGAAGTGATCTGTATCTAAGCGTCGCAGCACGATGAGAGATGGCCCCGCCGCATCCGCGGCGGGGCCATCTCCTGAACTGGCGCTGAGGGCTACTTACTCAGCGCTACGGCGCCGCAAGAGCCGGGCAGCCGCCGCTGATCTCCGGGTTGGCGATCACCGGCGAGGTGAGCGTGCCGCCAAACCGCGCCACATCGGGCACGCCGTACTGGGCGTCCCCGCCAAAGGCCAGGGTCGTGACTCCTGGGATCCTGTTACCGAAGTTCCAGATGCAGGCGTTGGCCGGGAACAGATGGTCGATTCCCTGGGAAGCCTTGTTGGTCAGTGTCCAGTACGGATAGAACTTGGCCGCCAGCGGCGGAGCCAGGCAGAGGTTCCCGGTGAAGATGTTGCAGAGGAACTCTGACCCCGCGATGTCCGTCTCAAACTGGATGCTCGGGTATGAGTGCCCTGCCGCATCGAACGGCCCGGCGTATCTGATCGAGCTCGGCACGTTCGGGGATCCGTTCGGCCAGGTGTTCTTCTGGTAGGGGATACCGTCAAAGTCGAGGTCACCGTTCTGGAACCGGTCGTCCTGACAGAAGTTGACCGGTGATGTCTCCCTGACCGGGTGGCCATTCACGATCACCGGGCGGGTTCCCTGCGGGAGGCAGGCACCGTCGGCGAACTCGCAGAGCTGACCGCTGGCGAAGTTGTTGCTCGGACACGCGATCGGCCCCGTGGTTCCCTCGGTCTTCGCGTTGGCGCAGACGCCGGTCTTGGCGTTGCAGTCACCCTCGCCCTGGTCGCGCCTGCCTCCCTCGGACCCGCCGACGCAGGTGTCGAAGATCTTGTTGTCAACAATGATGCCTGGCTCGCTGAACGGGTTGTGGTGGGTGAGCGAACTGCAGACCTCCGAGTGCCCGGTCTCCTGCTGCATCAGCACGCCGCCTTCCAGCGCAGCCCACGGAACCTGGTTCTGCGGCGCCGCGGTGGCGTACTCGGCGTGGAAGGTGTGCGGGGTGCCGGCGCAGGTGGTGATGTTGGTGTTCATGAATCCGTTGGCAGCGCTGGCCGTCATGGTGCCGGTCTGGCCGGTGGTCATGTCCGTGACCGTGGTCGTGAAACCGGCTGCGGGGTCAGTGATGGACACCTTCAGCACGTCATTCGCGTGGAGCATGAGCGTGTGCGCGTTGGGCGTGAAGGTGGATCCGTTCGCCAACTGCGGGCTAGGCGGTCCGGCAGGAACGCCGTTGGTCTGCAGGAAGGCGAAGTTGACCGGCTCCTCGCAGTTGGGGTTGAGGTTGGCGAATCCGAAGTCGGCCTCCAGGCTGTCGATCGTCAAGGCCGCGCACCAGAGAGTCTGGTTGCAGCTCACGCTGTCGGCGAACGGGGCGAAGCCCGGCGGATAGAACTGCAGCTCCATGAAGGCCGAGCCCGCGTCGGTCGGAGCGCCGAGACCCGTGTTGGAGTCGCTGTCCGGCTTGCAGGGATTCTGCGGGTAGGACTGCGGGTCGCAGAGTGGCAGGCCGAACCAGGGTGCCGGGCTGAGCTCGCCGTAGTCGACTACGCTGCCGCTGTTGGTGGCGTGCCTGGCCGGGTCATGCGGGACCTTCATGAAGTACGTCATGGTGTTGCCCGACTTGGCCGACCCCGAGATGAACTTCACGCTCGGCTCGTCGTGCCCGACGTAGTGGCCGTTGTCGATGAACCGACCCCTGTTGTGATAGGTGCCCATCGTCGCCCAGCCCTTGCCGGACTTCGGGCCGCGCGGGTCGGTGCAGAGCCTGCGGAAGCCTGGGCTGACCGACTTGAACTTCTTGCTCCAGCCGTTGCAGTCGAGTTCGTTCACCTTGTTCGGCTTGACGGACTTAACGTGGCTAGCTGACCCGGCGCTGTGCGCTGAAGCCGGGTTCGCGGCGGCGATGGTCAGGCTCGCTATCGCCAGAGCGGGCGCAGCGACCAGCGCCCAGGTTGAACGTCTCTTGAATGACCAGCGACTTTGCACGCATCCACCTCTCGTTCTGGTCCACATTGTGAACAGACGCGGCTCATGGGCACTGTTTGGGTCAGCCTCGCCACAAAACATGTTGATACCGGCGGAATCTAACAACGGCGGGTAGGCGGGTCAAGCATGATCACGGAAGTGCTTGGCTAAACGTAATAATCCGAACGATCGTTCTGCCGCCCCCACGCTACGCCCCCGCTATGCCGCCGGTGACAGAGCCTCCAGGAGGCTAGCAGCCCGGTCCGTCGCCGCACGCGGATCGGCGTCCGGCGCGCCGATCAGCGGATCCCAGTTCAGGTCGTAGAAGATCTCCGTGACGCCGTTGCGGCCCAGCCAGCCGATGTCGTCGCGGATCTGGGCATGGCTGCCCGACAGCAGCAGCCGGCTGCCATGAGGGCCGGTGACCGCCGCGCCCGACCTGACCACGCCGCGGCAGATGATCCTGATCGCGTCCGGGTCGCGGCCCGCGGCGGCGGCGGCATCCCTGACGACCGTGATGGCGTCGCCGATCCTGGACAGGTCGGTACGGCTGGACGTCACCCAGCCGTCGGCGATCTGGCCGGCCCGCCGCAGCGCCCGCGGCGCCATCCCGCCGAGGAGAACGGGCGGGCCGCCCGGCTGGACCGGCGCCGGCGCCGTCGTGCCTCGCGGCACCGAGTAGAACTCGCCGGCGAACTCGGCCGGCTGCCGTCCCCACAGGGTCCGCAGCACCTGGACGTACTCGGCCGCCCGGTCACCGCGGCGCTCCATCGACGCCCCGGTCATCGCGAACTCCTCGGGCATCCAGCCGATGCCCAGGCCAAGGTCGTGGCGGCCGGAGGAGAGCAGGTCGATGGTGGCCGCCTGCTTGGCCAGGTAAGCCGGGGAAACGAACGGGAGGTTGACCACCGCGACGCCGAGCCTGATCCGCTCGGTGACCGCCGCGGTGAACGCCAGCGCCGTCATCGGATCGAGGACGCTGTGGTAGACCGGTTCCATGGCAGAGCCCTCGGGGATCAGCAGCCGCTGGAATGTCCACAACGAGGCGTATCCCGCCTCCTCGGCACGGCGAGCGAACGTCGAGATGTTGTCCGGGGTGGCCCAGGCACCCGAGACCGGCAGGCCGAATCCGATTCTCACCCGACCCACCCTACGGCCAGCCGGCTGGCCGGCTGCCGTAATGGCGGCCTGGTAGCCGGCCGGCGCTTTCGTCGCTGCCGGTGAGCAGGCCGGCAGCTCGCACTCGCAGAACGGAGTCAGCAATGGAGTCCGATCCCCGAACCTGGATCACCACCCTGCGCACCTCGCACGACCGGCTTGCCCAGCTCGTCAGCCAGATGACTCCGCAGCAGGTCCGGGCTCAGTCGTACTGTCGGGACTGGACGGTCGCCCAGGTGCTCTCGCACCTGGGCAGCGGCGCCGAGATCTCCCTGATGATGCTGCCGAGCGCGCTCGGCCGGGGCGAGCCGGCCGGCCAGGACGCGTTCCGGCCGGTCTGGGATCGCTGGAACGCGAAGAGCCCGGACGAGCAGGCCGCGGACGCGCTCGTCGCCGACTCCGAGCACGTGTCGGCGCTTGAGCGGCTCACCGACGCCGAGCTGGCCGCGATCAAGTTCTCGCTCTTCGGCATGGACCTGGACGCGGTCGGTCTGATCCGGCTGCGCCTCGGCGAGCACGCCATGCACTCCTGGGACGTGGCGGTGACCGCCGACCCGGCCGCGGTCGTGCTGCCGGCCGCCGTGGCCCTGCTGATCGACAACGTGCCGCAGTTCCTGGCGCCCCGGCTCGGGAAGCCGCAGGAGCAGCCGCTGCGGGTCCGGATCCGCGCCAGCGAGCCGGCCCGCGACTACCTGCTCACCGCCGGCCAGGCAGTCAGCATGACCGACTGGGCCGGCCAGGACCCGGACGGCGCGGACGCGGAGGCTGGCGGCACGGCCGAGATCTCGATGCCCGCGGAGGCGCTGCTGCGGCTCGCCTACGGCCGCCTGGATCCCGGGCACACGCCGGCCAGCGTGACCGGGAGTCCCGCCGACCTCGACCGGCTGCGCGCCGTCTTTCCCGGGTTCTGACCCAGCTCGGCCGGCCAGGACGGCCGGGCGGCCGGTGACTCAGCCGAGCAGCCCGGCCACCTGGTCGGCCGCCGCCCGCGCACAGCCCCAGGAGAGCGTGATCCCGGCGCCGCCGTGCCCGTAGTTGTGCACGACGTGACGCCCGCCGCCGATGGCCTGCGTCTCGAGCCTTACCTGGGGCCGGACCGGCCGCAGTCCGACCCGGTGCGCCAGGATGGCCGCGCCGGCCAGCCTGGGCTCGGCCGCGATGCACGTGCGCAGGATCTGGTCGGCGGTGCCCGGGTCGGGCTCGGTGCTCGTGTTGCCCGCCTGCTGCGTTCCGCCGAGCAGGACGGTGGCGCCGTGCGGGAAGAAGTAGCTCAGCAGGTCCGGATCGTCGCACTCGCCGACGAAGAACTCGGTGAGGCCGGGATTGGCCACGACAACCACCTGACCGCGGACCGGGGCCAGTTCGGCGTCGGGAACCAGCTCGCGTGCCCCCATGCCCGAGCAGTTGACGATCACCGGGGCGGCGCTGAGGTCTGCCGCCTCGGCCAGGCTGGCCAGCGGCCGGCCGACGTGCAGCCGGCCGCCCCGGCGCAGCAGCTGATCGGTCAGGTAATCGAGGTAGGCCGGCATCGCGACGACCGGCGCGCTGTACCGCCAGCCTGCGGCGTAGCCGGCCGGGAGCGCGGCCGGATCGCACCGGGTCAGCGGCCCGGCGCCGCGGGTGAACCCGGGTGCTTCGGCCTGCCCGTCCCTGGACGCCGCCAGGCCGCGGATCTGGCGCACGCCGGTGGCCGGATCGTCGGCGAGCTGGCCTAGCCGGTCCAGGGTCATGGCGGCCCATTGCCCGACCGGCCCGTCGCTGCCGACCAGGTGCGCTCCCCAGAGCGCGCCGGCCACCGCTGACGTCGTGCGCTGCGGCAGATCGGCCGACTGCACCATGACGCCCAGGCCGGATTCGAGCAGGCAGACCGCCGTGCTGAGGCCGGCCACGCCGGCGCCGATCACCAGCACGTCCGGGTAGCTCGTCGTCATCAGCCGACGGTATCGGACGCCGGTGCGATCGGCTATCGCACGACGCAGCCGCCGCTCTGGCCGTTCTGCGGGAATGCTCTGGCCAGGGCGTTGGCGATCATCCTGGCGCGGGCCCGGTAGCCGGGTGAGGTGTAGTGGATCCCGTCGGAGATGAACCAGCGGCGCCTGGCCACCGAGGCCCAGTCGAAGATCCGCAGGTTCGGGTACCTGGAGCAGGCGCGGAGCAGCGTCCGGTCCCACCGCAGCATGTTGGTCTCCGCGTACGGGCCGCTGACCAGCAGCGACTTGACGTTGACCCACATCACGGGCTCGCCGTTGGCGACGGACATCATCCGCTGGATCCTGGTCATCAGCCCGACCTGCGAGCCGACGGCTACGTCGGCGGTGTCGTTGGTGCCCAGCGCGATCACCCAGCATCCGGCGAACCCGGCCCGGACGGCGGCGCGGGCCGCGTCGTATCCGTTGACCTGCCCCGGCAGGACCTCGACGACCGACCGCGCCCCGGAGATATCCGTGCGGATGCTCCGCACCCCGACGTCCTCATACCGCGCGATGATCCGCTGCGCCGGGTTCGGCAGATAATCGGCCGAGACCAGGCCGTCCGAGGTCGAGTCGCCGATATGCGTTACGGCGCGGCAGGACGTGCGCAGCGGCCCGCCGGCGTCGGCCCGCGTCCCGGCTGCTGACCGCGCTCCGGCCGGCCCGGCCTGCGTGCCGACCCGGGTGACCGACTTGCTGGCCGGCGGCAGCGCCGAGCCCGCCGACAGGGCCGCGCGGCTGCCCGCGCCGCGGCCGCCCGGCGGGAAGGTGCCGGCCAGGCTGGCGCACGCGACCACCAGCAGCCCGGTCGCGCCGGCCACCATGGCCACGCCGCCAAGCTGAGCCCGCCGGGTGCGCCAGCCAGCAGCGCGGAGTCGCGCACGAGCCCGGCCGATCGCGCCGTGACGGATCGGTTCTTCCACGAAGTGCCAGGACAGCGCGGCCAGGGCCACGCTGGCGGCGACCTGGAGCCCGGCTCGGGGCAGATCCTCCCCGGTGTTGGCCGGCGTGGTCAGCACGATCACCGGATAGTGCCAGAGATAGATGCCGTAGGAGCGGACGCCGATCCAGCGCAGCGGCTGCCAGCCGAGCGCGCGGCCTACCCGGCTGCCCGGGCTGGCAGCCGCCGCGACTACGGCGGCGGTCGCGACCGAGAGCGCCACGAGCCCGCCCCGGTAGGCGAACGGCGAGTACTGGCCGAGCCGCCAGATCATCAGGCCGATCACTGCCAGGCCGGCGGCGCCAGCGCCGTCCAGTAGTAGGCGGGCGCGCCTGCCCGGCGCGATCTCGCGGCTGGGCCAGACTACTGCCAGCGCCGCGCCGATCAGCAGGCCGAAGGCCCGGGTGTCGGTTCCCTCGTAGACCCTGGTCGGATCCAGTCCGGGCTGGTAGAGCACGGCCATCGCGACCGCGGACGCGGCCGCGAGGACCAGCACGGGCACGGCCAGCACGGGCAGGGCCAGCCGGCGCGGTGACCTCGCCCGCCGGATCCGCAGGCAGCACAGGCCCAGCATCAGCAGCCATGGCCAGATCAGGTAGAACTGCTCCTCCACCGCCAGCGACCAGAGGTGATCGAGCGGCGCGGGAGGGGCGAACCTGGCGAAGTACGAATTGTTCGCGGCGATCAGGAACCAGTTGCTCGAGTAGGTGGCGGCGGCTGCCACGGCGCCGCGCAGCTCGGCGATCCGGGCGCGGTCCATGACGGTGACCCACTCGGTCACGACGATGAGCATCACGAACAGCGCGGGCAGCAGCCGTCGTGCCCGCCTGAGCCAGAAATCGGCCAGGTTCAGGCTGCCATGAACGGCCCACTGCCCGAGCAGCAGATCGGTGATGAGATAGCCGCTCAGCGTGAAGAACACGCCGACTCCGAGCAGGCCGCCCGGCGTCCACCCGAGTTGCTCGTGGTAGGCGACCACGGCGAGCACCGCGAGCGCTCGCAGCCCGTCGAGACCGGGCAGGTAGCGCTGTTCAGACCTGGTTGGCTGTGGCATTTTGCTCCCCCGAGCCGGCGGTTCGCCCTCCCGGCACGTCCTTCGGCGGGATCGGAATTCGCAGGCAACCAGGGAACTACCCGGAGTTATTTAATGACTTCGCATTGTCGCGGCCAAGACCTGGATCGGGTCGTTATGCCGCGGGTCCGAGCGCCATTGGGCGGTACGGACACCAGCGGGCCCGGCCGATGGCAGCGGGGTCATTGCCGGACAATGGCCTGCTGCCGATCGGCGGGCCCGCTGCCTGCCGGTGCCGCGCTACCGGACGATCTGACCGTGGCTGTGGCCGTGCCGCGGAAACGCCCTGGCCAGGGCGTCGGCGATGGCCCTGGCGCGCTCGGCGCAGCCGAATGAGTTGTAGTGAATGCCGTCCGGGAGGAACCAGCCAGGCCGTGCTACCGCCGCCCAGTTGAAGATCCGCATGTTCGGGTACCTGGCCAGAGCCCGGACCAGGGCGGCGTTCCAGGCCTGCTCGTTTGCGCTGGCCCAGGGACCGGCGGAGAGCTGAGTCAGCGTGTTGACCCACAGGACCGGCTCGCCATGGGCCACCGACATCATCCGCTGGATCCTGGCCGTCAGCCCGACGGCCGAGCCCACGGACACGTTCGCCGCGTCGTTGGTGCCCAGCGCGAACACCCAGCAGCCTCGGTATCCCTGCCGTCGCCAGGCGCTCGCCACGCCGTAGCCGTTGACCTGGCCGGGCATCTCCTCCACGATCGAGCGTCCGCCTGAGGCGTCCACCCGGAGGTTCTTCACGCCGACGCCGGCGTAACGAGCGGCCAGCCGCTGGGCCGGATCCGGCAGGTAGGCGGGGGAGATCAGGTCGACCGAGGTGGAGTCGCCGATGTGCGCTACCGACCGGCAGGACGTCCGCAGTGCCCTGGTCCGTGCCCTGGTCCTTGTCCTGGTGCGGACGACCGTGTGCCGGGCCGGAGTCCGCGCCGGGGCCTTCGCCCCGGCTGCCGGTCGTGCCGGAGGTCTGCGCCGCCCGGCCGGCGTCGACCTGGACCCGCCGTCGGCTGCGGCCTGCCCTGGCTGCGTCGCCTGCCCGGGCTGCGTCGCCTGCCCGTGCTGCGTGGCGGGCCTGGGCTTGAGGGCGGCGCCGGCTGACGGTCCGGCGACCGGAAGGTGCCGGGAATCGGCCGAGCTGGTGGCGCCCTGGAGGACGCTCGCCATCGCCACGCCGACCAGCGACAGGACGATCACGGTGGCGAGGCCGGCCGTCACCGCCCAGCGGGGCAGGCCGATCAGCCTGCGCTTGCCGGAAGGCGGGACCTGCGAGGGTCCCTGATCGAGGCTGTTACCCCGAAAGCGCATCGTAGTCTCCGTTCGGGTGAGCGCAACGCCGTGACCCGCTTGGCGCACGCGTACGAGCTGAATGCCTGGCGCACGCTTGCGAGCTGATGCCTGGGCGCACGCGTGCGAGCTGATGTACCGAGATCAGTTCGCGCGGCCAGGCCGGGGGATCGCACCCGCCTCGGGTCTGTGGGTGCTGCGGCGTCTCGCGCGGGGGTTGAGCTGCTGAGCGCACCGGCCAAGGGTGATATCCGGTACTTATATAACGTTTGCGATATTAGAGGGTATTTCGACTATCTCGGTGAGCGTCTTCCGGCCGGTGAATCGCGAGCCCGTGATTACTTAGCGTTACGACATACAACACCACGTTCCGGCGGCTGATTCCAGCGAACCGGATAAGACCAGCGTCAGAGCCGTTCACCAGCGTCGATGCGGGAGCGGATGGTGTTCCCGGCCGGGGCTAGCGGGCACTGCCAGTCGCTGCTGTACCGGCAGGAAGGGTGGTAGAGGAAGTTCAGGTCGACGATGATCGTCCCCGGCCCGCCGCCCAGATCGGCGCCCTTGGCGGTATCGAGCGCATAACGGCCGCCGCCGTAGCTGGTGTCTCCCGCTGTGCCGTCCCGCAGTGGGAGAAACAGCCCGCCCGCGTACTGCTGGAGCCACCACACGTCGATCGTCGCGCCGACCGGGGGAGGCAGCTCGAGCCGCCCGACCAGCCGCAGCGTGGTGCTGCCGTCTGCGCCGGCGGGCACGGACCGCGTCGCTGGCTCCGGCGCCGGCCGCAGCTCAAGCGAGAAACGGAGGGCAGGGTCGTAGGGCCAGCACGGCAGGCCGGACGCGCGCAGCGGGTCCGACGGCGGCAGCGGGCTCTGCGGATGCGTGCGGAACAGCTCGTCGCGACCGGACCGCCAGAGCGCGTGGCCGCGCTCGGGCACGTCCTGCGCACGGACCCTCGCGTACAGCTCGCTCATCCTGCGGCGCCAGTCCGCGAGCGCGAGTTCCGCGCCCGCCGCCGCCGCACCGGCCCGTTCCCCGTCTGGCACTCCTGCGCTGGTCATGGCGGACCTCCCGGGTCATGCGGCTAGATCAGGTCACGGCGAGAACAAGCAACAGCTTGAACGGACCGGCCGTGCCGATTCATGCCGCGCGGGCCGGCTCTCTGCAATCCGCAGCACACGGCGCCGCCCTGGGCGCGGCGCCGACGTGGACGAATCAGGCCCGGCCGCCGCCTGACCAGGTCTTACGCAAGTGCAGACCTTCCCTCTTGACCTCAAGTGCGCTTGAGGAATTAGCGTCTGGGTGACCGGTACTCGGACGCTAACGGAGGCGGGCGTGAGCAATTGGGTGCGCGCTGCGGCGCTGGATGACATCACCGAAGGCGGCGCCAGGTCGTTCGCCTACCTGGACAAGCGGATCGCCCTGTTCCGCACCCGAGACGGGATCTTCGCCAGCGACAACCGCTGCCCGCACCAGGGTTACGCCCTGGTCCGCGGGGACGTGAAGGATGGCGTGCTCACCTGCGCCTGGCACAACTGGAAGTTCGAGCTCGGCACAGGTACCTGCCGGTACGGCGGGGAGAACATCAGGACCTACCCGGTGCGGGTCCGCGAGGGCCAGGTGCTCGTCGACATTACCGATCCGCCGGCCGAGATCATCCGGCCCGACCTGTTCGCCAGCCTGGCGGCGGCCATGGATGACCTCGACATCGGCCGCGTGGCGCGGGACGCGATGCGGCTGCAGCGGATCGGGACGCCGCTGGCGGATGTGGTCCGCGAGGGCGTCAGGTACGCCGCGCCGCGGGCGGAGTACGGCTGGGACCATTCGCTGGCGACGCTCGCGGACTGCCTGCGGATGAGCCGGTTCTTCACCGAGTCGCTCCGTGCGCTGCCGGTGATCCAGGGCCTCTCGGTGGCCGCGCAGGATCAGGTCCGGCGTCCGCCGCGGCACCGGCCCGAGCCGGTCGACCCGGCGGCGACCTACGGGTCGATCGCCGCAGCGCTGAGCGCATATCCGGTGCTGGTCGACTCCGAGCGAGCCGACGAGGCCGAGGCGCTGCTCCGCGGGCTGATCGCGGCCGGGGTTCCGGCTCCGGTGCTGCGGCACACCCTGCTGACCGCAGTGACCGATCACTTCCTGGCCTACGGGCACTCGATGATCTTCGTGCAGAAGGCGTTCGAGCTGCTGGACGGGATCGGCTGGCAGGAGGCCGACACCGTGCTGTCGCCGCTGGTGCCCGAGATGGTGCTCGGCACGCGGTACGACAAGCTGCCGTACATGCGCAAGTTCCTGCATGCGTGGGAGGGTGCCGAGCCGGATCTTCAGGCGCTGGCCAGCCGCGGTGGCACCGGCGGGTTCGACCAGCCGGCTTACCGCCGGGCGCTCACCGACGGCTCGCCGCAGGACGCGTTCGGGGCGCTGGTGCGTGCCCTGGAGGACGGCGCGCCGGTGACCGCGGTGATCGACGCGACCGGCCGGGCGGCGGCCGAGCGGCTTGCCAGGTTCGACATCGAGCTGGATCTGGACGACACCAACGAATGGGGCTGGCTCGACGTCACCCACACGCTGACCTATCTCAACGCGCTGCGCTGGGCGTGGTCAGCCGATCCTGCACCGCAGGTGCTGCGCGGGCTGTTCCACGCCGCCTGGTTCGTGCAGTGGACCGGTCAGTTCGACGAGCGGAACCCGGGCTCTGACCTCGGCAGGCCCAGGCCGCATCCGACGCAGGATCCGGCCGAGGTGCACCGGGCCATCGCGAGTCGTGATCCCGAGGCGGCGATGGCGCTGGTCGACGGCTATACCGGGCCGCGCGCCGAGCTGGAGCGAGCGCTGATCCGGGCGGCGGCGGAGGACCATTCCACCGCGCCGATCATGGTCGCGCACGTGGTGAAGACGGCGCGGGCGGCTGTGGAGGAGTCCCGTGCCCTCGGTGACGGACCGGAGTCAGCCGAGCCGATCGCGGCGGCGGCGCGGTTCCTGGCCAGCCCGAAGCGCGAGCGGTTCGTGTACCAGTCCACACTCGACGCGATCACCACCCTGCGCGGCGTCCCCAAGCCAGAATCCGACCAGGTCAGGCCGTAACGCCCGGTAAGCTCGCTCGGTCAACGGTCCCTGCGGCCCCACAGACCTCACAAGTCCCACGTGTCTCGAGACTCAGTTGCTTACCTGCGGGCTGAAGGCACTTAGCACGGATTCCAGTCATGTTAACGCCCGTTATGTGAGAAATGTGGCCACGAAATCCGTGCTAAGTGGTCTGATCCCGGTAGGGAAGGTCGTGCGAGCGCAAGAATGGGGCGCAACTAGAGCCCTCGGGACGCTGTTCGAGGTCGTGGCGCGGGGTGGAGGCACGACGGGTCAGCTAAGCCGCCTGCGATCATGCCGGCCGTGCGGTCGGCTGGGCTCCCATTGTCGGGTCGGTCGCTGGGAGGGCCAGCAGGGGCGGCTGGCCGGCGTCGCGCGGGCTAGCTGGAGGCGACTTGCGTGAGCTGGCTGGCGAGCCGGGGGACGGCCTGGCCGATGGGGTCCCGGATGATCGCGGTGGCGATCTCGTCATAGGGCGTCGGGTCGCGGTTCACGATGACCAGGCGGGCGCCCGCGTCGGCGGCGACCGCGCACAGTGACGCGGCCGGCTCGACGGTCAGCGTGCTGCCGATGGCGAGCATCAGGTCGCACTGAGCGGCGCTCCGGACCGCTCGGGAGAGCTCGCCCCGGTCCAGCGGCTCACCGAACATGATCGTCGCCGACTTGAGAATTCCTCCGCAGCGCTGGCACGCCGGATCGGTCTCGCCATTCCGCACCCGATCGAGCGCCGATGCCATCTGAGTTCGAACGCCGCATCCGACGCAGACGACGCCGGCCAGCGTGCCGTGCAGCTCGATGACGCGGCCGCCCGGAGTGCCCGCTCGCTGGTGCAGGCCATCGATGTTCTGCGTGATCACCCAGGTGTCGATGGCGCGGGCAAGGTCGGCGAGCGCGACATGCGCGGCGTTGGGCACCGCCGACCAGGCCGGATGACTCAGCCTGGCCTGCCAGGACCGGCGGCGCAGGGCAGGGTCGCTGAGATAGGCCTGGTAGGTGAACAGCTTCTCCGCAGCCGGATCCCGGGTCCACAGACCTTGTGGGCCGCGGAAGTCCGGGATGCCTGAGTCGGTCGAGATGCCTGCCCCGGTCAGTACCGTGACCCGGCTGACTCCCCGCACCCAGGCAGGAACGCCGTCCGAAGCGCTCATCTGGACATCGTCACCGCTGCGACCAGGCCATGCAAGCTGGTGGTGCCGGGGCGGGGTGGCCGTGTGTGCCGGGGTGGCGGGGCCGTGTGTGCTGGTGGTGCCGGGGCGGCCCGTCATCGTCGGCGACTATCCGGGGCCGATGACACGGTCGGCCAGCCCGGCCTCGCGCCGTTCTCCGCGAGTGCGGCCCCGCGGCGATCCTGCTCGGCTGGCGTCATGGGCGCGGTTCTCGACCGGTCGGCCGCCGGGTGCTCTCCCGTCGCGGGATGCCGGCCGTGCGAGCGAGCCCGCGGCTACGGCACCGGGCCGTCGCTGGCGGTGACTGCAACGGCCTCGATCTCGACGAGCTGGCCGTCGTATCCGAGCGCCGCCACGCCAAGCAGCGTGCTTGGTGCGTCGTGATCACCGAACGCGGCCCGCACGACGTTCCAGGCCGCGACCAGGTCGCTGCGCTCGCCGGACGCGACGAAGATCGTCGTCTTCAGCACATCGGCCAGCCCGGCGCCAGCGGCGGCGAGAGCGGCGGCGAGGTTCGCGACTGCCTGCCCGGCCTGCGTGCCGACGTCACCGGGGCCGACAACGTTCCCGCCGTCGTCCAGCGGGCACGCGCCCGCCGTGAACACCAGCGCTCCCGGCTGCGCGACGGAGGCGTAGGCGTAGGGAACGCCGTCGTGCAGGCCCTCGGCGCGGATCAGATGTGCGGTCATGGGCTGAGGATGCCGGTGCCGGTCAGGCCGGGTCAACCGAGATCGGGCGGCCGGGAGTCTGGCAGATTACCGGCATGACACCGCGCGCAGTCGTCATCGGAGCCGGGATCGGCGGCCTGGCAGCGGCGGCCGGCCTGCACCGGGCCGGGTGGGATGTCACGGTCTGCGAGCGGGCCGCGGCGCTCACTCAGGTCGGCGCGGGGATAGCGGTCGCTCCCAACGGCCTGCGCGCGCTCGACACCATCGGCGCTGGCCAGCCGGTTCGTGCTCGGGCCACGCACCAGGAACTGGGCGTCCGCCGCACGGACGGACGCTGGATCGCCCGCAGCTCGGGGCCGGCGATCGCAGCCAGATTCGGCGACCCGGTCGTCCTGCTCACCCGCGCGGCGCTGGTCGACGTGCTGCTCGGCCGTGTTCCCGACCGGGCGCTTCGGCTGTCCGTTACGGTCACCGCCGTGGCGCCGGGCGACCGAGATGGTCCGGCGGTGGTCAGCACCACGGCCGGTGATCTGGATGCCGACCTCGTCGTGGCGGCGGACGGCATTCGCTCGCAGACGCGTGCCGCGGCCTTCCCCGGCCACTATCAGCTGCGCTACGCCGGATTCACCACCTGGAGGTTCCTGACCGATCCGATGGAGCAGCCCGGCCCGATGAGCGAGACCTGGGGCAGCGGCGCGGTGTTCGGCGTGATGCCGCTGTCCGATGGCCAGGTCTACTGCTACGCGGCCGCCCGCTCCGCGCCCGGCGTCAGGGCCAGCGACGAGCGTGCCATGCTGATCGGGCTCTTCGGTGCCTGGCATGAACCGATTCCGCGCCTGCTCGGCTCGGTCAGCGCCAACCAGATTCTGCGACATGACGTCGAGGAACTAGCGGGGCCGCTGCCGGCCTTCCACCTGGGCCGGATCGCGCTTGCCGGAGATGCCGCCCACCCGATGGCACCCAACCTCGGCCAGGGCGGCTGCCAGGCGCTGGAGGATGCCACGATGCTCGCGCGGCTGGCGGCGTCGGCCGACCCGGACCGCGTGCCCGGACTGCTGGCCAGGTACACCGCTGTCCGGCAGCCGCGCACGACCGACATCGTGCGGCGATCTCGCCGGGTGGCAGCGGCGGCTACCATGACCTCGCCGCTCGCGGTCGCGATCCGGAACGCCACGGCGATGACCATGGGCAAGCTGATGCCCCGGGCCGCGCTGCGCGGTCTCGCGCCGGTCTACGACTGGCACCCGCCGCCCGCCCCGTGACGAGCGCACTCGGCCCGGATCAGGTCTTTGAAACCATGATCACGCCATTCTGCCGGGGCCGGCTCCTGGCAAAGATCGGTGTGATCATGAATCGGCTTCATCCGGGATGCGGAGGCGCCCGGGACCGGTGGAAATGGTGCGGACATTCAGCCGATCGGAGGGAACGAGCACCGGAACGCTGGGTCGATTGGTCTCGGTTTGGCCACGAAGGGCCGTCCTGGTTGCATGATCGTCAGACGGAGTGAATCGTGTGCTTCAATGTTTTAGCAGTCCCAGTGCGAGGACAGTCCACCGATGGATCATGGTTCATTGGAGATCAGCGGCATCACGGTCCGGTTCGGGAACCTCACCGCGCTCGACAATGTGTCGCTGACCGCACCGTCGCGCCAGGTGACCGGGATCATCGGGCCGAACGGCGCGGGGAAGACCACGCTGCTGAACGCGGTGTGCGGGTTCGTCAGGCCGCAGGCGGGCCAGATCAGGTTCGAGGGACGCGACCTCACCAGGATCAGGCCTCACCGGCTGGCCGGGCTCGGGATCGGGCGGACGCTACAGTCGATCGGCCTGTTCGCCGGGCTCACCGTGGTCGAGAACGTGATGATCGGGGCGAGCGTCCTGGCCAGGGCGGGCTTCTGGTCGGCGCTGGCCGGGCTGCCCAGGTCCGACGCCGACGAACGGCGGCTCAGAGCGCTCGCGATGCAGGCGCTCGACCGGGTAGGCGCCGCCGACGTGGCGGATCGCCGGCCGCAGACGCTCCCGCACGGGCCGCGCAAGCGGGTCGGACTGGCCCGCGCCCTGGTCAGCGAGCCGCGGATGCTGCTGCTCGATGAGCCGGCCAGCGGGCTGGCCGAGGACGAGCTTCCCGAGCTTGGCGAGCTGATCACCGCGATCGCCAAAGACGTGGGCGTTCTGGTGATCGAGCACCGGATGGACCTGATGATGTCGGTCTGCGAGCGGATCTTCGTGCTCGACTTCGGCGTTCTGATCGCCCAGGGGACCCCGGCCGAGATCCAGGCGAACCCGCTGGTCACCGAGGCTTACCTGGGAGCCGTCCATGAGTGACAGCCGCCCGGCCGGCCGCGGGCAGCTCGCGAACGCCGCGGCCGCCCTGGCGGTCGAGGACATCACCGCGGGGTACGGCGCGGTCCGGGTCCTGCACGGCGTCTCGGTGACCGCCGCGCCCGGCACGATCACGGCGATCCTCGGCGCCAACGGGGCCGGCAAGACCACGCTGCTCCGCGCGATCGACGGCTCGATCCGCCCGGCCAGCGGCCGGGTGCTGCTCGACGGAACCGACCTGGCCGGGCGCCGCCCCGAGGAAGTAGCCAGGGCCGGCATCGCGCACGTGCCCGAGGGCCAGGGCGTGATCACGGAGCTGACGGTCGCCGAGAACCTCCAGCTTGGCCTGCTCCTCCGGCCACGGGCGGATCGCGCTGCCGCGGCAGCGGAGATCTACCAGCGGTTCGGCGTGCTGGCCGAGCGGAAGAACCTGGCGGCAGGGACGCTGTCCGGCGGCGAGCGGCAGATGCTGGTGATCGCCAGGGCACTGGCCACCCGACCGCGGGTGCTGCTGCTTGACGAGCCGTCGCTTGGCCTCGCACCGAAGATCGTGATGGGCGTCCTGCACCTGATCCAGCAGCTACGGGATGAGTCCAGCCTGACGATCATCCTGGTCGAGCAGAACGCGCGCAGCGCTCTGGCGATCGCGGATACCGGAATCGTGCTCAACCTGGGTGCCGTGGTCGCCCAGGCGCGGGCGTCTGACCTCGCTACCGACGATGCGCTCCGCCGACACTACCTGGGCTTTTAGGAAGGCGGGCGATGGTCGAGTTCCTGGAATTCACGCTCAGCGGGCTCGCCGCTGGGATGGTCTACGCGGCGATCGCGCTGGCGCTGGTGCTGATCTGGCGGGGCACCCGGGTCCTTAACTACTCCCAGGGCGCGATGGCCATGCTCACTTCCTACATCGCCCTGACCGTGATCAACGAGACCGGCAGCTACTGGCTCGGCTTCGCCGTCGCGCTGGCTGCCGGGCTGATCCTGGGCGCCGTCGTCGAGCGGACCGTGATCCGCCCGGTCACCGGCAAGCCTCCGCTGAACGCGGTCATCGTCTCGATCGGCCTGCTGATCCTGCTCGAGGGCCTGGCCGGGGTGCTCTACGGGTCCAACAACCGCTCGTTCCCGTTCGCCTACTCGGTCAACGGGCTCAGCATCGGATCGGTGGCCCTCGGAATCACCAGGAACGACCTGTTCACCGCCGTGGCCGTGCTCGGTGCGGCGGGCCTGCTCGCCGCGGCATTCAGGTATACGTCGGCCGGGCTGCGACTGCGGGCGACCGCCTTCAACGCCGGAGTGGCCAGGCTGCTCGGAGTCCGGGTCGGCCGGATGCTGACACTGGGCTGGGCGCTGGCCGGGCTGATCGGAGCGCTGGCCGGGATGCTGGTCACCCCGCCGCTGCTGAATCCGAACAGCATGGATGCGATCTTCGTGCTCGGCTTCACCGCGGCGGTGATCGGCGGGCTGGAGAGCCCGGTCGGCGCCGTCGCGGGCGGCCTGCTGCTCGGGGTCGTGCTCAACTACGCGAGCGGCTACCTGGGCAGCGAGTCGGTCAACCTGTTCGGCCTGGCCGCGCTGCTGCTCGTGCTGATGTTCAGGCCGACCGGCCTGTTCTCCGCCGCGCCGGCCAGACGGGTGTGACCATGGCACGCTCACCCGACCCGAGGCCGGCCGGCAGGCTGGGCGGCCTGGCCGCGCCGACTCTGGTCCGCCATCTGGGCGCTGCCGTGCTCGCCGGTGTCGTGCTGCTGATCGGCTCGAACACGATCGGCGACTACCGCGACTACCAGCTGGCCAACGTCGCGGTATACGTCGTCGCGGTGGCCGGGCTCACCCTGCTGATCGGCCTGAGCGGTCAGATCTCGATCGGAAACGGCGCGTTCATGGCCGTGGGCGGCTATCTGGCCGCGCTGCTGCTGGCCGACCTGAAGTGGCCGCTGATCGCGATCCTGCTGGCCGCGACGGCCGGCGCGGCGGTGGTCGGTGCGATCTTCGGCGTGGCGGCCGCCCGGCTTCGCGGTCCCTACCTGGCCGGGGCCACGCTGATGCTCGCCGTGGCCCTCCCGTCGGTGGCGACCAGGTTCCAGAGCGTGCTCGGCGGCGACCAGGGACTCGGCTTCTTCATCGGCGTGCCCGGATTCCTCGGGCCGAACGTCTCGCCGTACCGCTGGCTGGCCTGGGTCACCTGCGGCGCGGCCCTGGTCACCATGGTCCTGCTGGCCAACCTGATCCGCAGCCGGACGGGCCGAAGCTGGCGGGCGGTGCGGGACGACGAGATCGCCGCCGCCCTGGCCGGGCTCAACGTGGCCAGGCTCCAGATCCTGGCATTCGTCGTCAGCGCCGCCTGCGCCGGGCTCGGCGGCACCCTGCTCGCGATGTGGAACCAGTCCGTATCGCCTGGCCTGTTCAGCCTCACCCTCTCCATTCAGCTGCTCACGGCGGCGGTGCTCGGCGGCCTCGGCAGCCTGACTGGCGCGGTTCTCGGCAGCGCGATCGTGGTGCTTCCTTACACCTATCTGCAGAACCAGGCGATCAGCCTCGGAATGACGACGGCGACCGGCTCGAACGTCCCGATCCTGGCCTACGGCGCCGTCCTGATCGTCGTGATGCTGGCGTTCCCGGCCGGAATCCAGGGCCTGCTTGCCTGGATGGTCCGCGCCAGCAGAGTCCGCCAGGCCGTGCGGTGGCTGACCGGGCCGCTCGCCCGGCGCGCCTCGCCTGGCCCATCTGTCCATTCCGCGGCATCTGGCCACCCCGACCAGAGATCCGCCCCGGCCGCGGAGCCCCAAGAGAAGGGAACAACATGAGCAGTTCACACCGTGCGAGGCTGGCGGCGGTCGCCGGGCTCGCGGTCATGAGCATGGTCGCCGCGGCTTGCAGCAGCAGCTCGAGCGGCGGCGGTGGCGGTGGCACCGTCTCGACACCTGGCATCACCAAGACCACGATCACGATCGGCAGCCACCAGCCGCTCACCGGCATCGCCGCGCCCGGCTACGACGAGATCGCCCCGGCGTCCAACGCCTACTTCCAGTACGTCAACGCACACGGCGGCATCTTCGGTCGCAAGATCATCTACAAGTACCTCAACGACCAGTACAACCCGTCGATCACATCGACGGTAGTGACTCAGCTCGTACTGAAGGACAAGGTCTTCGCCATCTTCAACGGCCTGGGCACCCCGACCCACCTGGCGGTCGCGCCGATGCTCAACTCCGAGCACATTCCCGACGTGTTCGTCGCCTCTGGCTGCGAGTGCTGGAACGCGACGTCCGCGCTGCCGGACACCTTCGGATGGCAGCTGGACTACGTACGCGAGGGCAAGATCCTCGGCTCGTACATCGAGCAGCACTTCAAGGGAAAGAAGATCGGCTTCTTCTACCAGAACGACGAGTTCGGCCAGGACGGCGTCAAGGGACTGAGCGATGAGATTCCCAAGTCCCAGATCGTCGCCGAGGAGAGCTACGTCCCGACCAACATCAAGATCGCTCCGCAGGTCGCCGCGCTCAAGGCGAAGGGCGCCCAGGTCGTGGTCTCGTTCTCGGTGCCGGCCTTCACCGCGCTGCTCAAGCTGACGATGCTCGGGCTGAAGTACACCCCGCAGCTGGTGGTCAGCGATGTCGGATCCGACCCGATCACGCTCGCCGGGCTGCTCGCCTCGTTCGCCAAGAACAAGACCGCGGGCTTCGGCAACGCCCTGACCCAGGGCATCATCACCGACGGCTACCTGCCGTCGCTCGGCTCGACCTCGAACAGCTGGATCACCTTGTTCAAGAAGATCCACGACACCTATGTCCCGAAGCTGCCGTTCGACGGCAACGTTCTGTACGGCATGTCGGTGGCCTACACGTTCGTCCAGGCGATGTTCAAGGCAGGCAAGAACCCGACGAGGGAGTCCCTGATCAGTGCCATCAACGGCGGGCTGCCGCAGGGAGTCTCGGTCGCGCCGTACGTCTACTCGGCGACCGACCATAACGGGATCTCCGGCGCTTACATGGGCGTGATCAAGAACGGGGCTCTGGTGCCTACGGGCGGCGTGCTGGTAACCGACGACACGGCCACCGGGGCAGTCACGGCGTACACCACACCTCAGCTGGCCGCTCCGGCCAGCGGGATACCGTCGCCCTGACCCGCCCGTCTGGCCGGGGCTGCCTGACCAGGGCTGCCTGACCAGGGCTGCCTGACCAGGCCTTCGTGGTCGGCCGACGCGGCCCGGTCGCTCATCCGCAGGTGAGCGACCGTGCCGCGTCGTGCCGGGTGCAAGGCCGTGTCGTGTGCCGCGTCGTGCCGGGTGCAAGGCCGTGTCGGGTGCAAGGC
>Ga0209415_10004407_pt1 | contig 25804 bp, 22 predicted proteins | sample PeaSoiSIISIP2007_FD_187696 | JGI IMG/M metagenome (GOLD analysis project Ga0209415, IMG submission 187696) | Peat soil microbial communities from Weissenstadt, Germany - SII-SIP-2007 (SPAdes) (version 2) | ecosystem: Environmental > Terrestrial > Soil > Wetlands > Peat | place: Germany... | reverse complement strand
TAGCGGTCCACCGCGCGCACCGAGCGGCGGACCGGCTCGCTGGCGTCGCTCAGGGTGCGGGTCACCTGCACGCCCCGCTCCGTGCCGATGACCCGGGCCACCGCCTCGGCGTCGTCGTGGCCGACCCGGTGGGCGATCAGCAGGCCGGCCCCGAGCAGCGCGCCGCGCAGCGCGTGGGCGGTGCGCGGGTCGGGGAGCTGCTGGGTGCTCACCACCGCACCCAGCCGGGCTTCGCGCGCCTGACGGAGCAGGTCGTTGATCTGCTCGGGGTCGTCCAGGGCGGCGAACTCGTCCAGGACCAGCATCGCCGGAGCCGCGTCCGGCTGCTGCAGGCGGAGGAAGGCCGCCTGCTTCAGGTCCTGGATCAATACCCGGGCCATCAGGGCGGTGTCCTGGCTGACCGCCAGCGCCGGCAGGCTGATGTAGGTGACGCCCGGGGAGGCCAGGGCGGTGGGCAGGTCGAGCTGCGGGCCGTCACTGTCGAAGATGCCGCCGTACTCGCCGTGGAGGAGAGCGCCGAGGCGTGCCCGCATCCCCTCGAACGCGTCGGCGGAGACGCCGCCGCGACGGGAGAGCTCAGCCAGGTCGTCGGCCAGTTCCGGGGTGAGGTCGCGGGCCCGGTGGGCCAGACCGGGCATGCGGGTGCGGTCCAGCTCCCGGCGGAGCCGCCGGATGGTCACCGGCTCGTCCAGGGCCCGGAGGATCCCGACCAGGATCGAGATCGTCTCCAGGGCGATCACCCGGTACACCTGCCCGGCCGCCCCGTGGGTGAAGGCCGAGACCAGCTTGTCGGCGATCTGGGCCCGGCTGCCCACCGCGCAGGGGTTGTATCCCAATGTCCCCGGGGCACCGGGCACCACCTCGTGGTGGTCGAGGCCACGGACGGCCGCCAGCCGCCGGGCCGCGGTCCGCAGGCCCGCCCCCTTGGCGTCGATCACGACCAGGCCGACCCCGGCGGCGACCGCGCCCTCGGCGAGCCGCTCCGCGGTGGTCGTCTTCCCGGACCCGGTCAGACCGAGGAGGGTCACGTGCTGGGCGATCCCCTCGGGGACCGCGATGTCGAACGGCCTCCGGCTGACGGTGTCCATCCCGAGGCGGATGAAGCCGGAAGGGTGGACGGGATGGTCCGCTGCCGGCGGGGGGGAGGCAGCCGGAGACAGCGGCGTGCGGCCGAGGGGTGGCATCTCGGCGGCGGATCGTCTCATGGACGCCGATCGTTCCGGGAGAGTGGCGATCGCATCATGGGCGGCATCACGCACTCGGATTGGGCGATTGGTGCGATGGGGCAGGCGCGCGTCAGAAACCGCGACGGCTGCGCCAGGCGCGGGGCTCGATCAGATGCTCCAGGCCCCTCGCGGCGACCAGCGCGCTCAGCCGCGAGACCGCCACCTGGCTGGGCAGGTACCACCAGACGGTGTCGACGTCGCGGTCGACCGCGTAGGCGCCGGCCAGGAGGTCCAGGCGCGCCGATCGCTTCGGGGTCAGGTCCAGCTCCACGGCGACCCGCTCGCCGCCGTCCAGCCGGAGCAGCCCGTCGGGGACCCGACGCTGCCGCTCCCAGGCGCCACCGGTCCGGGCGGCGCGCATCCGGTCCCGGCGCAGCTCGCGCTCGGTGGTCCAGGCGCTGCCGGGGTGGGTGACCAGCAATTCTTCCGAGAGATCGACCAGGGCCAAGTTGTGGTGGACACGGGCCAGGTCGAGCGACGCCGGAGCCAGGTCGCAGCCGGCCAGGCGGGCCCCGCGGGGGGTGGCGCGCACCACCGCCGGCAGCGCGGCCAGCACGCGGTCGCGGACCAGCAGCCCGGCCACCTCCAGGGCCCGCAGGCGGCGCTGCGCGGGAACCGGCCCCGTGAGGAAGCGGTTGCTGAGCTGATCGGCGAGGACCATGCCGTGGCGCACCGCGAAGCGCAGCACGTCCAGGTCGCGGGGGGCGAGCCGGAGACCCCGAGGGGGAGGGGCGGGCGCGGTGCGGTCCATGCCGCCCGCGATCATGACCGCTGGGGTCGGGGTGCGGCGGGGCTCTCCGCCTGTTCGCGCCACGGCTGCCGGCAGAGCGCGAGCCCGCAGACCTCACGCGCTCCGCCCTGGAGGCGCAGCGCGCGGGCCACCTCGTCGAGGGTGCGGCCGTCGGTGAAGACGTCGTCCACCACCAGCAGGCGCTTGCCGGCGGTCCGCCGCGGGTCGGGGACGCGAAGGGCGGGACGGAGCCGTTGGGTGGCGAGGCGCCGCCGCTCGGCATGGCCGCGCCCGGCGAGGCGCGGCGTCGGCCCGGTCTTGACGATGGCGGGGACGCCCCCGAGGTCGAAAGGTGGCCCGTCCCCGGGCGCCGTCCGGAGGGCCGCCTCGGTGAGCATCAACCGCACGTGGTCGAAGTCGCGGCCTCCCGGCCCGACGAAGGTGGGGCTGGCGACCACCAGGTCGAAGCCGCCGAGCAGCCGCCGCCGCTGGGCCAGGTACCCGGCCAGCATGGTGCCGAAGACGCGGGCCCGGCTCCGATCTCCCTCGTACTTGTAGGCGTCGAGGGCGCGCTCCAGGAGGCCGCTCCGCTCGGCGACGGCGACGTTCCAGCGGAACCAGCGCGAGGCGCTGGCGCAGAGCGGGTTGCGGCAGCCGGTCGCCTCCGCCGCGAGCGGCCGCCCGCAGACGCCGCACCCGCTCACGAACCCGCGCTCACCGCGAGCGCGAGCTGGACGGGGGCGGTGGGCGGACCTCCGGCCAGCTGCGCCAGCAGCGCCTCCAGGCCGGCATCGGGGGCGAGCCGGCGCCCTCCCGGCCGGGCGAGCAGAGCTCCCGCCCAGGGCTCCGCGGCCGCCAGGTCGGAGAGGAAGAGGTGCCTGCCGAGGTCGAGAGCGCAGCGTGCCGTGATGCGGGCCCCCGAGGTGGGCCCCGCCTCGACCACCACGGTCGCGGCGGCGAGGGCGGCGATGAGGGCGTTGCGCCGGCGGAGTGCCGCCGGCGACACCGGGGCCTCGGGGGGGAGCTGCGACACGACGGCGCCGTGAGCCGCGATCCGGTCGGCGAGCCCGGCGTTCTCGGGCGGGTAGATCTGCCCGATGCCGCAGCCGAGGACCGCGATGCTGCGCCCTCCGGCGTCGAGGCACGCCTCGTGGGCGGCGGTGTCGATGCCGCGGGCCAGCCCGGACACCACCGTCACCCCGGCACCGGCAAGCTCCCGGGCCAGGCTCCGGGCACGGGCGAACCCCGCCGGGCTCGGGGACCGCGTTCCCACCACGGCGACGCAGCGCTCGTCGTCCGGACCGGCGGTCCCGCGCCACCAGAGCCGGGGCGCATGGCCCGCCAGGCGCAGCCCGGCCGGGTAGCTGGCGTCGAGCGGGCCCACCTGAAGCAAACGCATGTTCGCAAGTGTAACCGGGGGCAGGGCGCCGCTGCCGTAGACTCGGCGCATGGCGGTTCGCTGGCAGAGTGTGGTGGTCGATTGCCACGACCCGGAGCGGGTCGCGCGCTTCTGGAGCGCGGTGTTCGCACAGCCACTGCGCGGCCCGGAGGACGGCGAGTGGTGGCTGGAGTTCGGCGAGGGGATGCCGGACATCCTCTTCGAGCGGGTTCCCGACACCAAGGTGGGGAAGAACCGGCTCCACTTCGACCTCCGTCCCGATGATCAGGCCGCCGAGGTGGCGCGCCTGAACGGTCTGGGGGCGCGGGAGAAGGACATCGGCCAGGGCCAGGTGAGCTGGGTGGTGATGGCCGACCCGGAGGACAACGAGTTCTGCGTGCTGAGGGCGCTGCCGCCGACCCCGTGAGTGACCAACGGCCACCGCTCCCCTATGCTGAGCGACGCTCACGCTGGGTCCGGTTCGAGGGAGGATCGCGATGCCCGTCACGCGCATGAATCACGCCGTGCTGTACGTGCGGGACGCCGCGCGCACCGCGGCCTTCTACCGCGACGTGCTGGACTTCCGGGTGGTCTTCGAGATGGCCGGGGGGCGGGCGATGTTCCTCCAGGCCCCGGCCAGCACCAATGACCACGACCTCGGGCTCTTCACGGTCGGCGAGGGGGCGGCCGGCTCGGACGCCGGCCGGACCACGGTCGGTCTGTACCACATCGCCTGGGAGGTCGACACCCTGGACGAGCTGGAGCGCGTCCAGACCCGTCTCGTCGAGCGCGGGGCGCTGGTGGGCGCGACCGACCATGGCACCACCAAGGCCCTCTACGCTCACGATCCGGACGGTCTGGAGTTCGAGGTCTCCTGGCTGGTCCCCGCGGATCGGATCACCGCCGGCATGCAGGCCCGGATGGCACCTCTCGACATCGCCGCGGAGAAGGAGCGGTTCGGTGGCGCCACCCGCGGCGGGGTCGGCGTCTCGTCGCCGGCCTGAGCCGTGAGCGCCGGCCCGAGGTCAGGGGGGATAGCCGGATGAGCCCGGAGGCGGAGAGCCGTCATCCCGAGGTGCTCTTCGTCTGCATCCACAACGCCGGTCGCTCCCAGATGGCCGCCGCCCTGCTCGACGAGCACGCTCAGGGGCGGGTGCGGGTCCGCTCGGCGGGCTCGCAGCCCGCCGACCAGCTCAATCCCGCCGTGGTCGAGGCGATGGCCGAGATCGGGCTCGACATCTCGCGGCAATTCCCCAAGCCCCTGACGGACGGCGCGGTGCAGGGTGCGGACGTGGTCATCACCATGGGCTGCGGCGACGCCTGTCCCTTCTTCCCGGGGAAGCGATACCTCGACTGGGAGCTGGAGGATCCGGCGGGGAAGCCGCTCCCGGTGGTCCGGCGCATCCGCGACGAGATCGACGGGCGGGTGCGGGCACTGCTCGCCGAGCTGCTGGGGGGAGGCTCCTAGCCACACCTCCTCCCGGCCCCCGGTGGCATGGCCGGCGAAACGGAGAGCCACCCCCGCGGCGCCCGGTGGCCGGACCTCAGCCGGCGGTCATCGAGAGCAGCTTGGTGACGGTCGTCCAGTTGCGGGTGGTGCCGGTGAGCTTCAGCGCTCGTCCCGCCAGCAGGGTCGCCAGCCGGGATCCGGCGATGCCCTGCGGGTGCCAGGCGTAGATCTCGCGACCGGCCACGGCGAATCGCTCGCCCGCGCCGGCCGCGCTGCTCAGCCGAGGGATGATCTCCGGGTCGGGTGGGGATTCCAGGAAGGTCACCTGGTAGCGGCGGGGATCGTCGGCCGCGCCGGGGAAAGGGTCGGCCCGCACCACAGCATCCAGCTCCGCATGGGTGCGCACCAGGGACCGGATGTCCAGACCGAAGCGCGCTGCGATGAGCGCCTCGCAGCGTCGCGCCACGGCCTCGGGCGTCCCGGCCGCCGAGACCGCGAGGTTTCCACTCTGGAGGTACGTCTCGACACCACCGAAACCCGCGCCGGTGAGCAGCGCGCGCAGCTCGCCCATGGGGACCAGGTTGTTCCCGCCCACGTTGACCCCGCGGAGCAGGATCACGCACCGGGTCACGGTCACCCGGCGGCGCGCTGCGGCCGAGCGGAGGTGGCTCGCGCCCCGGTGAGCAGGCGTTCCCGGTCGAACATGGCCGAGACCACGCGCCACATCGCCACGTCGGCGACCAGCAGCACCGCCGCGAACGCCAGCGCGAGGCCGACGCTGGGGGTGAGGACCTGGAGATCGATGAGCACGACCACCAGCAGGGGCGGGAGGCTGGCGAGGGTCCCCAGCTGCTGGGCCACCCGGACGTCGCTCGCCCTTGACGAGATGGCGATGCCCACCCAGATCGACCATCCCGCGAGGAGTGGCGCGAAGAGGATCTCGCCGACCAGCTGCGAGCTCTGCAGGAGCGCCGTCGTCACGGCGGGGTCGGCGGCGAACAGCTTGGCGGCGATGGCGACGACGGCGAAGAGGAGGTAGGCGATGGCCACCGACGGGACGATCGCCGCGGCCGCCTTGCCGAGCAGCAGCTCCTCGCGGCGCACCGGGGTGGTGAGCAGCGGCTCCAGCGTCCCCTGCTCGCGCTCGCCCACCACCGAGTAGGCGGCGATGGCGGCCGGCACCACCACCGGGATGATCAGCAGGAGGAGAAACGTCGAGCCCGCGAGCCTCTGCACCACGGTCTCGGGGATCCCCGGGCTGAGCCGGAAGATCTCGATCATCGGGGTGATCAGGAAGACGATGGGGAGCACCGTCATCGTCCCGATGATGAAGCGGTTCCGGCGCAGCGCCCGGAACTCCTTGCGGACCACGGCGAGGATGCGTCCGGCGTCCAATCTCATCGCGCTGCCGCCTCCGGGTCCTCGTCGATCAACTCCAGGTAGACGTCCTCCAGGGAGTGCCGGGACTCGACGATGGAGAGCACGTCGGCTCCGGCGGCGACCAGGGCGCGGGTGACCGCCGGCGCGGCGACCCTCGGATCGGTGACGCTCAGCACGTAGCTGGAGTCGCCATTCGCCCGCCAGCTCTCCACGCCGGTCGCGCCGTCGAAGACGCCGTCGGGCGCGGCGAGCGGGGCGGCCGTCTCCACGGCCAGGGAGCGGCTGAAGAGGTTCTCGCGGAGCTCGTCGGTGCGTCCCACCGAGCGCAGCCGGGTGTTGAGGATCGCCACCCGGTCGCAGAGGCGCTCCGCCTCCTCGAGGCGGTGGGTGGTCAGGAAGACGGTGACCCCGCGCTGGCGCAGGTCGTTGATCAGGTCGTGCACCTCGCGCGCGGCCACCGGGTCGAGACCGGAGGTCGGCTCGTCGAGGAACATGATCGCCGGGTCGCTGAGCAGGGCACGGGCCAGGCCGACCCGCTGACGCAAGCCCTTGGAGAGGCTGCCGCAGAGGTCCCGGCCGCGCGCGCCGAGGTTGACCGCCTCCAGCGCCGCATCGATGCGGGGACCGGCGTGGCGCAGGCCGTACAGGCCGGCGAAGAGCTCGAGGTTCTCGATCACCGTGAGGCGGAGGTAGAGGCCGGGGTTCTCGGGCATGATCGAGATGCGCTTTCGGATCTCGGTGCCGTTCTCGGGGAGCAGCGGGATGCCGGCGACCAGGGCGGTTCCCGAGGTCGGGGCGATCAGCGTGCCGAGGGTCCGGACCGTGGTCGTCTTGCCCGCTCCGTTGGGGCCGAGGAAGCCGAAGACCTCGCCCGGCGCGATCGTGAAGGAGACGTCCTCGAAGGCGGTGCGCTCACCGAACCGCTTGGTCAGGTGGTCGACCACGAGCGCCGCACCGTCGGGGGAGGGGAGCCCGGCGCTCGGGAGCGCGGGTGGGGCCACCTGCGCCGGCGCGGTGGCGACGGAGGGAGTGAACGGCGTGGGACGCGAGGTGGCGGGCGGCAGCGGGGGCGAGGTGGCGGGCGGCGCAGGGGGCGAGGTGGAGCGCCGAGCCGGCGGATCAGGCGCCGGCGCGGGCCCGGCCCGGGGAACCCCGCCCAGCAGGGCCGCGGTGCCGAGGTAGACGGCGAGGACGACCACGGCCGCTGCGATCCCGACGACCCTCGAGCTCCTGAGCAGGATCAGGAGCACGACGACGAGAGCGACCGCCACAGCGGTGATCAGCCAGCCCTGCCAGGTGACCGGCCGGAAGCCGAATCCCACCTGGCGTCGGGTGAACCAGCGCACCCCGCCTACCGGCTGCATCGAACCTCTCATCTCCCTTCGGTCAGAGTCCCAGGTGCGACTGGGCCAGGATGAAGAAGCCCGCCACCCGGGCGAAGTCGTCGAAGACGACGCGGCCGCTGACCTGAACCCGCTTGAAGCCGCGCTTGAAGCTGAGCGGCACGTCGACGACGGTGTGCTCTCCGAGCTGGGTGACCCGAGGCTCGGCACCCCCGGGGGCGGTCTCCACGATCAGCGGCAGGCGCGCCCGCACCGAGGCGAGCAGGACCACGGAGCACGCATCCAGCATCCGCTGGTCGAAGTGGGCGCGCAGCTCGTCCCAGCGCCGGTCGAGGAAGTCGTCCAGAAGCACGATCGCGAGGGCCGCGGCACCCGGGAGCGGTCGCACCGGTACCTCCTCGGGGGTCTCGGGGTCGGGATGTGGCCCGCCGAACCGCTGCAGAGCCGCCTGCCGGGTCACGTGGAGGACCTCACCGATCTCGGCCCAGGTCCGCCCGTCCGCGCGGGCCCGGACCACGAGGCCGTGGAGGATGTCGTCGACCACGACCCCGAGGCTGCGGGCGGCGGCCAGCGCGACCATCGCCGGGTCCCCGGCGACCGTCTCCTCTCCCCGGAGCACCCGCACCAGCAGCTCCGCGTTGGCCTGGGCCATCCGCGCCATCACCTGGCGGTCCACGTCGGCCGCCGTCGCGCTGGCGGGCTCCTCCGCGGGGCTCGGGTCGCTGGGCGGTGGGACCGCTTCGGCCACGCGCCGCCGGCCGGCTCTCGCAACCGCATCGACAACTGGCTGCGCCACGGTTGTCAACGTACCTTACCCTCGGGGTCATGTCAAGGTGCCTTACCAAAGGGCGCGTGGACCAGGCGTGGCGCCACACGCCATTGACGCGATTCCCGGTGGTGCGTATTATTGAACCGACAGTCGGTCGGTTATTGAGGCGGACCCCGGTGGCACGTACCGTCAACGTCGAAGCCCGCGCCATCCGGCGCGAGGCCTTCGTGGAGGCCGGGCTGCGCCTCATCCAGAGCCGTGGCTACGAGCAGATGAGCGTCCAGGACGTGCTCGATGAGCTCGGGGTCTCGCGGGGCGCCTTCTACTACTACTTCAGCTCGAAGCGAGCGCTGCTCGAGGCGGTGGTCGACCACGTGGTGGTCGCGGCGCTGGCCGCGGTCGCGCCCATCGCCGCCGACCCGCAGCTCTCCGCCGTCGCCAAGCTGCAGGGGATCTTCACCGGCATCGCCGGATGGAAGGCGGAGCGCCGGGAGCTGATGCTCGCGCTGATCCGGGTCTGGTACTCGGACGACAACGTGCTGACCCGGGACAAGCTGCGCCTTAACCTGGTGGGCTCGCTGGTGCCGATGCTGGCCGAGGTCATCAGGCAGGGCACGGAGCAGGGCGTGATGTCCGCCAGCTCTCCGGAGGGCGCCGCCCGCGCTGTCGTCTCCCTCCTCCTCGGCGCCCAGGACGTGGCCATCGAGCTGTTCGTCGCGCGCCAGGAGGGCAGCGTCTCGGCCGAGACGGTCATGTCGACGTTCGCCGGGTACACGGAGGCGATGGAGAGGATCCTGGGGATCCGCCCGGGATCCCTGACCCTGCTGGACGACCACATATTGGAGCTCTGGTTCGGCGCGGGCGCCGAGACCGGCCCGCCGATCACTATCAGGAGGTAGCTGGGCATGGCTATCGCGATCCGCACCGAGGGGCTGACCAAGGACTACGGGGAGGGTCACGGCCTCTTCGACCTCGACCTGGAGGTCGCGGCGGGGGAGGTCTTCGGCTACCTCGGGCCCAACGGGGCGGGCAAGACCACCACCATCCGGCTGCTCATGGACATGGTCCGTCCCACCCGTGGCCGGGGCGAGATCTTCGGCGTCGACTGCCACCTCCATCCCGTCGAGGTGAAGCGGATGGTGGGCTACCTCTCCGGCGAGATGCCCCAGTGGGGCGGCCTGCGCGGTCGAGACGTGGTGGCCTTCGTCGGCGGGCTGCGCGGCGGGGTCGACTCCGCCCGGGTCAGCAGTCTCGCGGAACGCCTCGACCTCGACCTGGGCCGTCGCTACCGGGAGTACTCGTCGGGCAACAAACGCAAGCTGGGGCTGGTGCTCGCCTTCATGCACCCGTCGCGGCTGCTGGTGCTCGACGAGCCGACCAACGGGCTCGACCCCCTGATCCAGCAGGAGTTCTACCGGCTGGTCGAGGCGGCGGCGGCGGGCGGGGGCACCGTCTTCCTCTCCTCGCACGTCCTCTCCGAGGTGGAGCGGGCGTGCCAGAGGGTGGGCATCCTCCGTCAGGGCCGGCTGGTCCAGGTCGCCCGGCTCGACGAGCTCCACCACCTCCGCTATCACCGCCTCGAGGCCGACTTCAGCGGGGAGGTGCCGCTGGAGGCGGTGCGCGCCCTGGCCGGCGTGGAGGACGTGGCGGTCGAGGACCACCACCTGAGCTGCGCCGTCCGGGGCGGCTTCGGGCCGCTGCTGGAGGTGCTGGGGCGCGGCCAGATCCTCAACCTGGTGACCCACGAGCCCACCCTGGAGGAGGTGTTCCTCGCCTACTTCCGCGACCAGGGCGAGCCGGCCGCGGCACCCGCGGGAAGCACCCGATGACCGCGGTCCCGGCCGCCTCCAGCTCACCCGTTTCACTGGTGAACGGCCGGTCCCGGGACGGCATCATGACCACGGTGCGGTACGGGCTCCGCGCCCACCGCTGGGCCTTCGCGGGCGTCGCCTTCCTCGGCTTCGTCTCGCCGTATGCGAGCGGCGCCTCCTACCTGGCCGCCGCCGGGACGGCGGCGGCGCGGGCCACCTTCGGGCGCCAGACGATCGCCCTCGGCCCGCAGCTCGCCTACCTGATCCCCCTGCCGCTCCGCCCCGACACCGTCGACGGGTACCTCTGGTGGAAGGGGCTCACCTGGTTGACCCTGGTGTTCGCTGCCTGGGGGCTGGCCGCCGCCACCGGGCTGATCCGCAACGAGGAGGAGCGCGGCCTGATGGAGACCTGGCTGGCCTCGCCGTTGGGTCGAGGCCGGCTGGTGCTCTCCCGGGCGGCCGCCTTCGCGCTGGCGGCGGCGGGCGCGGTGGTGATCACCGGCCTGGGCACCGCCGCCGGGGTCGCCTCCGCGAAGGCATCGATCAGCTTCGCCGCTCTCCTCGAGCAGGGGCTCCCATTGCTGGGGATCGCCCTCGTCTGCTTCGGGGTCGGTCTGGCGGCCGCGCAGCTCGCCACCACCCGGCGTGGGGCCCTGGCCCTGGGCGGGGCGGTGCTGCTCGCCCTCTACACCCTCGACGCGGTGGCCAGGGTGAACCCGGGGCTGGACGGCGTGGCGGCCATCTCGCCCTTCCACCTGACCGACCTCACCACCGCGATCGTCCCCGGGGGCCGGTTCGACGGCGGGGCGACCCTGGTCCTCTACCTGATCGCGGCCGTGCTGATCGGCCTCGCGACCGCAGCCTTCCGGGAGCGGGACCTGATGGGCAGCCTGCTGCGCGGGCGGGTCACCGCCGGCCCGGTGGTGCGTTCCCCCTCGGACAACCCGCTGCTGCGCCTGCCGGTGCTGCGCAACCTCTGGCAGCTGCGGATCGGGCTGATCGGCTGGGTGGTGGGGACCATGGTGGGGGCGACCCTGATCGTCTCCCTGGCCCACGGCACCGGCAAGATGCTGGCCTCGCTCTCGGGTTTCAATCGCTACGTCCAGGACGCCGGCACCACCTCGGCGGCGACCGCCGTGGTCAGCTCCATCTGGCTCGGGATCGCGGCGCTCATCGTGGCCGCCTACGCCATCAACCAGACCTCGCACTGGGCGGCTGACGACGCCGAGGGCAGGCTGGAGATGGAGATCGCCCAACCCTGGCCGCGCTGGGCGGTGGTCGCCGAGCGCTGCGCCACCCTCACCGTCGGTGCGCTGCTGATGACCGCGCTCGGCTCCCTGGTGACCGCCGCGGTCGCCCCGGGTCAGGGGGTGCATCTCGACACCGGCCGGCTCCTGATCGCGACCGGCCTGCTGGCGCTGCTGGCGCTCACCTTCGGCGCCGTGGGCGCCCTGGTGATCGCGCGCTTCCCGCGGGTGGCGGTGCCGGTGCTGGGGGTCGTCGCCGTGGCCAGCTTCTACATCCCCTTGCTATCACCGCTCTTCCGGTGGCCGGGCTGGGTCCTCGACCTCTCCCTCTTCCACCTCTACGGCACCCCGCTCACCACCGGCGTCTACTGGACCGGCCTGTGGGTGATGGTGGCGATCGTGGTGGTGGGCTTCGGCGGGTCGATGGCCGCGATGCGGGTGCGCGAGGTGGGCCGCTGATGCGCGGCTGAGGCGAGGGCCCCGGCCGGACCCGGGACCCTCGGCCTCACCCTGACCTCGATGCTGTGCGCATCAGGGGTTCTCCAGGGTCATCCCCGATGGTGGACCGCGCTCGGCGTCCCTAGCATCGCGGCCATGACGACTCTCCGAGATGCAGGGCGCCGCCGGTCGCGCGGTGAGCCGACCGCCGCCGGCATGGTCGCCGGGTACACCGCGGTCAGGCCAACCCCCCGAGCAACTGGTGGGGTGGCCGGCTGGAGGCGGCGGACGCTTCTTCGTAGGGTTGACAGCGTGATACAGGCCAGCTTCGGAGCGCGCACCGCGTGAGCGGTCGGGCGCGATCCGCGGCGAGCCGACCATCCGGCAACAGGGGAGCTGACTGACGTGGAGATCCTTCGCAACCTGTGGCGCCGCAAGGTGCGCACCTCGCTCACCGTGATCGGCATCGTCATGGGCATCTTCGCCCTCACCACCATGGGCGCCATGGCAGAGCATTTCGACACCCTGCTGGCCGGGGGCATCACCTACTACAGCAACACGGTGCAGGTCGCGGATGCCAACTCGTCGAGCGGCTTCGGCGGCGGCTACATGGACCTCTCGACACTCGACCGGATCCAGCGTGTGCAGGGTGTGGAGGCCGTCTCCCCCGGGGTCTACGACACGGCCAAACCGGGCCAGGCGTCGGTGGTGAGCATGGGCGTGCCCGACTTCATCAACAACTTCGACCCCAACTGGAACCGCTACTCGCCGCTCAAGCTCACGCTCGCCGGCGGCCGGTGGGTGGGGGACGGCTCGCGCCTGCAGGTCGACCTGGGTTCGTCGTTCGCGGCCGAGTTCCACATGAAGGTGGGCGACACCATCGCCCTGCCGGTGCGCCCCAGTGATGCCCAGCCCGGCTTCGTCAACCACCGGTTCACAGTGGTCGGCATCCTCAACCCGACCCTCACCGCGCCGGACACCGGGGCCTACGTCAGCCTCCACGACGCTCAGATGATCGACGGCGAGAGCCTGCCGACCGCACTGCTGGGCCATGTCGACCCCTATCAGCTCATCACCGGAGCGGTGGTGTACGCCAAGCCCGGGACGAACCTCGACGCCCTCGCCGCCAGGATCAATGCCCAGGTGCCGACGGTGAAGGCGACCAAGCCGAGCACCCTGGTCAGCGCCTTCAAGTCGGGAGGGGCCGTGTTCACCTTCATGACCACCGCCGCCGCCCTGCTGGCCCTGATCATCGGCGGCCTCTCGGTGGTCAACACCATGCTGATGTCGGTGAGCGAGCGGGTCCGGGAGATCGGGCTCAAGAAGGCGATCGGTGCCCGCACCCGCCACATCCTCAGCGAGTTCCTCGCCGAGGCGGCGCTGATCGGGTTGATCGGCGGGGTGGTCGGCTACCTGCTGGGTCTGGCCCTCACCACGCTGCTCAACGGCAGCAACCCCAGCGGCCTGTTCCTGGTGACCCCAGGACTGACCGCTCTGGCCATCGGCTTCGCGGTGGCGCTGGGCGCGGTGGCCGGGCTGCTGCCCGCCATCCGAGCCGCCCGGATGGACCCCGTCCGCGCGCTCCGGGCCCAGTAGCCGCCCCACCTCACGTCCAATCCGAGATCGCTCAGCCGTTCGTTCCGAAGCTGACTCAGTCGTTCATTCCGAAGCTCACTCAGTAGGAGAAGAGATGCCCACGCTGCGGTTGGAAGGCCTCACCAAGCACTACGTCCGCGCCTCCCAGGTGGTCAAGGCCCTGGATGCGGTGACCCTGGAGATCGAGCAGGGCGAGTTCGCCGCCGTGGTCGGCCGCTCCGGGAGCGGCAAGACCACCATGCTCGACTGCGCGGGTCTGCTGATGCGGCCCACCGCGGGACGGGTGCTCCTCGACGGGGTGGACACCGGCCGCCTCGGGGAACGCGAGCGGGCCGAGCTGCGCAGCCGGCGGATCGGCTTCATCTTTCAGGAGTTCAACCTGCTGCCCACGCTCTCGGCGATCGAGAACGTGCTCCTGCCGCTCCGTTACTCGGGCGCCGACCGCAGGGCGGGACGCCGCCGGGCGGAGATGCTGCTCGAGGAGATGGGCCTCGCCGCGCGGATGGGGCATCGCCCCGCGGAGCTCTCGGGGGGTCAGCAGCAGCGGGTGGCGATCGCCCGCTCGCTGATCGGCGAGCCCACCCTCGTGCTCGGCGACGAGCCGATGGGAGAGGTGGACACCGAGACCGCGGAGATGCTGCTCTCCCTGATGCGGCGGATCAATCGGGAGAGCCGGGTCACCTTCCTGATCGTGACCCACGACCTGGACCTGGCCGCCCGCGCCGACCGCATCATCCACCTCCGCGACGGCCGACTGGACGCCGACCACCTGGTGGAGCGGGACGGAGCCCCGCGCAGGGTCGCGGCCGTGGCCGCGTTTGGCGCCGCCGGGTGAACGGCCGGCGGCGCGAGCCCCCGGGCGGAGGCCCGGGGGCAGTCGTCTCAATCGCCGCGTGACCGGGCTCCTGGAGGCCTTCGGGTGCTTCTGTGCGGGCGTCCTCCTGCACATGTGCGTCCTTCATTTCTTCTCCTGGAGGGAGACCGCCACGTCGGCTTCTGTCTCTGGGGCATCCTCGGGGCGGCGCTGTGGAGCGGCGATCGGGGCGGAGACGGACCCACCTGAGCGTGTGCCTCTCCACCGGCAGGGCTGCCACCTGCCTCCTCAGCAGCTCCGTCCTTCGGCCGTGTACCGCGGAAGTCGCCGGCATCCCGCGACCTTGAGGGCCGCCGTCCGCGCGGCGATCGCCGCCGCCTCCTCGGCGCCGACGCGGCCGAGGACTCCGATGAGCAGGCCGGCGGTGGCGGCATCGCCGGCGCCCGTCGTGAAGACGGGGCCGCTGGTGGATGCCGGCTGGTAGAGCACGCGATCCGCCCACACCGCGGCGCTCTGGGAGAGACAGTGCCCGGCCGCCGCCAGACGATCCTGGCCTGCGGTCAAGAGGTGCATCCCCCGTTCTCCATCGGTGAGCAGCACCACGGCGGAGCCCATCCCCAGCAGGCGCAGCCCCAGGTCCCGCACCTCTGCGACTGAGTGCGGTCTCGGGACGTCCAGCGCGCTCACGACGTCGTCGACGCTCGGGGTGAGGAGATCAACCAGTGGGGCGGTGCGCTCGAGCAGGAGGTGCCAGTCCACCTGAGCCGCGGGCGACTCGGGCGTCACGACCGAGAGGTCGAGCGAGGTCGTGGCTCCCGCCTGGCGTGCCCGGGCCAGGAGTTCCTGAAGGCGGGCTCCACCGTCCGCGTACATCAGCGGCAGCAGCGCCGGGTAGCCGACATGCACGAGATCCACACCGTCAGGCTGCACGCGACTCCCGTCGAACCAAGCGTTGGCTCCCACGTGGTGCCAGAAGGATCGGTCCGTGCCGGGCCACTCGAAGACCAACGAGTACGAGGTCGACCTGCCCGAGACCTGCCGGATGCCGCCGCAGTCGGCGCCGGCCGGCAGCAGGGCGCGCAGCACGGTCGCCCCCAGCTCGTCGTCGCCCATATCGGCGACCAGGAGCACGTCGGCCCCGAGCTCGGCCAGGTCGGTCCCCGTGTTGGCCACCGAGCCACCGGGCCGAATCTCGAGCGGGCCCACGTCGGCGATTGCACCGGGAACGATGCGCTCCACTCCGCGCAGCCCTGGCCGCAGGTCGGCGCAGATGTGACCCGCGACGATGCAGCGCCGCATTCTGGTCAACCGCCCTCCACAGGCGAGTGGAGCGTCGGACTGGTCAGATCGGCATCGACCATGGGCTCCGAGACAGTACCGCGCCCGGGGCTCAGCCGACGTGGTGTGCCGGCGGATCGTGCGCAGCCCGCCGGGGGCGCCAGCCAAGCCGGGCCCCCCCATGGCCATCAGCACCGGGCCGAGCGGAACGGCGGGCCCGCCTCCCGCGGCGGCCCTGGTGCCGGGTACATTCAGGAACCGAGATCGCTGATGGATTCCTGACATCCATAGCCGGGTTGTCGCTATATCCCCCGTCCACGCTGTGACCGGGCCCCCCCGGGATCGCCCCACATCGTCACCCTCAGGGCGCGGAGTTGCCGGTCTGCCCAACCCCGGCGGGACGGCGGACCTGGGGGTGAGCGAAACCCTGGGCGGTACCGCCTGCGTTGTCCCTATGGGCACTGTGGCCGTGGTGGTCGCCATCGCCCGTCCGTGAGGGAGGACCTGGACGGGGAGGTCGTGATCGCCGTGAGCCATGTCGGCCGCCTCGCCGAGCTTCGCCCCACGAGGTAGTCAGCATGAGGTTGGATGGTCTGGGGGAGGGCGCCGACCCGGCGGAGCGGGGACCGGCCCACGACGTCGCCCGTGAGGCGGCGTCGGAGCGTGGTGCGATGCGGCCGGCCACCGTCGGGTCGGGACGCGTGACGGTCAGGCCGCATCGCCGTCGAGCCGGCCTGCGGCCGGGCCCGCGCGGGCGCGTGGGGCGCTGGTGGCGCGGCCGATCCCCCCTGCGCCGCGGGCTCTGGCTCTCCGGAGGCGCGATCGCGGGCATCGTCGCCATCCTCGGGGGACTGGTCCTCTATGCGGCGCTGACCCTCCCCAGCCTCGACGCCATCGGAGCCGCGACCGGCACCATCCGGATCCTGGATCGCGACGGAAGGCTGCTGGGCGAGGTCGGCGACAACGGGGAGCAGCGCGCCGACGTCCCGCTCCAGCAGATCGCCCCGATCATGCAGGAGGCGATCGTCGCCGCCGAAGACCGGAACTTCTACTCCGAGGGTGCCTTCGACGCCCCGCGGATCCTCCAGGCGCTGGTGGTCGATGTCATCCTCCGCAGCCCCGCCCAGGGCGCGAGCACGATCACCGAGCAGGTCGCCAAGGAGGCGTTCTACGGCCAGGGGGCCGACAAGTCGGTGCTGCTCAAGGTGCGCGAGGCGCTGCTCGCGCAGGAGCTGACCGGCCACTACTCGAAGGCTCAGATCCTCGACATGTACCTGAACCTGACCTACTTCGGGGAGGACGCCTACGGCATCCAGGAGGCGGCAGAGCGCTATTTCGGCAAGCCGGCCTCCGAACTCACCCTGAGTGAGGCGGCGATGCTCGCCGGCCTCCCCCAGGCGCCGTCGTCGTACGACCCCTACGTCAACCCCGACGGCGCCTACAGCCGCATGGACTACGTGCTCGACGCGCTGGTCGCGTCCGGCAAGATCAGCCGGTCCGCGGCTCGGGCGGTCGACCCCCTCAACTCCGATGGCAGCCCCGACCCGACCAACCAGGCAGCGATCCAGGCCGATCTGGCGCATGGACAGGCGCCGCAGGTCGGCCCCGCCCCCCACTTCGTGCAGTACGTCGAGGACGAGCTGCCCCAGCTCCTCCAGGATGAGCCGGGCGCCTTCCACGGAAGCCTGACGGTGACGACCACCCTCGACCTGACCTACCAGGAGGACGCAGACAGCGCGGTGGAGGAGGGGCTCCCCAGGATGGGTGGCGGGGCCAACAACGCGGCCCTGCTGATGATGGATCCGAGCAACGGCCAGGTGCTGGCCTGGGTGGGATCGGCGGATTACGACGACCCGGCGATCGACGGCCAGGACGACTTCGTCACCCTGGACGGGTTGCAGCCGGGGTCGTCCTTCAAACCCTACGTCTACGAGACCGGCTTCCAGGACGGCACCATCACCCCGGACACCATCCTCCAGGACACCGCCGCGGAGTCCAGGGCCCTCGGCGGGGTCCAGGACTGGGACCGCGAGTACGAGGGCGACGTCACCGCGGCCACAGCTCTGCTCCACTCTCGCAACATCCCGACCGAGCAGGCCGCCCAGATGGTCGGGATGGCCAAGATCATCGCCTTCGCTCACTCGGTGGGGGTGACCACACCGATCACGGACGACCTGAGCTCGGCGATCGGGACCTCGGCGACGTCGGTGCTCGACCAGGCGGTCGGCTACTCCGCGTTCGCCAACGGCGGGCACACGGTGACACCGCAGACGATCCTGAAGGTCACCGACGCCAGCGGCGACGTGCTCTGGAGCGCCCCCGCAACCGATCCCGGTCAGCGTCAGGTGATGACCGCTCCCCAGGCGTGGGCCATCACTCAGATCCTGCTTCACTACCCCGCCTACTGGGGGTTGGGCTTCCGCTGGACCACGGCCGGGAAGTCGGGAACGACCGACAGCTACATGGACGCGTGGTACATGGCGTACACGCCGAGCTGGGTGGTGGCCACCTGGGTGGGCAACACGGATGGGGCCCAGAACCGGCAGGTGCCGATGGATGGCATCTTCGGGACCACCGGGCCGGCGCGGTACATCGACGAGCCTTTCATCGACTCGCTGCCGCGGCCGGCGGCCTTCAAGCCGCCCGCCGGAGCCCTCCCCGACTGCTCCGGCGGCGGATCATCGACCTGCTCCACTCCCACTCCCTCGCCCACGGCGAGCCCCAGCCCGACGGTCTCGCCCAGCACCGGGGCGACCCCCACCGGCTCTCCGACCGCGTCGCCCAGCCCATCGTCGTCCGCCACACCCAGCCCCACTCCCGCGCCCACGCCGACCCCGGCGGTTGTCCCGTCCACGGTGACGAGCTACGAAACCCGGGCGGCCGGGAGGCCGAGGTTCTGATCGTCCTGCTGGTCTGGTCGACACTCGGCTCTGCAGTGTTGCAGCGGGAGGCGGGGCCCGAAGCCGAGACGTGAGGATGTGGCTGAGTGCCCACTGAAAGGAGCTGGGATCAGGCACCCCGTTGCAGTTGCCGCCGCATGGCTGATACGATGGCGCCGATGCGGCCGATGAGAGTCATTGGAGCTTTCGCAGTTGTCCTGCTAGGAATTGCTGGTGCCGGGTGCGGCGGCGGGAGCACCGCTCAGCAGTTCTGCGCCGGCACCGGAATCGCCGACACCGGTGCCGCTGCGAACGTCGACCTGGGTGACCTGGTGGGAAGCCCCGCCACGATCTCCGTCAGCCTCAACGTCGGCCAGCTGCTCTTCGTGGGAGCCAATGACTGTGCGCACTACCAACTGACGCCAGCAGCTCAGCTCGCGCCTGTGCTGCAGCAGGAACTGGGTTTGCCGACGCCCTCCGGTGCTCACAGCCTTGCCGTCGTATATGAGGCGGAGAGCCCCGGCACCGCGGTCATCCACATCGAGTGCTCGCCCAGCGACTTCTGCGACCGCGCGACGATGGCCATCGACGTTTCGGTGGGGTGAGCAGGTCGACGATCGCCGATGACATCGAGCGGCGCCGCCCCTGGTACGCTCTGTGTGCCGACGATGGGCGGGTGCTTCCGGGGGGGAGTGGAGAGTGGCCGGCGAGTACGGGGTCCGGACGAGCGGGACCAGCGGTCGCCTATTTGCCGACCCCCAGCCCGGGCCCGACGAGACCAGCTTCCAGGTCGACAACACCAGCGAGCAGTACTACAACTCGGCCTACTACAAGCTGCACCAGAGTCAGCTCCAGCCGGTGCCGCCGCCGCGCGTCGACCCGCCGCGCATGCAGCTGGCGGGCGTCCTGTCCGCCGAGATGATCGGCCAGATCCAGGCGGCCGGTCGCATCACCTTCCACGCCGTCGGTGACACCGGCGCCGCCCAGGCGCGGGCGATCCCCAACGAGGCAGGCGTCGCCGATGCCATGGCCAGGGATGTGGCAGCGGGCGGCCCGGACACGCCCGCGTTCTTCTTCCACCTCGGCGACGTCGTCTACAGCTTCGGCGAGGCCCAGTACTACTACGACCAGTTCTACGAGCCCCTTCGCGCGTACGATCGGCCGGTCTTCGCGATCCCCGGCAACCACGACGGTTTCCCGGAATCGGCGGCGGTCACCACGCTGGCGGCGTTCCTCACCAACTTCTGCGCCGCGAGTCCGGGCCCCTCGCCCAATGCCGGGGGCCTGGTGCGGAGCACCATGACCCAACCGGGCGTGTACTTCACCCTGGACGCGCCCTTGGTCTCGATCATCGGCCAGTACACCAACGTGCTCGAGGGGCCCGGGGTGATCTCCACCCAGGGCGGGACGTACTCCAGCCCGATGAACGACGACCAGCTCGCCTTCCTCACCTCCGAGCTGACCCGGCTCAGGGCCGACCCCGATCGGCTGGCCAACCGCCGCGCCGTGGTGATCGCCTGCCATCACCCTCCCGCCTCCGCCGACCAGAGTCACGGCGGCTCGACCGGGCTGTCTGCGGACATCGACCGTGCCTGCCAGGCCGCGGGCATCTGGCCGGATGCGGTTCTCTCCGGCCACGCCCATCTCTACCAGCGCTTCACTCGAAGCACCGGCACCGTGGAGATTCCCTATGTGGTGTCGGGGAGCGGCGGGTACGGCCTCACGCCGCCGCGGAGCCAGTACCCATCGGGGTCGGCGGGAGGCTTCACGCTGTCGGCCGGACCGCTGATGGACTACGGCTACCTGGTGGTCACCGTCGACGTCACCGCGAGCCCGGTGATGACCGTCACCTTTCGCGCCACCAGCGGTCCGGGTGACCGGGACAGCGTCACCGTCGACCTGACCAGGCATTCCATCTGAGGGGACGGGGTGACGTCGGGAGAAGCGACAAGGATCGAGCTCAGTGGAGCGATACTGGGGCCAAGCGACTCTGGCCCAAGTCCGGAGGCTGCGATTCGCCGAGCGGCGGGACATCGGAGTGTGGAGCAGGGAGCCTGATCCTTCTCTGGCCATTCAAGCCGGAGACCACGAGCAGCGGTGCCGCGGCTGGCGGCGGCGGCCGGGATGACGGTGGAGCGGGATGCCTCCATCCCTCGAAGCTATCTGGCCCCCGTCTGCCTCGAGGTCGGCCAGGTCGGCTGGCCACCTCGGCCAGCGCACTGGAAGGGGGATGATCTGATCCCGAACGGCGGCAGGCCCGAGCCGGCCAGCGCCGACGGAGCGGCAGGAGATGGAAAGCATCAGACTCAACAATGGCGTTGAGATTCCCGCCCTCGGTCTGGGGGTCTTCCAGACACCCCCCGACGAGACCCGGGACGCCGTCCGCAGCGCCCTCGGCGCCGGGTACCGGCACATCGACACCGCGGCGGCGTACGGCAACGAGCGCCAGGTCGGCGAGGCGGTCCAGAGTGCCGACCTGGACCGGTCAGAGGTCTTCCTGGAGACCAAGGTCTGGATCAGCGACTACGGATATGACGAGACGCTGCACGCCTTCGAGAAGAGCGCCCGCAAGCTCGGCGTCGACCAGATCGACCTGCTGATCCTGCACCAGGCGCTGCCTTCGGCATTCGACCGGACCCTCGAGGCCTACCGTGCCCTGGAGGCGCTGCTCGACGGCGGCAGGGTCCGCGCCATCGGGGTCAGCAACTTCATGGTCGAGCACCTCGCGGCGCTCCTCGAACGCGCGACGGTGGTGCCGGCGGTCAACCAGATCGAGGTGCACCCCTACTTCGCGCAGCGACAGGTGCAGAACTTCGGCGCCCAGCATGGCATCGTCACCCAGGCCTGGTCACCGATCGGCGGCATCACCTTCTACCGCGACAGTGGCCACGGCAGCACGCTCGAGGACCCGGTCATCGGAGACGTTGCCAGGGCCCACGGCAAGACCCCGGCCCAGGTGATGCTGCGCTGGGGTCTGCAGCAAGGCCGTTCGGTGATTCCGAAGTCCACCAAGCCCAGCCGCATCGCAGAGAACATCGACGTGTTCGACTTCGAGCTGTCGGCGGACGAGATGGCCGCGATCGACAGTCTGGACACTGGCCGTCGCGGCGGCCCCGAGCCCGACGCGATCACCTTGGAGGCGTTCGGCCGCGAGATCCCGGAGGCCTGAGAGCCTTCGCCTCGCCGTGGCGAAGCACGCGTCGGGTGGGTGACCGGCTGGATCTCGGCGCGCCGGCCGGACAGGGGCCGGGTGTTCACCCCAGAACCCGTGCCTGCTGCGGGTCCCGACGCCTCCGACTCGATTCGCTGACGCCGTGCCGCCACCGCGGCGTCGAGCGTCAGTGCGGTGGCTGCCAGCCGGGGTCGCGGCCGAAGAGCGCGACCAGCCGCGACTGGAGGGCGGCGTCCTCTGGCACCGGGACCGGAGGAGCGAAGAGGCCGCTCGCCTGCATGCCCTTCACGTCGGGCAGGGTGTTCTCGTAGACCGCCTCGGCCAGCTCGGGATCGAAGCGCACGAGGGCGCCGGTGGCGGCCCCGAGATCCCAGGAATGGATGAGCTCGTCGGCCCCCACCTGCCGAAGATAGGCGTCGTTGCTCACGTCGGCGTAAGAGAGATGGGCGATGGCGACGGGGTCGCAGCGGTCGACGGCGATGAGCGCGGCGTCCGCAGCGCGCCGCCAGCTCGCCGCGAGGTCGTCGCCGATGAGGTCCCCGTCGTAGCGGTCGCCGACCTCGGCGATGGTGGCTCCCAGGGTGAGGTCGGGAACCCAGCTCAGCTCGTAGAGCATGTGGCCCGCCAGAGCCCGCACATCCCACGCCGTGCAGGGCGTGGCCAGGCCGAGCTGGGAAGGGCGGACGCCCCCGATGAGCGCCGTTGCTTGCTCCAGAGCTCGGCGGAAGAGCTGCGCACCATCCATGATCGAGGAGTAGTCTGCCACCTCTGAGCACCCCGCGATCGCCGGAGCGCCGCGACTTTGGGGAAATGGAGAACATCGAAAGGGGGTCTGAAAGGGGGACGTCCAGCCGGGCCACGCGTGGTGGAGGACTCCGTGGCCAACTGCGCCGTGCTCATGCGGGAGGGGGCGCTTGACTGAGTCTCCTGGCGGTGCCAGGGCCGCCGGACATCGCTCCGAGCCGACCTGATCCTCCCTCAAGGAGGCGATGGCGAGATGAGCATGTCCTCCCAGCTACACCAGCGAGAAGTTCTGCCATGTCAAGACACAGGCCGGCCGGTCCCTCTCCAGGGAGAGGGCTGTGGCATGCTCTTCTCGATGCGTTGCCCGAGTTGCGGGTGGGCGGCCGAGCCCGACCACCGGTTCTGCGCTCGCTGCGGGGCGCCGCTGGGGGACCGTCCGGCAAAGGGCGAGGAGCGCAAGGTCGTCACCGTGGTCTTCGCCGACCTGGTCGGCTTCACCTCGCGCGCCGAGCGGCTCGACCCCGAGGATGTGCACGCACTGCTGAAGCCCTACTACGCGCGCCTGCGCTCGGAGCTCGAGCGCTTCGGTGGCACCGTCGAGAAGTTCATCGGGGATGCGGTGATGGCCGTGTTCGGCGCTCCGACGGCCCACGAGGACGACCCCGAACGAGCCGTGCGTGCGGCGCTCGCGATCCGCGACTGGCTGCTGGAGCAGCCTGAGCTGCAGGTGCGCATCGCCGTCAACACCGGTGAGGCACTGGTGGCACTCGATGCCAGACCAGAGGCCGGCGAGGGGATGGTTTCGGGCGACGTGATCAACACGGCGGCGCGACTGCAGGCGACTGCCCTGGTCAACGGGATCCTGGTCGGTGAGGCGGCGTACCGCGCCAGCGCGCGCGTGATCCGGTACCGGGATGCGGAGCCCGTGCTGGCCAAGGGCAAGAGGGCGCCGCTTGCGGTCTGGGAAGCGATCGAGGCCAGGTCGCGGCTCGGCAGCGAGGTCGGCTCGGTGATCCGAACTCCTCTGGTGGGCCGCGACCGCGAGCTGCGCTTGCTCACCGACAGCCTGGCGCGCGTGCGCCAGGATCGCACCGCCCAGCTGGTCACCGTGGTGGGCGTGCCCGGGATCGGCAAGAGCCGGCTGATCGCCGAGCTGTTTCGTGCCATCGAGCATGATCCGACCGAGATCATTCAGTGGCGTCAGGGTCGCTCGCTTCCCTACGGTGACGGCGTCACCTTCTGGGTCCTGGCCGAGATGGTCAAGGCGCAGGCCGGCGTCCTGGAGACCGACGCGCCGGACCAGGCCGCTGCCAAGCTGCGCACGTCGATCGCCGGCGTGATCCCCGACACCGCGGAGGCCGGCTGGATCGAGAGCCACCTCCGGCCCCTGGCCGGGCTGGGGGCCGCCGACCCCGGCCGAGGAGACCGTCGAGACGAGTCCTTCACCGCCTGGCGTCGCTTCTTCGAGCGGCTGGCGGACCAGCATCCGCTGGCGCTGATCTTCGAGGATGTTCATTGGGCGGACGACAACCTCCTCGACTTCATCGATTCCTTGGTGGAGCTCTCCGTAGACGTGCCGCTCCTCGTCGTCTGCGGCGCGCGCCCCGAGCTGCTGGAACGCCGTTCCGGTTGGGGCGGGGGCAAGCGCAACGCGGTCACGCTCTCGCTGTCGCCGCTCTCGGATGCGGAGACGGCGGCGCTCATCAGCGGCCTGGCCCGTCGACCGCTGATCCCGGCCGACACCCGGCGCACCCTGCTGACGAGGGCGGGTGGCAACCCTCTCTATGCCGAGCAGTACGTGCGCATGCTGGTTGAGCGCGGTGACGCCGCAGACCTACCACTGCCCGAGACGGTGCAGGGGATCATCGCCGCGCGCATCGACGGCCTGGCACTGGCGGAGAAGCAGGTGCTGCAGGACGCCGCGGTGATCGGCAAGGTGTTCTGGCCCGGTGCCGCGGCGGCGGTCGGCGAGCGTACGCCCGCCGATGTGGAGGCCTGCCTCAAGACCCTGCAACGCAGGGAGTTCGTGCAGCGTTCGCGACGGTCATCCGCTGCCTCGGAGGCCGAGTACAGCTTTCTGCACGTGCTGATGCGCGACGTCGCGTACGGCGAGATACCAAGGGCGCAGCGCGCCGAGAAGCATCGTCGGGCCGCAGGCTGGCTGACGTCCTTCGGACGCGCCGAGGACAACGCCGAGATGGTCGCCCATCATTATCAGAGCGCCGTGGAGCTGCGCCGTACCGCCGCTGAGCCCGTCGACCCGGACCTGGCCGCCGAGGCGCGCGTCAGCCTCCAGGAGGCTGGCGCCCACGCCTTCGCCCTCAGCGCCTACCACAACGCGGGCCCGATATTACGAGTCGGCGCTGGGGCTGGCCCTGGCGGGCTCCCGCGAGCGGGCCCGGCTGCTGCTCCTGCTGGGACGTGCTCAACTCTTCCTTGGGCAGTTCGATGGCACCACGCTGGCGGCCGCCGCCGAGGAGCTCATCGCCCTTGGAGAGAACGAGGCCGCCGCCGAGGCGGAGGCGGCGTTGGGGAACGCCTGCTGGCTGCGCGGCGACCGTGACCTCGCCGACGAGCATCTCGCCCGGGCGCGCGATCTGGTCGAGCACTCGGCGCCCTCTCCGGTCAAGGCGCAGGTGATGGCCGAGGGGTCACGCTTCTTCATCCTCGCCGGGGACTACCGGGCGGCGATCGCGCTCGGCGGCGAGGCGCTGGCCATGGCGGAGCAGTTGGGGCTCCCCACGCCGGAGGCCGCCACGCTCAACAACATCGGCTCCGCCACGGCCTTCATGGGGAACAGCGCGGGCGGCATCGAGAAGCTCGAGCGCAGTGTCGCCGTCGCCACCCGGCAGAACGCAGCCTATGAGGCCTGCCGCGCGCTCAACAACCTTGCCACCGCGCTCTGGGGCGCGGGTCAGCTGATTCGGAGCCGCGACACCGGGCGCGAGTTTGAGGCGGCGATCGTTCGCTACGGTGAGACGCTCTTCGCCCGCTGGGCCAGGGCCTCCCCGGCAGCATGGGACTTCGCCATCGGTCTCTGGGACGATGCTCTGCGCCGTGCGAACGCGGTCATCGCGGAGGTCGAATCGGGATCGCCTCACTATCTCGCGGCGGAGACCTATGTGACGCGTGCCTCCATCCTCCTGGCGCGATCCGAGGTTGCCAGGGTACTGGAGGACGTCGACACGGCGATCGATGGGGCTCATCGGGCCAAGGACCCGCAGTTGCTGATCGCCGTGATCGCGACATCCGCCCACGTCCTCATGGAGCTCGGAGACACGCAGCGCGCCGACGCGCTGGCGAGCGAGAGTCTGGCGGTGTTGCGGCAGCACGGGCTCCAGGGGTACGTTGCCTGGCCCACGCATCGGCTGGCCTGGACGCTCGCCTCGCTGGGACGCAGCGAGGAGCTCATCCGGCTCGAGCCAGTCGACCCCTCACCCTGGGTCACGGCGGCGCTGCAATTCGCCCGCGGCGACATCGAGGCCTCGGCCGAGACGTGCGCCGCCATGGGTGCGGTGAGCGAGGCGGCACGCGACCGTCTCTGGCTGG
>Ga0209415_10004406_pt1 | contig 25808 bp, 22 predicted proteins | sample PeaSoiSIISIP2007_FD_187696 | JGI IMG/M metagenome (GOLD analysis project Ga0209415, IMG submission 187696) | Peat soil microbial communities from Weissenstadt, Germany - SII-SIP-2007 (SPAdes) (version 2) | ecosystem: Environmental > Terrestrial > Soil > Wetlands > Peat | place: Germany... | reverse complement strand
AGCGCGACGAAAATGGCAAGCTGCGCGACCACCGAATACCAGGTCGTGAGCCGCGCGTCGGCGCCGGCGAGAAATGCGCGGGTAACGATGAGCACGCCGGTGCGGCAGCACGCCGCGCCGAGCGCATAGGCGACGCCGGCGAGCACGAGTCCCGCCGGATGGGCGCCGATCATGATCGCGAGCCCGAAGAATGCCGCGAGCGCGCAAACGGCGCCCTGCCACCGCAAACGCTCAAGGCCGGTCGCCGAAGCGGCCAGCCCGGTCAGCAGCGGATAGGCGAAATAGGTGAGCACTGCGGTCGGCACATCGTTCGCTTCGATCGCCTTGAACAGGCAGTAAATGAGGGCCGCGAACAAGACGCCGACGCCGAGCGATATCCAGCGCATGCGCGCATCCGTGGGCGGCTTCGGCCCGACGTAAAGCCACAGCGTGATGAAAGCGAGGCCGACCACGCTGCGAAACGACAGCATGGTGAGCACGTCGCAGCCGGAGCCGATGATGATTTTGGCGAGCACGTCGGAGATACCGAGCGTGATCGCCGCGGCAAGCCCGGGCGCGGGGGAAAAGACGAAGCGGAAGGCCAAGCGGCAGGAACCCTAGCGCAGGATCCGGAAAAGTGGAAACCGGCTTTACGCCCTTTCCCGCTCCGGCGCAGGCAGCGGCACCGGGGGCGAGCGCCGCTCGAACAGCTCCTTCAGAACGAGCGCGGAGCGGATGAACGGGGCGATCAGCTCGCCCCTGATCGTATGCGCGTGCGCACGGTCCGGCTCGACGCCGAATTCGAGCGCCTCGCGCTCGGCGGACGGCACGTACAAGGTGCCGAACATCCAGTCCCACAGCGCCAGGCAGCTTCCCAAATTCTTGTTGAAGTGCGCCGGATCGCGCGAGTGATGAATCTGATGATGCGCCGGGCTCATGAATACGTGACCGAGCCAGCCGGTAAACGCGATCCATAGCTGCGAATGCTGCAAATGAACGTAGAGGTAGATGAAGAACACGAGGATAAGGTTGGTATCGGTCAGGCCGTATTGATGCGTGGTCTGGCCGAAAATGTAATCGCCGACACCGTTCGCCAGGCCGATGAACACCGCGAGGATGTTGAGGAAGATGCACATATAGACCGGATGGACGCGGAAGTTCGTCAGCGGGGTAAGCACCGTCGCCGAATGATGGACTTTGTGGAATTCCCAGAGGAACGGTATCCGGTGCGACAGATAATGATTGAGCCAGTAGCCGAGCTCGTAGGCGAGGAACAGCGCGACGGTGATCACCAGCCTGGAGACGAAGGCCGGCAGCGCCGTCGGTCGCGTCGGACCGAACAGCGAGACGAGCAGATCGGTGACGCCATGACTGAGCACCTCGTAGGAAACGAGCGCCCAGCCGAAAATGATTCCGAACAGGAACAGGTTGAAATAAAAATAGCCGAGGTCGGCCAGGCTCGACCGGCTCATCACGATGTGCCTGGGGAATAGCGCGCGCAACAGCGGCCGCAGTCGCACGCGCCGGCCTTTGCGATAGCGCCGCACCGCCAGCACGACCAGAGCGACCGACAGCGCGCTCGCCAGCGAAAAGATCGAAACATGCGAGCCCGGTCCCAGCAACGCCTTGCCGAGCTGGCTGAAAAAATACGCGAGGCCTGGCGACAGATCCAAGCGCGCCTCCACAGCGTGCGAGAAGGCGCAAGTGTTACGCGGCCATTGGTAAAGGCCGCGTTTTACCCGCCCGCGCGCCGGGGTTAACGGCTGGTGAACGGCCTGTGATGAAGCCTAGTGAAGCCTAGTTATGAATCAGCGTGCCGGCGCCGAGGTCGGTGAACAGCTCAAGCAGCACGGCGTGCGGCACCTTGCCGTCGAGGATGACGACGCCTTCGACGCCGCGCTCCAAAGCATCGATGCAGGTCTCGACCTTGGGGATCATGCCGCCGGAAATGGTGCCGTCGGCGATGAGACCGCGCGCTTCGTCGGCGGATAGTTGCTTGATCAGATTCTTCGATTTGTCGAGCACGCCGGGCACGTCGGTGAGCAGCAAGAGCCGCTTGGCCTTGAGCGCGCCGGCAATGGCGCCGGCGAAAGTGTCGGCGTTGACGTTATAGGTGCCGCCATTAGCCGCGGCGCAGACCGGCGCCAATACCGGAATAAGCTCGCGGCCGAGGATTTGCGTCAGCACCGTCGCGTCGACTTTGTCCGGCTCGCCGACATATCCGAGGTCCACTACCTTCTCGATGTTGGAACCCGGATCGACCACGGCGCGCGTCAACTTGCGCGCAATCACCATGTTGCCGTCCTTGCCGCACAGCCCGACCGCCTTGCCGCCGGCCTCGTTGATGTAGCCGACCATCTGTTTGTTGATCGAGCCGGCCAGCACCATCTCGACGATCTCCAGCGTCCGTTCGTCGGTGGCGCGCAGGCCCGCCGCGTATTGCGACCGCACGCCGACCTTTTTCAGCATCGCCTCGATCTGCGGGCCGCCGCCATGCACGACGATCGGATTGATCGCGGTCTGTTCGAGCAGCACGACGTCGCGGGCGAATTCGCGGGCCAGGTGCTCGTCGCCCATGGCGTGGCCGCCATATTTGATGACGATGGTTTCCTCGTCGTAGCGCTGCATATACGGCAGGGCTTCGGAGAGGACGCGGGCGATCTCGTGGGCTGAAATGCTCATGAACGCTGCTCAACGTGATGGAACGCAGGCACGGCGACCGTTGCCTTTTAGCGGGCCGCGCGCGGCGGCGAAAGGACTATCCCCCGCGCTCCGCCAGCAAGCGGGCGATGGCCGCGCGCAGCGCCGGGATGCCGGCGCCGGTGCGCGCCGATGTGGCGATAAGCTTGGGAAAGGCCGCCGCGCGCTTGCGCATCGCCGCTTGCACGGATTCGCTCACTTCCGCGAGCTCCGCCGGCGTCACCTGGTCGGATTTGGTCAATACGATCTGGTAACTGACGGCCGCCTTACCGAGCGTATCGAAAATACCCGCATCGGCGGTTTTGAGGCCGTGCCGGGCGTCGATCAGAACATAGACGCGACCGAGCGCGGCGCGGCCGTGGAGATAATCGCGGATGAGGTCGGTCCAGGCCGTGACTTTGCTTTTCGCAGCCGCCGCATAGCCGTAGCCCGGCAGGTCGACCAGCACCAGCCGCTGCAGTCCCCCGAAGGAGATCAGCTCCTGCGTGCGCCCCGGCGTGTTCGAGGTACGCGCCAGCGCCCGGCGGCCGGTGAGCGCGTTGATCAGGCTCGATTTCCCCACGTTTGAGCGGCCGGCAAATGCGACCTCGGGTGTCCGTTCGGGCGGCAGCGAATTCAGCGAGCCCGCCGCCGAAAGAAACTCCCACTCACCGGCAAACAGCCGGCGCCCGGCCTCGATCTCGGCGCTGGAAAAATCCTCCGCTTCGCTCATGGAACCCCGTGGCCTTCCTGCGGTTGCCCGAATACGGGGAGCCCGGTCCACGCGCGCGGAACGATCTCAGCTCCCGGCCCGGAGGCCGTCATGGACGATTGGTCCAGCGCCAAGCTCGGCGACGTGGTGAACCTGATCTTGGGCATGATCCTGTTCTTCTCGCCCTGGCTGTTCGATCTGTCCGCGGGTGCCCAATGGCAGACCGCCTCGATCACCGGCATCTTCATTGCGGTGCTGTCGATTGCCGCGCTCGCGGCGTTCGCGCTCTGGGAGGAGTGGCTCAACCTGACTGCCGGGCTCACGCTCATCGTATCGCCGTGGCTGCTCGATTTCCAGAACAGCGATGCCATGACCGTCGATATAGCGATCGGCGCGATGGTCGCGGCGCTTGCGGCCTTCGAGGTCTGGCACAACTACGCCAACGCGCCGCGGATCGAGCCGAGCCGCACCCATCAATGAAAAAGGGGGACTTGTCGTCCCCCTTACGTCATGCAGCACCGTACCGGATGCAGCACTGGTACCGGGCAACGAGGCGATCAGGCGACGCTTGCGGGCTCGTCCGATTTGATCGCAACCGGGGCATAGGCGGGATTCTTGCCGCCTCCCTGATACCGGGCGGCGGCCGCGACGGCGGAAATTCCGATTTGCCCGTAGCTGAGGTGAAGCGCGATTTTGTCAGCGGAAGACGAAGACTTGCGCGGCTGGGTGTCGGTCTTGTTGGCCGCCTTGGCGGTAGCGTCTTGCATTATGGAACCCCGTTCCCTTTGTCGTGCAGCGATGAGCCGTCGTAAGCGAGGACTGGGGCGGAAATTGGCGGCAAATTGTCCGCTGCCGTGACATTCTTCGCCGCAACCGCGCCGCCGGCAGATGACACGAACCCTGGTAAACCTTTGGTTAATGGGTGCAAATCATATTTGTCCGCGTCGGCGAAATGGGTGGAAGGCACACCAGTAGAAGATGCGACATTCCTGCCACACTCGGCGCCGACGTCGGTATCGGAGGGCGCGGAGTGCTGGCGTGACCAAAGCGATTTCGGTAGAAAATCTTGGGGTTGATTTAAGGCTGGGACGGCGGAAAAGTGGGAAACTCATGACAATTCGTACGCTGGCCTTCGTCATTGCCGCCGTCGCGCTCGGCGGCTGCGTTCAGGATATGGCGGGTGGAACGCTCGATCCCGCGGGCGATGCCGGCTGGAAGCAGCGCGACAAGGATTTGATGTCGAACCTGCCGTACAACCGGGCGGAGGTTTCCGACACCTATCGCCGGCACATCGTCGAATATCACCGCAAGGAAGCGCCCGGCACCATTCTCATCGATAGCAACAACAAGTTTGCTTATTACGTGCTGCCGGGAGGCAAAGCGATCCGTTACGGCATCGCGGTCGGCGAAGAGGCGCAAGCCTGGAGCGGCCTTGCCAAGATAGGCCACATGGAAGAGTGGCCGGCTTGGCACCCGACCCCCAGCGAGCAAGCGCGCCTCGGGCCCTTACCCGAATATGTGACCGGCGGTCCGCACAATCCGCTGGGCGCGCGGGGCATGTATCTTTATTCCGGCAACAAGGACACGCTCTATCGCATCCACGGCACCAACCAGCCGGAATATATCGGCTCCGCTGTTTCATCTGGATGCATCCGCATGACCAATGAGGATGCGATCGATCTCTATAATCACGTCAAAATCGGCACGCCGGTCGTCGTCCTGCCGCCGCACGGCGGGCTGTTCAGCCCGCGCATGGCGCTCGGTGGGAGCAGCAATTCGAGCAGCAGCAACAACTAAGAATCCGCTGGTCTAGGCTGCGGATTCTGAGGGCGCCAGCGCAGCCGGCGCCCTTTTTGTTTGTTGATCGCTGGATGAGCCAAGTTCGACCCGCACGATTTCGGGCGGCACGCCCAGACGGGCGGGAATGATGCTGGTGCCGAGCCCGCCGGACACGATCAAGTGCCGGCCCTCTTCGACCACGTGCCCGTAGGCGAAGCGCGCGCCGTATTTCGACGGCACGAAGGCCGGCCAGACCAGCGGCAGGCGGATTTGCCCGCCGTGGGTATGGCCGCAAAGCGTCAGCGTCACGCGCGCCGGCACGTCGGGGAAAATATCCGGCTCGTGCGCGAGCAACACGACGGGATCGTCGGTTTTGATCTGCGCCAGCGTTCCCGGCAGATCGTCGACGCCGCGAAAGCGGCCGTGCCCGAGCCGATGGGCGATTTGATCGCCGAGACCGGCAAGCCAGAACCGCTCGCCTTCGGCGCCGAGCATCACGGCTTGGTTTTCCATGACGGGAATGCGCACACCGGCGAGCGTCTGCCGCACCTCCATCAGGTCGTTCCACCAATCGTGGTTGCCGAGGATGGCCCAGGTGCCGAGCGGCGCCGCAAGGCGCGCGAGCTCGGCCGCCCACGCGCCGTAGGGGACGCGCTTGTTCGCGACCCGATACGACGTGGTGTAATCGCCGAGCAGGACGACGACATCGGATTTCAACGCGTTCGCGGTATCGATCACGTGGCGAATATGCGGGAGCGTCATATCGGGGCCACCGGCATGCAGGTCGGCGATCACGGTCATGGAAAGCTTGCGGCGTGCGGGCCAGCCCGGTGGATTGAGCGGGTAGCGCGTAACGACGAGACCCATCGGCTCGATGCCGCCGGCGTAAATGCCGGTCGCGAGCGCGGACGCGCCGATGAGACCGGCAGCGCCGCCAAGAACCCGGCGGCGGGTCATGCGCGCCTTCATGCGCGCCGCGGCCGCGGGCGCGCCGGCCTCTGCGCCGGCAAGTTCCTCCCCCGGCTTTTTCGCTGCGGCGTCGTTCATGTCGCATTACCTAGCGCGCCAGGGATGAATGGAGTCTTCATCGCCGCGCGTTTTCCGCCGCATCGGACGGGATCGCTTGGGGGCGGTCATCACGCTTGTGTGAGCCGCTCGCGGGTCACCCAATCGAGCGTCTTGTCGAGCGCGCGGGTCAGCCGATTGAATAACTCGTCGATCTGCGCTCCGCCGATGACCAGCGGCGGCGAGATCGTCAGGACGTCGCCCCCGACCACGCGCACGATCAGACCTTCCTGCTCGGCGAAACGCACCGCCCGGGCGGCAACGCCGTGCTGCGGGGCAAAGGCGCGCTTGCTGGACTTGTCGGCGACAAGTTCGAGCCCGCCGATCAGTCCGAGGCCGCGCGCCTCGCCGACCAGCGGATGGTCGCCGAGCCCCTTGAGCCGCGCCTGGAACAGCGGACCGCGCTTGGCGGCCTTCTCGATGATCCGGTCGCGCGCGTAGATCTCGATCGCCTTGAGCGCCACCGCCGCCGAGACCGGATGGCCGCCATAAGTAAAGCCGTGGCCGAAGGCGCCGATCTTTTTGCTTTCCGCCAGCAATGCCTCATACATCAATTCCGGAATCATCACCGCGGCGATCGGCAGATACGCCGAGGATAGCGCTTTGGCGACGGAGATCGCCTGCGGCTTGAAGCCGAGTTTCTGGCAGCCGAACAGCGTGCCGAGCCGCCCGAAACCGCAGATCACCTCGTCGCTGATCACGAACACATCGTGCCTGGCGCAGACCGCCATGATTTTCGGGAAATAGGTGCTGGGCGGAACGATGACGCCGCCCGCGCCCATCACCGGCTCGGCGATGAACGCGGCCACCGTCTCCGGACCTTCCTTGACGATCATCGCCTCAAGCTCGTCGGCGAGCCGCGTGGCGAATTCCTCCTCGCTCTCGCCGTCGTGCGCGAAGCGGTAGTGGTGCGGACAGCCGGCGTGGAGGAAGCCCGGCAAGGGAACGTCGAAGTCGCGGTGGTTGCCGACGAGCCCGGTGAGGGAGGCGGCGGCGACGGTGGCGCCGTGATAGGCTTTCACGCGGCTGATGATCTTTTTCTTCTGCGGCCGGCCGCGCGCATTGTTGAGGTACCAAACGAGCTTGACCTGCGTGTCGTTGGCCTCCGACCCGGAATTGCAGAAGAACACCTTCGAGATCGGCACGGGCGCAATCTCTTTGAGCTTCTCCCCAAGCTCGATCGCCGGATCGTGGCTGCGGCCGGTGAACAGATGCGCGAAGGAAAGCTTGCGCATCTGCGTCGCGGCGGTCTCGATCAGTTCTTCGTTGCCGTAGCCGAGCGCCGTGCACCACAGCCCGGCCATGCCCTCGATGTAGGGCTTGCCCTCGGTGTCGTAGACGTAGATGCCCTTGCCGCGCTCGATGATCAGCGGGCCGCTCTCGCGGAAGCTTGAGAGATTGACGTAAGGGTGCACCAGGGTTTCGACGTCGCGGACGGCGAGATTACTGAGCGGTGGCATGAGGATCCTTCAGCGGTATTTTCGGCTCGCGGCGACGCCGGCCGCTACACCTGTTCGCCGGCCGCAATGGCGAATATATGGACGAGGCGGCCAAGTCCCTTAACAGCGCTTTTTCAAGGAACAAACGATGAAGCTCAGTGCACGCAATCAGATCAAAGGCAAGATCGTCGAAGTGACCAAGGGCGCCACGACCTCTCACGTTCGCATCGAGATCGGCCCGGGCGTCGTCGTCACGGCATCCATTACCAACGAAGCAGTAGCCGATCTGGCCCTGCAAAAAGGCGATGCGGCCTGGGCGGTCATCAAAGCCTCCGACGTGATGATCGGCAAATAATCGAACAAGTGATTTCAGCGAAGACCACGCCGCGCTTCTTTCCTATCGAGCACGAAGCTGAATGTTCGTTCAGGCTAAAAAGCGGAACGCTTTGGGCATCCGCGAATTATGGATGGGCATAACCCCCGAAGGAGGCAACTACGCGCACGTTCGTCGTTTCGCTTGCGGCTTTGGCCGCGTTGAGTTTCGCTCTGCCCTACGCGGCGCCGGCGAAGGCCGATACCGTCGTTGTCCACCGCCATCATCATTGGTGGCATCCCCATCACCACGACACCGTCGTCATCAAGCACGATCACAACTGATCGCGCCATCGCGGCGAAAATCCTGATCCAACGCGCTCCAGCGCGGGTGTCTTTCACCTGAGCTGCGAGCGCATTTTTTTCGGCTGGGCGTGCGCATCGTCCGCCGCATTCGCCACCGGGCGCGCACGCGGCAACGGCACCGGCTCTTCGAGCTTGCCTCCGTTTGCAGCATCCGCCGGCTCGGCCTTTGCCGCCTGTTTGACCGGCTCGCGCACGTCCCACTCGCAGGTTTTGTAGTCGCCGCGGCGCTCGGCGAGATCGACATGGATGTGCGCCTCGTGACTGCCGTCCGAACCGGGGCCGAGCACGGTTGAAAAGCGTGTGCAGGCCGAGGCGCGCAAGCCTTCGCGCCATTCCTTGGCGACGTTTACGTCGGTCAGCCCGACCATCCCGCCGTCGGCGAGCTTGAAACCGCGTATGTCGAGCGCATTGGCGCGGCCATGTTCGCTCAGCGTGGCGCCGCGCACCCGGTTGCGGCCGCGGCACTCGTAGGAATCGTAATTATCGACCCCCCGCAACGCCGCGCCGAGTGTCAGCGCCAAGGGCGCGACGTCATCGCGCAGCCAGTTGGCGACCGCTTCCGCCATGGCGCAGCGGAGCGTCGCCGGCGGCGTCAGCGTCACATTCGCGGCGTCGGGCAGGATCACGTTCTCCAGCGCGACTGCGTCGACGGCCCCGCATTCGCCGGGCCCGGCGAGCACGGGAAGCGGCTTGAAGGTCGCGATCTTGCCAAGCCGCATTTGGCAAGCCGAAGGCTGTGCCGGCGCCGCCGCGGCCGCCGCTTCGGCGGCCGATAGCGGGAACGCGGCGTAGGCCTCCTGCGGCGGCGAGAATTGCTCGGGGACGGCGAAGGGCCGCGATGCAGACTCCGGCCGGGGCCGCGGCAAATGCTCCGGCAACAGCCGCAGCGGGACGCGGTTCTCGGCGTGGCCACGTTTTGCCGCCGGAACGGCGGCTTCCTGCGCCGCCGCAAGGCCGGTTGCGCATAAAAGCACGGCGACAGAGATCAGAGCCTTCACGCGACAGGTTTCCGGCGCACGCGCAGTCCTTGCTGCAAAGCGGTCAAGCGGCACGAACGTCAAGCTTTACGCGCCCGGCCCGTCCGCTTTCAAGGGTTGCGGCCGTGGCGGCGGCCGTTTTTCGCGCCAAAGGCGGCATTTTCATCGCCGCCGCGTCCGGTTACATTGGGCGGCCGCGAAGGCCGTCCGCCTTCGCGCCACGAAGCAAGAACAACACGTCCAAGGAGGCAAACCATGCTCGGGCTCATGCAGGATTGGCCGCTCCTGTGCCAGCGCATCATCGACCACGCCGCCATCAATCACGGCGAGCGGCCGGTGATCACGCGCTCGATCGAAGGGCCGTTCCACCGTACCAATTACGCCGAACTCCGCGCCCGCGCCTTGCGCGTGGCGCAGCAGCTTGACCGCGACAGTATCAAGCTCGGCGACCGTGTCGCCACGCTTGCCTGGAATACCTGGCGTCACCTGGAAAGCTGGTACGGCATCCTCGGCATCGGCGCCATTTATCACACGGTCAATCCGCGGCTGTTCCCCGAGCAGATCGTCTGGATCATCAACCACGCGGAGGACCGTGTGATGATGACCGATCTCACTTTCGTTCCGCTGCTGGAAAAGCTCGCCGACAAGCTGCCGACCATCGAGCGCTACATCGTATTCACCGATGCGGCGCACATGCCGAAGACGTCGCTGCGCAATGCGATTGCCTACGAGGAGTGGATCGTCGGCGCCGACGGCGACTTCGCCTGGAAGGAGTTCGACGAGAATACCGCCGCCGGCATGTGTTACACGTCCGGCACGACCGGCAATCCGAAAGGCGTGGTCTATTCGCATCGCTCGAACGTGCTGCACACCATGCTGTCGCTGCAGCCGGATGCGATCGGGCTGTCCTCGCGCGATACCGTGCTGCCGATCGTGCCGATGTTTCACGCCAACTCTTGGGGGCTCGCCTTTTCGTCCCCAATGACCGGTGCGGCGCTGGTGCTGCCGGGAGCGAAACTGGACGGTCCTTCGGTGTATGAGCTGCTCGACGAGTTCAAGGTCACCTGCACGGGAGCCGTGCCCACGGTATGGCTGTTGCTGCTGCAATATCTGGAAAAGACGGGCGCGAAGCTTCCCTATCTCGAACGCGTGGTCATCGGCGGTTCCGCCTGTCCGCGCGCCATGATCAAAGCCTTCGAAGAAGACTACGGCGTCCAGGTCTTCCACGCCTGGGGCATGACTGAGATGAGCCCGCTCGGCACCGTCGGGTCGATGAAGCCGCAACTGGCTGACCTCAAAGGCGATGCACTATTGGATATGAAACAGAAGCAGGGCTACACGCCGTTCGGCGTCGAGATGAAGATCACCGACGATGCGGGCCGCGGAGTGCCCTGGGACGGCAAGACCTTCGGCCGTATCAAGGTGCGCGGCTTCGCCGTATCCAAGGGCTATTACAAGCTCGACGACCGGATTCTCGATGCCGACGGCTTTTTCGATACCGGCGACGTCGGCACCATGGACCGCTACGGCTATATGCAGATCACCGACCGCTCCAAGGACGTGATCAAATCCGGCGGCGAATGGATTTCCTCGATCGATCTGGAAAACCTTGCGGTCGGCTATCCCAAGGTCGCGGAGGCGGCGGTGATCGGCGTGGCGCATCCCAAATGGGACGAGCGGCCGCTCTTGATCATCGTGCTCAAGGAAGGCCAATCGGCGACCAAAGAAGAGATCCTCGGTTTCCTCGAGGGGAAGATCGCCAGCTGGTGGATGCCCGACGACGTCGCCTTCGTCGCTAGCATTCCGCACACCGCGACCGGCAAGATCCTCAAGACCGCGCTGCGCGAGCAGTTCAAGGACCACGTGCTGCCGACCGCAATCGCCGCCGAGTGATTTCTTAAAGCAGCTTCTTCCGTTAACCCGGCCGGTGCGATTGATTCGCGCCGGCAAGAATAACCATGTCCGGCGCGAGCTAATGCGCTGGAATCCCCCAAGTATCGCGATGTATCGCGCACAATAGCGCCGTTAACGATTTGTTACATCAAGTAACGGCTGTGGTGTGCGCCGCAATATCTCCACAATAGGCTGTGATGAGGCCCGCGGCTCTTGAATCAAATGAGCCACATCATCCTTCCCATCAACAACGCAAAAGGTAAATTATGGCTGGCAATAGCCGGACGAGAAAACTTGTGCTTGCCTCAGCTCTTGTCGCTTCGGTCGTCGGCCTGCCGATGACCGCGTCCGCGCAAAGCGGAATTGCCTCCGTCTATTCCGGCGGGCGGACCGCCAATGGCGAACGCGCAGCGGCCTCGGGCCTGACCGCGGCCCATCGTTCGCTGCCCTTCGGTACCATGGTGCGCGTCACCAATCAGAACTCCGGCCGCTCGGTCGTGGTGCGCATCAATGATCGCGGCCCGTTCATCCGCGGCCGCATCATCGACGTCACGCCGACAGCCGCGCATGCGCTTGGCTTTTCCGGTCTCGCGCATGTGACCGTCGACGTACTCGGCAGAAGCTGAGACAGGCACCGGGTATTGTTGAAAACGCCATCGCGGGAGGCTTCGGCCTCCCGCTTTTTTGCGCCCCCGATAGTCTCAGGTAACGGGCATTGTAACTCTTCCCATTCACACTCAAGCAACCATTGTCCGCCACCATGCCGCGACCCCCACTGAGGTCACGTTTGCGGCCATGGATAAGATCGAGCCCATTCCGGCCTACGAAGCGCGCCTGGCGATGCACAGAATCGACGAGCGCACCCGCGCCGTCCTCGCCGAGACATGGCCGGTGCTCGCGCCGCACCTCGAACGCACGATCGACGAGGTTCTCGTAGCGATTATGGGTTTGCCGAAGATCGGCGAGGTGGTCGCGCAGAACAAAGACACGATCAAAAAACTCGAAGTGGCGCACTTCCAGGCCCTGCTCGGCGGAAAGCTCGACCGGAACTATGCCGAATCGTGCCGGCAAACGGTGCAGCGGGAAGCGGAAATGGGGCTTGATGCCCGCGTCCGCAGCACATCCGGGAGCTTGGTGATCCAGATGTCGCTCGATGCGCTCGCGCGCAAACACCGGTTCTCGTCCGCCAAGCTCGCGGAGCGCGGCCGCATCATTGCGAAAGTCATCAGCTTCGACGTCTCCAACGCGATGACATTGCACCGGCAAGCGGCCGAACACGCGGCGCAAGCACGGCGCGGCGCCATCGACGCCGCTATCGCCGACTTCGACGCCGCCATCGGCGAGGTGATCGAGGCGATCAAGGAAGCTTCCGCTTCACTCACCGCAACCGGCGCGGCATTGCGGCAGGTCGCCGACGATACGCTCGGCCGCATGGCGTCAGCGTCGGCGGCATCAGCCGAGACCGCCCAGCGCATGGACGTGACGGTGACGGCGACGGAAGAGCTTTCCGGATCGATTCAGGAGATCGGCCAGCAGGCAACCAACGGGCTCGATATGGCGCAGTCGGCCGTCGCCGACACCGAGCGCACGCAAAGCGTCATCGGTTCGCTCAACGATGCCGCCGAGCGCATCGGCTCCGTGGTCGGCACGATTTCGGCGATCGCGGCGCAAACCAACCTGCTGGCGCTCAATGCAACGATCGAGGCGGCGCGCGCCGGCGAAGCGGGTAAAGGCTTCGCCGTGGTCGCCGCCGAGGTCAAGACGCTGGCCAATCAGACTTCGCGCGCCACCGGCGACATCTCCCAGCAGGTCGCCGCCATCCAGGAAGCGACCAAGCGGTCGGTGGAGGAGATTTCCTCGATCGCGCGCACCATCGGCAAATTGACCACGGTTTCCACTAGCATCGCGTCGGCGGTGCAGCAGCAAAGCACGACCACCCGCGGCATCGCCGAAAGCATTCATACCGCCGCCGGCCATACCGCGCGCGCCTCGGTCGAGATCAATTCGGCCGACGAGGCCGTGACCCGCGGCGTCGCCGCCGTCAGCGAAATCACCGCCTGGACCGACCGGCTGTCGGCGCGCGCCAACGACCTGGAAACCAAGGTCGCCACCTTCTTCACCCGCGTCCGCGCGGCGTAGCCTTTTTTCCTCGATAGAGCGGACGCGCGATCCAACGTTGCGGAGAACCCGCAATGACGCGTAAAAGCACGCACGTTGCACCGTTCGGAGATCAACGTGACCATAGTGAATCAGATCGTGCTGGCGTCCCGGCCCAAGGGACCGCCGACCGCGGCCAACTTCCGCCTCGAAGAAACAGCCATGCCGCAACTCCCGCCGAGCGGGCTTCTGCTGCGGGTGCTCTACCTCTCGCTCGACCCCTATATGCGCGGCCGCATGGATGACGCGAAATCCTACGCCAAGCCGGTCGAAATCGGCGAACCGATGCAGGGCGAGAGCGTCTGCGAGGTGCTTGCTTCCGATCGTCCGGGCTTTTCCAAGGGCGACATCGTGACGGCCTTCACCGGCTGGCGCACGCACGCGGCGTGGAGCGCCGGGCCGCTGCGCAAGCTCGATCCGAAGGCCGGCTCAATCACCGCCGCGCTTGGCATGCTCGGTATGCCCGGATTTACCGCCTATTCCGGCCTGATGATTATTGGCAAGCCGAGGGCGGGCGAGACGGTGGTCGTCGCGGCCGCAAGCGGCCCGGTCGGCTCGCTGGTCGGCCAGCTGGCGAAGATGGTTGGCGCGCGTGCGGTCGGCATCGCCGGCGGCGCGGACAAGTGCCGCCACGTCGTCGAGGAATTGCGCTTCGACGCCGCCATCGACCACCGCGCGCCCGATTTCCCGGCAAAACTTGCCGCGGCGTGCCCGAAAGGGATCGACGTTTATTTCGAGAATGTCGGCGGCGCCGTCTGGCAGGCGGTGCTGCCGTTGCTCAACACTTATGCGCGCGTCCCGGTCTGCGGATTGATCGCGCAATACAACTCGGCCGGTCCGGCCGCCGGCCCGGACCTTCTACCCAGAACCATGCGCAATGTGCTGACCCGAAGCCTGACTTTGCGCGGCTTCATCAACACCGAATTCGCGCCCGAGCATTATCCCGCGTTCCTGAAAATGGTCGCCGGCGGGATCGCCGACGGCCGCATCCGTTATCGCGAAGACATCACCGACGGGCTGGAAAACGCCCCGGCCGCCTTCATGGGGCTGTTGGAAGGAAAGAATTTCGGCAAGGCGCTGGTGCGGGTGGCGACCTGAGCCGCCGCCCGCTCCAGCGGGCTACTCCGCCGGCTGTTTCGGCTTTGGCTTGAAGAAGGTGCGCTTGAGATTGTCGAACAGCTCGATCTTGGCGCCGTGCTTGTGCATGATGACGCTTTGCTGCGCGACCGAGAGCGTGTTGTTCCACGCCCAGTAGATCACCAGCCCCGCCGGGAAGCTCCCGAGCATGAAGGTGAAGATCAGCGGCATCCAGTTGAAGATCATCTGTTGCGTCGGATCGGGCGGCGGCGGGTTGAGCTTCATCTGCACCCACATGGTGACGCCCATGATCAACGGCCAAATGCCGAGGTGCAGGAAGCTGCCGACCATCGGCAGCACGGTCGGATCGAACGGGATGAGCCCGAACAGCGTAAAGATGTTGGTCGGGTCCTGCGCCGAAAGATCTTTGATCCAGCCGTAGAAGGGCGCATGCCGCATCTCGATGGTGATGAACAGCACCTTGTAGAGCGAGAAGAACACCGGAATCTGGATGGCGATCGGCAGGCAGCCGGCCACCGGATTGATCCTCTCCTTCTTGTACAGCTCCATCATCGCCTGCTGCTGCTTCATCTTGTCGTCGGCGAAGCGCTGGCGGATCATGGTCATCTCCGGCTGCACCGCCTTCATCTTCGCCATCGAGGCGTAGGACTTGTTGGCGAGCGGGAAGAACAGGAGCTTGACCAGCACCGTGACGATGAGGATGGCGATGCCGAAATTGCCGACCAGATGAAAGAAGAAGTCGATGGCGAGGAACATCGGCTTGGTGATGAAATAGAACCAGCCCCAATCGATCAGCAGGTCGAAATGGTTGAGATTGAGCGCCTGGTTGTAGCCGCCGGCGCTGGCGAACGGGAAATTCACGCCGACCACCGAGACTTCCTTGGCGCCGGCGAACAGCCGCGCGTCGGCTGAGCCGGTCGCGCCCGGAGCGACAGTCACCGCATCGAGCAGATAATCGGTCTGGTAGGTCGGCTGCCCCCCGGCTTCGCCCGCCGAGAAATGCGCCTGCACCTTGGCGTCGGTATTGGGCAACAGCGCCGCCGCCCAGTATTTGTCGGTGAAACCGAGCCAGGCGTCGGTGACGTCCCAGGTCTCATTCTTCTTATCGACCATCTTCTTGTAGGTTTCTTCCTGCTCGCCGTCTTTGCCCATCACGCCGATCAGGCCTTCGTGCAGGATGTAATAGCCCTGCACTTTGGGAGTGCCGTGGCGCGAGATCAGCGCGTAGGGAAACAGCGTGACCGGATTGCCGCTCTTGTTCTGCACCTGGTCTTTGATCGTGAACAGATAATGATCGTCGACCGCGATGATGCGGCGGAACGACAGGCCTTCGCCATTGTCGTAGGTCAGCGTCAGCGGATGATCGACGCCGAGCGCGCCTGAACCTTCTTGCGTCCAGACCGTGTCCGCCCCCGGCAGCTTTTGCGTCACGCCCGCCGCCGGCACCCAGCCGAACTCGGCGTAATAGGCCTCCGGCGCGCCCGATGGCGAGAACAGCACGATCGGCGGCGAACGGGGATCGACGGTCTCCCGGTATTGCTCAAGCGCGAGATTGTCGATGCGTGCGCCTTTGAGGTCGATGCTGCCGTTAAGCCGCGGCGTATTGATCGCCACGTGCGGGGAGGCGGCGATCACCGCCTCGCGAGTCTGTATCAGCGGTTGCGCCGGCGCAGCCGCCATGCCCGGCACCGTCGGTGTGCCGGGTTGCGCGCCGGGCGCAGCCGGGGCGGCGGGGGTCGCAGGCGTGGCGGGGTTGGCCGGGGTCGCCGGCTGGATTTGCGCCTGCTGCTGTTGCTTGAGCAGCGCGTCCTGGCGCTGCTTTTCCATCTGCGGATAGCCGATGAAATATTGCCAGCCGACCACGACGATGAGCGACAGGACGATGGCCAGGATGGTGTTCTTGTGCTCGATCATTCAGCGCTCTTGCGGCTTGGGTCCGGGCGGCTTCGGAGACGGCTGGAACGACTTCCTGCGCCCTTTTGCGCTGCTTTCGCGGGGCGGCGATCCCGCTTCATGTAGGGGGTCGGTTCGTGCGTCACCAGTTCCCCCGTGCCTGGACGTGCCCGCGAGAATCCGGGTAAGGGCCGCATCGAATTCCTGCATCATTTCGCCGAACGGCGCCATGAGCGCCGCGCGGCGGCCGATGAGCACGTAATCGTGGCCGGGGCACATTGCGCCGCCCGCGACTGCCGGCGACACGCGCACCATCTCCCGCAATCGCCGGCGCACCCGATTACGCTCCACGGCATTGCCGACCTGGCGCGATACGGTGAAGCCGACACGCACGGCACCCTGGTCGCCGCGTGAACGCGCCTGCAACACAAAAGCGCGGCCCGAAGCCCGCTCTCCGCGCGCTGTGGCCCGAAAATCGCTGCGGCGCCTCAGCCGCTCGACAACGACGGAACGGGCCCGATCACGCACTGAGCCGCTTGCGCCCATGCGCGCGCCGCGCCGCGAGGACCTTGCGTCCGCCCTTGGTCGCCATGCGCGTGCGAAAACCATGCCGGCGTTTGCGCACCAATTTGCTCGGCTGATAGGTTCGTTTCACGGGATTTTCTCCGCCGCGGCAAGACCCGCTTTCAACAACCGCGTCCGTAAGCGTCCGCGACCGATCGAGCACGCAATTTTTACGCGCCGGAGCACCGGCGCGCGATTGGCGCGGCTTATACGAAAGCCCTCCCAACTCGTCAATGCGACGCTGCGGCGGCTTGCCGGCCGGGCCGGATGTATAGAATATGCGTGACGGCCCCAAGAACCCAAACAGACCTCGGCGCCGATTATTTCCACATCAAGACATTCCAATCATGTGCGCGTGTAACGTTTTTCCGCCGAAATCCGTGACAATGTTCACGTCCAGATTTGCGCCCATAACGGTAAGCTCGGCGGCCTGATGGCGCAAAACAGCAAAGAACTGACACCGGAGTTTTGCGTGATCGGGGCCGGCCCAGGCGGGCTTGCTGTGGCCGCCGTCGCCGCGGCTTTCGACGCCCCGGCGGTGCTGATCGAAAAGGGCCGCATGGGCGGTGCGAACCTCAACGACGGCGGCGTGCGGGCGCGGGCACTGGCCGTGGCGGCCCAACGCGCTTACATCGCGCGCAGCAACGCGCGCTTCGGCATCAAAACCGGGCGCATCAGCATCGATATGCCAGCGGTCAATGCCGGTGTGCGCGAAACCGTCGGCGCGCTGACCCCGAACGCGGCGCGTCACCGCCTCGCCGGCCTCGGCGTCAATGTCATCGAAGGCGCCGCGCGCTTTACCGATCCGCGCACCGTCACCGTCGGTGAATATGTCATCAAGGCTCACCGCTTCGTCATCGCCACCGGCTCGTCGCCGGTCATCCCGGCGATTCCGGGCCTTGCCGTCACGCCGCATCTCACCGAGGAGACGGTCTTCCAGCTTCGCGAAGTGCCGCGCCATTTGATCGTCATCGGCGCCGGCCCGGTCGGCCTCGAACTCGCGCAGGCATTTCGCCGGTTCGGCTCCGAGGTCACCGTGCTGGAAGCGGCAACGCCGCTTGCCGGCGCCGACCCCGAAGTCGCGGCCGTGGTGCTGCACGCGCTGACGCGCGAGGGCATCGAACTGCGCAGCGGCGTTGAGGTCGCGAAAGTCGGTCGGGCGTTGGCCAAAGTGCAGGTGACGCTCGCCAGCGAAACCGGTACGGACACGATCGAGGGTTCGTACCTGCTGGTGACGGCGGGCCGGCGGCCGGACATCGACGATCTCAACCTCGACGCCGCCAAAATCCGCACCGATGAGCACGGCCTCGTCCTCGACCGGTCGCTACGCACCACCAACAAACGCGTCTTCGCCGTCGGCGACGTCGCCGGCGGCCCGAATTACACCCACGTCGCGCATTACCACGCCGGGCTAGTCGTCCGGCGCGTACTGTTTGGCGCACCGATCCGGATCGATCATGAGACGATCCCGTGGGTGACCTATACCGACCCGGAGCTGGCCCAGGTCGGCATGCTCGAACAGGAGGCGCGCGCTCATTCCGGCGTCATCCGCGTCCTGCGCTGGCCCTACCGCGAGAACGACCGCGCGCAGATCGAGCACGCGACCGAGGGTCACATCAAGATCGTCACCGACCGCGCGGGCGAAGTCCTCGGCGCCGCCATCGTCGGCCCGCGTGCCGCCGAATCGATCAATGCCTGGACCTTGGCGGTGGGCCAGAGGCTCAATATCCAGGCGCTTGCCGGTCTCGTTGTTCCCTATCCGAGCTACGCCGAGGTGGGAAAACGCGCCGCCATCACCTACTTTACCCACGGTTTGACGAGGCCGCGGACGCGTCGCATCATGGGGTGGTTGCGTCGTCGGCGTTGACGCATAAGGCCTAGCAGATGAGCGATGCTGCCGCTGCGCGGACCGAGCCGGTCCGCGCGCCACGCTTTGGGCTTTCGGGAAAGCTCCTTGTATTCACGATCCTGTTCGTGATGCTCGGGGAAGTGCTGATCTATGTGCCGCTGGTCGCCAATTTCCGCGTGAACTGGCTGAACGATCGCCTGGCCAGCGCCCGCACCGCAGCCCTCGTGCTCGACGCCGCGCCGAACGGCATGGTGTCGGAGAGCCTCGCCAAGCAAATCCTGGATTCGATCGGCGCCCGCGCCGTCGCCATGAAGATGGGAACGCAACGCCGCTTGCTCGCGGTCGGCGATGCGCCGCCGCCGATCAACAACGACTTCGACATGCGTAACGTCTACACGTTCGATTCGATCATCGACGCTTTCATGCTGATGTTCGACAACCATACGGCCAAGAAGGTGATGCGCGTCGTCGGACCGGCGCCGATGGGCGGCGACTACATCGAAATCGTCATGAACGAGCAACCGTTGCGCAAGGCGCTGCTGCGTTACTCGGTCGACCTGTTGCTGATCTCGCTGCTGATCTCCGGCCTCACCGCGGCGCTGGTTTATCTGACGCTGCACTACACCTTCGTGCGCCCGATGCGCCGGGTCACCGCCAATATGATGGCGTTCCGCGCCGACCCGGAGAACGCCGACCGCATCATCGTGCCTTCGGCGCGCGCCGACGAGATCGGCGTCGCCGAGCGCGAGCTTGCGACCATGCAGGCCGAACTCGCCTCGATGCTGCATCAGAAGAACCGGCTTGCCGCGCTCGGGCTCGCGGTGTCGAAGATCAACCACGATTTGCGCAACCTGCTCGGCTCGGCGCAGCTCATTTCCGACCGGCTGCTCAGCCTACCCGATCCGAACGTGCAGCGTTTCGCGCCCAAGCTCGTTCGCGCGCTCGAGCGCGCCATCGCCTTGTGCCAATCAACGTTATCCTACGGCCGCGTTCAGGAGCCGCCGCCGGAACGAAGGCCGATCCTGCTCGAGCCGCTGGTCGAGGAGGTCCACGAGACGCTCGGGCTTCCCGCCGATACGCCGATCCGCTGGATCAGCGCGGTCGAGCGCGGGCTGACGGTGGAGGCCGACTACGACCAGCTCTTCCGCATCCTGCTCAACCTCGCGCGCAACGCCGTGCAGGCGCTGGAAAGCCGCGCCTCGCGCGACCCCGGCCGCGACCAGATCCGCATCACCGGCCGGCGCGAAGGCGCGGTGGTGGTGATCGAGGTATCCGACACCGGGCCCGGCTTCTCCGACAAGGCACAGGCGCATCTGTTCGAAGCGTTCCAGGGCTCGACCCGCAGCGGCGGCACCGGGCTTGGGCTTGTCATCGCCGCCGAACTGGTGCGCGCGCATGGCGGCGAGATCCGCCTGGTCGAGGGCACCATCGGCGCCACATTTCGCCTGACCATTCCCGATCGCGCAGTCGAGTTGAGCGCCCACCGCGGCGCCCGCGCGCAGGCGTGACTCAGCGCAATCCCGCCTGTTGCACCAGCGGGAAGGTCTCCGCCTTGAATTGCCGCATGTCTTCGAGGTAGCGCGGCCATGACAGCACGATGCCGTCGAAGCCGGCGCGTTCGAGCAGCGCCAGGCCGTCAACGACCTGCTCCTTGGTCCCGATCAGCGGATAGCCGGCCCAGCCGGCGATGAAATGCTGCTTGAGCGTTTGCAGCGCAGGCGCCGGGATCGACAGCGAGTTGAGCCCCATGATGTTGACGAGGTTCTCGACGCCCTCCCAATCGCCATTCTTGAACACGCAGTCTTCATAGGTTGCGCGCGCCTCGGCTTCGCTGTCGCCCTGGAAGATATAGGCGTTGGTCCACACCTGGATTTCGCGCTTGCATTCTTCCCAAGCGGTCTTGCGCGATGCGTCGACGCGCGCCTTTACGGCCTCGAAATCGTGAGCATCGAGATTGATGAAGTTGACGTCGGCGTGGCGCGCGGCGAATTCGCGGCCCTTGGGAGAGGCACCCGCGCTCATGATCGCCGGATGCGGCTTCTGCACCGGCTTCGGCGCGATGATCGCGCGCTTGACCTGGTAGAATTTGCCGTCGAAGTCGAACTCGTCCTCGCTGGTCCACAGCCGCTTGATGATTTCGAGCCATTCGACGGCCATGTCGTAGCGGGTATCGTGTTCGAGGAGCGGCGCGCCGAACATCTCGATTTCCGGCCGGTACCAGCCGGTGACGACGTTTAGCGTGAAGCGGCCGCCGCCGATATGATCGATGGTGGCGGCCTGCTTGGCGGCCATGACCGGATGCATGGTCGGCACGTGCGAGGTGGCGAAGACGCCGCAATTCCTGGTCAGCGCGCTCATCGCCGCCGCCCAGGTGAAGCACTCGAAACCCTCGCCGTTGAAGTTGGTGGTGCCGCCGAAACCCTTCCAGCGCCCCACCGGCACGATGGCTTCGAACGTCATCTCGTCCGCCAGCCGCGCCAGCGCCAGCGAGCTTTCCCACTTGGCCTGCAAGATGCCGTCGATCGACGCCATGGTGGCGCCGCCGCTTAAGTTGCTGCAAAAGGTGCCGAGCTTGAGCTTGCGGTCGTTGAACAGCGGATTGCTGGCCTCACGCAGCTGATCAGTCCTGCTCCGCGCACCCATTTCGCAGTCCTCCCACCAACATTTGCGTTTGTTGTAGTATTCCTAGAATGCCAACCAATCCGCCACAATACGGAAAGCGTGCTGAGAGCGAGGAACTGCCGCTCGCGGGCCGAGTCGTCATCGTCACCGGCGGCGGTCGCGGGCTCGGCCGCGCCATGACGCTTGGGCTTGTGCAGGCCGGGGCCGCCGTGTTGGCGACGGCGGGACGCGAACAGGGCGAGGTCGAACGCGTCGCCGCCGAGGCCGCTACGGCCGGCGCGCCGGACCGCGTCCTGCCCATCCTTGCCGACGTGACCAGGGAGGAAGACTGCCGGCGTATCGTCGCCACGGCGCTCGATCGTTTCGGCCGACTCGACCTCCTGGTCAACAACGCCGGACGCGGCATGAAATACGTCAGCGAAAAGTTCATGACCGAACCGACGCGCTTCTGGGAAACGGCGCCCGATGCCTGGCGTCTGGTGATCGATACCAACGTGGTCGGGCCCTTCCTGATGGCGCGCGCCGCGGTGCCGCCGATGCTGGACGCGGGCTGGGGCCGGATCGTCAACATCTCGATGAACGCCGAGACCATGCGGCGGCGCGGCTTTTCACCTTACGGTCCGTCCAAGGCGGCGCTGGAATCGGCGACCATCATCTGGGCGCAGGACCTCGCCGGCTCCGGCGTCACCGTCAACACGCTGCTGCCGGGCGGGGCGACGCTGACCGGAATGATTCCGGCGAGTTTCCCGGATCGGCTGCGCGCCACATTGCTCGACCCCGCGATCATGGTGCCGCCGCTATTGTGGCTGGCGAGCGCCAAGTCCGACGGGGTAACGGGGCGACGCTTCGTCGCCGTCAACTGGCGGGAAGACAGTCCCGAGGCGGCGGCGGCCGGCTGGTAGGCACGTCCGCCGCCATCTGCCGCGGCCGCGACCGATGGCGCTGGCAATCTTTGCGGCGCAACATATGTGTCCTACACTTTCGGTTACGTCGATCCGGAGAAACCGCTATGGCGGAGAGCCAGTCGCGTAGGCTCGCAGCTATCCTGGCCGCCGATATCGCCGGCTACAGCGCCCTCATGGGTTCCGACGAAGCGCGCACGGTCACGGACCTTAAGGGCCATCAGGCCGTCGTGCTACCGATGGTGGGCAACTTCGGCGGACGCATCATCGATACCGCCGGCGACGGCATATTGGCCGAGTTCGCCAGCGTCGTGAACGCCGTCGAATGCGCGGTCGCCATTCAACGGGCGATGGCCGAGCGCAACACCGCCGTCGACCCCAAGCGACGCATGCAGTTTCGCATCGGCATCAACCTCGGCGACGTCATCTATGACGAGAACCGCATTTTCGGCGACGGCATCAACATCGCGGCGCGGCTGGAGGGAATAGCCACACCGGGCGGAATTTGCGTCTCCGCAAAGGTCCGCGATGAAATCGACGGGAAAATAAATTTTGCCTATGAAGACATGGGCGATCGCCAGCTCAAGAACATCGCGCGGCCGGTGCGGGTCTACGGCATCCGCCTTGACGCCGCTCCCGCCGCTCCCGCGCATTCGGCGCAAACGACGGCGGCGGCCGAAAAACCCGACGATAAGCCATCGATCGCCGTTTTGCCGTTTACCAATATGTCGGGCGATCCGGAACAGGAGTATTTCTCCGACGGCATCAGCGAAGACATCATCACCGATCTGTCGAAGATCGCCGGCTTGACGGTTATCGCGCGTAATTCGAGCTTCACCTATAAGGGCCGCTCGGTCGACGTTCGCACGGTCGGCCGCGAACTCTCGGTGCGTTCGGTCCTCGAAGGCTCGATCCGCCGTGCCGGACAGCGGGTGCGGATCACGGCACAGCTGATCGACGCCGCAACCGGCGCACATGTCTGGGCCGAGCGCTATGACCGCGATCTGACCGACATTTTCGAGGTTCAGGACGACGTCACGCGTCGAATCGTTGGCGCGCTCAAAGTCACGCTGACCCCAGCCGAAAACGCACACCTTACCAGCAGCGGCACTTCCAATATCGATGCTTACGACAGCGCGCTTCGTGGACGCGAGCTTTTGCTTGGGAACCGCAAGAACCGCGATACGTTCGAGCAGGCGAAAGCCTGCTTTCTCCAGGCGATCGAACTCGATCCGAACTATGCGCAAGCTATTGCCGGGCTCGGTTTTGCGTACATGTTCGACTACCAGAACCGGTGGAGCGGCGATCCCGACAGCTCGCTGCCGCTTGCCAAGCGATATGCTGAACGGGCGATCGAAAAGAACCCGAAAGAACCGCTGGCGCGCGTGGTTGCGGCGGTGGCCGCAACATTCAGCAGGGACCTCGATGAGGCGAAGTCGCAGATCGAGGTGGCGCTGTTGCTCAATCCGAATTTCGCAATGGCCTACAACGTCCTCGGCACCCTGCGCAGTTATGCGGGACAGCCGTTGGAGGCAATCCCGGTGATCGAGCATGCGATGCGTCTCGATCCCGCTTTCAATGCGCAATATCTCCACTTCCTCGGCATGGCGCACCTGCTTGCCGGCAATTACGAAAAAGCGGCGGCCTTGCTGCGGCAGCGCATTGTCCTCGTGCCCGAGACGGATTTTTCACGCTCCGCGCTCGCCTCCGCTCTCGGTCATCTCGGCGAGATCGACGAAGCCCGTCGCGTCTGGGGCGAGCTCAAAAAGCTCAATCCGAAATACTCGTTCAGCGAACATTTCAGCCGGCTTCCTTTCAAAAAGGAAGAGGACGTCAGGCACATCGCCGAAGGACTCGCCAAAGCCGGCCTGGATTGAAGTTTATTCCGGCGGCTGCCAGACCGGCGCGGTCATGCGGCGCCTGCCGTCCGCCGTTCGCCGCTCGCCCGCGGCCGAAGGAAGTTTATCCCAGAGTTGGCAGGTGACCGGTTTGTGTTTCTGGTCGAGCCCCTCGCAGTAATTGGTGTATTCGCACACGCGCACGTCGCCACCCTGTCCGAGCCGGATTTTGCGAAACCAGTCGGGATCGGCCAGCGTTTGCCGCGCCGCGCCGACGATGTCGCAGACGCCGCGCGCCAGATAGTCCTCGGCCATATCGAAGTTGTGGATGCCGCCGGTGCATACGACCGGCACCTGACTACCGGCGTCGCGCACCGCCTTGCGGATCGCCGCGGAGGGCTTGGCGTTCCTGCCGAACGGCCCGGTCTCGTCGGAAATGAATTGCGGCATGCATTCGTAGCCGCTGCGACCGGTATAAGGATAAGCTGCGGCGCCGATCGCCGGTTGCTTGGCGTCGTCGAATTTGCCGCCGCGCGATAATGAGATGAAATCCGCCCCCGCGCGCGCAAAGGCAACGCCGAAATAGCTCGCATCGTCGACGCCGCTGCCGCCGTCGATGCATTCGTCGGCAAGGAAACGGAGACCGACGGCAAAGTTATTGCTCACGTGCTTGCGGACCTCGGCAAGGACTTCAAGCGGCAGGCGAACGCGATTCTCGCGCGGGCCGCCGTAACCGTCGGTGCGCGTGTTGGTCCGCGAGAGGAACGACGCCATCGTGTAAGCGTGCGCGTAATGCAGCTCCACGCCGTCGAAGCCGGCCTCCTCCGCGCGCAGCGCCGCTTCCGCGAACAAACCCGGCAACACCTGCGGCAAGTTGCGGATGTGCGCGTGCTGCATATCGCTGACGCGTTCGCGATAGCCGAATTGCAGCGCCTCCCATTCGTCCGGTGCGAGAATTTTCTCGACGTTCTGCTCACTCATCGCGGACAGGCGGGCGCGCACCTCGGCTTCCGGCAGGCCCGGATCGCCGAGCGCCGCGCGATGCCGGTCGGTCACGGCGAGGAAGCGCTCGAAGAATTTCTGCGGCTCGGGGCGGCGGCGGATGACGAGGAAGTCGATGAGCTGGACCAGAAGCCGCGTGCGGCCTTCGCTGGCGCGGCGCACCGTCTCGACCAGGCGGCGCAGGCCGGGAAGGAAGCGGTCGTGGCCGATGCGCAAAAGCGGCCCGGACGGCACGTCGCGGATGCCGGTCGCCTCGAGCACGATCGCGCCCGGCATGCCGCGGGCGAAGCGCTCGTACCAGTCGATGACGTCCTCGGTGACGTAGCCTTCCTCGGTCGCCCGCCACGGCACCATGGCGGGAACCCAGGTCCGCTGCAAAAGCCGCACCGGGCCGATATCGACCGGCGAGAACAGCCGCGACGCGGCGGCTTCCGCCGCCGACGGGATGCGTCCGGCCGAGGCCTCATACCGGATCCGTTGCGGTGGTCGCCACATCCGCTATTTGCTTTCGATTGTCCCACCTTATACCACATCGCCGGCGCGGCGCGGTCTTAAGCCGGGGCGCGCTTGCCAACGGGCGGCGAAGGCTTTAGCTACGCCTTTCGACGCGCCCGTAGCTCAGCTGGATAGAGCACCAGACTACGAATCTGGGGGTCAGGAGTTCGAATCTCTTCGGGCGCGC
>Ga0209415_10004405_pt1 | contig 25810 bp, 24 predicted proteins | sample PeaSoiSIISIP2007_FD_187696 | JGI IMG/M metagenome (GOLD analysis project Ga0209415, IMG submission 187696) | Peat soil microbial communities from Weissenstadt, Germany - SII-SIP-2007 (SPAdes) (version 2) | ecosystem: Environmental > Terrestrial > Soil > Wetlands > Peat | place: Germany... | reverse complement strand
GCGTCGTCGACGTCGGCGACGGTGCAGCACCCCGAATCCGAGATGCCGCCCCAGAGCTTCAACGTCGCGCCGACGACGTCGTGGCCCGCCTCGAGCAACAGTCCCGCGGCGACCGATGAATCGACACCGCCACTCATAGCGACGAGGACTTTCACGCGCCTAGTCCGCCAGGTCCGAAGTCCGCGATGACTCGCTGGTCAGTCGATAGACGACTGACGAGAGGATCTCAATGAGCCGGTCAACGTCGGTCGACGTCGTCTCCGCCCCCATCGAGAGTCGCAGCGAGCCCCGCGCGCGCTCGGGCGCGATGCCCATCGCGGCGAGCACGTGGCTCTGGTTCGCCGCCCCGCTCGAGCAGCTCGCCGCGGCCGACGCGCAAACCCCCGCCTGATCCAAGAGGAAGAGCAGTTCGTCGCTCGCGAGTCCCTCAAAGGTGACGTGCACCGTGCCGGGCACGCGCGCCGCCGCGCCGGAAGTGATCGCACAACCCGGCAGAAAGCTCAGCGCCGCGCCGAGGCGCAGCTGGTAGTCGAGGACGCGATCGACGACCTCGGTCAGGTCGCGCCGGGTGGCGCGCAGCGACGCCGCGAGACCCACGGCTGCGGCGACGTCGACGGTGCCGCCACGCTTTCCGCGTTCCTGTCCCCCACCGGGCGTGACGGGATCGAGGGCGACGCCACCGCGCACGATCAGCGCGCCACTGTTTACCGGACCGCCGAGCTTGTGCGCGCAGATCGACACCAGATCCATGCTCGAGGTGACCACGGGCAGGCTCAGCCAGGGCGCGGCCGCGACGGCGTCGGTGTGAGTCGCCGCCGCGCGGGGCCGAGAGCTCTTGACGACGGCGGCGACCCCGTCGAGTGGCTGGCGCACTCCGGTCTCGTTGTTGACCGCCATCACGCTCACGATCGCCGTGTGCTCGCTCAGCTGGTCGCGCAGCGAGTCAAGCTCGACCACGCCCTCGGCGTCGACCTCGACGTAGCGCACGCTCACGTTCGGGTCGTCGCGCGCCATTGTCTCGGCGGCGTCGATCACGGCGTGATGCTCGATCCGCGAGAGGACGATCTCCGAGCGCTCGTGCTCTCGTCGGTGATGGTGGGTCACCCCCGCGATCGCCAACTGGCACGACTCGGTACCCCCGGCGGTAAAGATCACCTCGCCGGGCTTCGCCCCGACGAGCTCCGCCACTTCGTCGCGAGCCTCCTCAACGGCGCGCCGGGCTTCGCGCGCCGCGCGATGGCTCCCGGAGGGATTGCCCACGACGCCGTGCTGCCAGCGCCCCATCGCCTCGGCCACGTCGTCGCGGCGCGGGGCTGAAGCGGCGTGGTCGAAATAGAGCAGCGTCACGCGACGAAGAAGGTCTTCGCGTTCATGAACTCGCGCAGCCCCATCGTCGAGAGCTCGCGGCCGAATCCCGACAATTTGATTCCGCCGAAGGGCAGCTCGTTCATCGAGGCCACAATGGCGTTGGCGAAGACCATCCCCGCGTCGAGGCCCGCGATCGCCTCGTCGATCTCGCGCTCGTCCTCGGCCCAGATCGATGCGCCGAGCCCCCACGGTGTGTCGTTGGCGATGCGGATCGCGTCGGCCAGGTCCTTGGCGACGTGCACGACGGCCACGGGGCCAAAGAGCTCCTCGCAGCCGGCCGGCGAGTTCGCCGGCACGTTGGCCAACACGGTCGCCGGGTAGTAGAACCCGGTGCGCTCGGGCGCTGCGCCGCCGGCGAGCACCGCGGCACCCGCCGCCACCGATGCGGCGACCTGCTCAGCGATCTGTGCGCGCTGTGACTTCGAGACCAACGGACCAAGTTCCGTCGCGGGGTCCATCGGGTCGCCGAGGCGCACGGCGTTCATCGCGGCCGCGAAGGCGTCGACGAACTCACTGTCGCGCTCTTGCACGACGATGAACCGCTTGGAGGCAATGCAGGACTGGCCATTGTTCTGGATTCGGGCCGTCACCGCCATCGGCACCGTCTTCGCGAGATCCGCCGAGGCGCCCACGATGAAGGGATCCGATCCGCCGAGTTCCATGACGCACTTCTTCAGGTGCTGGCCGGCGAGGCCCGCGACGCTGCGGCCGGCCGCTTCCGATCCCGTTAGGGTCACGGCGACGATGCGTGAGTCGCCGATGATTCTGGGCACGAGGTCGTGGCCGACGAGCAGCGTCGTGAGCACGCCCGCGGGGAAGCCGGCGCGCAGGAAGAGGTCCTCTAAGTACTTGGCGCAGCCCGGCACGTTTGAGGCGTGCTTGAAGGCCACGACGTTGCCGGCCATGATCGTGGGGATCACCATGCGCGCGACCTGCCAGAGCGGGAAGTTCCACGGCATCACCGCGAAGATCGCACCCAGCGGTTCGAAGAGGACGCCGCTACGCGATCCCTTGGTGGCGATTATCTCGTCCTGGAGCATTCCTTCGGTGTGCTCGGCGTAGTAGCGCATCGCCAACGCGCACTTCATTGCCTCGCCCTTGGCCGACGCGAAGGTCTTGCCCATCTCGCTCGTCATGAGCTCGGCGACGCTCGGCACCTCGCTCTCGAGCAGTTCGGCCGCGCGCACCATGAGCGCCCCGCGCTCGGCGAAGGGCACGGTCTTCCACCCTTGGAAGGTCGCCGCGGCGACCTTGAGAATCTGGTCGACCTCCTCGGGCGTGTGGCTGGGATAAGTCGCGATGACCTGTTCGGTGGCGGGGTTGGTGGCAATAATCGGCATGGCCCTAGTCTGCCAGCAAAAGCGGCGACTGGGCCGGGGCCGGCCCCATCGCTGCCCAGAACTCGGGCACGGTCAAGCGCGTCACGGCGAGTGCGAGCAACAGGCAGATCGCGGCGACGAGTGTCACGGGACGAACGCCGAAGATCTTCGCCAGGTCGGCCTGGACCAGGGCGCCCAAGGGATAGCACAGCGACAGCGACAAGGTGTAGAGCGCAAGAATTCGCGAGCGCACCTCTCGCGGCGCGTGGATCTGCACTGACGTGTTCAGCCCGGTCAACGTGCCCATGTAGGCCCCGCCGAGCACGACGAGGGCAACCAGAGCGAAAGCGAGATTCGGGGCAAGGGCGTAGAGAGCCAGCGACACCGCGAGCGTCGTGATCGACCCGCGCAAGACGTGCAGCCGCGTTGTGCGCTTGGCGACAATCGGCAGGGTCAGGGCGCCGATCACTGCACCCACGCCCTGGGCCGTGACGAGCCACGCCGTGTCGGCGTGCAGGACGATGATCGCCATCGCCGGAACCAGGGCGATGAACGGGCTCGCAATAATCGCCACCACCCCGATGCCGAGGATCGGGTTGCGGCATCCCCTGACCGCCCACGCGCGCCTGACTCCGGTGATCGTTTCGGCGACGAAACGAACCCGGGTGGTTGGCTTCTCCCGGGGCGCGCTGCGCACGAACGCGAAAACGACCAGGACGAAGAGGAACGACGCCGCGTTCATCGCGAAGCAGAGCCCGACCGATCCGAGGGCGAGGGCGAGGGCCGCCAGCACCGGCCCGACGATGCGCCCCAAATTGAATTGGGCCGAGGAGAGCGAGACCGCAGCGAGGACTTCGTCCTTGTCGACGAGGTCGGGCAAGAGTGACTGCCACGCGGACCACGACGCCGAGCTGCACAGTCCTTCGGCGACGGCGAGGTAGCAGGCCAGTTCGGGTGAAAGATGGTGGGTGATCGCGGCGACGGCGAGCGCGCTGGCGGTGCAGGCCATGACGAAGTTGTTGAGCTGGATCCAACGCTGGCGGCTCCAGCGATCGGCGACTACTCCCCCAATCGGCGCGCCGACGAGGGCGGGGGTCCACGCCGAGACCGTGAGCAGCCCTAGCCACAGTGGATTGCGCGTCGTCTCGGTGAGGTAGATGCCCAGGGCCACGCTCTGCATCCAAGTGCCGACCGACGAGACGAAGGACGAGGTCAGTGCCAGGGCGAAGCTTCGGTGATGCAGAGGAGCCAACGAAGCCAACGCCATCACTACTCAAACTACCGGGCGGGCTGCGCCGTTTCGGCGTGGCCTACTCGGAGTCGGAGCCCTCGCTCTGCTCGCCGCGACGCGGTCGAAACGCGAACCACCACACCGAGATGATCGTGGCCAAAGCCCCGAGCACGCCGATGCTCGACTTGACGACTTTGCCCTTGTCCTTCTCGGTCATCGCACCATCGTACAAAAAAGTGGGTAGCAGCCAAACTTCAGCCAACGCGGACTTACGCCCGCTGGGCTCTACCGGCCCGAAGGATGTTGCGCGCGGCGTTGACGTCAGCGTGGTCACTGTGTCCACATTTCAAACATCGAAACGCCGCTTGGCTGACGCGGTTACCGGCTTCAACGTAGCCGCACTCGGCGCACGTCTGGCTGGTGTGGTGAGCGCTGACCTTCACCACTGTCCTAACGGCGCTCTCAGCCTTGTAAGACAGCAGTGCCGTCAGGGTGGCCCATCCCGCGTCATGGACAGATCGATTCAAGTTCGCCTTCCTCTTTGCGCCGTTGGTGAGAAACTCTCCGGGCTGCTCAGGATCGGGTTTTGGCTTGGGCGCCCGAGTCATCTCTCTGACCTTGAGGTCCTCTATCACGATGAGGTCGTAGTCGTTCACCAGACGTCGACTCAGCTGGTGGGCGAAGTTCCTCCGTTGGTTGGCGACCTTACGGTGCAGCCTCGCCACCACTTCTCTCTGACGCTCCCGACATTTCGAGCCGCGTTGTTGGCGGGCGAATCTCTGTTGAGCGGAGACGAGCCGCTGTTGGGTTCTCGCACCGAATTGCGGTCCTTTGATCACTTCGCCTTCGCTCGTTGCCACGAGGTTCACGGCCCCGAGGTCGACCCCGATCTCGCGACCCGTCGCCGGCAGCGGCTCGGCCGGCACGTCGACGCAAACTACGCCTAGCCACCACTTCTTCCCTTCGCGCTTCACGGTGATGGTTTTCGGCGTGCCCTTAAAGGGACGGTGGAAGTTGACCTTGATCTCGCCGATCCCCAAAAGCCGGAGGCGGTGGTCGCCACATTTGACCTTCCAGCCCCACCTGTCTTCCCACTGAAGGGTGGTGAAACGTCGAGCCCCCTTGAAACGAGGAAAGCCCGGTGTCTCACCGTTCCTCACCCGACGAAAGAAAGCAGCGTAAGCACGATCGAGCCGCTTGAGCGTTCCCCGGCAGAGAACGGTCCCGGAGGCCAGGACCTCGGGGCGATCGTCGCGCAGTTCCGTGAGTTCACGGCACTGCTCGACGTAAGTCACCCGATGGCGCTGGCGCCTCCAAGCGCCAATTCGCTCCTCAAGGGCGGCGTTGTAGAGCTCACGTTGGAGATCGAGCTGGCGCGCCAGAGCTTGACCCTGTCGCCAGGTCGGGTGCATGCGGTAGCGATAGGTGCGACAGTTGATACTCCCAACGGTCGCGGCTCAGCGGCAAGGTTCGGCTAGGACCAAGGAAGGCAAGTGCATCAGCAGACCGTACGGCCCTAAATTGAGCCAACACCACAGAAGTGCCGGGGGCCTAAGCCCCCGGCACTCGCTCAGCTAGCGCTGACGTTCAGCTAGCCATCGCGGAGGATTGCTCCGACGCCGCCTCGACGGCGAGCTGGATCACGACCTTGTTACCCACGACCAGGCTGCCGTTCTCGAGGGTTCCCTCGAAGTTGACGCCGAAGTCGCGGCGGTCGATCTCGGCCTTGGCCTCGAAGCCAGCAATGGTGCCGCCGGGCTGGATGGCGGGTCCGGTGCCCAAGTACTCAAGCTCGAAGGTCACCGGCTTAGTGACGCCGCGAATTGTCAGGTCGGCGACCATCTCGTACTCATCGCCACCCTTGGCGGTGATCTTGGTTGACTTGAGCGTCAAGGTCGGGTACTTCTCCTGCTCGAGGAAGTCCGCGCTCCTCAGGTGGTTGTCGCGCATCTCATTTCCCGTCGTTACGCTCGCCGCCTGGACAGTGGCCTCGACCGAGGAGGCTTCAAGGGTCTCGCCGATCGTGACGATGCCCGAGAACTCGGTGAAGTTGCCGCGAACCTTCGAGGCGACGAGGTGTCGGGCCACGAAGTCGACGTTCGAGTGCAAGGCGTCAACTTGGTATACGCCTGGGGTTGGAAGGTTGCTCATGCTGCTTCTCCTTTGGTTGGGGGGAACGACTACTTGTCTTCCTATACTATAGTTGTATCTACAACTACTTGTCAAGAAGTAGTTTCTAGAGCAACGATGTGGTAGTATTCCTCCATGGTTATCTCCTCTAGTACCTGTCCCTCGGGCGACGAGAAAGTGGCTCTTTTCGGGCTTTTGCTGGAAACGAACGCGCGACTGTCCCGCGATCTCGCCAGCGCCCTTGAAAATTCCTGCCAACTGCCACTGGCTTGGTTTGAGGTGCTGCTCCAGCTGCACAACAGTGCCGGCGGACGACTCACGATGAGCCAGATGGCCGACGCCGTCTTTCACTCCACGGGCGGCACGACCCGCCTGGTCGATCGCCTCGAGGGGGCGGGACTCGTTCGGCGAGAGCACTGCCCGAAGGACCGGCGCGCCATCTGGATCGCGATCACCGACGCTGGAAACGAGAAGCTCACCGAGGCGCTCAGCGTGCACCTCGGCTACCTCGACGGCCTCTTTGGCTCACGTCTCTCGCCCGGCGATCGCGGCGATCTGACGGCGCTGCTCAGCAAATTGATCTCTTAGGCGCGCCGCACCCAGACCAACGCGCTCCGTTCGTCGTCGAGCTCGAGCGGAGTCCCGTCCCCCGCGCCGCTTGTCGTCAAGACCTCAACGGCGAGTACTTCGGAGGCCAGCGTCGCGAAGCCCTCAGCGAGGTCATCCAGGCCCGTCACGTTGAGCACGATGCGGTCGGCCACGTCGAAGCCCGAGTTCTTTCGTAGGTCCTGGACCTGGCGAACCACGTCGCGCAGATACCCCCGGCGCAGTAACCCCTCGTCGAGCGTGAGGTCGAGGGCGACCACCTCGGCGCCGTCGCGCGACACCGCAAAGCCCTTCTGGCCCCGCACACGAAGCTCAATCTCGTCGGCGCTGAGTTCGACGACGCCGCTCGACAACGTCACGTTCACCGTGCCGCCCGCTTCAAGCGCCGATGCAGCCTCTGACGCGTCGAGTGCGGCGAACGCCGTGCGCAACTCCTTGACCGCTTCGCCGAGGCGCGGACCAACGACCGCGTAGTTGGGTACAAGCTCGAAGGTCAACACGTCGGCGAGCTCGCGGCCGTACTCGAGAACGTCAACGTTGAGCTCGTCCTCGACGATGCCCGCCGGAGGCAGGGGCGACGAGGGTGCGAGGAACACGAGGGCCCGAGCGAGGGGTTGGCGAACTTTGACTCCCGCTTCGGCGCGCGCCGCGCGCCCGAGCGTCGTCAAGTGCCGCGCCACGTCCATCGAAGCCTCCAGCGCCGATTGGCGCCGCTCGGGAATCGCCATTGGCCAGTCGGCGAGGTGCACCGAGTCCTCGTCGCTCACGGGGTTCAACTCTTGGTAGAGACGCTCAGTGAAGAATGGACAGAAGGGCGCAAAGAGCAACGTCAGGCGCTGTAGCACTTCAAGCAGCGTCGCCTGCGCGGCGAGAGAGTCCGAGCGCGGAGCGTTGGGATCCGTGCGCCAGAAGCGGCGCCGGCTGCGGCGCACGTACCAGTTCGAGACCTCATCGACGAGCGCCACCAGCGCGTCGGTGCCGCCGAGGGGTTCGTAACTCTCGAGAGCCGACGTGACCTGCTCGGTCACGCCCTCGACTCGCGAGAGGATCCACTGATCGATGGCGCTGCGCTCGGCCACGGGAGGGATCTCCGGGTCGCGGGGATCGAACTGGTTCAGCGAGGCGTAGGTTGTAAAGAAGCTGAAGGTGTTCCACAGTGTCGCCAAGGTCTCGCGCAGCGAGGCGTCGATTGCGCCGAGGCTCGCGCGCGTCGAGGTCCACGGCGAGCCCTGGGAGAACATCCACCAGCGCAGGGCGTCCGCCCCGCGGGTATCCAGCACCTCCCACGGTTCGATCACGTTGCCGAGGGACTTGCTCATCTTCTTGCCCTCTGCGTCGACGATGAGTCCGAGGCAGAGCACGTTCTCGTAGGGCCTCTTGCCAAAGACGAGCGTGTTGACCGCGAGCAACGAGTAGAACCATCCGCGGGTTTGGTCAATCGCCTCGGCGATGAGCTCGGCGGGGAACTGCATCGCCTCGGCACTGCCGTCGACGTGGGGGTAGCCCACCTGGGCAGCGGGCATCGAGCCCGAGTCAAACCACGCGTCGATCACCGGCGCCACGCGTCGGGCGGGCTTCTGGCAGGTCGGACAAGCGAACGTCACTTCGTCGATGGAGGGCCGGTGCGGCTCCACGTCGGAGAGGTCTTCACCGGCGAACGCGGAGAGTTCGGCGCGCGACTCGACGCAGAGATGATGGCCGTCCTCGCAGCGCCAGATCGGCAGGGGTGTGCCCCAATAGCGGTCGCGCGAGAGTGCCCAGTCGACGTTGTTCGCCAGCCACTCGCCCATGCGCCCGTCGCGGATGTGCGTGGGATGCCACCCGATGCTGGAGTTCTCTTCGAGGAGTTGGTCTTTGAACGTGCTCGTCGCGATGAACCAGCTCGGTTTGGCCCAGTAGATGAGCACGGTGTCGCAGCGCCAGCAGTGCGGCAGCGAGTGGGTGTAGTCGAAGCGCCGTATTAGCAGTCCCCGGCGATCGAGTTCGTCGTTGATCTCGTGATTGGCCTCGCGGACGTGTCGGCCCTCGAGCCAGGCAACGCTCGCGCCAAAGGTCCCGTCTGGCCCGACCGGATTCAGCGTTGGCAGGCCGTATTCGCGCGCGATCTGGCGGTCGACTTCGCCAAAGGCCGGCGCCTGATGGACGAGGCCCGTGCCCTCTTCCGTCGTGACGTAGTCAGCCAGCACCACGTAATTGACGTCACTCCCCTCCGGATAGGGCAGGTCCGTAAAAGGACGCTCGTAGTGCAGTCCCTCTAGCGCCCGACCGCGAAAGGTGGCACTCGACTTCGTGCCCTCGCCAAAGACGGCTGCCACCAACTCCTCAGCCACGATGACACCGTTCACCACCCCGTAGGTGACTTCGGGGTTGACCGCGATGGCCACGTTGGAGATCAGCGTCCAGGGCGTCGTGGTCCAGACCGCGAGGTGCGTAGCGCCGGCGAGGTCGCTGCGCTCGTTGGCGTCAGTGAGACGAAGCCGCACATAGCTGCTCTCGTCCGTCTCGTCGTAGTACACGTCGGGTTGACCGAGTTCATGGGAGGAAAGGCCGGTCTCGCAGCGCGGGCAGTACGGGATGACCTTGAAGTCCTCGTACAGCAGTCCATTCTGGAACAGCTGCTTCAAGTGCCACCAAACCGACTCGATGTAGGCGGGGTGGAACGTGTAGTAGGCGTGCTCCATGTCGGTCCAGTAGCCGATGCGCTCGGTGAGCCGCTCAAACTCCCCGACGTAGGTCAGCACCGACTCGCGGCACAGCCGGGCGAACTCCGCGATGCCGACCTTCTCCTCGATCTCCTTTTTTCCCGATATGCCGAGTTGGCGCTCGACCTGAACCTCGACGGGCAGACCATGCGTGTCCCAGCCCGCACGTCGCGCGACGTATCGCCCGGCCATCGTCTGGTAGCGGCAGAAGAGATCCTTGTAGACGCGCGCCCAAACGTGGTGCAATCCGGGCTGGCCATTGGCCGTCGGCGGGCCCTCGTAAAAGACCCACGGCTCGGCGCCCACACGATGCGCCATCGAGCGCTCAAAGACGTTGTTCGCGCGCCAGCGGGCCAGTTCGGCCTCTTCGATGGCCACAAAGTCAAGCTCGGCGCTGACCGGACGAAACATGGATCTCCTCACATGAATCCCCTTATCGTAGTGAACCTGATGGCGACGACATTCCGGCCCCTAGCGTGTCGGCGTGTCTGAACTCGTCATCGATGACGAACCGATCACATCGAGTGGTGCGCTCAGCGTGTACCACGCCGCACTCGACGAGCTCACCCGTCGCTACGGTGGCTCCGACGAAGGCGCGCACCTTCGCGTCGAGGAGCTAGCGCCGCCGCGCGGCGCGTTTCTCGTCGCGCGCGTCAGCGGCGACCCCGTCGGCGGCGTCGGAGTACGGCCGATCGGCGAGGTCGAATGGCACTACGGCGAAGTGAAACGCCTCTGGGTTCGGCCCGATCAGCGCCGCCACGGCGTAGGCGCGAAGCTCATGGCCCGCCTCGAAGACCGTGCGCGATCGCTCGGCTACCGCCAGCTGTTTCTCGAGACCGGCTACGCCCAGCCCGAAGCGCTTCAGCTCTACCAATCGAGCGCGTGGCAGCCGGTCGAAGAGTTCCCGCCCGGTGCTTTCTCCTACCCCGGGGCGTACCGCTTCACGAAATTCCTAGGCGAAGCGGTCGTTAAGCCACTCGGGCGCTAACTCTTCGAGCGAGTCGAGCACCAGGTCGGCCACGGCGAAGGCCGGCTGAGCGCGATCCTCGGCGGCGGGCACGGCGATCACCGTCATCGAGGCCGCCTTGGCGGCGGCAACGCCGAGGGCCGAATCTTCGAGGGCGAGGCAAGCGTCAGGTGTCACGGCGAGCGACGCCGCCGCCGTCAGAAAAATGCCCGGGTGGGGCTTGCCGTAGGGTTCGAACTCGGCGGAGTGCACGGCCGCGAACCGGTCCAGCAACTCAAAGTGCTTGAGGCATCGCACGATGAGCGACATCGGTGTCGCGCTGGCCAGAGCCAGCGGCCCGCGCGCGCCCGTGAGGTCCAGGGCGCGCAGCGCGCCCGGCATGAGCCGTCCCTCAGTCTCCACCAGCTCGCCCACCCGATTCAGCAGGCGCTCGACGACCTCCTCGCGCGTAGGTCCGCTCCAGGGATAGAGGGCGTGCCAGAAATCGACCACCTCACTGACGTACATCCCCTTGGTCGATCGCTGGTCGGCCTCGCCAAGCGGCACGCCGAGGGAGCCAAAAATCTCCACCTCGGCCCGGTGCCAGAGGATCTCCGAGTCGAGCAAGAGACCGTCCATGTCGAAGACCGTTGCTCGCAGCGTCACCCACTTACCCTCTCACAGCTCCCGGTACGGTAATTCCATGCGCGTGCGCCGTCTCGAGTCCTCCGACATCGAGAAGGTGGCGGCGCGTGTGGCGCAGCGCCTCGGGGACGACGCCCGTCGGAATCCGCTGCTCAATCCGATCTTCGACGGCGCGCACTTTGCCGGAGCGCTACGTCACGCGATGGGCCAGACGTGGGTCGCGGAGGAGGCGGGCAGTGTTGTCGGCCACCTCTACGGCGCTCGCTTGGAGAGTCCCGAATACGGCCGGGGGGCCTGGATCGGCCCCGACGGAGTTTCCTTCGACGACCCAGAGGTGCTCGCCGAGCTCTACTCGGTCGCCGGCGCCGCTTGGATCGACGACGGCGCGCTCGAGCACTATGCGTGGGTCTTTGACGATCCCGACGACGTCGCGCCGTGGTACGAGCTCGGCTTCGCTCGTATGCATGTGCGCGGAGTGCTCGCGCTCGACGAGCCGCGGCGCCACGAGCTCAGCGAGGGCTACGTCCTGCGCCGCGGCGGGCCGGCCGATCTCGCGCTCGCGACCGAGCTCGACGGGGTGCTCGATGAGGCCCAGCAACGCGGGCCGAGCTTCGCGCTCTTCGTCGACCACGCCTCGCGGCCCGACGAGCTGCGCGAGACCCTCGAGGACGACGAGGTGCGCTACTACGTCGTCGAGCAGCAAGACCGTGGCGTCGCCCAGTGCCTGACTTTTCCCCTTGAGGCCCGCCGCGGCTCGTTCGACCACACGCTGCATCTCAGCGCCGTGGCCGTGCGGCCCGAGCATCAGGGCCGCGGCGTCGCGACCGCGCTCGTCGACCACGCGCTCAACGACGCGATGGCGGCCGGGTTTCGTTACGTCGAGACCAACTGGCGCGTCACCAATCACCGAGCGGCCAACTTCTGGCGCGACTACGGCTTTCGCCCGACCTACGTGCGCCTGCACCGCGCGATCGGCTCGGGTTAGTTGGCGAGCGCGTTCTCGATAGCGCCGATCAGCGCCGGATCCTCGGGCGTCACCTGCGGCGCGAACCGGCTGACGTTGCCCTCGCGATCGACGAGGAACTTCTCGAAGTTCCAGCGCACGTCGCCGACGTAGCCCTCGCCGTCGGCCACTTGCTCAAGCTCGGCGTAGATGGGGCTCCGGTGCTCGCCGTTGACGTCGATCTTCTCGAAGAGCGGAAAAGTCACGCCGTAGGTCGTCGAGCAGAACGTCTGAATCTCCTCGGCCGTGCCCGGCTCTTGTGCCCCGAACTGATTGCTGGGAAAGCCCACCACGCTGAAGCCCTTCGGTGCGTAGCGCTCATGAAGTGCCTCGAGTCCCTCGTACTGCGGGGTGAGCCCGCACTTGGAGGCGACGTTGACGATGAGAATCGTCTGGCCTTCGAAGTTGGCCAGCGAACTCGGTTCTCCGGACAGAGTGTTGACGGGAGTGTCGTAAATGGTCATGCCGAGACCCTATTGGTGAGAGCCCGGGAAACGGTCCTTCTAGGCTCAGGGCGTGTGGGCTCTGACGATCAAGGAGAAAACGCTCGCCGTCGTCGAGCGACCAACCCCCGAACCGGGCCTAGGGGACGTCCTCGTCGCCGTACGAGCCGCTGGGTTGAACGCCGCCGATCTCATGCAGCGCGAGGGTCTCTATCCCGCGCCGAGTGGCGCGCCGGCGGACATCCCCGGAATGGAGCTCGCGGGCGTTGTGTCGGCCGTTGGCCAAGGGGTTGACGCTGCGCTGCTCGGTCGACGGGTGTGCGCGCTCGTTGGAGGCGGCGCCCAGGCGTCGCACTGCCTCGTCGCCGGCGAGCATCTGCTCTACGTACCTGATCGCGTTGGCTTTGACGAGGCCGGCGGTTTCCCGGAGGCGTTCGCCACCGCCCACGACGCCCTCGTCTCCCAGGCCCACCTGGAAGCTGGCGAGCGCGTGCTGATCTCGGGCGCCGCCGGTGGTGTCGGTGTCGCGGGCGTCCAGATAGCCCGGGCCCTCGGCGCCGAAGTGATCGCCGCGACGAGAACGAGTGCACACCACGAACGACTGCGCGCCCTCGGCGCGAGCGAAACGGTCATCGTCGACGAGGTCGACGCAATCCGGGGCGTGGACGTCGTGCTCGAACTGCTCGGCGCCGTGCACCTGAGTGTCGCCCAGCGCATCCTCAAGCGCCGCGCCCGCGTCGTCGTGATCGGCGTCGGCAGCGGGCGGCGGGTCGACCTCGACCTGCTCAACGTAATGGCGACGCGAGCCACGATCACCGGCTCGACGATGCGCGGTCGCTCGAGGGCGGAGAAGGCGGACGTCACCCGACTCGTCAGTGAAGCCCTGGTGCCGCGTTGGGCCGACGGCCAACTCGCGGTACCCCTAGCTCGCGTGTTCGATCTAGCAGAAGCCGACGCGGCGTATCAGTACTTCGCCCAACCGGGCAAGTTCGGCAAGGTCGTGCTGCGCATCGACTTCGCGTTGACGTGAGCGGGCCCTCCCCCACGCCGCGTCCCCATCCGTCGCGCTGCGACCCGAGCCGCGAGGATTACGACGCCATCATCGCGGCCCACGAGGCGGCCGTCGCCGCGGGAGAGCCGAGTTACCAGGACCCCTCAACGGGCCTCGTCGTCTTGACCGTTGCGACTCATCTCGCGCGCGGCACCTGCTGTCAGAGCGGGTGCCGCCACTGCCCGTACGTGGAGTTAAAGCAGTGACTCTACGGGTGTGTAACCGAGCCCGAGCGACTCGGCGACCGGGCCGTAGGTGACCTGACCATTGACGACATTGACGCCCTCGGCGAGGGCTTCGTCGGCACGGGCTGCGTCGCGCCACCCGAGATTCGCGAGCTCCATCACGTAGGGCAGGGTGGCGTTGGCCAGCGCCCGGGTCGAGGTGGCCGGCACCGCGCCGGGCATGTTCGCCACGCAGTAGAAGATGGAACCGTTTACCTCGAACGTCGGATTCGAGTGGGTTGTCGGGCGCGTCGCTTCGAAGCACCCGCCCTGGTCCACCGAGATGTCCACCAACACCGAGCCCTGGCGCATGCGCCCGACCAGCTCGTTGCTCACGAGCTTGGGCGCCTTGGCTCCCACCACGAGCACCGCGCCGATCACGATGTCCGCCTCGAGACAGGCCTCCTCGATGGCGTGGGTCGACGAGGCGATGGTCTCGACCCGACCGTCGAAGAGAATGTCCACCTGGCGCAAACGCTCAAGGTTGCGGTCGAGAATCTTCACGTTGGCGTGCAGTCCGGCCGCGATCGTCGCGGCGGCGAGTCCCGACACGCCCGCCCCGATCACGACGACGTTCGCGGGCGCCACCCCGGGCACGCCCGCGATCAGCGTGCCGTGCCCGCCACCCGGTCGCATCAAGTAGTGCGCGCCCATCAAGGGCGCCATTCGCCCCGCCACCTCGCTCATCGGGGTGAGCAGCGGCAGTGAGTTATCGCTGAGACGCACCGTCTCGTAGGCAATAGCGACGTTCTTAGCCGCGACCAGGGCGTCGGTGCACTCGCGCGACGCCGCGAGGTGCAAGTAGGTAAAGAGCACCTGATCCCTCCTCGCACCGAGGCGCGCGTACTCGGCGGCAACGGGCTCTTTGACCTTCAAGAGAAGCTCGCTCTCGCTCCAGACATCGTCGGCGCTCTCCACGATGGTCGCCCCGCTTGCCTCGTAGCTGGCGTCGGGGATCGACGAGCCGACTCCGGCTCCGCGCTCGATGAGCACCTGGTGCCCGTGCACGCTGAGCTCTCTCGCCCCCGCTGCGGTCAGTGCCACGCGGTACTCGTCGGATTTGATCTCTTTGGCGACGCCGATGATCATCGTTGATCACTTTCTCTCGGACACGACTGTCACGCTAACCACTCGATGAGCGGCGCACCGAGCCGGCCTAGAAGTCGAGGTTGTGCATCACGTGCTTGATGCGCGTGTAGTCCTCGAAGCCGTAGACCGAGAGGTCCTTGCCGTAGCCCGATTTCTTGAAGCCACCATGAGGCATCTCGGCGACGATCGGGATATGGGTGTTGACCCACACGCACCCGAAATCCAGGTCCCGAGTGAAGCGCATCGCGCGACCGTGGTCCTTCGTCCACACCGACGACGCCAGCCCGTATTCGACGCCGTTGGCCCAGGTCAGGGCCTCTTCCTCGTCGCTGAACTTCTGGACGGTGATGACCGGTCCAAAGACCTCGCTCTGGATCATCTCGTCCTTCTGCTCGAGGCCCGCAACGACGGTCGGGGCGATGTAGAAACCATCGGAGCCAACCTGGTTGCCGCCGGTGACGATGCTGGCGTGCTTCGGCGCGCGAGAGAGAAAGCCCGTCACCCGCTCGAACTGGCTGGCGTTGTTGACGGGGCCGAAGAGGGCGTCGGCATTGTCGGGCGCGCCGATGACCGTGTTGCTCGCCTGCTCGGCCAGCGCGTCCACGAAGTCGCCGTAGACGCCTGCTCCGGCGAGCACCCTCGTCGCGGCGGTGCAGTCCTGCCCGGCGTTGAAGTAGCCCGCGATGGCGATGCTCTCCACCACTGAGGCCACGTCGATGTCGTCGAAGACGATGACCGGGGCTTTGCCGCCGAGTTCCAGGTGCACACGCTTTAGGTCCGTTGCCGCCGCCGCGGCGACTTCCTTACCGGCGCGTACCGAGCCGGTGATAGAGACCATCGCGGGGATCGGGTGATCGACAAGCGCGCGCCCGGTGTCTCGGTCGCCGCACACCACCGAGAAGACTCCCGCGGGCAGCACCTCGGCCATGACCTCGGCCATGAAGAGCGTCGAGGCCGGTGTCGTGTCGCTCGGCTTCAGGACCATTGTGTTGCCCGCCGCAATCGCCGGCGCCCACTTCCACACGGCCATCAACATCGGGTAGTTCCACGGCGTCACGGCGCCACACACGCCGACGGGCTCACGGCGCACGTAGCTCGTCATGCCATTCATGTACTCCCCGGCGCCACGACCTTCCAAGAGGCGCGCCGCGCTCGCGAAGAAGCGGATCTGGTCGACCAGTGCCGGGATCTCTTCGCTCATTGTGAGTGCGATGATCTTTCCGGTGTTCTCCGCCTCGATCGCGACGAGCTCTTCGGCGCGCGCCTCGAGCAGGTCGGCGATTTTCAGCAACGCGAGCGAGCGCTCTGACGGCGTCGTGCGCTTCCACGACGCAAAGGCCTTGGCGCCGGCTTGCAGTGCGTAGTCGACGTCGGCCTCGCCCGAGACCGGCGCCTCAGCAAAGGGCTTGCCGGTCACCGGGCTGATGAGCTCGACGTACCTACCGCTCTTCGGCGCAACCGATTCGCCCCCAATGAAGTTGGCCAAACGACGCATACAACCCCCTTTCGATGGGCTGTTCCTCGACGGCCCCACGCCACTCTGCCAGAGATTCCTTAGGTTCTGCAACCGGCAACTAAGGAAACAGTCGCTTGTGATAAAACTCACGACGCTTTCCGTCGTTTCTAGCCTCTATACTGGAGTAATCCGCAGCAACGGGGCCGTAAGGCCACGGGGCCGGGAGCAACCGATGCCAGCGACCAAACCACAACGACAGGGCCAGTCGAACGAGGAGCGTTCGAACTTCGAGTTGATCAACTCCGCTCCGGGGGCGCTGGACGCCCACGATCGCAAGATCATTACTCTCCTGCAGCTCGACGGACGACGCGCCTACGGGGCCATCGCCGAGGAGGTCGGTCTCTCCGAAGCCGCCGTGCGCCGGCGCGTACAGCGCCTGAAGGACTCTGGAGTTATGCAGATCGTCGCAATCACCGACCCGTCCCTGCTCGGCTACGGGCGCGAGGCGCTGATCGGCATCCGAGTTCACGGTGACGTGCGACTCGTCGCCGACAAGGTGGCCGCGATCGACGAGGCCAACTACGTCGTCATGACCGCAGGAAGCTTCGACATCATCGCCGAAGTCATCGCCGAGGACGACAACGACCTGGTGCACTTACTCAACGACTCGATCCGCTCCATTCCCGGGGTCACCGAGGTCGAGACCTTTTTGTATTTGAAGCTAGCGAAGCAGACCTACGCATGGGGGACAAAGTGATGCTGGACGAAACCATCAGTGACGGAATCACCGCCACGGGTACCACGAGCGCGAGCCACGGTTACTCCGAAAGAGCGCGACGCAACCTCTGGCTGCAGATGTCGCGCATGGGCGCCTACGACGAGACCCGTGAGGTCCCGATCATGGTGCGCGGCGAGGGCACGCGGGTCTATGACGCCAACGGCACCGAGTACTTCGACGGGCTCTCAGGGCTCTTTACGAACTCCATCGGCCATGGGCGCACCGACATCGGCGAGGCCGCGGCCAGACAGATTGGCGAGCTCGGCTTCTTCCCGCTGTGGACCTACGCCCACCCGCGCGCCATTGAGCTGGCTGAGCGCCTGGCCAGCCTCACCCCGGGCGACCTCAACCGGGTCTTTTTCACCAGTGGCGGCGGCGAAGCGAACGAGAGCGCGTGGAAGCTGGCCCGCCAGTACCACAAGATGCGCGGAGACCTCGACCGCTATAAGGTCATCAGCCGCGACGTCGCCTACCACGGCACGACTCTCGGCGCGCTCACGATCACCTCCCTCCAGGGCTACCGCACCCCCTTCGAACCCCTCGTGCCGGGCGCCGTCAAGGTACCGGCCACCAACTTCTACCGGGCCGAGCGCTTCGCCGACGACTTCGGAGCCTTCGGCCTTTGGCAGGCCCACCAGATTGAAGAGGCCATCCTGCGCGAGGGCCCCGAGACGATCGCGGCGGTCTTCCTCGAGCCCGTCCAGAACGCCGGAGGCTGCTTTGTGCCCCCGCCGGGTTACTGGCAAGAAGTTCGCGAGATCTGCGACCGCTACGGCATACTGCTTGTCTCGGACGAGGTGATCTGCGCATTCGGACGCATTGGCTCGTGGTTCGGCGGGTTGAAGTACGACTACGTGCCCGACATCATCACCTGCGCGAAGGGCATCACCGCCGGCTACGCCCCCCTCGGGGCGATGATCGCCTCGGACCGGATCGCCGAGCCCTTCCAGCACGGCGACGCCTCCTTCCTCCACGGCTTTACCTGGTCGGGCCACCCCGTCTCCTGCGCGATCGGGCTCAAGGTCCTCGACATCATCGAGAACGAGCGGGTGCTCGAGAACGTGCGGGCCAACGAGCCCTACTTCCAGGCGGGCCTCGAGTCGCTCAAGCAGATACCGATCGTCGGCGACGTGCGCGGCGCCGGGTACTTCTGGGGCATCGAGCTGGTGAAGGACCAGTCGACCAAGGAGACCTGGGCCGGCGACGACGCCGAGCGGCTGCTGCGGGGCTTCGTGTCGCCCGAGATGTTCCGCCGCGGACTGATCTGCCGGTCGGACGACCGCGGCGACCCCGTCGTGCAACTCGCCCCGCCGCTCATCTCCACGCGCCGGGACATCGACTTCGTGGTCGACGTGCTGGGCGAAGTCTTCACCGGAGCGTCCAAGCTCAACATCTAGTGCAGGCGCCCCACTCACTGTGGTGGTCGACGCTGCCCGATCCCGTAGTGCCGCGGGCGACGCTACGCGAGCACCTCGACGTCGACGTGGCGATCGTTGGCGGCGGGTTCACCGGGTTGTGGACGGCGCGCGAACTCAAGCGCCGCGATCCCGCGCTCCGCGTCGCCGTTCTCGAGCAGTCCGTCTGCGGCTTTGGCGCCTCGGGGCGCAATGGCGGCTGGGCGTCCGCCTACTACCCCCTCGGCGACGACGCGGTGATCGCCCGCCACGGAAACGGCGCCTTCGACCAACTGCGACGAACTCTCCAGCGCGCCGTCCCGGCCCTTGGCGAAGCGGCGCGCGCTGACGGCATCGACGCCCATTTTGTCCAGGGCGGATCACTCAAGTTCGCCCGCAGCGACATACAGGCGCGGCGACTGCGCGAGAGCGTCGACACAGCCCGCGAGCTTGGCGACGGGCCCGAGGACCTCGCGTGGCTCAGCGAGTCCGAAGCGGTCGAGCGAGCGCGAGTTTCGAACGCGCTGGGGGCGACCTTTTCACCCCACTGCGCACGAATCCATCCCGCCCGACTCGTGCGCGGACTGGCTGAGGTTGTCGAGGCACTCGGCGTCGCGGTCTTCGAGAACACGACGGTCACGCGAATCGTCGGCGCGCGGGCCAACCGGTCGCCCGAGGCGATCACGGTCGGCGCCAGCGTGCACGCGCGCTACGTCATTCGCGCGACCGAGGGCTTCACGACGACGTTGCCCGGCGAGCGTCGCCGCGTGGTGCCGATCTACTCGCTCATGATCGCCACCCAACCTCAGTCCCGGTCCTTCTGGGACGAGGTCGGCCTACGCCACTACGAGACCTTCGCCGACGGCCGTCACCTCATCATCTACGGCCAACGTACCAACGACGACCGCCTCGCTTTTGGGGGGCGCGGCGCGCCGTACCACTTCGCCTCGACGGTCGAGGAACGCTACGACGACAACGCGCGGGTCTTTGCGTTGCTAGCTCGCACGCTCCAAGAGCTCTTCCCCGCCCTCGAAGGCGACATCTCACACCGCTGGGGCGGGCCGCTCGCCATGCCGCGCGACCACTCGCCGTACGTCCTCGTCGATCACGCGAGCGGACTCGCGAGCGCCGGTGGCTACACCGGCGACGGCGTCGTCATGAGCTACGTTGCCGCCAACTCCCTCGCCGATCTCATCACGGCGCCCGAGACCGCGACCGAGTTCACGACCCTGCCCTTCGTCCAGCACCACGGACGGCCGTGGGAGGTTGAACCGCTGCGCTGGCTCGGCATCAACACGGGACTGGGCCTCGCCACGTGGGCCGACCACGTCGAAGGTCACCGGCACCGAGAAAGTCGGGCGAGCCACTGGCTGGAGCGGCTTCTCGCGGGCTAGGGAGCCTTCACCAGATCGGCCGAGGTGTGCGCCGGCTAGCTGACGCTCGACTGTGAGAGCGACGTGAGGTCCCGGGGGATGAGCAGCGAGCTGAAGTTCACGCTGCGCAGCAGTTGTTCAATCTCCGAGCCCGAAAGGGGCTTCGAGTTCGACACGGCGGGCGCCGCGATGTGCGCTGTCTGGTTGTACGAGAGCACCGTCACGCTGAGCGTCGTGTCGCTGCGCTTCGACTTTACGGTAATCGTGCCCGCCGACACCTCACCCTGGCTGCCCACCGTGATCGCGAAGCGAACCGAGCCGAGGGTCGACGTCGACTTCGCCGAACTGAAGAGCTTGGAGAGCGCGACCCGGTCCTTATAGAAGCGGTAGGTCGTCGAGTAGCCGCTCTTCGTCACGCGCTCGGACAGGCCCTTGATGAGGTAGATGTCGGGCTTCGTCATCTCGAGGGCGATGCCAAAAAGCGACGGCGGCTTCACGGTGAGATCGAGCCAGGGTCCGCTCGACTCGTCGCTCGGGCGCACGTAGAGACGATGGCCGGCCAGGCGCACGTCGAGGGCGATGGTCGTAATCACAAAGGGAAAGCGGACCTCGGCGTCGACGCGGCCCGTCGTGAAGTTCACTTCGACGTTGGCGCTCAGGTTCGCCCCCGACCCCGTGGTCAGGGACAACTCGAGGTCAGCCGACTTCGGTGGATAGCCATTCAGGGCGAGCGGGTCCTTCGCCAGGCCCGCCGGATTCGAGTCGGTGGCAGCAATGACGAGGCCGGTCACGGTTAGCGAGAGCGCCACCACGGCGATCACCGCGGCCAAAAGGCGCTCATTTACGGCCATGGTCTCACCCTACCGGGCGGTGCCAAGGCACTCAGTTAGTCCAACGGCTGGCTCAAGAGCTCGACCAAGAGCTCGTGGGCGATATTGCGTCCGCACGCGATGAAGCCGATGCGTGACGTCGCGTCATCAACCCGGTCGGCGGCGATCGCCGCGTACGACGCCGCGGCCGAGCCCTCCATTATGAGCCCGTTGGTCTCGGCGATCTCGCGCACCGCTCGGCGGATCTCGATCTCGGGCACCAGCACGATATTGATGCCGCTCTTCGCGATGATCTCGTTGGTAATGGCTCCATCGTCGCCCCCGCCGGCGAGTCCGTCGGCGATCGTGGGGCGGTGGATCACGTCGTTCATCGCGACCCCGCGTAACACGTGGTACATCGCGGCGCTCTCTTCTGGTTGGACGCCCGTGACGCGCACGTCGTGACGGCCCCGCGCGTCGCGCGAGAGCAGAGTCCCCGAGATCAGTCCTCCCCCGCCGACCGACACGACGACGTGTTCGATCTCGGGCGCCTGGGCCAGCATCTCGTCAAAGATCGTCGACTGTCCGGCGATCACGTCGCTGTCGTTGAAGGGCGAGATGAACCTGATCGAACGCTCCTCCGCGAGGTGCTTCGCGTGCGTCTGCGCCTCATCGAACGACGAACCGTGCTGGATCAGCTCGACGCGGTAGGTCGAGAGCAGCTTGACCTTGGCGGCCGACGCGTTGGCCGGCACTACGACCGTCGCGCGTACGCCGAGCAGCGTCGAAGCGTGCGCGATGCCTAGTCCGTGGTTGCCGGCCGACGCCGTGATCACGGCGCCGCTGGGGTCGCTACGTTGCGCGGCATCCACTGCGGCGAGGGCGCCTCGGATCTTGAAGGACCCCGTGACCTGCAGACTCTCGAGTTTTGCGAAAACCGGCCGCTCGCGCACGGCGATCGTGGCGGTGGGCGTGGGGACGAGGTAGCGCTCCACGATCTCGCGGGCGTGCGCGACTTGATCGTGCGTCGGAGGCAAGACGTCGTCAGTCACCTCGCTCAGCCTACCGTCGGACCTTTTTGCTGGTTTCTACCCCAAAGTAAGGTCGGCCGATGCAATCGATTCTCGGCGTCGTCGTCGTCGCGTCGCTCGGCTTCGTGGGCACGATGTTTGACAACTTCTTCGCCTTCAGCGCACAGCTCTTGGTCACTGAGCCTTCTCGCTACCGTCGTGTCGGCGAGGCTCAGGCGATCGGCGTCGTCGCGCTCGTGGGCTTGGCCGCGGGACTCGGTTCGCTGCTCGCGCCCGTTCCCCTGCCCTGGGTGGGACTGCTGTGCATTGCCCCCTTCGCCTTCGCCGTCCACGCCTGGCGCCGCCGAGTTGTTCCGCGCGAGCACCATCGGCGTGGGGCGCTCACGACGTTCGTGGTCACCCTGGGCCTCGGCGGCGACAACCTGGCCGTTTGGATCCCCCTGCTTCGCGCGAACGGCGTCGCGCGAGCCCTCGTCACGGTCGCGACCTTCGCGCTGTGGGAGGCCGTCTTTCTCTTCAGCGCGTGGCGCCTCGTGAACCACCCGCGCATTGCCGCGTGGGGCGGCGCGCACGCCCCCGCGCTCGTGCCCTACGTGTACGTCGGGCTCGGCGTGCTCATTCTCTTCGAGTGCCGCACGATCTAGCGCCACCGAGAAATCGATAAGGCGACCGGTAGCGTGGTCGTCATGGCGACCGGCGACGCACGACGGACGTTGCGCCAACTGACCGTCATCGTGTTCATCCAGTGGATGGGCGCAACGCTCGGCCTGCCGCTGCTGCCGCTCTTCCTCGAGCACCGCGGCGGCACGCCGACCGTGATCGGTCTAATCATGGCGACGTTCTTCCTCGCGGGCGTGGCGACGCAGTTCGCCTTCGGTCACGTGGCGGACCGGTTCGGACGGCGTCGGGTGCTCGTTGGGAGCCTCTGCGTCTATGGCGTGGCGAGCATGATGTATCTCCTGCCGGTGACGGCGCCGTGGCTCGCCATCGCCCGCGCGTTCCAGGGCGCGTCCGCCGGTGCCTTCGAAGTCACGTCGATGTCCGCCGTGGCGGCGCTCTTCCCCGAAGCCGAGCGGGGCCGGGCCGTGTCACGGATCTACGCGGCCCAGCTCTTCGGTTTCGCGGTCGGGCCCCTCGCCGGCGTCGTTGCTTCGGTGAGCGATCTCGGCTGGGCCTTCTTCGCGACGGGCCTTGTCAGCCTCGCCGCGGCGGTCGTCGCGACGCGCATCACCCTCGGCGATGAGGCCTTTGACCCGTCGCCGCTGCCGCACCTGCAGTGGAACACACGCCTGGCCGGCTCGCTCGTCGCGGCGAGCGCGTCGGGCCTATCGATCGGGGTCTACGAGGCCTGTTGGAGCCTGCTCTTGCACGCCCATCACGCCAGCACGCTGCAGATCCGTCTTAGCTGGACCTTCTTCGCCGCCCCATGGCTGGTGCTGAGCCCCTTAGGCGGGTGGCTGGCCGATCACGTGAACCGGCGCTACGTCGCCCTCGCGGGGCTCTTGAACGGCGCGGTCTTTCTCTCGGTCTACCCCCACATCCACAACAACGATCTGATCGTCGCGCTCGGATCATTCGAGGCCGTGGGCACCGCTCTGTCGGTGCCGTCGATCTCCTCCCTGCTCAGCCAGGGCGCCCTCAATCGAGAGCTGAGCCGGCGACAAGGACTCTACGCGACCTCGAACACGGGCTCGCTCGCCCTCGGGGCCGGCGTATCGGGATTCCTGTTCTCGATCAACCCGGCGCTGCCCTTCACGCTCATCGCCCTCGTGTCAGCGGTGCTCGCCCTCTCGACCACGCTCTGGTGGCGGCACGTCACGGGCCGCGTGTCGCCTCTCGTGACCTGAGGATGCGACGAGTCGCGAGCGCTCGCTACTTCGTCAACCAGATCTGATCCCAGCGGCAGGCACCTTGGTCGGGACTGAGCATCCGCGTTGTCCCGTCACCCGCCGTCGCGTAGCACCAGTTCTGCACGTGGTTGCGCGCGGCCCAGGCGTTGACCAGCACATCCAGCCAGAGGTAGGGAATCGTCTGGGCGAACTGCTGGTTGACGGTCTCCCACGACGAGCGGGTCGTGGCAGATCCGGGCCGCGAGCCGAGCGCCGCCAGCATGGCGTTCTCCACGGTGGGATCGCCTTGGTGGGCGAAGTTCACCGCGCCCGCGATGTTGGTCCCCGCCGGCAGCGAGCTCATGCCGAGCCCGTCGGGCGGGGCCGTGGTCGCGGGCAGCGACAGCCACCAGACGTAGTTGAGCGAAGGATCCACCGCGCCGAACTGGTTCCACGTGGCGCAGTCGTACTCGCCGTAGATCACGTTGTTAATGAGCGTGCTCTGGACGAGCGGCCGCGGGGTGACGGTGATGCCGACGGCCGAGAGCTGCTGCTGGAAGAAGGAAAACGCCTGCTGGGCAACGGCGTCGTCCGAGAGGATGTCGATGACAAAGCTCACCTTCGAGAGGCCGTTGGCGGACTTGTAGGCGTCGACGAGGGCCCGGGCCTTCGCGGGGTTGTAGGACGGATAGCCCGGGTTCTTGTAGTAGCGCGACGTCGTGCGAAACGCTCCGTTCGCGACCGCGCCCACGTTGTCGTCGATCACCCTGAAGTAGATCTTGCGGTTGATCGCCATGGCGCAGGCCTTGCGGATCGAGAGGTCGTTGATGACGGGCTTCAGCGACGTGTCCCACTGCAGCGTCGAGGGGTTGACGGCCCCGAGGGTGCCGAGGTAGTCGGCGTCCTGGACCGCGGCCGGTGGAGCCTCGCCTTTTTCGATGTAGGACAGGCTCCCGGGTACGCCGATGGAGGCGAACTCGCCGGCCCAGCAGAAGTACTGGTTCAGCGTGCTCGTCGTGTTGCAGATGAGGAAATTCACCGCCGCGTCACTCGGCTGGTCGATGTCGGTGACCATGGAGACGTTCGCCATGTGTTTCAGGGCATTGATCTGGGTGCCCGTCTGCTGGAGCATGATGTCGACGGCTCCGGTCTGGAGGGCTTCGTTGCGCGAGGCGGAGTCGACGATGGTCTTGAAGTTGATGGCGTTGAGGTACGGCAGCCGTCGCCCGGCGGCGTCGCTGCGCCAATAGTTCTCGTTCCGGGTGAACTGTGACTCCACCCCGACGACCCAGGACTTCACCTTAAATGGCCCGGTCCCGATGGGCTTGCCCGTGTAGGTCGGCACGAACGAGTCGGGGTGGGCCATGTAGCCGACCTGCTGCTCGGCGAGGAAGACGGGCAATGTGGTGAAGGGAATCACCATGTTGTAAGCGACCGTGTACGCGTCGACCATCGTCACCGAGGCGACGAGCGGCTGAATCGCGAGGCCGACGGTCGGGTCCGCCGCGGCGGCCTGGTAGTTCTTCACGCAGATCTCGGCGTTGAATTCGTCGCCGTTGGTGAAGTAGGCGCCCCTGTGCAGCACGATCGTCCAGACGGTGTAGTCGGAGTTCGGTGTGGCCGATTGAGCGAGCATTGGCAGCGCCACCCGGCCGTCGTGGGACATTACGAAGAGCGGGTCGTAGAGCGCGTTGGCGACACAAAAGCCCGAAGCGTCCATCTTGCCCTGGGACCCATTGAAGGTGTGGTAGTTGGGCACGTCCGAGAGCGTGCCGACCGTGAGGGTACCCCCGATGCGAGGCTTCCCGGAATTGACCCCTATCGCCGCCTCGGCGAAATCGGCGAAGAATCCGTCCACGACCGAACCGGCCACGGCGATGCCGCCAAGCGTGGCGGCCGAACGGGTAAGAAACGAACGGCGACTGAACTGTGACGACATGATGAACTCCCCCCCCGGAAAAGCTGCCGCTTCCCCCTTGCGCGAGAATTTAGCAAGATGCGGCCAAGAATCCCGGCCATCGAGGAGAAGCGGCTCGCCACGCGTATTGATTCAGGACCCAGGCGGAGGGAGGGGCCGCCTGGGTCCTGAAGAGGGGGCACTGCGTCGCCCTTGCGCCACCTTGATGGCGACCCATCGGTCGGTTAGGGAGTGAACCGGTTGCGACGGAGCTGACGCCACTGCTCGGGCTGTGCGCTAAACGAGACCTTTCTTTCGTCGTTGGGTAACCATCACTGGATGATCGCAAGAGTCTCGCCGCTCACCTTGTGCTGCCCATTGGAGCAGGGTAAGAACCCACTAAAAGAAGGAATTGTTACGTCTGTGAGAATTCACGCCTGACACCTCTTTTCCACAGGTTGTTTCCGGCATACTGGGCGCGTACGA
>Ga0209415_10004403_pt1 | contig 25817 bp, 28 predicted proteins | sample PeaSoiSIISIP2007_FD_187696 | JGI IMG/M metagenome (GOLD analysis project Ga0209415, IMG submission 187696) | Peat soil microbial communities from Weissenstadt, Germany - SII-SIP-2007 (SPAdes) (version 2) | ecosystem: Environmental > Terrestrial > Soil > Wetlands > Peat | place: Germany... | reverse complement strand
CCCCACCACGAGTTATATGACGAACTTCTGACTCAGGACACTTAGCACGTCCTTACCGGAGCGCTACTTCTTCTGCTGCGGACGAGGCTCGGAAGCCGGCGGAACGATATTCTTCATCCGTAGATACACCACCATGCTGCCGTAAATCTCATTGTTGTGGCCGTAATTCAGGGTCAATAGCCCCATGCGCAGGTTGCGGGTCTGGCGGCCGTTTTCCTGCGTGATGTCGATGACCTCGGCGCCGGAGGCATCGGTGAGCCCGCTGTATGCGCTGTCGCAATAAGAAAACGAGTCGTTCAGCACTTTCAGGATCTCAGGTTTAGACGTCAGCTTGTCGAGGTTCCCCGGGTTGGGATTCTTTTCACCCTTGGCCTGCGAACACCACAGGAAGTTGTAGGTGGCCACGTGCGTCACCTGCTGGCCGAACGTGCGCACCTCCATTTGCTCGCCGGGCCGCATCCCGTAATTCTCTTCCGGCATCTTCTCCGCTGTCCGCACAATGTTGTTGCGATTACCGGTGTAGGCATTTCGCAGCCACGTTGACATCGGATTGGATTGATTCGGGGCCGCGGGTTGGGCAAAACCAAAAAGCGCAAATAGGAGAAGGAGCAGGACGAGCTTGTTCATAAGGCCTCCACGCGAACGGCAAATTTCACTTTTATAGGTTAGCCTATGCGTATCCTTGATAAATTCACCCCCCTACCATCCGCCTCTCAACCGGACATGGACAACGGGTTTCTCGGCTTAAAAATCATTCACATGGCGTTTCAGCTCGGCCTCATCCTGCCGGGTCGCGCTTGACACCGGCACAGGCCGATAACCTACAATTCAACGAAGAGCCCTCACGCCGGAACCAATCGGCGGCAGACCAGGAGATGAACAATGTCCCTACGCATCAATGACGAAGCACCTAATTTCACCGCTCAAACCACGCAAGGTGAGATCGATTTCCACAAATGGATTGGCGATGGGTGGGCGATCCTGTTTTCGCATCCCAAAGACTTCACTCCGGTTTGTACAACGGAACTCGGCTATATGGCCAAGCTCGCGCCTGACTTCGCCGCGCGGAACTGTAAGGTCATCGGCCTGAGCGTCGACCCCGTAAGCAGTCACGGCAGATGGGCGGCGGACATCGAAGAAACGCAGGGCCACCGGGTTAATTATCCGATGATTGGCGATCCGGAACTCAAAGTGGCCAAGCTTTATAACATGCTGCCGGCCGACGCCGGTAATACATCCGAAGGCCGCACCGCCGCCAACAATGCCACCGTGCGCACGGTCTTCATCATCGGTCCAGATAAGAAGATCAAGCTGATGCTCGTGTATCCGATGAACACCGGGCGCAACTTCGATGAGATTCTTCGCGTCCTCGATTCGATGCAGCTTACGGCCAAACACATGGTGGCGACGCCTGTGAATTGGAAGAACGGCGAGGATGTCATCATCCCGCCCGCCGTGTCGGACGATCAGGCGAAGCAGAAATATCCCGGCGGCTGGAAGACCCTGAAACCCTACCTCCGCATCGTCCCGCAACCCAAGTAACGCATGTAACAATCCGGGAACATGAAGGGGGCTTCCCAGATCTGCCGGGCGAAGCCCCGCTTATTCCACCCTACGGTACTGGGTGCATATCCGGACGCGCTACCGACGGCCTTCCTTGTGCGATTCGCGAGGCATTGGCCTGCCTTGACGCGGCGCATTTCGTTCCGGCGCCGACCTCGGATGGACCGCATGCCCTTCGGGCGGGCGCACGGCTCCCGGACCGGGCCGGCGGATTCCCTCATAAGGATGAACGTAGGCGCCCCGGTTGACCCAGGTCCTGCCCCAGCGCGCATTGTTCAGGAATACCGTGTGCGCGCCCCAGTCGAAGCGGATTCCTCCTCCTCCCCAGCCCCACGGCGCGAAAAAGCCGCCGATGCCTACGCCGAAGCCGAAGCGGATCCCGCCGCCCACAAAGAATCCAGGACGCGGCGCGAAGAATATGATCGCCGGATCGTAGTAGGGGACCACTATGAAGCCCGGATCCACCGGCATGATGCTGATGTACGGCCCGCCGCTGACCACGATCTGGCCGTTGGTCCTCAGATAGCCATAGCGTTGTGCGATGCCTCGCTGCCGTTGCACCGCGTCCATCACGTCTTGCTGCTGGGCCAGGAACGCGTTTCCGAGCTGGGTGGTCCAGTTCATGTCCGAGTTCATCATGTCCAGCACCGACGGGAAGGGGAGCAGCGCCTGCACGGCGGGATCCCAAGGCAGTTGGTCCGCGGTGATGGCGTTCGCCAGCGCCTGACCGGTCAGGTAATGGTGCTGATCCGCCCACTGGGCGGCGGGTGGAATGTCATTAGCGTAGGTCGCGGCTGCCAGAATTTGCGCCAGCAGTGGGTCCGGATAGAGCGCGATGCGCGCCACTAGTTGGTCCAATTGTGGCGGAGCGAATGACGGAGGCGGAGGTCCCTGGGAAAAAGCGGGGATCGCTCCCATCGCCGCCACCATCACGAGTGCCACCACAACATTTCTCATTCTCTGCATCTTTGTGCCCTCCACATATACGACGACGCCGCATCCGGGATCGTTTCGGGCGCGCGGGTGCGACCGCCATTAACAACGTTTCATCCCCGAAAATTTCACGATCCCGTGGAGCAATGCCTTGGGTCATTCCGCCGAAATGCGTTGGGTCATTCCGCACGCAGAGCGATCATCGGGTCCACTTCAGCCGCCTTTCGCGACGGCGCATAACCTGCCAAGAGAGCCACCCCGCCCATGACCAGAATCGCGACTCCCAGTGTCTGCGGATCCATCGCGGTGAGACCGAACAGCGCGCTTGAGAGCAGGCGCGTCGCGCCCCAGGCGGCCAGTAGACCGAGCGCCATGCCGGCCGCCACCAGCCACATGATTTCGCGGAGCACCATCGCGACGACGGCGCCTCGTCCGGCGCCGAGCGCGATGCGAATTCCGATTTCGCTGGTGCGCCGCGCCACCGAGTAGGCCATCACACCATACAAACCGACACAGGCGAGCAGAAGTGCGAGCAGGCTGAAGGCGGTGGATAGAGTCGCGAGGAATCGCCGCAGGAACGCGGCATCGTCCACCTGGCGGTCCATGGACTTGATGTTGAGAAACAGGTCCTTGTCGATGTCCCGGAATCTCCGCCGGGCTTCGGCGAGCACACCCGCTGGATTGCCCGCCGTCCGGATTAGTACGTTCTCTCCGCCGAGCGGCAGGTCTTGCAGCATCGGGCAATACACCGCGCGCCAAACGTCTTTGGCTTCGGGCTTCTTCAGATCCTTGACCACGCCCACGATCTCCACTTCATATTCGGCGGCGGTTCTTTGAAAAGTGAAGTGGTGGCCCAGCGGACTGCTGTTGGGAAAAAATGTCTTCGCCATGGCTGCGCTGACGACGCAAACCTTCGGGGCTTTCTCGTCGTCCCGTTCCGTGATGGTGCGGCCCGCGAGCAGAGGGATCCCCATGGTCTCGAGCATGCCGGGACCAGCCAGGATCCGATCCACGTACATCTCCTGGCCCGGCCCCGGCGTGTAACCATCGACGGTTACCTTCAACCGCCGGTCATCCGGGGGGACATTGAACGTGATGCCGACGGAGTTTGCTCCAGGCAGAGTCGACATGCGCTCCCAGATTTGTTTGGTCGCCACGCCGGTTTGCGGACCCTTGTAGCCCAGAAAGTTGTAAGTGATCACATACAGGTTTTCGCGATTGTAGCCCGCGTCGAACATTTGCAGATTCCGTACCGAACGGATCAACAATCCGGCGCAGATCAGCAGAAGCAGCGAGAGGCCCACCTGCGCCGCCACCAGGATCTTTCCCGCCTCCCAAGTCCGTCCGCCCGTGGTTCCGCGGCCGCCCTCTTTCAGCAAGGGCGCAAGATCGGCATGTGTCGATCGAAACGCCGGCGCCAGACCGAAAATCAGCGCCGCCGCCATGGAAATCGCGAGCGTAAAACCCACCACGCGGCCGTTGGTCTGGGCCTGCAGCGAGAAAAAGAAGTTCAGTTGCGACGTCAGCCAGGTGAGCAGCACGCGGCGCCCCCATTCCGCCAGGACCAGTCCGAGCGCTCCGCCGGCGAGAGCCAACAAAATGCTTTCGGTCAGAAATTGGCGCACCAGACGGACGCGCCCCGCTCCGATCGCCTGGCGTATCGCCACCTCCTTTTGCCGCGCCGCCGAACGCGCCAGCAAGAGATTCGCGACGTTCGCGCACGCAATGAGAAGAACCACACCGGGAATGGCGGTCATGATCAGCATGAGCAGCAGCCTCTGCGGGGGATCGAAAAGGCCGGATCCGTTGCCCGCGGGCACCAGTTTCATCTTGGACTGGGCGCTTTCCCGGCGCTGCTGATCGCTCAGCTTACCGCCGGCCCGCGCGGCCAGAATCTGCTGACGCAGCCCTTCGAGCTCGGCCTGGGCTTGCGCCAGGGTGACGCCGGGCTTCAACGCTCCGACATAGCCAGGGCCGTAATCGTCGGTGAGGTCATAGTCGAGAAAAGATCCCTCGTTGCCGTGCACCCAGAGTTCCGTGGAGGCGTTCGAAATCACGCGCGGCTGGAGCATGACCGGCACGGTCACATCGGGAGAAAGCGTCGGGATCACGCCGGTGAACCCGGGCGGAGTGATACCGACGATGGTCACCGGGACTTCATTGAGTGTGATCACGTTGCCAATGACCGAGGGGTTGCGCGCGAATCTGCGCACCCAATAGGCGTAGCTGATCACGCCCACCGGACCTTGCGAGCCCCCAATTCCCGGGATCCGGTCGTCGTCGTGCGACAGTACGCGGCCGGCAAAGGCTTTCACGCCGAGCACGGTATAGTAGTCGGCCGAAACCAGTTGCGCGACGCCCTGTTCCGGATCGCCTTCCAGGCGGATACTGGCGGGAAACGGGCTGATCGCGAACATTCCCGAAAAGACCTGGTTCCGTTCGCGAACCTTCAGGTAGGCCGGAAAGGAGAGCGGCGTGGTAAGGCGGACCAGCCGCTCCGGGTCGCGGACCGGAAGCATCCGCAATATAAGCGCATCCATCACGCTGAACAGGGCGCTGTTCGCTCCGATTCCCAGCGCCAATGACAACACCGCGACGGCCGTGAATCCGGGGCTCGACCACAGCATCCGGATCCCGTAGCGCACGTCTTTCCAGAAAGTATCGATCCAGTCAAGAACCCGCATGTGGACGTGACCTCCCATTGGTTCGGTCTTGGCGTGAGCGCCCGCCCGCGCTCGGCCGGGCTATTGGTAAAACCACTTAAGGTTAATACGCCGGCAAACGCCTTCGGTGTTCAAGATTTTTTCACAAAAGGGCCGTCGCTGAAGCAGGTGGCCGCGATTGCGGCTCCGTAGGCGGCCTCGAAAACACAAACCTGCCCCGGTCATTCCGAGCGCAGCGAGGAATCTGCTGTATTCGTCACGGGCGAAAAGCAGATCCCTCGCGGAGTTTACCCGTATCGGGCTCGGGATGACGGGGACCCTGCGGCTGCGCGCCCGTATTCGACTTGTCGCACGAACCACTGGAACAGGATACTAATGCTTCAGAAAACGATCCTTCAAGTCCGGCCAGAACTCGTAGTACGTATTCGAGCTCAGGCGGCCCAGGAACCCGAGGCCGACGCGAATCGCGGCATGCTGGGCGGTAGCGTCGCTGTCCGGGCGCCAGGCGTTGGATATAAAGTTACTGCCGCCGATGGCCGCGTAGCGCGCATATGCGGGTACAATCTGGCCCTCGCGATTGCGTGCCACGAAAGTCATTTCAATCACATGACCCATGCGATTCATGAACGGTTGTCCGGCCGCGCGCAAGTAGCGCGGATCCTCCCCCCACACCGCGCCCAGACTGGACTCCATCGTGTTGCTGACCGCCACGCCCGCAAGGCGGATCCCGAAGCGCTTTCCAAAGCCCGTCAGGCTGGTACCGTATTCGCGCGGGTGGTTGAAATACGTCCCCCATCCGGCGCTGGCCAGGCCGGCGCCGAAGCTCGGCAGGTTGATCGTGTTCATGATGGTCCACTCGAACCTGCCGCCTGTCGTGATCGGTTGAGACGCGGATGGATCGATCTGTGCGGTCGCGATGACAGGGGCGAAACAGAACATCCCGAGCACCAGCGCGCGGGTGAGAGCGTGCCTGCCAGTGAGTACCCAAGCTCTTGTTTGCATTTGGCCGAACCTAATCCAGAGCGGCGCCCGCTCACTGGAGATGACGGGCTGGAACGTGGAAGCGTTTCCTGATTTCGTCCGGTTCATTGGAATGAGATTTTCGACTCGCCCGCAAACTTTCGATAATCGCCGAAAACAATCTCATTGCGCGCCCAGAGACCGGCGCTGTTCATGCGCACCTCGGCGCTGAGCGGCAGCAGATAGCGTACGCCGGCAACATCGAAGAAATCGTAATCGAGGGTGGTGGAGGCGTCCGTAATAGGAAAATCCGGCGGGATGCCGTCGGCCTCCTGCACGATGCGGAGCACGGCCGCGGACTCGCGGTCCAGATACACGTAGCCGTGCTGGCCGACGGTGGCCAAAGCGGGCGCGGCACGCGTTGGGGCGAATTGCAAGAAGTAACCAGAGTTGGAGGCTTGGATCGAATAGCGGAACACGTAGGCAGCGTGTTTACGCAGCCTGGTCCAATGATCGAACCTAAACTGAGCGCCTCCTCCTACGCGAAAGATTTCGCCCATGAGGCTCCCGAACTCGCCTTGTGACGAAGCGCCATTCACGGAATCGTAGAAAACCTTGGTGGGCCGATGATCGATGGCGGCGAGCCTGTAATGCTCGGTGCCGTCGAAGTACCCGACCTGCACGGTCAAAACGTCGAGCGGCCTCCAGCCCTTGTCGTGGCGGTCCTCCGAACGCCGCACGGTTTGCGTGCACAAGAAATCCGGCAACTGGGCGGCGTAATGGAGCGCGTACTCGGCCCCCGATTCACAGCCTGCCTTTGCTCCTCCACCGTCGGCGCGGGCGGCGCGGCGAACGGAAGCTGGGCGGGCGGCGGCAAAGTGAGCGTCGCGTCGCGCAAAGCGAGCAGCTCGGCCATGGTTTTCTCGCCCATGGTTTGCGGCCGATCACTTTCGAGCTCTTCGCTTTTCAGTTCCTCGATGACGCGATCCTCCAGCCGTTCGGAGAGCTTGAACCGGCGCAGCGATTTTGCGGCTTGGCCGTCGGATAGACGGAGTTCGATGGCGTGCCGCACCTCCGCGATCAGCTTGCTGACCGGATCGCCGGCGGGGACCTCTGGCGCGGACGGCTGAGCCATGAGCGCGAGCGCAAGGGTGAGCAGCCCAAACACGAGTTTCATCGCTTGAAAATAGCTTACAGCTTATAATCCGCGGAGTGAATGCGGCGTTTTCGCTGTGGAGAGGGTCACGGCGCCCCGGACGGAGTGGCGTGGGCCATTTGCGCGACGGCCAAGCGCCGGAGCATGGAGCGCTTCTTCAAGTGATGGGCTTGCATGCGATGCAGGACGTGATCGAGAAAGAGGACCGCGTCGGCGATATACTCGCCCTTGTTCAGCATGACGCACTCGGCGCGGACGCCCATGGCGGCATCGGTGACCTCGGCGCGCGAGGGGATGCCTGTCTTAGCCAGATTTTCGAGCACTTGCGTGGCCCAGATCACCGGCATGTGAGCGGCCTCGCTGAGCCACAGGATCTCTTCCTGGACTTCGGCGAGACGCTCGAAGCCGACCTCGATGGCAAGGTCGCCGCGCGCCACCATGATGCCCACCGGGTGATGACGCAGAGCCGCGATCATGATGTGAGGAAGTTGATCGAATCCCTGGCGGCTTTCGATCTTGAGAATGATTCCCAGATGGGTCTTGCCGCGCGCGGCCAGTTCGCGCTGCAGTTCCAGGACGTCCTCGGGCCGCCGTGTGAAAGATAGCCCAACGATATCGGCGTGTTCCGCGACAAAGTCCAGATCCCGCCGGTCTTTTTCGGTCATCGCGCCGATTCCGAGATCGGTTTCCGGAAGATTGATGCCTTTGGCCGAGCCGAGTTTGGATCCGCTTGGGGCGGCGTGCACGATCTCCACCAGCATCGAATCCGGATGGACTTCGCGGATGCGGCCTTCGATCTTGCCGTCATCGAAGAAGATCGGCTGTCCCGCCTGCGCGGTGCCGAAAGCTTCGGGAAGGGTACAGGAGATGTGCGGCGCATCGGGATACCGCGTCTCCGGCGTCTTTTCTTCCTTGGTCAGGTCTTCCTTGGTCAAGATCAGCAGGTCGCGCGGTCGCAGACGAATCGGTTCTTCCACGAAGGGCAGGTCGCCGACACGGCCTTTGGCGATCTCCTTTCCGTCGCGCAGAAGCCACACTTCGGCGTGTCCCAGGACGAAGGCGCCTTGGTCGCACGAGCAGACGCAGGCATGATCGGATTTCTCGATCACGGTCAGGCGCCGTTTCTTCCCGCGGCTATCCTCGATCCGGACGGTATCCCCGAGGCGGACGTAGTGCAATAGCGTTTCAGGCACGGGGAGCCGGGCGTCACAGGGGGGCAGGGATTCCGGACCCGCGTGCCTGCCGGTCAAGGCGACGCGCGCCGGGGCTATGACGGCGCCGCGGGTGTCCTTGCCCACCCCCCAGTGCACCACGTGATGTCCGCGGTGAATGGGACCCGTCCGCAGCTTGGGGCCGGCCAGATCCATGAGTACCCTGCAATGTCTGCCCGATTCCTGGTTTGCACGGTGGACGTGGGCAATCATGCATTCCCACTCATGCGGGGAATCGTGAGCGCAATTCACACGCATGACGTCCATACCCGCCTCGACCAGCCCTTTGACCAACGCATAGGACTCGGCAGCTTCGGACGGCATGGTCACCATGACGCGTACTGCACGGCCCTTGGGGATGGGTCCCAGGAGATGGTCGGCCTGGTCCGCCAGAATGGCGGGACCGCTTTGGAAGTCGACCCGGCCCACGGGCGATGAAGGATCGAGGCCCGGTTCACCAGCGAGCGATTCCAGGATGGCGATGACGGCTTCGAGTCCAGCCAGAGTGCTGGATTCGCTCCGTCCAAGGGAAGACAGCCCCAGAGCGGCCAGTCGGGTTTGCAAATCTCGCACATCGTGCTTGCGCAGAGCCAGGTAGTGGAGCAGGTTCTGCACGCTGCGGCGAGACTCGGGGCAGGCCTCGAACATGCACGCTTCAAATTCCCGTTCCATGGCCAGACACGATTCGCGAAGTTCGAGGAGTTCAGCGAGAAGGGTCCCGATTTGCGATTGCGTCGCAGTGACCGGCATGCTTGAAAGGATGCACGTGACAGACCTTGTTACAGACTCGTTAAGTGCTTACGTCCAAAGGCGTTATAGCGAAACCAAGAAGTCCGGCTCTGGCGCTTCCGCGCGAAATGGCGCACCACGCTTGGGGGTCTAGCCAAGGGCTACTCGCCGGGTCACCCGCGCCGAGCGCCTGACGTCCATGGCATCGGTCATCTGGTGCGGTGAACCGTCTCCGGCAAGCCCGCAAAGGGTGCGGCGCACCCCCCTCAATTACAAGCCAATAACGCTGCCGCCGGACTACGTTTTGCGGGCTGTTACCAGAAGATGATCAGCGATGACGGCCATGCAGGTTTGAACGACGGTAAGTCTGCGCGACCTTCTCCCCACGGATCCAGCGGTCCACTCGGTGCCACAAGCCAACCAGCCAGTTCACCATTGCTGACTCCTTGCGGGCAAAATACCATAAATACGGTCCGGCGTCACCCGGTCAGGCTTCCAGGGGCGCTTCCAGGTTTGGGTCAGAAGATCTACTAGAACGACTTTCCCGGCACGCGGCACTACCCGCGATCAAAGGCGTTTTCCCGAATAACTTCCGCCGCTTCCAATTCGAAAATATCGATACCGCTTCGCGCGACCTTATTGAGCAACCGCTCCTTGTGAGGGAGCGGTGGAACATTGGAGCAAATGTACATGCTATATCCAAGAAATGGTCTAACGAACTCGCCGCGACGGGCCGCTCGCTGTCAGCCGCCTTCCAAGGCTCCTGTCTAAAAACCAAGGCACATGACAATCGCCTGTGGCATGGCCGCTCCAGCCCTGGCGCAGAAATCGCCGGTCCCCGGGCTTGCCGGGAGTGGAACGGGGAAGGTGCGCGGCGTGTAATAACGGATGTTGGACTCGTTTTGCTGCTTTAATGTCGCGCTGCTGGTCAGAAACCGCAACGAGGCAAATGGGGCGGGTAAAAGGGGCGCACCCTCTCCTTACAAGCCAAGTAACGCCGCCGCGCTCCGTTTTGCGGGCTGTTACTCAAAAGCGAGGAAGGATCATCTCCTCGGAATCGTAGCGGGGACGTTCTTAGTACAAAGCGAAGCGCTTACAGCCAGACATCCGGGATCAACTTATTCCTCCGTATCGTTCCTCCGGCGCAGCACGACGATCCCGAGCAATAGTGCCGCCAGAACGGTACAAACGATTCGAACTGTAGATGCGTCCATCGCCTTCCCTCCTTAATCAGGTCGTTTCAAGCGACCGCCATCAACGCGGGGTCATCCGGAGTGGATTGAGACACGGGTCCGGCCACGGCCTCGCGTAGGAGCCTTTGCAACTCCGATTTCTCAAGCCATGACAGTATCGATAGATCGACGCAGTATTCCCTTTCGTCCGGCTCGCAACGGCGCACTTCGGCCATCATCAGATCGTTGCCGGCGTCCAGCCTCAGCAGGCTCCCAATCTCCAAGTTAGCGTCGGACCTGATCCTCATGCCATTCGAAGATAGATCGACGAATCTTCCCCTATAGGCCGTGTTATCGTTCTGCAATACCGAGAGCAGAACGGGATCGTTGAACTTTAGGCGGGATTCGGATCGTTGTTCCATAGGCCCATTGTGTTAAGCCGGCGGTGGTGGATCAATAGAGCTGGCGGGCCGAATTGAATCAGTGAACCTACGTAGTACTGGGCGACACCGCGTACCCGCAGTCCGATACTTCCGTGGCGGAAATCAGACGGTGACCGCAGGCGAATCGCTGAATCCAGAGGCCTGGGGGCATCAGACGCACAATCCGTTGTCGACCCATCCGATTTCAATTCCCCTGCCGATCCGATCGCGCAGGGGCCAAATTCCGAACCCCGCGCCGCGCACCTCTCACGTGTTGATTTGGCCGCACGATCCACACAAAGCGCAAAGGGTGCGGCACGCACCGCCAAAACCATAAGAAACTTCTTCGTGCCGCACTCCGTTTTGCGCGCGTTCCCTAGAAGATCGGTTATTACATCCAGACCTCGACATAAGGTCAATTGCGGCTGCGAATAAGGCGGTGCCGTAGCCATAAAAGCCCATATTTGAAATGGGCCTTCGTGACCGATCTCTACATGAGGAACGTCTTCGTTATCGTGGGACATGGCGACGTCAAGAAGATCGAGGAGAGGCGAGATATGACAACCGCGAATGTGATTGCCCAATTCCCAGGCAGGGCTGTTTCATCCGCGGGCGCGTTGCTAGTCGTCGCCGCGCTGGTGCTCGCCTCGCCTTCGAAAGCTTTCGGATATGCCGATCCGGGAACGGGCGCCTTCGTCTATCAGGCGGTGTACGCAGGCTTCCTCGCGGCCACCCTCTACCTCCGCAAGATTCTCAATCGCCTCTGGGGCAAACGGAAGAAATAACCCTACCTTCGGCGCATGCGCCACATCACCCGCTCGACGTTGCCTGCCATTATTTCAAACCCTCTGGGCTCCTTTCGATTCGTTATGATGGGAGCGCGAGGGACGCCTCGGCGCCCATGAAACTTCTGATTCGGTGGATCATCACGAGCCTTGCGCTATTCGTGGCGGCTTGGCTGGTTCCGGGCATCCACGTCCCGAAAGAAAGTTGGCCGGTGTTTGCGGTTATGGCGGTGATCCTGGGACTGGTGAACGCGATCGTGCGCCCCATCCTAAAGCTGCTCTCTTGTCCGCTCATCGTCCTCACTCTGGGACTATTTGTCTTAGTGATTAACGGCATCACGCTGTGGATCGCTTCGGCACTCGCGGTCAAACTGCACGTGGGCTTTTACGTGGAAGGCTTCTGGCCCGCGTTTTGGGGGTCGCTGATTGTAAGCATCGTCTCGGTGGTGCTAACTGCCCTAGTTCGAGACGAAGTCGCCTAGCGGCCTGGCCTGGACAGCACGTTCCCGACGAGGAGTTGAAAAACACAGGGACAGGCAGCTCTGTCCACGCGCCACGACGTTGAGATGCCAACCGGCATCGAGCCGGCTTGGGACAGAGTAGCCAGTCCCGGTTTTTCATCCTACGACAGCGCGTTCAGCAGGTTGTCGATATCGTGCTGATCGTTATATACCGATGGGGAGATTCGCATGGCGTGTTCGTCGACCTTCACCGCCACTTTCGCCTTCTTGAGTTTCGCGTCGACGGTTTCCGGATCTTTCAACACAAAACTGACGATCGGCGATTTGCTCTCGGAAGGCGTCAGCGGCTGGAAACCGAGACGCGGCAGCTCCTTTTGAATCCTGTCTCTCAAAGACTGGGAGTGCGCCTGGATGTTCTCGACGCCGAGCTGCTGGATATAGTCCAGCGAGTGCGCGAGACACGCAATCAGGGCGCTGTCGACCGTACCCACTTCAAAGCGCGCCGCCGCACCGGAGGCTTCGGTCCACGTAGCCGGCTCGCTTGCCGGCGGATCGTAGGGGAACATGTGATTCTGAAAAGTCTTGAATTGCCGATAGCCGTACTGGGTGCGATGAATCACCTTATCGAGTAGTTCCTCGCGCACGTACAGGAATCCCAGACCCATGTCGCCCATCAGCCATTTGTAGCTGGCGCCGGAGGTGAAATCGACGCCGCTCGATTTCACGTCGATCGGGATCGCGCCGGCCGCCTGCACGATATCGGCGTAGACATAGGCTCCGCGAGAATGCGCCAGGTCGCAGACCGCTTTGAGGTCATGCTGGAAGCCGTTAGCCATCGACACCAGCGACAGCGCCACCAGCTTGGTGTTGCGATCGATCACCTTTTCCATGTCGCGAATATCGATCCGCCAATCGCGCGGCATCACGACGCGCAAGTCCAGGCCTTGCTGCCGCTGGAGCGTGCGGTACATGTACGTGGACCCCTCGAAATGCAAAGCATCGGTAACCACGTTCCCGCCCACGCGCGGGATGCCCAGCCCGGCCACCACCAGGTTCTCCCCCGCCATGGTGCTTTGCACGAAGCTGATCTCGGATGGCTTGGCATGGATGAGCTTGGCGTACATCGCCTTGACGTCGCCCTGATTGCCGCCGGTCCGTTCAATCCCCATCGGCGTCGCGACCTTGAACTCGAGATATTTCTGGACCGCAGCCATCGCTTGCAGGCTCATCGGATGCCAGCGCGCGTTGTTGAGATGCGTCTGGGTTTTCGAGACCGGAAATTCGTCCTTCACGGGCAAGGTCAGCGGCGCCTTGGGCGCGGCAGCTAACCGCTGATTCAGTCCGGACGCCATGGAGAGAAATCCAGCGCCGGCCAATAAGTTACGCCGGTTCATGTTCGTCGTGAGACTCATGCTATCTCCCGTAATCCTTCGTGCGCCCTCGCCGGTCCGCGAACGTCGCCGGACGAGCCCCGCTTCCTGCCTATTATGCTCGCTTCCGTTTAGGTTTGCCACGGTTCTTAGAGGGAGCCGAACGAGACACTACCGGGCGCGGCGCGAGGTCCGGGGCTGGCATAAGAATGGTGTTCCGCGGTTTGGCCGCGGTCTCCGGATAGTCGATGGTGAAATGCAGTCCCCGGCTCTCCTTGCGGGCCAGGGCCGAGCGCACGATCAGGTCCGCGACCACGGCCAGATTGCGCAGCTCGAGGAGATCCTTGGTGACGCGAAAACTCCCGTAATACTCCGCGATCTCCCGAAGCAGCAGATGGACACGATGCTCCGCTCTCTTCAGCCGCTTGGTGGACCGTACGATGCCGACGTAATCCCACATGAAGCGCCGCAATTCGTCCCAGTTGTGGGCGACCACCACCTCTTCATCGGAATCGGTGACCCAGCTCTCGTCCCACGCGGGAATCGCCGGCGGCGGCGCAATCTCCGTTAGCTTGCTCACGATATCGCGCGCGGCGGCCGCTCCGAACACCAGACATTCGAGAAGGGAGTTCGACGCCAATCGATTCGCTCCATGGAGACCGGTGAACGCCACTTCGCCGGCGGCATACAGATTTTCAAGATCGGTTCGGCCGTGGAGATCGGTCATCACGCCGCCGCAGGTATAGTGCGCCGCCGGAACCACCGGAATCGGCTCGCGCGTGATATCGATTCCGAGCTCCAGACACTTGGCGTACACGGTTGGGAAATGATGCTGGAGGAACGCGGCTGGCTCGTGGGAGATATCGAGGTAGACGCAATCATGGCCCTCGCGCTTCATCACGTCGTCGATGGCGCGGGCCACGATATCGCGCGGGGCCAGCTCGCCGCGCGGATCGTAGCTGTCCATGAAACGAGTGCCGTTCGGGCGGACCAGGCGTCCTCCCTCGCCGCGGACCGCTTCCGTGATCAGGAACGATCGCGCCTTGGGATGGTACAGACAGGTGGGATGAAACTGGCTAAACTCCATATTCGCCACCCGGCAACCGGCGCGCCATCCCATCGCGATTCCATCGCCCGTGGAACCTTCCGGATTGGTCGAGTAAAGGTACGCCCGGCTGGCGCCTCCCGTGGCCAGAACCACGGTGCGCGCCGCCAGAGTCGATACCCGTCCGGTAGAGGAATCGAGCACGTAAGCGCCCACGCAGCGGGCCGTTCGACCACTCGTTCTTGGGTGACGGATCAGATCGATGGCAACGTAATTCTCAAACAGCGCTCCGCCTCTTTCGCCCAGCCGCGCGATGAGGGCCGTCTCCACGGCGCGTCCGGTGGCATCCGCCGAATGCACGATCCGGCGATGTGAATGCCCTCCCTCGCGGCCGAGTTGATACTCGCCGGTATCCGGATCGCGATCGAAGCGCACTCCCTCGGCCGCCAGCCAATCGATCGCTTCCCGCGCACGTTCGGCGACAAAGCGAACTGTAATCGAATCGCACAGGCCTGCTCCGGCGTCCAGGGTGTCCGCCACATGCGACTCGACTGTGTCCGAAGCTTCCATGACCGCCGCGATTCCGCCTTGAGCTTGCGTCGTGCTGCCACTTGCGGCTGCGTTCTTGGCAATGACGGCGATCCTGAGCTTCCGATTCAGCTCCAACGCGCGGAGCACCACCGAGAGTCCCGCCGCTCCGGAACCGAGGACCAGTAAATCGTAGGCGTCATTTTGAGCGCCTGCGGCGCGGGTCACGCCCTTAGCGCTCACCTTGCTCGCTCGCACGTTTTTTCGTTTGCTCATCTTGATTCGTGGATCCGAACGCGCCGTCAGCTCCAGTCCAGCCCGATATCGACCGCCGGCGCCGACTGGGTAATTCGTCCCACGGAAACGAAATCCACTCCGGACTCAGCGATGGCGCCGATAGTATCGAGCGTGACACCTCCGGAAGCCTCGGTCTTCGCGCGCCGGCCAACCAGCGCGACAGCCTGGCGCAATTCGTCGACATTCATATTGTCGAGCAGGATCATGTCGACACCGGGGTCCACCGCCTGGGCCACTTGCGCGAGCGTGTCACACTCTACTTCGATGATGAGGGGCCGAGCCGATAGACTCACCGGCTGGGCCACCAGTTTGGCCTTGCGCACCGCCTCGGAAATGCCGCCGCAGACCGCGATGTGATTATCCTTGATCAATACGGCGTCGAACAATCCTATGCGGTGATTGCGCGCGCCCCCGCAGCGCGTCGCGTACTTGGAGAGCTTGCGCAGGCCGGGAATGGTCTTACGGGTGTCGAGCAGGATGCAGCCGGTCCCAGCGATTCGCTCAACGTATTGGCGGGTGGCCGTGGCGATTCCAGAGAGCGTCTGTAAAAAGTTCAGCGCCGTGCGTTCGGCCGTCAACAGGCCTCGCGCAGGTCCGGAGATCTCCGCCAGAATTGCTCCGGCCTCTACCGCATCGCCATCGGCGATCGAGGCTTGAAAGGCCGCCTCGGGAACCACCATGCGGAACACTTCGCGAGCCACCGGCAGCCCGGCCATCACCATGGCGTGACGCGCCCGCATCACTCCTGTAAATCGAAGGTCTTCAGGAATCACCGCGGAAGTTGTGATATCTCCGGATCCCACATCCTCGGCTAGAGCGGCGTGGATGACCCGACGGGCGTCCTCCATATCCAGCTCCGGTGGGCCCATGCCGGACGGTCGATCCAGTTCCGATGGCATCGCCGATGGGTCAGTCCAAGACCGCGGAAACAGGCCTCGCGGGAGACGTCGAGCCCATCGGCACGGAGGCGGACATCTCGAGCATCTTTGTCAGCGGCTTGAGCGCGGCCAGGCGCAAAGGCTCCGGCAACTCGATCCGAGGCGCGTTGTTGAGCAGGGTCAGATAGATCTTCTCCACGGTGTTCCGCGCCATGAATGGACAATTGGAGCAACTGCACCCGCCGTCCGCGCCGGGGACAGACAGGAAGACCTTGCCGGGCGCGGCCTTTTCCATCTGGTGGATGATGTGTTGTTCCGTGGCGATGATAAACTCGCGGCCCTTCGACTGGAGCACGAACTCAACAATGGCACGCGTCGAGCCGATGTGATCGGCATGCGAGAGGATGCCGGCGGGACATTCCGGATGCGCCACCACTAGCGCATCCGGATGATTGGTCTTCAGCCTGATCAGCTCCCGTTCCGAGAACTGTTCGTGGACAATGCAGCTTCCCGGCCACAGCGTCACGGCGCGGCCGGTCTTCCTTTGTATATATGCCCCCAAATGGCGGTCCGGCGCAAACAAAATGGGCCGGTCCTCCGGAAGCTGCCGGATAATCGCCTCCGCGTTCGACGACGTGACGATCACGTCCGAAAGCGCCTTCACCGCGGCCGAGCAGTTGATATAGGTGACGGCGATGTGATCGGGGTGACGCTCGCGAAAATGCCGGAAAACCTCGGGACGGCAGGAGTCCTCGAGAGAACATCCGGCCTCGGCGTCCGGAATCAGCACGGTCCGGGAAGGAGCCACAATCTTCGCCACTTCGCCCATGAAGCGGACCCCGCAAAAGACGATGACCTCGGCCTCGGTGGAGGCGGCCCTGCGGGATAAATCCAGCGAATCGCCCACGAAATCCGCGAGATCCTGAATCTCGCCATCCTGGTAGTAGTGGGCGAGGATCACCGCGTTGCGTTCCCGGCGCAGACGGTCGATCTCGCCGCGAAAGTCCAGAGTGGCTGGAAGATCGGCTTCAGCAACCGAGCCCGGGGGAGGCAATACGACGGTATCTGTCATGTGCTTAAAGGGACGACCGGAAGAAATCTCTCACCAGCGGCTTCGAATGTCCCGGCGTGTTTGCATCTGTTCATCGCCTTCCATCACAGGCCCTCCATAATGGCGATGCTCGCACAGACGTTGATACCTCCGATCATACCATCGGCTGCGCGGCGAGCCCTTCCATAACCCGCGAACGAGTCCGGCGAAGTGGGCCAACCGAGATGTATCGCCAGTGAATTGCTTCGCGGAACTGGTCTAATCGACGATTCTCCCGTCGCGCATGTGAACGCTGCGGCGCCCATAGGCGGCCGCGTCCGGGTTGTGCGTGATCATCAGAATGGTCTGGCCATGGTGGACGTTGAGATCCTGGAGCAAGTTGAGCACGGCGATGGAATTCTCCGTGTCCAGGTTCCCGGTCGGTTCGTCCGCGAGCAGAATCGCGGGATGGTTCACCAGGGCGCGCGCGATGGCAACGCGTTGCTGCTCCCCGCCGGAGAGCGCGCGAGGCTTGTGTTGGAGGCGCCCTTCGATGCCCAGCTCCTTCAGCATTTCATCGAACTGGGGATCGGGTTCCTGGCTGCGCCCCGCGATATCGCGGGCGATGGCGATGTTGCCGGCCGCGGTCAGCGTCGGCAGCAGGTTGTATTTCTGAAACACGAAACCAACGGTGGTCTTGCGCAATTCCGTCCGCTGCGCTTCACTCATGCCGAGAATATCGCGCCCATTGATGTGGACCGAGCCGGAAGTCGGCGGCGTCAGGCCGCCCAGAATGTGAAACAAGGTCGACTTGCCCGAACCGCTGGGGCCGATCACGGACACGAACTCCCCTCGCTCCACGGAGAGATCCACGCCGCGAAGCGCGTGCACATCCACATCGCCTACGCGATAGATCTTCTTCAGATCGCGGATCTCAATCATAGGAGAGGGCCTCGATCGCATCCTGGTGCGCCGCCTTCAATCCGGGATAGAGCGCTCCCACGAGTGACCCTACCAGCGCAATCATGGCGGCGTAGGGCCACCATTCGTAGACGATGATGGTGGTCATGGTCGGCACGAACACCCCCATGAGCGAGCGCGTGCCATAGGTCATCAGGATGCCGGCGATGGTTCCCGCGACGGCGAGAACGATCGCTTCGCGAATCAGGATATTCAGGATGTAGCCCGGCGACGCGCCGAGCGCCTTCAAGATCCCGATCTCTCGCGTGCGTTCGAGAACCGCCGTGTACATCGACAGGAATACAAACATGAAACCGACAATCACCGCGAGGCCGATGATCACCGCGATGAATCGCTTCAGCAGCGGGATGTTGTTCACCGAGATCAGACTGATGTAGGCGTCCATCGAGTAGATCTGGTAGCCGGTCAGCTCCTGCGTCAGCGAGTCGATGGCGGCCTGGATATGGGCTGGGTCGTCCACCTTCACCCAAATCACGCTTACTTTGCCCAAAGACGAATACTGGTCCTGCAGGTATTCGATGGGCGCGAACATGCGCGAAAGCTTCCCCGGCTCGACGATTCCCGTGACGCGCCAGGGCAGTCCGAGATCCACCGTATCGCCGACTTGGACGCCCTTCGACCTCGCGTACACTTCATCCACCACCACGTCGTTCTTCGCGCCGAACGGACCTCCCGAAAGGTAGCGAAACCCGCCGCTCATGGCGTTGAACTCGTCCGGATGAATGCCGGCTATCGATTCGAGGTTGCCGATGGACTGCATGAAGCTCCCGGTGGCGAGCGTCACATGCGGAGTCTGGCGCACGATCGCGACCACTTTTTCCGGCATGTTGCTTCCCGAGAACCCGATAATCGAGCTGCCCGGCGGGCGCACCATGATGTCGGCTCCCGTGCCGCGGGAGCGGGCCGCGACGTCTTCCAGCATGCCGTGACTGACGCCCACCAGCGTCAGAATCATGGTGACGGCAACGCCGATGCCCACGGCGCTCAGGAAAGTACGGACCGGCCGGTGTTTGAGGTTTTCAAAGACGAGACGATGGATCAAACTGTCAGTGTAGCAACCAGGCCGAACTCACCACCGCGAGCGCAGCCAATGCAGCCGTTTCCGCACGAAGAATGAGCGGTCCCATGGAAACCGGAAGCCAGTGCGCCGCCGTGAACTCGGCACGCTCCGCGTCGGTCCAGCCGCCTTCAGGACCGATCAACAGCGCCACGTTGTCAGAGGCTTGCCGCGCCGCCGGCAGCGCGTCGAGGATCGGCTTCGCTTCCGGATTCTCATCGAGTGCATAGTTGTATAAAACATGGCCGTAATCCGCACGCCGATCGAGCGCATCCTTCCACATCGCGACCCCTGCGATCTCCGGCAGATAAGCCCGCCGCGACTGCTGGCTGGCTTCGAGTGCGATCCTGCGCCACCGCTCGAGTCTTTTGTGCGCGGCCTTCACCAGGCCGCTTTCGGTGCGGGCCGCGATCACGGGGACGATTTCGGCAACACCCAGCTCCGTCGCCTTCTCGATCATCCATTCGAAATGGTCGAACTTGATGAGCGCGGCGCACAGCGTGATCCGTACTGGCACAGCCGGGGCCGCGAGCTTTTCAAGCATCCGGAAAACCACCAGCTCCTTGCGGGCCGTTTCGATTTCGGCCAGGTACACGCCGCGATTGTCGGAAATCTCGTAGCGCTGCCCTGGCTCCACGCGCAGCACGCGGGTCAGGTGCTTGGCGTCATCGCCTGCGATCTGGGCGTGCCCGTTGCGAACTTCGTCTACAAAAAAACGTCGTCTCATGGAACAAAACCGCGGCTCATTCCGGCTCCGGTCTCCTGTATCCTGAAGTCTTCATGATCTCGCACCTGCGTGGCACCCTTCTTGAAAAACATCCGAACCAGGTCATCGTGGATGTGCATGGCGTGGGCTACGACGTGACCATCCCCATCTCCGCCTATTCGTCGCTGCCCGACAAGGGCGCTGCCGTTCAGCTTCATATTCACACGCATGTTCGCGAGGACGCGCTATCGCTGTTCGGATTTCTTACGGCGGGAGACAAGGCGCTGTTCGAGAAACTCATCACCGTAAGCGGCATCGGACCCAAGCTGGCCATTACCGCGCTCAGCGGATTGACCACGGCGGACCTGGTTGCCGCGATCCGCTCAAGCGCGGTCGAGCAACTGGTGCGAATTCCCGGCGTGGGCAAAAAGACCGCCGAACGCATGGTGCTCGAACTGCGCGACAAGCTCGGGCCCATGGACGCTACGGCGGCTCAGGCGGGAGGAACGGCCGGACCGAAGAGCCCCTTCGCCCCGACCGAAGAGGACGCGATCTCCGCGTTGATGAATTTTGGAACCAGCCGCGCGGCGGCGGAGTCGGCCGTTACCAAGGCCCGCTCGACGGGCGAGTCGAATGATTTCGACGCCTTGTTCCGGCGGGCGCTCAAGCTGGTGCGATAAGCGCGGTGCATGAATACACGCGCTGGCGTTTCCATTAGTACACTGAGGTTTCATGCGCGAACAAGGGATCGTCTCGGCGTCGCTGCGCGAGGAAGAGCGGCAATTTGAAACGGCGCTCCGGCCCAGCCGTCTGGCGGATTTTGCGGGGCAAGCCAAGATCAAGGAAAATCTTTCCATTGCGATCGAGGCCGCCAAACAAAGGGGCGAGGCCATGGATCACGTGCTGCTCTACGGGCCGCCGGGTTTGGGCAAAACCACGCTCGCCGGTATCATCGCGGCTGAGCTGGGCGTCGGCATTCAGCAGACTTCGGGGCCGGTGCTGCAGAAGAAACTCGACCTGGTCGGAATCCTCAGCAACATCCAGGAGCGCGAGGTTTTCTTCATAGACGAGATCCATCGCCTGCAGCCGGACGTGGAGGAGATGATCTACTCCGCGCTCGAGGATTTCCGCATGGACATCCTGATCGGCACCGGTCCGGGCGCGCGCACCGTGGCGATGGATATCAAGCCCTTCACTGCAATCGGCGCGACCACGCGGCAAGGAATCATCAGCGCTCCCTTGCGCGGCCGCTTCGGGCTGGTGCTGCGGCTCAATCCTTACGATCAGGACGAACTGAGCCGCATTGTCCTTCGCTCCGCCCGCCTTCTGGAGGTTACAATCGACCCGGCCGGCGCGGAGGAAATCGCGCGCCGCAGCCGGGGAACGCCGCGCATCGCCAACCGTCTGCTCCGTCGCGTCCGGGATTACGCGCAAGTGCGCGCGGCGGGAACCGTCGACCTGGAAGTGGCCGGGCGGGCCCTCGATTTGCTGGAAGTCGATCGCTTCGGCCTGGACGAAATCGATCAGAAGATCATGCTGACTGTGCTCGAAAAATACGGCGGTGGGCCGGTGGGACTCAACACCATCGCGGCGTCGATCGATGAGGAGCCGGATACGATCGAAGAGGTCTACGAACCGTACCTGCTTCAGCTCGGGTTTCTGGATCGCACGCCGCGCGGACGGGTCGCCACCGAACGCGGATTCGAATACTTCAAAGTACCGCGGCGCATTCGCGGCGCGCAGAACACGTTGTTCTGAACGCGGGTCGTGGACCTCGAACCGTTGACCACCACTTACATCTCGCTCGGTTCGAATCTCGGCGATCGCGCCGCGAACCTGAGCACGGCCGTGGAGCGGGTGTCCGCGGCGGGCGTTAAGATACTGCGGCGATCATCTGTTTACGAAACGGAGCCGCGCGATTTTCACGATCAGCCCTGGTTTCTGAATCAGGTGATCGAAGTCGAAACGGATTTATCTCCGCCCCATTTGCTTGCGCTTTTTCAGAAAATTGAGCTGGAGATGGGCCGCGAGCGCTCCGTTTCCAAAGGACCTCGCGTGATCGACCTGGACATTCTCCTCTACGGCGACCTGGTGGTCAGCACGCCCGATCTTGAGATCCCTCATCCGCGCCTCGCCGAGCGGCGCTTCGTGCTCGAACCCCTTGCCGAATTGGTGCCGGAACTGGCGCCCGATCTTCGCCATCCGGTGACCGGGCGGACAGTGAGGGAGATGCTGGGTTCGGTTCTCGATCAAAGCGTGCGTCGGCTGTGACGGACTCGGACGTCTTTAGCACTTCACCGGGTGCGGCGGATTATGCATCTTCATAGTGGCCTCAATGGTAGTCCTCATAATCGACCTGGTCCACGTTCTTGCCGGTACAAGTGAACGTGACGCGCCAATTGCCGCTCACCTTCACGGCCCAGGTGCCGGAATCTGTTGATCGCGACGTTCTCTTTGTGTAACCCTTCCCGTTACAATCAACGATTGCTGCCAACGCCTTCAATCACGTCAAGTCTACATGATGGGCTTTTGGACGGGGCGCTGGAGTTCGCCCGCGACGGCATTCGCGTTGAGAGACAATAGGGCGTGGCGCGAGCGATCACACGGGATCCAGAGACGATGCACGGTCTGCCGGTGTTTCGAGGGACGCGAGTACCCGTTCAAACTCTGTTCGAATATCTGGAGGGCGGTGACACACTGGAGGACTTTCTGGAGGGATTCCCGACCGTTTCCCGTGCCCTGGCCCTGGAAGCGCTTGAGGAGGCCAAGCAACTCCTCCTGGCGCGTGCCTGATGCGCCTCCTGATTGACGAATGCATCGACGAGCGCTTGCGGCTTCTGTTCCCCGGACACGACTGTCAGAGCGCCCGGTTCGCTAACCTCGCGGGGCTAAAGAATGGGCGTCTCCTTGAGGCAGCGGAGGCGGCCGGCTTTGATGTTCTCATTACTGTCGACCAAAATATTCCTGATCAACAAAATCTTGCGGGCCGAAAGATCGCCGTGCTGATTCTCTGTGGACCAACCAACCGCCTGCGTGATTTGATATCGCTCGTACCCGCCGCTGTTAGCGCTCTGAGTAATACCCGGCTCGGCGACGTCGTAAGAATTCGCTAGGAGTGTCTCGCTGAGGGGGTTGGAGGCACAGCGCCTTGAGCACTTCACCCGGCCAATCGCTGCTTACTTTCACGGCCCACTTGCCTTTATCTGGAGCACAGGCGTATCTGGTGATCGCGCGTAGTCCTTCAACCGCTTCTTGTGCTGGGCAACGAGGTAGTCGTATCGCTGGGTGTCCGTGAGATCGAGGTCCAAAGTTCTATTGACCGGCTCGTTGTTGTCTTCGAATCCAAATCCGCCCACCCAGACTCTCCCTTTGCCAGCCAGAAAAAAACCCAAGGTAATCAGTTGACTCTCGTCAGGAACGTCAAGAATCATTTCTACTTTCGTCCAGGCGTTCGTGCCGAGCAGACGGTCCCGCGTCATCGAATACAAGACGACAGCATCGCGCGAATCGATCATCACATAAAGACCCGCGCCGGGACGGGCTTCGGCTGGACTGATTGAGCTGCCATTCGCCCAACGCTGCCTACGTCTTCCGTGCGCATGTATGCGTACCAACGGATTCTCCGGCCCCTATGCCGGTCAGCCTTGATTGTCTGTCGTACTCCGCTAGCGACCGAAAACTTAGCGGTCCATCTACCGGAGCCAAGTTGGGTCGGCGGCGAAAAAGCACTTTCAATGAAGAGACTCGGCTGACCCCCATAGAACGCACTCGGATCAACTCCCGCTTGAAAGGGAGGCCGGACGAATAGGCTCCGGCTCCACGGTCGGGGGAGCGGAGACTCGCCCGCCGCCATCCCAGCAAGGACGCTCAGTAGGCCAATGGTTACCAGGATGTTCGAGACATCGGGCCAATCTTCATTCTAAACGCGATCAAAGCAGCTGCCCGCGATAATCAATCGAATGGTGCCGAGCGGCAGTGTCCGGCCGTGGTGATCTGCGACGATGACCTGTTTCCCAGTCGCGGGGTTTCTCCACTTCTGATGGCTCCCGGATTGTGCGATCAACCCGAAACCGTAGCGCCTCAGAATCGCAGTTGCCAGGCTGGCAGTGAGACGAGGCGTTCCGCGGTCACCCAACCGTGACCTCGGCTATCTTGGCGTCCCGCGGAAGTTTTATATCGGATGGCTCGAGATAGAGTTCGATCGCTTCTTTGATCTTCCGTCGCGCTTCTTCCTCCGTATCCCCTGCCGAGGCGCACCCGGGCAGTTCGGGACAAACCGCGGAGAGGGCCTGCGCTTCCGCGTCGTATTCGAGCACAATGCGAAACTTCATGGCTCCTTCATCACCTCCAGCACACCCGAGATTGCTTCGCGAACGTTGGCCATTAGCTCGGGAACGGATTCGCCTGCGAATAACAGCCCGGAAGTGCAGGCACCTCAGCCCAAAAACCGCCTCCGGCGTCTTCATGGATGACAACGGAATACTTTTCCACGCCTTGATTTACGCATAGCGTGAGCGGTCCTGCCTCCAGACGGGCCGCTGCTGCGATTAGGACAGGCTAATGCTCAGTTGCATAAATTGGCGTATCGTTACCGCTTGCTCACGCGCGCGGCTCAGCACAAGCCGTGACTGTGAAGGAGTTCCCATGGGCCTGCGGCCCATCCAAAGAAATGACGACGCGTCGGACCGGGCATTTAGAATAAATGATTTGGGCCGCGTCTTCAACGGAGCGGTAGTTAAGTAAGGTCGCGCGAAGCGGTCTCCAAATTTAGAATTCGAAGTGGGCTCACGGTCTCTTTTTGACAACCGCTCCCTCACGGTCACGGCTTGGTTTGGCTAGTGAGCCGCGAGCATTTCGGCGTGGCGCGGAGTCACGGAGCGGTGGGGTTGCTGAGCCGTGACCGTGAGGGAGCGGTAACTCAAACAATGTTGTCGCCGGGACAGCTACCTGGCACGGGTGGTCCAGCGATAGAAGCGCCACAGGAGGCCGTGGCCTCCCCGCTCGGATCAGCAATCGCTGCCATGGCCTTCCGTTGTGACGCAGTTACTTCAGTAGCCGTGCTAGAGTCGACGATATGAACCCCTACGCGTCCTATTTGGGCACCCGGGATCCATTCCAGGTTCTCGCGACGACCCCTGGCGAGCTAAAGTCTCTCGTCGCGGCACTCGGTCCGGAGGGCGCAAAACTTTCGCTCGCCCCCGGAAAGTGGAGCGTGCGCGAGATTCTGGCCCACCTGGCCGATAACGAACTGGCATTCGGCTTCCGGCTTCGCCAGGCGTTGGGCGATCCGCACCACGTCATTCAACCGTATGACCAGGAGCGCTGGGCCGCGCGCTATGCGGCCTACGACGCGCCTTCCGCGCTTGCCACCTTCACCATGACACGCGACTGGAATGTGAAACTGCTCGCCACGGTGACGCCCGCCGAACTCGGGAAGCCGCTCACCCACCCGGAGCGCGGCGCGATGACCGTCCAGGTGTTGATCGAGACCATCGCCGGCCACGATCTCAATCATCTGGGGCAGATCCGGACCATCGCGGAGCGGGCGCGCCCGGCATAGCAGGAGGCACCGGTTACCCGAGGCCACCTCCACGATCGCGAGAGATTCCGCGCCCACTGCGCGGGCAATCTGGCCGATGCTTCCGTGTGCCGCCCGGTCACGGGCCCACGGCGCGGAGCGAAGTGAATGCCTGCGTCGGATTGAACCGTACTTCCACTACCGCGATGGGGACGTTCGACGTGAACTCCGCGACCCCGGCCTTGCCGGTCGTGGCCGAAAAGAGACTCGCCAGTAGATTCGCGTTGTAGTTCCGCGGCGATAGCATGAGCTGACCCGCGTTGGAACTCCCGTCCACGTAACGGAACGTGAC
>Ga0209415_10004401_pt1 | contig 25822 bp, 22 predicted proteins | sample PeaSoiSIISIP2007_FD_187696 | JGI IMG/M metagenome (GOLD analysis project Ga0209415, IMG submission 187696) | Peat soil microbial communities from Weissenstadt, Germany - SII-SIP-2007 (SPAdes) (version 2) | ecosystem: Environmental > Terrestrial > Soil > Wetlands > Peat | place: Germany... | reverse complement strand
TACGAATAGCGGCAATTTCGAAGTTTACTTGTTTCAGTTCACGCCGCCGCCGCCATTCGTAACGTTCGCCAGCCTTACCGCGGCCATGGAGATCGTGACGTCCTCACAGGAGTATTATGTGCTCGGTCGGTTTAAGTTGGGTGCCGGTGGGACGCTGAATCTCGCGACTGACGCCGTGACGCTGCAGTTCGGGGATTACTCGACAACGATCCCTGCAGGATCATTCACGCGCGGCGCACTCGGAATCTACGGATTTCAAGGCACCATCAACGGAGTCGCGGTTACCGCCGCGATCGTGGAACTAAGCGCCGGCGACTATGCGTATGTGTTCAAAGGGGTAGGCGCAAGCGGTTTGCCTACAGCGAACCCTGTCGATGTAGGGCTTGTTGCGGGCAACAACAGCGGCAGAATTCAAATTAAAGCGCTGATTCTGCTTTTCGGAATACAGGGGGGCGGGTAGCCGCGAACCATTCACTGGCATCGGCGATTCTCCGCAGCGCCTGTCGATGGCAAGCGAAACGGCTTTGACGTGATAGTTCCGCTAGATGCGATTGGTACCAATAGTGAAATCAAGCGACGCTTCGCGCAGTGGGCGATGCGGAGCGCTGGTGTTAACCTTATTCAGCGGGTGCCCCCGGCCAGCTGAAGGACCAGTGGAGCTGATTGATACGCATGAATCTTGCCGAGCTGTTCCGTTTCGAGACCGACGCTCTGGCTATTGCGGCCGGACGATCGCTCTTTCGTGCGGGCGATGCCGGCAACGTCATGTACGTCCTGATGAATGGCAGAGCGGTGGTTACTGTCGGCGACATCATCGTGGAAAACGCCGAGCCCGGCGCCATTCTCGGGGAACTGGCTCTCATAGAGCAGGTCCCACGCAGCGCGACTGTGACTGCAGTGACCGACTGTCAATTCGTCCCGATTGACGCTAGGCGCTTTCAGTTCCTGGTTCAGCAGACCCCGCATTTTGCCTTGCAGGTAATGAAGATCATGGCAGATCGACTGCGCGAAATGGACCGGCTCCTGCTGGAGGCAAGCGCCAATAAACGAGAATAGAATGTTTCAAGGCGGGTGGATCGCAGCAACGGGTGCCATCGTTCATGGGCTAGTGTCTGAAGCACTTGGGCAGGTCATAGGGGAAGAACAATGAAATACATCTCGGCGGTTTCGACGCTTATCTTCTTGCTCGTTACTTTTGTCATGGATGGCAGAGCGGCGGATTGCAAGTGCCAATGCCTGGACCGTGACGGATCAGTTTTTGCGAGACCGCCGGGCCCGAAAACTCCCGAAGTGTGTGCGGAGATCTGTTCGAAAATCATCATCAATGGCAAGGGGCTAGCCAGCTCTTGTCCGGTCGAGGGAAAGCCGCCTAGCAACGGCGCCCCAAAGCCTGCCGGATCGGCGCCGCCCGCTCAATAGGTAGGGCGCCGGGCGGATAGGAAATAAAACGCGACTGACCCCGGGGTAATTCCAGGCGCAGGGAGGGCTCGGCGCCTCAGGCGGCCTTTGCCGTCTGCGAGACACGCGCCCACGTGGTCGCGATCATGCTCTGGCGTTCATTCATGCGGGCGAGCCATTCGCAAAGGTTCGTATTCTTTGCCGTCAGCGGTGCCCATTCCGGCGTCGCGCGCAGGAAATCGAGTTGCGGCGCCAACAGCAAATCGGCGAGGCTGACCGAGTCGCCGACAAAGTAGTGTTTGTCGCCCAACTGCCTTGATAACTCGTCGAACACCGCGTGGGCCTTCGGCATCGCCGCGGCTATCGCAGTCTCGTCCGGATTGAGCCCCATGAATCGCGGTCCGATGACCCGCTGAAATCCGATGACGTTGCCAACGCCCTGGAACAGATACCAGTCATTGATATTCATCAGTTGATCCATGCGCGCCGCGGCCTGCAAATTCGACGGCGTTAGTGCGGGTTGCGGCAAAATCCGATCGATGTAACGCAGGATCGCTTGCGTTTCGTAGAGCCGGAAGGCGCCGTGATCGATCACGGGAAACCTGCCAAAGGGATGGCGGGCCAGATGCTCCGGCTGCCGCAAAGTGCCGGGCGCCACGCTGGCGAAGCGATAGCTTGCACCTTTCTCCTCGAATGCGGCCAACACCGCGCGACCAAAAGGGCTGCCGGGAATGCTGTGAATCGTGAAATTATCCATGCGTACGTACCTCAGACCGGCGTTGTCTTGCCGGCTTCTTGCGCAAAGAACTCCAATATCGCAGGCCAACCGCCGTCGACGCTCTTTCGCATCGTTGCGCCGTCCGATGGGCCCATGCGCTCGAAATCACGATGTTCGAGTTCCACCCTCGTCGTGTCCGCCGTCTGCGCGACGAACAGCACCTCGACCTCTGAGGCGTAAGCCACGCGTGAATCGGGCTTCCACTTGGCGCTGATCTCCCAACTGACGACGATGCGCTTCGCCGGCTCCCAAACGCGGACGTGGCCGACAACCACATCTTTACCGTCGGCGCACTTCGTGTACCAGCGCCCGCCGACGAATGGCTCGATGATCGACTCGATCACGGGCGCCTCGCCCAAGCCATGAGCTTTGGGCCACCAGCGGTCGATTCCTGCCGTGAACACGTCGAATGCTCTCGCCGGGGACGCTTGCACAATAATGGATTTGCGCACCGGCGCAATTTCGCTCGTTTGATTCAACGTCGGATCCTCCCTTTCGGCGTTTTGCCCATTTCCACTTCGCGCTTGAATGCGTCGAGCGCCTCATCCCAAAACGTCTCGAGCCACCGCCGCAGCTCGCCGAGCCCCTCGGGATCAATCTCATAGACGCGGCGCGTCCCCACCGATCGAGCATTCACGAGCCCCGCGAGTTTAAGCGACCTCAAGTGCTGCGATACGGCGGGACGGCTGACCGGCAGCCCTGTAGCTAATTCTCCGACCGAAGCGGGCCCGCGGCGTAAGCGCTCGAACACGGTACGCCGAGTCGGATCCGCAAGAGCGGTCAGGGCATTTGCGTAAGCCATGCCTTACGGTAAGCCATCGCTAACATTAAGTCAAGCCGCGGCCACAACGGCGACGCCGCTGCGTTCGCCAGGCAGATCTGCCGGCCGCGGATCGCTAAGAAGTCGTTGCAACTAAATGCCCGGAAATGTGTATTGTCTTGAAGGACCATTATTTGAAGCGAGGTGCCATGCACGCGTTACTTTTTCTCGTCGCCTGCTACTTCATCCCGACGATCATCGCGTTCGCGCGGAATCATCACAACGCGTGGGCGATCTTCGCCCTGAACTTTTTGGTTGGTTGGACCGTAATTGGCTGGATTGGCGCCCTGATTTGGTCGCTGACCGCGGTACGATCGCTATCGTCTACGGCTTGAAGCGGCCGGTGGTTTCAACGCGTTTCCTTCTCGAACCCGTCCAACGCCGGCGTTACTGTTTCACGAGTTCAACCCGGCGATTCTTGGCGCGTCCTTCTTCGGCATCATTCGACGCCACCGGCGCCGTCGGACCGTCACCTTGGGCGCTGAGGCGCGCCGCGCTCACCGCGTACTTGGCCACCAGCAGCTTCGCGACCGCATCGGCACGGCGCCGCGAGAGGTCTATGTTCATATCCAGCGTGCCTTGGTTGTCGGTATGCCCGACGACGTAGAGCTTGAGTTGGGCGTTGCGCTGCAATAGTTTGGCGATCTCTTGGAGCGTCGCATCAGACTCCGGCTTCACGTCCGCCTTACCGGTGTCGAAATAGATGCCGTACACCGACGCATGGCCCGTGCGGTCGAGGTCGCGCGCAAGCGATTCGGCGTTCACGGTGATCAGCCCGCTCTCCATCGGTTTCATTTCGAGCACGTCTAGTTGTGCCCAAGCGGCAACACCGGGATTGTCCTGCTCGATGTGCAGGCTCACGTAGACGTCTCCCTCCGGGCGCGCCAACTTGGCCGACAAATGGTGGGGCGAGCATCCGCCGCACCATCCGATGCTCTGGCCGCCTTTACACTGCGCCCCACCCACGCAACTGAACAGCTCGACAAAGCCACCGCTCTTGAGCGCCGTTTGGTAGTTGCGAAACACCTCGAGCGCCGAGCGGTTCTCGGGCATGTTGTAGTGGATGCTCGTCAGCTTGCCTTCCAGCTGCTGACTCTTGGAAAACTTATCCTCGCTGGGTGCGCCAAGCGGTAGCCTGTATGCGCTGAACTGCTGCTGGCTGTATTCCGAGATCGACGATCCGGGATAGCGTGTGATCAGTGGATGGTCCTTGCCGCCTGCGACGTCGGCTGCCGTGGCAGCCCTTAACGTCAGCGCCGCAAGCAAACACGTCGCGATGATGATGCGGTACATATTCATGATGGATCCCTCCTATTTTCTTTGAACCGCGGGTCAAGCATCGCATGCCCTCGGACGGCCGGTCAACGCGTACGCAGCGGCCACCGCTGCAGACTTTGCAGTTTGCGCCGCGCAAGGTTCCTGCGAGCGGCATGCCAGCGCATCGTGCGCATCGCCGAATCCGTATGCGCCACTGTAAAGTGCCCGCGCGTCGAATCGAGCCGGTTCAGATCGAAATCCGCGGATAGGTCTTGCCACAGGCGGCCGCCAGTCCATGATCGCCGGCACCGATGATGGCCACGGCGGGGGCGCGAAGAGTGTTTAACAGCGGGGCCGTCACGTGCGAATATGAGCACGAACAATTAACTGTGGAGCAAATTCAATTGCGCTATAAGCAAGCCCGCAGCCAAGCCCGAAACTCTGCAAACGCCTGCAATGAGTCGTAAGACGCCTTATGCAGCGCCGCGGCCGCCGGCGAATCGCCGCTCCCGGAGCGACTCGGCCAGCATCGATCGGGCGAAAAATCCCGCCGTCGATTTGGGTCGAACCGCGCGCCTCGCTGCGCGCTGCGCGCTGCTATGCCTGATCGCCGCTCTCACGCCGGCACAAGCCGGCCAGCGCGCACCGGGCGACCTCGATGCGGCGCGTCTGCAGGCAGCCGACGCAGAACCGCAAAATTGGTTCACGCTGGGCCGCGACAAGAACAGCAGCTATTACTCGCCGCTCAAGAGCATCGACGCTGCCAACGTCGATCGATTGGGATTCGCCTGGGACTATGATCTCGGCAATCCGCAGCGCGGCCAAGAGGCCACACCGATCGCGATCGACGGAGTGTTGTATACCTCGGGCACCTGGGGCTATGTCTACGCCGTGGAGGCGGCCACGGGTCGCGAACTCTGGCGTTACGATCCAAAGCCCAACTATTTCTACGGCAGAAATCCCTGCTGCGACCTCGTCAACCGCGGCGTCGCGCTATGGAAAGGCAAAGTCTATGTCGTCTCGGTCGACGGCCGATTACACGCACTTAACGCCGCGACCGGCGCGAAGATCTGGGAGGTCGATACTTTTACGGATCATCAGCTGCCCTACTCGAGCACCGGCGCGCCGCAGATCGCGGGCAATCTCGTCGTCGTCGGCAATAGCGGTTCGGACATGGGGCGCGGCGGCGTGCGCGGCTATGTCGCCGCCTATGATCTCGCTACCGGCAGGTTCAAATGGCGGTTCTACACGGTTCCGCCGGCGGTTGGAAAGCCGTTCGAGAATCCCGAATTGGCGGCGGCGGCAAAAACCTGGGACCCGCAACGCAAGCCGGAATTTCAGGGCGGCGGCACGGCTTGGGACGGCTTCGCCTACGATGCGGACCTCAATCTGGTCTATTTCGGCACCGCCAATGCCGCGCCGTACGACCTGCGGCAATTGGGCCCGGCAAAACTCGACAGCCTGTACACGGCGTCGATCATCGCGCTGCACGCGGATACCGGCCGCATGGCCTGGTACTATCAAACGACGCCCCGCGACAGCTGGGATTACGATGCCGTTCAGAAAATGATTCTCGCCGAGATCAGCATCGCGGGCGCCACGCGGCAAGTTCTCATGCAGGCCTCGAAGAACGGATTCTTCTATGTGCTCGACCGCAAGACGGGCAAGCTGTTGTCGGCGCACAATTACACCTATGTCAATTGGGCCAAGGGCGTCGACACGAAGACGGGACGGCCGATCACGACCAAGACCTCGGACTGGTACTCCGGGCCGAAGAACGTCTACCCTTCCTGGGCAGGCGGTCACACCTGGCCGCCGATGTCCTATAGCCTGCAGACGCATCTCGTCTACATACCCGTCATCGATCAGCCGGCCGTCTGGGTCGATATGCTGCATAACGGCGGCTCGGTCAAATTCATCGACGGTTTCTTTACCGTCAACGGAATTTATCCCGACGACACCTACAGCGCCGAGGGCGTCAAGAAACTCTATGGACCGCTGCCGGACCGGCGCACGATCAATGCCGAGCGCACGGTCAAGCCGGTCCGCGAACTGATCCGCGCCTGGGATCCGGTCGCGCAGAAAACCGTCTGGGAGCATGAAACCTCGTCGGGAATCCGCGGTAACGACGGCGGCATTCTCTCGACGGCCGGCAATCTCGTCTTTCAAGGTCGCGGCAGCGGCGAGCTCTGGGTGTATGCGGCCGACACCGGCGAGGTCTTGAAAACGATCCAGACCGGCAGCCACATCATGGCCGCGCCGATCACCTACGCGGTCGATGGCGAGCAATACGTCGCCGTTCAAGTCGGCTACGGCGGCGCGGCGATTACCGTGGGCCCGATACCGCCGAGCAGCGCGGCGCTCAGATACCAAAACACCAATCGCATCATTGCGTTCAAACTCGGCGGCGGCGCGGTGCCGACGCCGCCGCCGCGCATCGAGGAGCCCATCCCCGAACCACCTCCGCCGCCCGTGAGCGCCGCGAGCATCAGCGCCGGCGAGATCAAATTCATCGAGGAGTGCTCACGCTGCCACGTCCTGGGCCCGAGTACGACGCCGGACTTGCGCAAACTGAGTGCGGGTCTGCATGCGGCCTTCAAGGACATCGTCCTGCACGGTGCGCTCGCCCCGAACGGCATGGAGCGGTTCGACGATCTGTTGAGCGAACAGGATGCCGATGACGTACACGCCTATCTGATCGATCAGAGTTGGCAGGCGTATCGCGCGCAGCAGGCGGCTCACTAAACCGGCCGCTGCGGCCGGTTTAGAACGCCCAGAGGGCGGCCCCGAAGGGGCGAGGCGCGCAGCGCCGAGTACCAGCGCAGAAGGCCGCGGCACGAGATGGTCGAGCTGTAAGCGCCGGCCTCGGCTCAATCGGCCGGCGCGCGAGACCGATGGCTAAATGCGAGCCCGGCGAGCAGGCTTGCGGCGGCGACCGACAGCACCAACGGCAACCCGCGGTGGGGCGAGACATCCATCGCGTAGCCACCGACGCTCGGGCCCAATACGCCGCCGACACAATAGATCATCACGAACAGCGTATTCGCACCGGCGAGATTCCCTGCCTGAAATTGCTCGCCGAGCAGCGCGACGCCTTGACTGTAGAACGCGTACAGCGTGCCTCCCCAAACGAACAGCAGCGGCCAAAGCAGCGTCGGCCGGTCGAGCACGGCAGGCAGCAGCAGCGGCCCGATCGCGCTCGTCAGGGCGCAAACGCCGAGCATCGCGCGGCGGCCGAAGCGATCGGCGAGCAGCCCGATCGGCAGCTGCAGCGCCACGTTGCCGACGAGAAACACCGTGACCAGCAACAACGCCGTGCGCTCATTCAAGCCCGCATGCAGGCCGAACAACGGCAGCAAGGATAGGTCGGCAGACTCTACGAGACCCGCCACGGCGGCGGCCAGCATGACGATGGGCGCGGCCGGCAAGAATCCGAAAAGTTTGCGTATCGCCGCGAGCCGCAGCGGCGGCGCCTGCGCAACCTGTGTCGCCTGCGCAGCTTGTGTCGCCTGCGCAGCTTGTGTCGCGTGCGTGGCGCTGCTGCGAGCCGCATCGCGCAGCAGCGCCAGCGGCAACAGCGTCAAGGCCAGACAGAGCGCGCCGATCATGAACGGCAAGGCCCCGCTGGTCCCCGTTAATTCCAGCAAAACCGGTCCCGCGACGGTGCCGATCGAAAAGACGGTGCCGTAAATTCCCATGACCGTGCCGCGCGACGCATCGCCGCTGACGGTGTTCATCCAGACTTCGCTCGCGATCCAACTCAAGCCGAACGCGCAGCCCGTGGCAACACGAAGCAGCACCCACGCCGCAACGCTGTTCCAGAACGGCATGACGAGCAAAATCAATACCGCCGCGCTGATCCCGCACATGACCGAGCGCCGCAGCCCCAGTCGCGCGATCGCGTATGGGTACAACGGTCCGATCACGCTGACCGCCACGAGGCTCACCGCGATGACCGCGCCGACGACGAAGCTCGAATTGCCGGAACGATTCAAGACCATCGCGATCAAGGGCGGCTCGAAGCCGAAGATCAAGCCGACGCCGAGGCTCGTCGAGAACACCGCCCCCAATACCCAATTTATGGATCGATCCCTCATCAGCATGAGGAGCGCGGCGCATGTTGGTCCGCACGGCCATCTATGAGCATTAAAAGACGCCTGTTTTCAGTACATGACGTGCGGCTAAGGGCCTTCGATGCGCGCGCAATTACTGCCGCCCCGCTCTTCAGTGTAGCTGGTTCAAGACTTAGCCAGGCAAACTTTCTCATGCCTGGCGTGCAATGAACTTGCGTATCAGAAATCGCTGTGTTACGTAGTGGTACGGTCGAGTGGGATCGAAAGAATAACGAATAAGCGATCTGGGGCGCTTCACGAGCAACGAGCCTGGTGGTCCTGGACCAACGATGCGCCGACGCGCGATCGCGCTCAAGCTCGTCACCAAACAACCACGCGCCGTCGGTGTCGATTTCCAGTACAAATGTTAGGTAGACTGGCGATTGGCATTGGTCTCTCGGGGAGATTCCGCTTTGGCGATCGACGAACCCGCACTATCGATAGATCATGATGCCGCTCAACTCAAGGCCCTCGGCTACGAGTCGAAGTTCGTGCGCACGATGTCCAAATGGGAGAATTTCTCCCTTGGATTCACCTACCTGTCGCCCGTGGTCGGCGTCTATACGATTTTTGCTAGCGCGATCGTCGCCGGCGGTCCGCCGATGTGGTGGACGTATATCGGCGTCGGCATCGGTCAATTGTTCGTTTGCCTGATCTTCGGCGAAATCGTTTCGCAATTTCCGATCTCCGGCGGCCTATATCCCTGGGCGCGGCGCCTCATGGGCAAGCGCTGGGCATGGATGGCCGGTTGGGTCTACGCCTGGGCCCTGTGCTGCACGATGGCGGGGGTTGCAACCGGCGTCGCGCCGTTTCTCGCGCAGCTATTCGGCATGGAAAGCACGGTGCTCGCGACCACGGTGATCGCGCTCGTTTTGATCGTCGTGACGACCGTTCTCAACTTGAGCGGCACCCGCTTGTTGGCGCGCGTCGCGATGTTCGGATTCATTTGCGAATTGGTCGGCGCCATCGTCGTCGGCAGTTACCTACTGCTGTTTGCGCGGCATCAGCCGCTCAAGGTGCTCATCGACACATCGTTCGTGCACACCGACGGCCGCTATTTACCCGCCTTCCTTGCCTCGTCGCTTGCGGCAATGTTCTGTTATTACGGCTTCGAAGCCTGCGGCGACGTCGCCGAGGAAACGCCGGACGCGAGCCGCATGATTCCGAAGGCGATGCGCATGACGATTTATATCGGCGGCGCCGCGGCCACCTGGGTGTGCCTCGCGTTCGTACTGTCGATCCCCGACATCGGCGCGGTGATGTCGGGTACGGACAAGGACCCGATCGTGACATTGCTGCGCGCGGCGATGGGCGAGGCGGGCTTCCGCGCCGTCATCGTCGTCGTGTTGGTGTCCTTCATCTCCTGCCTGCTGAGCCTGCAGGCGGCGGCGAGCCGGTTGATCTTCGCCTACGCGCGCGATCACATGATCTTCGGCAGCAAATTCTTGAGCCGCATGTCGCCGGGTCACCACGTCCCGGCGAATGCGCTCATGCTTATGGGCACGATACCCGCAGTCATCGCACTTTCCGCGCTATGGATGCAGGACGCGATTGCGACGATCATCAGTTTCGCGGCGGTCGGCATCTATATTTCGTTCCAAATGATCGTGCTCGCGGCGCTGATCGCGCGCAACAAGGGCTGGCGCCCGGCGGGGCCGTACACGCTGGGGAATTGGGGTTACGTCGTCAATCTGCTCGCGCTCGCCTACGGCGTGGGCGCGATCATCAATATCTTGTGGCCGCGCAGCCCGGGCGACCCTTGGTATGTCGATTACGGAATGCTCGTGACGACGATCGGCGTGATGATCCTCGGCGGCATCTACATGGTCTGGGCGAAGCCCTACGAACGCGGCAACGCGCCCGCGGGCGACGCGCATTTGATCCGCCGGGCTTAAAGATATTGGGCGATACACGAGTCAACGTCGAGGCTTCAGCATGAATCAATCGAATCCCCTCGCCGAGGCCGACGTAGCCGCGGCACTGGCGCCGATGAATGAATTGAGCCGCTCCCTGAGGAAGCGGCACCTGACGATGATTTCGATCGGCGGCATCATCGGCGCCGGTCTTTTCGTCAGCAGCAGCACGGCCGTCATCGCGGCTGGACCCGCGAGTTTCATCAGCTACGGCATCGCCGGGTCGCTGATCCTGCTCGTGATGCGCGGACTCGCGGAGATGGCCACCGCGCTGCCGCGCGTGCGCACTTTCACCGAATTCGCGCGCGCGGGTTTGGGCGACGGCGCCGGATTCACGGTCGGCTGGCTTTATTGGTATTTCTGGGTTCTCGTGGTACCGGTCGAGGCGATTGCCGGCGCCAAAATTCTGCAGCAATGGATCCCCCTGTCGCCGCTGCAAATCGGCCTAGGCCTGATGGCCGTCATGACCGCCGTCAATCTCATGTCGGCGCGCTCATACGCCGAGTTCGAGTTTTGGTTTGCCTCGATCAAGGTCGCCGCCATTCTGGTGTTCATCGCGATCTCAGCGTCGTTCGCATTCGGCTGGACCTCGCCTAACGGCGCGACCTTCCACAATCTCAGCGCATACGGCGGCTTCGCGCCGCATGGCTGGATTGCCGTGGGCGCGACCGTGCCCATCGTGTTTTTCGCGATGACCGGCGCGGAAATAACGATGATTGCGGCGGCGGAATCCGCGCAACCGGGACTTGCGGTCGCGCGCATGAGTACCCAGGTCATCGGGCGCATTTTGCTTTTCTACGTGGGCTCGATCTTCTTGATCGTTTGCGTGGTGCCGTGGAATTTGGTGCGGTCCGGCGAATCGCCATTCACGCTCGCGCTCAACGCGATGCACGTACCGGGTGCAGGATTGATTATGAGCGCGATCATTCTGACCGCCGTCCTGTCCTGCCTGAACTCAGCGTTCTATGTCAGTTCGCGCGTGATGTTCGTTCTCGCGGCCTCCGGCGACGCGCCGCAGGGCTTGGTGCGCCTGAACAAGCGTCGGGTTCCCGTGGTATCCGTGCTCATGGGGTCCGCGGCGGGCTTTCTCGGCATCATCGCCGCAACTCAAGCACCACAAGCAGTTTTCGATTTTCTCGTGAGCTCCTCGGGCGCTCTGGTCGTCGTCATTTACATGGTGATCGTCATCGCGCACATGGTCTTGCGCTTCCGCCGCCAAAAGAACCGCGAACCGGTGCCGCCCGTGAACATGTGGTGGTTTCCGTGGCTCAGCATCGTCGCGTTGTTGGGCATGGGCACGGTTCTGATAGCCATGGCATTCACGCCCGGCATGCAGGCGGACTTCAAGGCGAGCTGCGTGACGGTGCTGGTTTCCATCATCGCCTATTTGATTGTCAAACAACGCCGCCGCAAGCCGCACTAGGCAGCACCGCCACGACGGGTTACTGCCCGGAGCGCATATCGTTAGATGAAAAAAATTGCATTGACAGTGAGAAAGAGTACTCCCCGGACCTGTTCTTATTTGGCACTATTGATCCCAAGTCCGATGCCGCCCGCGGGCCAAGGACATGAACAGGTTTAGGAGCAATTCGCGTCGGCAACCAGCCAACTCCCCCGTCGGCGCGATATTCCAACGGTGTGGGGCTTTTTTAAAGACCCACACCGCATTTTCTTCCCGCCTCGATGCGCGTTTCCTCAAAGCGCGCACACTATTCTCCGACCGGCGCGAATCCGCCGCTAGCGCTCGAATTTCGTCGAGAGAATGATCGATGAAGTCGTGCGCTCGACGCCGGCCAGTGCGCCGATTTGGTCGATGACTTTGTCCATCTCTGTGACGGTCGCCGTTGCGGCCACGGCGATCAAATCGACGTCGCCGCTCACGGAATGCAAGAGCCGCACTTGGCTGATCGCGGCCAGGGCGGCCATGACCGCGCGCGTCTCCTTGGGCCCCACCTTGATCATCACATGTGCACGCACCGCGCCAAGGTCATATTCGGGCGCGAGCCGTACGGTATAGCCCGCGATTACACCGTCGCGCTCGAGCCGTTCGATGCGGCTCTGGACGCTGCTGCGGGATCGGCCGACCAGGCGCGCGAGCTCGGCGGTCGACGTGCGCCCGTCCTCGCGCAGCTTGGAAATCAGTTGATTATCGATCGTATCCGTCATTTCGTCGGGCAACCACTGCGTTCTGCGTAGATTGTACCGTGATAATGCGCAGGTTGACCATACCATTCGCCGGCCATTTCGCGAAGAATAGTTGTCTATCCTTTGGGGGGCGGCATGAAAGACATCGTTATCGTCGGTGCGGGCAAGATTGGCTCAATGATTGCGGAAATGTTGGTCGGGAGCGGCGACTACGCCGTGACGGTCATCGATCGCTCGAGCAAACAGATGGATCGGCTGGAAACCGCGTTGCCGATCAACAAGATCGCGGCCGACATCAGCGATGCCGCCGCGCTGCGCAAGATACTCACGGGTCAATTCGCGGTACTCAGCGCGGCTCCCTATCACGCGACGCGACTGATCGCCGAGGCGGCCAAAGCGGCCGGAGCGCATTATTTGGATCTTACCGAGGATGTCGCGAGCACACGCGCGGTCAAGCAACTGGCGGCCGGCGCGCGCACGGCGTTCATACCCCAGTGCGGTCTCGCGCCCGGCTTCATTACGATCGTCGCCAGCGATTTGGCGTCGCGATTCGATGAGCTTCAGGACGTGCGCATGCGCGTCGGCGCTCTGCCGAAATTTCCCTCCAATGCGCTGAACTACAATTTGACCTGGAGCACGGACGGCGTCATCAACGAATACTGCGAGCCCTGCGAAGCGATCGTCAACGGTCAATTGCGCGAAACGCAGCCGCTCGAGGAATGCGAAGAGTTTTCCCTCGATGGCGTGCTATACGAGGCCTTCAATACGTCCGGTGGGCTCGGCACCCTATGCGAGACGCTGGCGGGCAAGGTCCGCAATCTCAATTACCGCACGATTCGCTATCCCGGCCATGCCGCGATCATGAAGGCCTTGCTCAACGACTTGAGGCTGCGCGATCGTCGCGAACTGTTGAAGGACATCCTGGAAAACGCCGTGCCGATTACCCTGCAAGACGTCGTCATCGTGTTCGTCACCGTCAGCGGCCTGCAGGGCGGTCAGCTCGTACAGGAAACCTACGCCAACAAAATCTACGCCGCACCCATGGGCGGCCGTATGCGCAGCGCGATTCAAATCACGACCGCCGGCGGAATTTGCGCTGTACTCGACATGCTTAGCGCAGGACATCTGCCGCAGGCGGGCTTGATCCGGCAAGAGGATATTGGGCTGCAGCCGTTCCTGGCCAATCGCTTCGGACGCTACTACGCGATGCCGACTGCGGCGGCCAACGCCGCCTGATCGGAGCTTAGCGACGCACCGAACCGGGCCCGCCGAGAATGCGCGCCGGCAGCAGCACGATGGCGCGCAGCAGCTCGAACATGCCCTCGAATACGACGCCGACGAGGCGAAACGGCAGCGTTAGCAGCCACAATAGTGGCCATAAGAGCAACGCAAGCAAAGCTAACGGCCAACACAGTACCAGGAGCACGAGCCACAGCAGAAATTTGAGCATCTATGCCTCCTTGAAAGCTGCTGTAATTGTCGCATATCGTCGCCGTCGTGCGCAGCCTTTGGCCGCCCCTGTGCGTCTGCACGGCAGCGTAGGAACCTAAGCTGGTCTTGGAGCGATCGGATCATGACCGTCGTGTTGCGCAAGGCGATTGCCGCCGATATCCCCGCAATCGAGCAGCTGATTGCCCGATCGGCGCGCGGCTTGAGTTTGGACGATTATCGCCCCGCGCAAATCGAGGGCGCGCTACGCGGGGCATTCGGCGTCGATACGCAGCTGCTGCGTGACGAGACATACTTTATTGCCGAACGGCAAGGCGCTTTCGCGGGCTGCGGCGGCTGGAGCTACCGCGCCACGCTGTTCGGCGGCGATGCCCGTTCGGGCCGCGATGCGAAGCGGCTCGACCCGGCGTTCGAGGCCGCCAAGATCCGCGCGTTTTTCGTCGATCCCTCCCATGCGCGGCGGGGCGTCGGTTCGCTATTGCTCGAGCACTGCGAACACGAGGCGCGCGCATATGGGTTTTCGCGCGCCGAACTGATGGCGACATTGCCGGGCGTCAAGTTCTATTCAATGCGCGGCTATCGCGGCGCGGACATCGTGCGCTACGACGTCGGCGACGGCGAGACCATCGACTTCGTACCGATGTTCAAGGACCTAATTCCGGCCTAAAAGTGCGATCGAGTCCACATTAACGCCTTAGGCACCCCTAAAGACTACGCACACGGCGCTGCGGCATCGCATCGGCGCCTCAAGTAAAAGCAAATAACAGCGATACACATGGTGTGAGGTCTCGGCCCGCGGCCAAATCATTGTGCACTGGTTTGCCGCGCGTCCGCTGTACTGCCGCCCGCTGCGCGCGCGTTGAATGGCTAAGGAATCAGGTAAAACAATGCTCAAGAATCTTACGATAATGGGCCGTCTCAGCGCGGCTTTCGGTGTGCTGCTGGTGCTGTTGCTCGCCTGCGCGGGCGTCGGCGTGATCGGCCAGAACATGCTGTATTCGACCGCCCACCACGCCGCAACCAACGATGTGCAGCTCGCCCAACGGGCCGCCAAGATCGACCTGCTGGTGTTGAACGAACGCCGCTTCGAGAAGGATACCTTCATCAATCTCAACGACGCCGAGAAGCTCGCGTCCTACAAGCAGAAGTGGGATACGGTCAAGTCGTCGCTGACTGTGGAGATCGCCCAGGCCAACACCCTCGAACTGACCGTCGACGACAGGAAAGCGCTGCAGCACATCGACGAAGGATTCCGCGCATACGCCGACGGCTTCGAGAAAACTTTTGAGCATATCCGCTCGGGGCAGATCAAGACGACCCAGGAAGCCAATGGCGAGATCGGCGCCTTCAAGGCGGCGGTTCACGGCATGGAAGACGCGAGCGAGGCGCTCAATCAAGCGGCGCTCGCCCGGGTCGATAATGCCGCGGCTTCGCTGTCGGCGATGCGCACCCGCTCGTCGATGATGCAAATGGGCATTGCGTTGCTATGCCTGGTATTCGGCACGGTGCTGTGCGTCGTCTCGACCCGCTCGATCACGCGGCCGCTCGGCCGTGCGATCGAGATCGCGCGCGCGGTGGCGGGCGGCAAGCTCGATAACACGATCGACGCATCGGGCCGCGACGAGACTTCCCAAATGCTGTCGGCGCTGCAGACGATGCAGGGCGCGCTGCTCGAGAACGAACTCAATGCCAAGGGTCAGATCGCCGCGATCAACAAGGCGCAGGCGATCGTCGAATACGAACTCGACGGCACGGTGCGCACCGCGAACGAGAACTTCCTGAGGCTCTTCCGATACCGCCTCGAGGAAATCGTCGGTCAGCACGACACCCTATTCATGGCGAGCGCCGAGCGCTCCGGTCCGGCCCACGCTGCGATGTGGGCGAAATTGCGCCGCGGCGAGTTCGACGCCGGCCAGCAAAAGCGCGTCGCCAACGGCGGAGCCGAGGTCTACATCCAGACGACCCACAGTCCGATCATGGATCTGAGCGGCAAGCCCTACAAAATCGTCGAGTACGCCGCCGACGTGACCGAACAGGTCCGCATGTCCGCAGCGCTGGACGCGGCGGTGCAGGAGACGCGCGAAGTCGTACAAGCCGCGATCGACGGTGATTTGACGCGGCGAATTTCGCTCGACAGTAAAACCGGCCAAATCGCCGCGCTCGGCGAGAGCGCCAATGCACTCGTCAATGCGATGATGACCCTGGTTCAAGAGATCAAGATGGTCTCGGGCGAGGTCCATGGCGGCGCTGCAGAGATCGCCGCCGGCAATTCGAATCTCAGCCAGCGGACCGAGCAGCAAGCCGCGAGCCTCGAGGAGACGGCCTCGGCCATGGAGGAAATGACGACGACCGTCAAACAATCCGCGGACAATGCGGGCGAAGCGAATCAGTTGGCCGCCGCAGCGCATCTGCAGGCGCAAAAGAGCAGCTCCATCGTTACGGCCGCGGTGGCGGCGATGAGCGAGATAAACTCCTCCAGCAAGAAGATTTCGGAGATCATCGGGGTCATCGATGAAATCGCGTTCCAGACGAACCTGTTGGCCTTGAACGCCGCGGTCGAAGCGGCGCGCGCCGGCGATCAGGGCCGCGGCTTTGCAGTGGTGGCGAGCGAGGTTCGCAATCTCGCGGGCCGCAGCGCGACCGCCGCGAGGGAAATCAAGTCACTGATCAAGGACAGCGTGACGAAAGTCGAGGAAGGAACGAAGCTCGTCGACGAGTCGGGTCGCGCCCTCGGTGAGATCGGCGCGGCCGTCGCGAAGGTCAAGGCCGTCGTTGCCGAAATTGCGACGTCGAGCCAAGAACAGGCGACTGGCATCGAACAAGTCAACAAGGCCGTCGTCCAAATGGATGAAATGACGCAGCAAAATGCGGCGCTCGTGGAGCAGGCGGCGGCGGCGAGCGAGTCGATCGTCGACAAGGCGCGAGAGCTCTCCGAGCTCGTGTCGCACTACCGCGCCGACACGCAGCAGAGCGACGCCAATTCCCCACTCCGCTCCGCGGCGCGAACCCCGCGTTCGGTCGCCGCCTAGGCGCGGGTTCGCTCGGCGGCCACCGCTATTTCTGTTCCGAATAAATCTTCACGAGGCGGTACAGAAAATCGCGCCCCTCGAGCAACGATCGGACGCCCACATACTCGTTGAGCCCGTGGATATGTCCCAGGTCGGGACCGAGGAATACCGGCTCGATGCCGTAAGTCGGGATGCCGGCGGCATTGAGGAACTGGCCGTCGGTCGCACCGGGCTGCAAAATCGGCAGCACCGGCACGCCGGGCCAGAACTCGGCTGCGAGCTTCTCGACCGGACCCAGTATTTGCGGCGTTAGTGGCGGGGGCGGCGAACTCGGTCCACGCGTCTCGAGCGTTTCCACCTTGACCTGGCTGTCCGCGATCAACTCCTCGAGCTTGCGGCGTACGGTTTCCTGATCGACGCCGGGGAAAATGCGGCAGTTGATGTTGGCGCGAGCGCGTTGCGGCAACGCATTGGTCGCATGTCCGGCTTCCAGCATCGTTGCGACGCAGGTGGTCCGCAAAGTCGCGTTCCAGCTCGGGTCGCTCTGCGAGACGAGCGCGATCGCCGATGCATCGTTCGGATTGCGCACGAGCGCATTCATCGCATCGGCCACCGCGCTGTTGCCCTTGGCTGCCTGTATTTTCGCCATCCCCGAGAAATAGGCGCGGCTGGCGTCGGTGAACTGCGGCGGGAACTCGTAGGGCTCGATGCGCTTCAGCGCACCGGCAAGTCGGTAGATCGCATTGTCTTTGAGCGGCCGAGAGCTGTGGCCGCCCGGATTCGTCACTTCCAGCCGGTAATTTTGTGACGTCTTCTCGCCGGCCTGGACGTCCAGTGCGACGCGATTTCCTGCCGAGTCGAGCTCGCCTCCGGCGCCTTCGTTGATCGCAAATGCGGCATCGATGAGATCGCGCTGGTTGGCGACCAGCCATGCGGCACCGTTGAACGCGCCCGAGGTCTCCTCGCCGCAGGTCAGTGCGAGCTTCAGCGTTCGGCGCGGTCGAAAATTATCGTGACGAAAGCGCATGAGCGTATCGACCCAGATCGCCGCTTCCGCCTTGTCGTCAACCGCGCCGCGCGCATAGAAGAACCCGTTCTCTTCGACGAGCTTGAACGGATCGCGCACCCAATCCTCGCGCTTCGCCTCGACGACGTCGATATGCGCCAACAATAAAATTGCCTTGAGCTTCGGGTCGCGGCCCGGATAAATCGCAACGAGGCCGCCCTCCTTCGGATGGTCGGGCACGGCGAATGGATGCATGTCCGCGTCCGCGAAGCCCGCCGATTTGAGGCGCGCGGCCATGCGTTCGGCGGCCAAGGTGCAGCTGCCCGAGGACAGCGTCGTGTTCGTCTCGACGAGTTCCTGGTAAAGCTCGCGGAAACTCGCGACGTCGGGTGTGGTATCGGCACGGGCGCGAAGACCGAAGCCGATTAGAAAAATGCCGGCCGCGGCCAACAGCGCGGACGGGAGTTTGAATTGACTCACGCTCGTTCTCCTTTCTTGTGCTCGTATACTGCCCGCGTCAGCTGCGGATTGCCATCGGCAACGAATTCCTCGATGTCGGCGAGCACCGGCGCCCTGCCACGCGCAATGTCGCTCAACGCGGCGACCGTATCGGCATGCCCGAGTTGCGGGTACATGCGCAGCGTCACGGCGACGCCGCGTTCATGCAATGCCGCGGCGAGGTTGCGCGCGTTGTATGGCCCGACCGTGTCGTCGAGTTCGCCCTGGACGAGCAGCATGCGCGGCGCATCGGCACGCACAAAATTGATCGGCTGCGAGAGTGGGTAGAGATCCGGCGGCCCGAACATGCCTTGCAGGTCGGCCTCCCGGAGCGGCAGAAAATCATAGGGTCCCGACAAACCGATGAAGCCGGCAATCGTCGGCGCAGATGGCGCCACCTTGAGAAAATAGCGGGGATCCAAGGCGAGCAGCGCGCCCATGTGTGCGCCGGATGAGTGCCCCATCAAATATAGAGCTTGCGTATCGGCATAAAATTCGCCTGCGTGGGCGTGTGCCCACAGCGCGGCGCGCGCCGCGTCCTCCATGAAGCCCGGCAGCTTGACGCGCGGATACATGCGATAATTCGCGACGACGCTGACGTAGCCCAATTCAGCCATCGCCGCCCCTACGAATCGATAGTCCCTCTTGTCGCCCGATTCCCAACGCCCGCCGTGCCAGAACACGATCAAGGGCCGCGGCGCGATCGCAACTCGTTGCGGTATGTACAAATCGAGCCGCTGAAGCGGATCATCGCCGTACGCGATATCGGCGTGGCGGTCGTAGGCTCCGAACAGAGTCGGGGCGTTCGCGGCGAGAAACGTCAGGCGCGTACAGGCCGCGGTCGCGAGCGTTGCAGCGGCGAGCAAGGCGGCACGGCGCGACGGCGACGCCGGACTACCGACAGGCATAGGTCGGCGCACCGGATGGGTCGATAAGGCCGTGATCGATGAGCCAGCGGCGCGCGTCTTCGGCATCCTGCTCGAACCAGGCGGCCGCGCTGCCGAGCCGAAACGTGTAGCCCCACTCATCCATGTCGCGAAACATCCGCGATCGGCCGACGTTGGGCAGCAATTCGGCAAACAGGATCTGCAGATAACAAACCGCATTTTCCTCCGGATGTTCGCCGCCCGCATCCGTATCGAGTCCGGCGCGCCGCTCCGGGGTCATACAGATGAAGTGGGCGCTTTCGTGCAATACCGAGTGCAGCGGTGTATCCAGCCGGGCATATATTCGAGCGCCGATGAGGCCCGCCTCGCGCTCGCCCCAATACGAACCGGGGATTATCTGTTCGCGCGCGACCAACACGAGTTCCAAGCCGTAGCGATCGAGCAGCACGCCGAGCGCCGGGCGATCGATGGCGTTCAGGAGGAGCATGCACAATCCTCGGACGGCGCCGCTATTTCAGGCTGCCCAAGCGGCGCATGGCGATCGCGACCAAATTGCGCGCCATTTGCTCACGCAGTATATCGGCCTCGTGTTCCTTCGCCAGCAGGACGTTTTCCGCAAAACTATAGTCTTGCTGCAAGGTGATCGTCTGCGGTGCCAATAATTGCTTGTCGGGACCACGCACGGAGAAAGTCACGGTATAGACCAGCAGATATTCGGTCGGAATGTTGCTCGCCGAGACCGACTGCGTGCGCTGCTCGACCGTGTCTTTGGTAACGTCGATCGTCGCACTGGCGCCGGCCGCCGCGGGTTGCAGCACGGCGCCCGCGGCTTTCAATTCACGCTCGAACTCACGCGAGAAATCGGTATAGGGATCTTTGAGCGATACGTACGGATGGGACAGGACCGCCGGCCACGGTCCGCTGCCCGCCAGCCGAAAGCCGCAGGCGCCGATGCCTAAGAGCATGCTTAGGCTCAAAACCGTGCGCAGCGCGGCTGCGCGCGGCGCAGCGCGGCGGATTGCGGGTGGCATGGCGCGAACGTACACGAGCGGCCTGGTCAAACTACGATATTCACGAGTTTTCCGGGCACGACGATCACCTTGCGGATCGCCGCAATGCCGACGAATTTCTGCACGTGCGGGTCGGCAAGCGCGGCCTCGCGCATTGCGAGCTCATCGGCGTCGACCGGCACCGCGATGCGACCGCGTAGTTTACCGTTGACCTGCACGACGATTTCGCGCGTAGCTTGCTCCAGCGCAGCAGCATCGACCGCTGGCCAGGGTTCGTCGATGAGCGCAGTCGTGTGGCCCAGCCCCCGCCACAGCGCATGCGTCACGTGCGGGATGATCGGCGAGAGCGCCAGCACGGCGATTTCCAACGCCTCGTGCTGCACGCGACGATCTTGCGCCGAGGCGCACTGGAATTTGCCGACGGCATTCAAGAGCTCCATGACTGATGCAATCGCCGTGTTGAATGTGCGCCGGCGTCCGATGTCATCCGTGACCTTGGCCAAGGTTTGATGGGCCTGGCGGCGAATAGCTCGCTGCGCTTGGGTCCATTCGCGATTCGCGTCGCCATTCGCGTCGCCATTCGAGTCGCCGGCTTTCGCGTCAATCCCGCCGGTGCCGGCCGCGACATGCTCATGGACGGCCTTCCAGAGGCGCTTGATGAAGCGATACGCGCCCTGCACGCCCTCATCCGACCACTCCAGCGTCTGTTCCGGCGGCGCGGCGAACATCGTGAATAGGCGCGCCGTGTCCGCGCCGAACTCCTCGACGAGCGCCTGCGGATCGACGCCGTTTTTCTTGGATTTCGACATCGTCACGACGCCGCCCGGTTCGACCTCTTGGCCATCCGTGCGCAGCACCGCGATGCGGCGCCCATCCTTGGGATCCGTGACGATGTCGACGTCGGCGGGATTGAAATATTCGACGCGACCGGACGGTGGCTTGCGGAAGAAGGCCTCATTGAGCACCATGCCCTGCGTGAACAGGTTCGCGAACGGCTCCTTGAAGCGCACGGCTCCCAACTCGTGCATGACGCGCGTCCAAAAGCGCGAGTACAAGAGATGCAGAATCGCGTGTTCGATTCCGCCAATGTATTGATCGACGGGCAGCCAATACCGCACGCGCGCATCGACCATCGCGCGCGCATTGTCGCTGCAGGCAAAACGCAGGAAATACCACGACGAGTCGACGAACGTGTCCATCGTATCGGTCTCACGACGCGCTTCAGCGCCGCATTTCGGGCAACTGCAATCGAGAAACGCCGCGTGCTTGGCGAGCGGATTACCGCTGCCGTCCGGAACCAGGTCCTCCGGCAGCAATACCGGCAGATCCACGTCCGGCACGGGCACGGCGCCGCATTTCGCGCAGTGGATCATCGGAATCGGACAGCCCCAATAGCGCTGCCGCGAAATGCCCCAGTCGCGCAGGCGCCAGGTGGTCTGCTTGTTGCCCAAGCCCGCGCGCTGCAGATCGGCCGCGATCGCATCGACGGCAGCCTGGAATTCCAAACCGTCGTAATCGCCCGAATTGACGCAGCGGCCATGCTCGCCATACCAGGTCTGCCAAGCTTCGGTTGAATAGGTCCGTCCGCCCACGTCGATGACGGGCAGGATCGGCAGCCCGTATTTTTTCGCGAATTCGAAATCTCGCTCATCGTGCGCGGGCACGCCCATGACCGCGCCTTCGCCGTAGCTCATGAGCACGTAGTTGCCCACCCAGACCGGCACGGCGCCGCCGCTCACGGGGTGGCGCACGACGAGCCCCGTCGGCATACCCTTCTTCTCCTGTGTCGCCAGCGCGGCTTCGATCGCGGGTCCCCGCTTGCAAGCCTCGATGAATGCCGCAAGCTGCGAATTCGTGCGCGCGGCGAGCGTCGCGAGCGGGTGCTCCGCCGCCACCGCGCAAAAGCTCACACCCATGATCGTGTCGGCGCGAGTCGTGAAGACGCGCATGAAGCCGCGCGACCCGTCGATGTCATACGGAAACGCGAGGTTCACGCCTTCGCTCTTGCCGATCCAGTTGGCCTGCATCGTGCGCACGCGCTCCGGCCAGCCGTGCATGCCGCCCAAGGCATCGAGCAGATCAGCCGCGTAGTCGGTGATCTTGAGGTAGTACATCGGAATTTCGCGCTTTTCAATCAGCGCGCCGGTGCGCCAGCCGCGGCCGTCGATGACCTGTTCGTTGGCGAGCACGGTCTGATCCGCGGGATCCCAATTGACCTGGCCGGTCTTGCGGTAGGCGATGCCCTTTTCGAGCATGCGCAGAAACAACCATTGATTCCAACGATAATACTCGGGCCGACACGTCGTCAGCTCGCGCGTCCAATCCAAGCCGAAGCCGAGCGATTTGAGCTGCCCCTTCATATGCGCGATGTTGTCGTAGGTCCACTTCGCCGGAGGGACCTTGTTTTCGATCGCGGCATTCTCGGCCGGCAGGCCGAAGGCATCCCAACCCATCGGCTGCAACACGTTTTTGCCGTTCATGCGCATGAATCGCGCAAGCACGTCGCCGATCGTGTAGTTGCGCACGTGTCCCATGTGGCAGCGGCCGCTGGGATACGGAAACATCGACAGGCAGTAGTATTTCTCGCGCGCCGGGTCCTCTTTGGCCTCGAAGCAGCGCTGCTGCTCCCAATACCGCTGTGCCTCGGCCTCGACGAGTGCGGGTTCGTATCGTTCTTGCATGATGTGTCCCGAGAATACCGAAGCGCCGGCGAAACTGCTGGCCAAACCGGGAACCCCGGGCGCCGGGCTCTGTTGCGGGCCTTCGTGGCTAACAATGGCCAATGTGCTAAAATGGAATAATATTCCACTATACGGAATTAAGCGCGAAATTCCACTCGTTCGAGGCTCACTGAATTGGGATGCTTGGCTCTTCCATGCCCTGGCGGCTCCATGTGCGCGACGGGATCCTGCGTCGGCGTCGAGCGGCAGGCCGCTTGAGCCGCAACCGCGCCGCTCCGCTGCATGCCCGGCTCACCGATTTGGACCCCGGTGATCAGCCGCAATTCGCGCAGGCCGACGACAAGCAATTCGTGACTGCCTTGTCGCGCGGGCTCGACGTGCTGCGCGCTTTTTCGGAGGGCGCAGGCTTGCTCGGGAATCAAGAAATCGCCGCAATCACGCGTTTGCCGAAGCCGACGGTCTCGCGCTTGACCTACACGCTGGCACGCTTGGGGTTTCTCGATTACGAGGCGCGCCTCGGCAAATACCGGCCGGGCCTCGCTGGTCTTGCATTGGGATACAACGCGCTGCGGGCCTTACCGGTGCGGCGAGTCGCCCAGCCCTTGATGCAGGAATTGGCGCGCATTGCCGGCGTCACCGTATCGCTGATCGTGCGCGACCGCCTCGACATAATGTTCATTGAACAGTGCGGCAACGATGCAGATTCCGCGTTTCGTCGCGATCTCGGTGCGCGCGTGCCGGTGACCAGCACCGGCATCGCACGCTGCCTGATCGTCGGACTACCGCGGCCCGAACGTCTCTATGTGCTCGAACATCTCGAGCGGCGCCACCCGCACGAGTGGCCGCGGATGGAAAAAGAGATTTATCAAGCCTTGGCAGAGTATCAACGCCTCGGGTTCACGATCTGCGACGGCGATGGCGCGCATCAGGTGGCGAGCGTCGGTCTGCCGCTCGCGGCGCAAGACGCGTCGCGCGTCATGGCGCTCAATTGCAGCGCGCCCGAGTTTCGTGTGCCACGCGAGCGGCTGATCGCCGAAGTCGGATCGAGGCTGCTCGAGATGGAGGGCCGCGTGCGCCAGAGCTTGGCGGCGCTCACGGGATCGTGAGGCGAAGTCGCCGGTGTGGCCAATATAGAGGAGCGATCTGCGTCGCATCTCGGCGAGAAAGCCTGCACCGCAGACTTAGCGCGACAAATCGGCACTCCGCTGGTCTTCAAGCGCTAGCGCTAGCGCTAGCGCTAGGCGACGGGTTGCCATTAGAGGGACCGCGGCACGGCGGTTGCGTAAGCATAGTGCCAAGGCTCGTACGGTGATTGCAATGGCCCGACGAAATGCTTCCCCGCGATGCTCACCGCCGTGTGCAGTTTTTGCGTCCAACCCGCCGCATCCCATTGGGTATGCGCAGACGCGGCGTCGGTCCCGGCAACCACCTCCCCGCCGCGTTCGACTTGGAAGTCGAACGCGCGCGCCTGACCGTGCGATGAAAGTCCGGGAGCAGCGAGCGTTGCCGCACTGTTCGGCTGCCAATCGATCAGCGCATTTCGGAGTTCAATTGCGCCGCGCGGCGCGTGAGCGGCGCCAAACCGCTGATCGAGCGCGCTCGCGCACGCGGCGGCGGCCGTCCCGACAGATGCATTCTCGTTCCAGCTGATGATCTGCGCCTCCAGACTGCGTGGTCGCCGATTGACTCGAAGCTTGAATCCGGGATTGGCTGCCGCAAACGCGGCGGCGATGGCATCGATTTCAATTGACGCGAGTTTCCCCTCCGGAGTCGCGGTATAGGTCGATTGCTGGTTCTGCGGCCAGCTCCATCGCTTGGACAAACCGTCCCCTGCCTTCAGATACGCGCGCAGTGCGAGAAGTCGTCGATCGACCGCCGCGATTTGCGACAGTGTATCGATAACCCGCGGCGGTAAGCCTGCGCTGGCTTGCACGACCCATGCTTCATGAGTCGACTCGTTAGAAGCCGCCGCCGCGGCATGTGGCGATGCGAGTGCGCCGGATAGAAAAAATCCCGTCGCTATCGCCAGCAGCCCAAGCGCATAGAGAGTCCTCATGGTTCGAACACGACCGGCGTGCCCTTGTCGACGAGTGCGGCGAGTTCCAAGGCGTCCCAATTCGTGAGTCGTACGCATCCGTGTGACTCCGCATAACCAACGCGCGAGGGTGCCGGCGTACCATGAATTCCGTAATGCGGCTTGTTGAGGTCGATCCAAATGTCACCGACGGGATTGTTCGGGCCCGCGGCAATCGTCACTTTCGCAGTGCCGGGATCCGAGTCCCAGAACAGATCCGGGTTGTAGTTGTAGCTCGGGTTTCGTACGACCGCGGTAATGATCCAGTGGCCTAACGGCAACGGATCGTGCTCGCTGCCGCTCGTGACCGGAGCGTGAAAAATGATTTGATCGTCTCTGTCGTAGACCGTGAGAATCGCAGCGTGCCTGGAGACGACGACTTTGACGGGCCCATCATGAGAGCGCACGCGCTCATGGGTGCCGACGCGCTTTGAAGCGCTTTCCCCGGCCATGTCGGCGCTGCGCGCCGCGTCAGACAGGTTCGGTACGCGGATTTCCTCCCCTGCGGCAAATCGGGCACGAGGGTTGAGCCGCTCGAGGAGCGCGGGCGCCGCGTGAAATTCTTCGCTGAGCTCTTGGAGCACGGAGGTGTAGTAGAGACCAGGGAGTTTGGACTGCGCCAGCATGTCGGGTGGAATGGTCGCGCTGAACGGTCCGGCGGCCTCCTCTGCCGTGATCGTGTGGTTCACGATCGGATCAATGTCACCCGCTCCTAGCGCCGCAAGCAGTGGCTTGCGGCCGCGTGCACCAGCAGGAATTCCACGCGCCTCGCGGAACGCGGCGAGT
>Ga0209415_10004400_pt1 | contig 25824 bp, 23 predicted proteins | sample PeaSoiSIISIP2007_FD_187696 | JGI IMG/M metagenome (GOLD analysis project Ga0209415, IMG submission 187696) | Peat soil microbial communities from Weissenstadt, Germany - SII-SIP-2007 (SPAdes) (version 2) | ecosystem: Environmental > Terrestrial > Soil > Wetlands > Peat | place: Germany... | reverse complement strand
CCGAAGTGTAAAGGATGTCTGGAGACAAACTGTAAAGGATGTCCGTGCACTTGACAGCGAGGCACCTGGGGCACCCATCTTCTGTGGTGATGCTCACTTTTCTTCCCCGGCACCTGGGCCACCCGCCCGCCCATGCTGGGGAGCCGTGTCCCCCTAATTCCGGTGCAAAGCACCGTGACCTGTGGACACCTGTCCACTGAACTGTGCTTAATGTCCAATTAGACGCCGGCGAACAGCCGGACTAAGATCAAGCCAAGTCGATTGGCCTTGAACGCTATCGCTTGTCTTCGCGCACGTTCTGACAGAAAACACTATCATCAGTTTCGCCCATTTGTCGGGAGGGACTTTGGAACATTGATCCAAGCCACGAACCAAGTCTGCAAGATCGAACCAGTCGCTGTAAACAGTGCCAGATTGCGGTGGCCTCTTGAATGATTGTTTGAATACCAAGCTACCAGAATCAAGCTCCGCCGAGGAGTAACCACGCTCGGCATTCGCGCACGCGATCATTTGGTCTGAATCATCCTTGACGTGAACTCGCGCGCCACGCGGAGCGAGGCCGGACGCGACAGCAACCAAATCGAGTGAGTCATATTCTGTTGCTTCGTTCTCAAGACTCAACAAGACGCGATATTTCAGCTTCTCGGCATCTACTTCGATAGAAAGCGAATTGGGTACGGCAGCCATCATGACCCTTGCCAATAAAAGGAAACATGTTGCAAACAAGATCGACCTCATAATCCTACACCTCCAAGAACGAATCGCGGAATGATTGGCAACTATGGCTGTGGATGCCAGTATTGGATTGTTGTTCCTGGCGCTGTCCAACCCTGGCTAATTGGAACAGTCGTGGTTTTACTAGGGCCATCCGGACCTTGATAGATCACGGTGCCAGCAGCCAACGCCACTGTGCTGCCCAGCGCGTCGGTCAAGTAGTTGTAACTCCCTGTGGCGTCGGTGCGGGTGAAGCGCTCGTCCACGCCGCCAGTGAGCAGGTTGGCCGTGACGGTCGAGCCGTTCAGTTCCTGCACAGCGTTCACGCCGTCGTATAGGAAGCTGGTTCTGGTCGTCTGAATCTGCTTGCCGACGCGTCGGCCCAGCGGATCATAGGAAAAGCTGGCACCGTTATTATCCGCCGAGACAAGTCGGTTGCGCGCATCCCAGACGTAGCTGCTCATGCCGTCGTTCACCGTGTTGCCATTAGCGTCATAGGTCATTGCGGTCCCGCCCCACTGCGTAAGCTGGTTGTTCGCATTATAGACCGCCGAGGAGTTCGTCGATTCCCACCCTTTCGCCAACTACGCGAAAGGATGGGGCACCCACTCATCAATGGGAACTCAAGGGTGCGCCACCCGCCGGGATCATCTCTCCCTCACCGGTGCCCAGAAGCGAGGCACCTGGGCACCCAGCTTTGGAGGTTTGATCACTTTTCCTGGTACCGGGTCTAGCCGCGAAGAAAATGCCTGGAGCTGAAGTCCGCCGTTATTTTTGTTTCATTAGCGGCACGACTCAAGTCGCCCCCGGTTACAGAACCCGTAATAGAGCAAGTTTTGCGGATCCTATTGAGTTTCTCCGGAGCCCGTAAAGTCGTTCCCCTTCAAAACCAGACTTTAGCTCAGTCTGTTAGACCGTCGGCGGAGCAGCTTCGGAGAAATCGGAAATTGGGCAAAACTCGATGATATCGCCCGGTTTGGCACCCGATTCGCGCAGTGAGCCGGCCGCAAGTTCAAGGACGGAGTGGGCGGAAAAGCAGGCCGAGAGTCGCCACGGGCGAAGATTATAACTAATTTTTCGGATGCGATGCTGGCGATCAAGGTAGACGACATCGATGGCGAATTGCATCCAGAAAGTATGCACGGATTCGCATGGATTGATCCAGAGCGCCTCTCCGGGAGCCAGAGCCGCCCTGCCCAGCAGGCCGGTTCTGCGTTTTTCGCTGGTATTGGCGAGTTCAACATTTGCGGCCAGCAGATTTTGGCGGGTGAGGTTCTTGGCGCTCATGCGCACGTCTGGCGCGGCATCATGCGCGGGGGTGAAGAAATTCTTTAGATCAACCCAGAGAGCATTCAACCATTTCATCGCACAAACCTCTTCCTTAACACTCCAAACAGCCCCAACAAATCCGATCAAGCCGTTATCCAGCATGATTGCAACAAGAAAATATCCCCAACCTTGGCTGATTTTTCATGCCAAGGTTGGGGATGTGGAACTATCGAATGAAGAGAAGGATCAATTACTTGGACATCGCCTGACCACCCTCGGTCAGAACCTTCTCGTCTTTCTGACTATCGATCAACTTCTCGATAGAAATACTATTCGGAGCGGTTGGAGGTGTAATCGCCGACGCATCCTTTTCCGGATTCCCCATGAAGACATTGGAATTCGGGGGCAGGAATTTTTCCGGATACTTGGGTTTGGGCAGCGGAGTACCAACCGGAATGGGATCAACAATCTCCGGGGTGACGGTGACAACCAGTTCAGTATTGGCCTTGCTCTTACTCTTTGACTGAAAGAACTTGCCAATGAAGGGAATATCACCGATTAAGGGAATTTTCTCCAGGGATTGATTCTCGGTATTGCTGAGCAGGCCGCCGATGACAAAGCTCTGCCCCTCGGCTAATTCGACCTCCGTTTTGATCCTGCGAACGGTCAGAGCCGGAACACTCGATCCGCCAACCGAAACTGCATCGCCCCAATCAAGGGCGCTGACTTCTGGGGCCAACTGGAGGCGGATGGTGCCACGCGGGGTGATGGTGGGAATGCAGTTCAGACGAACGCCGTACTCTTTCCACATGATGGTCACTGTGGAGCCGCCGCCCGAAGCCTGCGCGACCGGGAAGGGATACTCACCGCCAGCCAGGAAGCTGGCCTGCTGGCCATTGGAGACGACCTCATTGGGTTCCGAGAGAACCTCGGCGATGCCTGAGGATTCAAGGGCATCAATATCGACGCCAAAGGGAAGATTACCTGGCATCATGGCAAGAATATTCAGTTCATTCGTAAAAGTAGTAGTGGCCGGTTGTGCAGGTGTAACAGTGGTGACACCATTCGAAGTAGTCGTCGATCCAGTGGTTGGGGAGGTGATGGTTGGCGCGCTGAACTGCTGTGTGGAAATGCCGCCAACAGTGTTTCCGAGGCCGAGGCTGAAGATGTTGAAGCCCAGCGATTCGCTCTTGCTGCGGTCGATGCTGGCGAAACGCACCTTGATCATGATCTGCTTTTCGGCCGGGGGAACATCAACATAAAGCAGGTTGATGACCTTGCCGCCTCCACCGCCGCCGCCTGTCCCGGTTTTTCCTGTCACATCGGAATTGCTGATGGGAGCCAGGGCCGTTTCCGCAATCGCCACAGCGCGCTTGGCGCTGTCGATGTCCTTGACGTTGCCGCGCAGGAAGATGGAAGCGTTCTCGGAGTTAACTTTGATCTCTTGGCCAGGCAATTCAAGGGCGAGTTCGCGACGGACTACGTTGAGACGGTCATTCGTCTCGTATGTATTGCGGCGAACAGTGATGCTGAAGAACTGACGGTCGCCGTTTTTCAGCCAAACGGTGAGGCTGGTCTGGCCGGGAGTCTTTCCGACCAGCATGATTTCAGTGGGACTGATGCCGCGCGAGAAAGCAATATCGGGCATCCCAACGGCCTGACGCACGAGAGGCTGCGTGAAGTCGACCAGAATGGATCGACCGACATCAACCGACAGATCCTCGGCGGAGTCCTGACCTGCAACCTCTGCCGCGACCGGAGGCGAGGAAACCGTTGGCAAAGCAGACGCTGGGGCCGCGGCGGGAGTTGCCGGAGAAGCGGCCGTCGCCTGCGCTTGCGACACAGGCGCAGCACAAATCACAAAGGACAATGCACTGAGAATAACGACAAGAATGCCAGATTTCGCTCTCACTATTTTCCCTCGGGAGCACTGAATTTTTGAACAGATTCGCTCGTCCCGTTCAACTCTTCCACCATATAAGATGCCGGAGCCTGCTTCTTGACAGTCTTATGGACCGCAACCGGAGCGGCAGGGGCTTTGGGCTTGGCATTGGGGTCAACGAAGAGATTGCCCAGGTTATTGCCCGCAACCGTAGCAGCCTGAGTATCCAGCGGATTACGCAAAACGAGCTGGATGTGCGTCTGGCTGCTGGCCAGACTCAAGGTCTGGGCCTGATCGGGATTGACCAGCAGGACGACAGTGGTAACAGGCTTGGCCTTGCCCTGGGCGTCCTTTTCGATGTCGGTTCCAGCCGAAAGCACCTTGAGATTCTGCAACAGGGTGCGGACTTCGGTACCGCTTTTCTGATCGGTAACACCTGGAGGGGTGCCGGAGATCAACACATCGACATACAGTCCGGGAGTGACAAAGCCAGCGACGCCGACGACTTCATCGACCTTGACGGCGCAGGCTCTCATGCCATTGGGGATGATCGCCGCCAGACCGCCACCGGAACCAACAGGAGCCAGTCGGCTCTCATTGATTGGCTCTCCTACATAGATGTCGGAGACGACGCCACGGCCAATGACCTGTTTGCGGTCCTGGATGAGGCCCTGCGGAATCGAGCCATCCACCTGGATCGTCTTCAAGTCCGCATCCGCGATGACCTGACCGACCTTGATGTTGGCGGCTGCCGCAACCACGCCTTTAGGCTTTGCCGTATTAGCTTCCGAGAGTGTGCTGTTGAGCACCTTCCAGATGAAAATAAAACTGACAACGGCGACAACGAGAGCAATGAGGAGGATAACTTGTACTCTTCGGTTCATTCAGAATCCTGTTCGACCTGTATTTGGTCAGTTCGGCTATCAAGGCCAGATGCAATTGACGCGCCAAATCACACTTGGGTCGATTTCTTCCCGAATCCATAGTTTCAGATCGAGACAGGTCTGGCAAGTGTAACTTTATGTACACCCCTGAATTTTTCGTGTAGCCGGGTAGACGCGCTATCGGTTCCGCGCCACATATGCTTGACGCTCAAAATGAATGGCTTGCCTGTGAGTGGTCGGTGCCTCGGAGGAGCTATCGAGCGTCTGGCCATTGCCGTGCATCGTAACCATGAGGATGCCTGCAGGCGCCCAGATACAGCAATGCCGACGCACTGGCGCAGTCGGCATTGTAGGATAAAGAAAAGCCCGACAGAGATCAGAGAGGATTGCGACGATCATGAGTTCATCCGCAATGATTACGCTGTTTGCGGAGCCCCGTCCGCTAACGCAGGACCCCTATTCAATTGCCTTTTCCGTGCTGACGCATGGAGTGGTGATCGGGCTGGTGACGTATGTGATGGCCTTTGGCCCGCATGTGACGCAGGTGACGGTTGTTCCGCGTTACACGCTGCGGCTGCTGGAGATGCATATGCCCGATCCGCCGCCGATGGCGATCGAACGGCCAGACGATCCGAAGCCGAATCCCCTCTCGCATACGCCGTCGCCCGCCAAATCAGAGGCTTCAACTTCGCCTGCACTGCAACAACTGGCGAAAAAGTCGGTTGTGCAGCAGACGTTGATCCAGCCGGACGCACCGCCAGACCTGATACTGCCCAAGGAGGTTCCACTGCCTGCGGTGCAACTTTGGACGGCAGCGGATGTGGCGAAATTGATTGTACCGCCGAAGATGCAGAAGATTGCGGCCTCACGACTGACGCCGAATTTCAATCGTCCGAACAACGAAGTGAAACTGGCCGACATACAGATGACTTCTACGGCCTTCTCGACCGACAAGCTGCCGATCATCGCCAGCAAGAGTTCTCCGCTGAACGTGAATGGGCCGGATATTCAAAAGCCTAGCCAGATTCAGCAGACAGCGTCGCTGTCGAACAAACAGCCTACGGGGGCGGCGGTGATTTCGATTTCGGATCTGGTGATGCGGGAGGGGACTACGGCGATGCCGCTGATCAGCCAGTCGGCCTCGGGTGCGCCGGCGGTGCGGTTGGCGGCGCAGCGGCATGAAGGGACGGGGCAGCAGGCGACGGGTACAGCGAACGGAACGAGCTACGGCGAGGGCAGCAGCTATTCAGGAGCGAACCGCGCACGCACCAAGCGCATCACCAACCCCAAGGATGGCAAGTTCACGTCGGTGGTGGTGGGCAACGCGCTGGAGCAGCAGTATCCAGAGACGGCAGGGATGCTGAGCGGCAGAATGGCCTATACGGTCTATCTTCCGGTACACTCGGCGAAGAAATGGATACTGCAATTCGCGCTGCCGCGGGGAGCCGATCTGTCGGGCAGCTCGATCCACCTGGATGCGCCGTGGCCGCTGGATATGGTGGTTCCGAACTTTGCGCCAGGCGACATCAACTCGGATGCTGTGGTGGTTCATGCGCTGCTGAACTCGTCGGGGAAGTTTGAAAAGTTGTCAGTGGCTTTTCCTCCGCAGTTTGCGCAGGCGCAGTTTCTGCTGGATACACTGAAGCAGTGGCAGTTCAGGGCAGCGGTGCAGAACGGGCAGAATACGGCGGTAGAGGTGCTGCTGGTGATCCCGGAGACGATGGATTAGAGCAGGTAAGAATTACAGAAGAAGGTAAAAATTACCGTACGACAGTGCAAAAAGTGCGTAGCCAAGGCTACGCACTTTTTGCATGAGAGCCGCTTGTGAAATTTGACTTCGCACGGCGTTTTGAGGGCCGAAATCTGGCAAAAAAAGGCGTTTTTGAGGTAAAAATAGGGCTTTTTGGGGTCAAAAACGGGCCTCTCTGTTTACTCTTCAGTAACTATGTAATATTTACAAACGGTTGATTCCTTGCTGGTTACGGGGGGTTTCTGGGGGCGAAATGCGATTTCCACAGGGGGAGGGGGTGGGGGTACGTTGAAAACCGGGTCAGATTGGGCGGTTCTGAGGGATTTCCCTCAACACTTCATTGTGCGCGTTGCTTGGGGAATATTGTGCAAGATGTCGGAAACAGGTTTTCGTCGAAGGGATTTTTCATGAGGCCGTGGGAGGCTGGTTCATGCGCGGTGGGTCGGTAAGACCGGTGGGAGACTTAAATCGAGTCGATGCATCCCGCCCTTGCGCTAGAAAAAAGCACAAGGATGGACCCCCAATCAGCATCACGGCGCTCCGATTTCGTGTCCCCGGTGGAATTTCACGCCACCAAAGAAAACTCAACTCAGCATCAACAGCTTAATTCCACATGACATGTTGCGAGGTGCTGGAGATAACGAAGCCATTGAATGTCGACGTTAAACCCAGCAGCGACCGCACCCATGAAAGGATGTTATAGGTTGCCTTCACCTGCACAAGCCCCCCTGCGCCTCCTGCGGCAGCCGGAGTCGTCCCCGAACAAGATGCAGGTACGGTGCTGGCTGCGCACCAAGTGGTGTTGACGGTCAGCATGGCACCGCCGACGATATTGTTTTGAATAAATGTCTTCACGTCGTCGGATGGAGTCGTTGACGACAGTGGGCAGTTTGTGAGATTGGGGTTATCAGCGCAATTAGGTCCGCGCACAGAAGCCCAACGAGCGCCCTCGCGTGCAGCCTCACCCGCAGTGTGATACATGAAGAAGATGAAGCACATCTGGAGCATGGCGAAGACAAAGAATATAAAAAAACAAAACGAGAAGGCCATTTCTACCAATTCCTGCCCTTCCTCATCACACAGAACATCTCGCGTCTTGCGCGTACGCAGAGTGGCACCCGGCTTCCATCGCATCGGCTTAAATAAACTTAGTTGTTTCACTGCCGCACCAACCTTTGCTCAATGATAGGTTCAACTGCCGTTAGCAGCCCGTGGTTCAAGTCGAAATCCCCAGAAGACCATCCCGCAGCGGCTAAAGCCGCGTTGATTCTTTGGGCTTTACGGCACGACTAAAGTCGTGCCCTTTCAAAACCGGACTTTCACCACAGGCTTTTAATACACCAAACTTGTGGTTGCCGTATATTTGTTTGTAATGCCTGAGGAATAACCAGGAATTGAAATCATAGGCATCACTGTTCCAGTGACCGTCACGGTCACAGTAGGAATTGCAGCGGCAGGACACACTGGTCCTGCTCCTGTTTCACCCGATGCGTTATATGTGGCGTTTGAAGTCGGAGTGGTACCATCGCTGCAACCCAACGTTGGCGTCGCCACAGTAATGCCAGCCGAGGAAAGAAAGCCGACAATATCACTTGCGTCATTCTTCACCGCCGATTTTACATCGGTCACGGCGGGAAGACTCCCTTTGCTGGCGCTGCTGGCGAGATTAGCGCTGGCAGCATATTGCTGAGCAATATAGGAAGAGCCAGCATGCGCAGAGTTTGAGAGTTCGATCAGACAAAACAGAATCTGCCCGACATCAATCGACAGAAAAAGCAACATTGGAACGAGCAAAATAAAAATAAATGCGGTCTCCACGAGAGCCGCCCCATCATCCCCTCGAACTGCCTTCCATTTCTTCAACATTTCGCTCCCCCACAACTCCGCAGATGCATCGAACGCCTATGGCAAAAGTCAAAAAACAGAATGACTTTCTTCATGGACTCAAGCCCGTCGATTTTATCAAGCACTATGAGCAGTCTGGGCTGAAGTCCTGACCTGCCAGTCGTGCCCTTTCAAAACCGTCATTTCGCCAAACTTGCAATCCACCTTCTTGCCTCATTACTGCGCAAGAAACACGCCGCCGGGGATAGGGGCTCCCTCGATGCCATTGCCTGGGCACACTCCATTTGGCATATATGTGCAACTCAGGCTCAAAGTTGAGTTCATCATCACGGTATCAGCAACAACCATGCCGTAAGCTGCTCCTGTACTGCCGCCATTCAGTGTGAGCTGCCCTTTGGGAACATAGACTGCGCCCTTCCAACTAGAATTGGAAGCTGAATCCAGTATCATCGCACTTGTGTCGGTACTGTTCTGCCAAATTGCCATTCCGGCGCAAGATGTGCATCCATCCGCAGCAGCCTGCGAAGTGGAGGGTGCCGTCAGATTCACCTGTGCTGCGCTATTCATTGTTAGAGCCCCTGAATCCATATAGATGGTAACGTTCGTTCCAGTCAGGGTTTCCGCACCGATATTAACGCTGCCGTCAAAGTAATAAACTCCGGGTGACAGAGTAACGGTATAACCACTACCATTGAAATTTAGGTTTCCATAGCTACCAGGCTGCAACGTCATGGTTCCACTGATGGTACCGACATCCGTTGTTGATTGAGCCGGTTTGGTAGGTGCTGTAAGGCCAGCGAAAGGATCCGACTCCCCCGTAGCTCCAGTCTTAGGGGTGGGAGTCATCCCACCACTAGAGTGGTCGCATATCCCGCCAACGATATTAAAGAGGTTGACATTCACAGTGCTACTGGCATTCGCCATCACTGCCTGTGACGCCCCGTTGCATGTATTTCCTCCGCCAGCGCCCGAGTCGATAGTCACGGCGCATGTCGCTCCCACGCCATTCATGATGGAGGCTCCTGAGTTAAGTGTCAAGGCAGGAGTGGCGGCTCCGTCTAAAGCCAACAGGCAGGCACCGGTTGCAGACGATATTTTATAGGATGCCTGCGCACTCGCTGTAACATTCACCCCGTTGTATCCAAATATACTCAAGAAATATGTGGGCGAATTCTCGCTCACCGATACCTGAACGTAGCCACGATTTGCGGCGGGAGTCATAGTTACGAGATTCACAATCGCTTTACCAACCACGGTCGTTGGAGCCGAATTGATCGTGCTATTCAAAGTAACACCATTCGCTTGGATCGCAGTCTTTGCCGCATCTACAGGTCCGGTGCCTTCCATACTTTCCGCCTGGGCGGCGGCCATAGCACCGGCATCGGCGGCTTGCTGGACAATTCGTCTTTCGCGATAAAACATGCCGATATCGATGGCCAACCCGAGGAAGCCGATCATCACAAATCCCATGAGCAAGGCCATCAGGATAGTGGCCTGGCCATGGTCGTCGGTGAGTCTGGCGGTGAATTTGTTTCTCAGCGATCTCATCATGTTCTCCTGTGCTTCATCTCACGATCCATCTGGAAATATTCTATAAGCACGTTTACAACCAAACGTGAAGTACGAAGTCCTTATGGTTACTTTTGCTTGAAGACATCCTACCGCATAGAAGCCGGAACTTTCAACGCAAATCATTCGACCTTGAAGGTAATCTGGCTGTTGTGGGTGAGGAGGTGCTCCAGGAATCGGTTGAGGGTCTGCTGATCGGAGACGATATCCTTTCGTCCCGGATCGAGGCGCGGGTCCATGCCGCCGGAGAGGACGAATTCAAGGCCGACCCCATCGGCATCGCGACGCACGACTCTGGACTGCACGGAGATGGTGCCGTTGAAGCGCTCGTCAGTTTCGCACTGGTCAGCATTGGGCTGCGTCTCCTCGGTGCTTTGCAGGGTAATTTTTACGACAGTTCCCGGATACCATCGGGTGTCAGTCAGCAGGTAAAACCCGGAAGAACTGATATCGCGGATGCGTTGAGCCGCAGGAGCGCCACCGGTCCAGTAGTGAGCGACCAAGGGAGGCCACTGATACCGTTCCGCTTTTCGATTATCCCGAGAAGTCCATTGCTTGAACCAATCCAACAGCGAGGTCATACCGCCCCTCCGATACAACGAACGGTGAAGAGGGAAAGTTATCGGGTTTGGAGCGCCCCGTTGAGAGCTGGCACCCCATATCCCGTCAGCACTGATATTTTGAACAATCATCCGGCCGGGACTGCGAACAGACCCGGCCAGCAATACAGCCAAGCTGGCAGGCGAAGAAGCTCAGGCACTCGCCACCAACCCCCAAAAAGGAACCAAGACTACTTGACGCGGGTACGACGACGCTGAACGAGCACAACCAGCAGAACAACAAAAACGACGCCGGCTACGATCCGGATAAGAGTAACACTGTCCATCTCAAGTCTCCTTTCCCCTGTTATTTGACAGCCTTGTGCATTGTTTCCATGATGCGAATGGCCGCTGGCCCTAAAACTACCACAAAAAGTGAAGGAAAGATAAAACACACCAACGGAAAGAGAATTTTTACGGCGGTCTTTGCCGCCTGTTCCTCGACCTGCTGAATACGCTGGGTGCGAAGGGTTTCCGAGTGAACGCGCAGTGTTTTAGCGATGCTGGTACCGAACTGCTCGGACTGCACGAGCATGGAGACCACATTGCGAACACTCTGCACGTCGGTGCGCTCGGCGAAGTGCCGCCAAGCTTCAGAACGGGCGCAACCGGCTCTTTGTTCGAGCACGACTACGGTCAGTTCATCGGAGATGTGGGATTCAGACTTACCCAGTTCCTCGGCGGTACGCTGGGTAGCCTGATCCAGGCTCAAGCCGGCCTCGACGCAGACAATGAGCAGGTCGAGGACGTCGGGGAGGCCGAGACGAATTCTTTTTTGGCGTTCCTTGATTTTGCGGGAGAGCCAGAAATCGGGACCGATATAACCGAGACCAAGGGCGACGATGATGGCAAAGAGGGGGTTTGCCTTGATGGCGCCGGAAACCAGCATGACGATCAACATGACGGCGATGGCGACGACCTTGGCACCATAGAGAACGCGAACGGCGGAGTCCCTACGGTAGCCGGCGCGGATGAGCCGCTGCTGAGCGACGGAGACCTCAGCCTGTGATTTGGGTACGACGCCCTCGAGCTGCTGGACGGCCGTGCTGATGGAGGCCGTGGCGGCCTGGATCTTGCTTCCAAGGGTCTGCTTCTCGGCACCGAAGGGGCTGATGACGGCCGCAGCAGACATCTGCCGGGCCGCAGATTCACGATTGAAAACCAGGATTCCAGCGGCAACAATGATCACGAAAATGACGAAAGCGATAGTGATTGCAAGTCCGATTCCCATACGATCCCCTTCAAACTTCCATATTGACGATATTACGAATGATCAAACCACCGAGGACCATCATTGCAATGGTGACATAGAGCATGGTGCGACCGGTTTCCGTGGTCCACAACAGGCTTTCGAGACTGTAATTGATCAAAGTGAGCGCGACCCCGATGCCGACCGGGAGCAGGCCAATGGTCCAACCGGTGATGCGTCCGTGCGCGGTATGCACTCTGACCTGACGGCGGAGGCGGAAGCGCTCGCGGATCACCTCAGAAGTTTTGTTGAGGACTTCGGCGAGATTGCCGCCGGTTTCCTTCTGGATGAGGATGGCGGTGATGGCGATGCGCAGATCGGACAAGGGGACGCGCACCAAGAGGTTATCCATGGCGGCTCTCAACTCAAGGCCGTAATTCTGCTCGTCAAAACAGATGCGGAGTTCGCCGCCGACCGGATCCTGGCACTCGCGCGCGGCGAGACCGAGGGCGGCGTTGAAGCTGTGCCCGGCGCGCAGGGCGCTGACCATCATTTCCAAAGCCTCAGGCAAGCCTTCCTCGAACTTGCCGAAGCGTTTGCTTCGTCTGAAGGAGACATAGCCGAAGGGGGCGAAAAAGAGAGCCAGACCGACCACAGCTGCGACCATCACGGAACTGGTTCTCCAATAGACCAAGAGGGCGGATGCCGCGAAGCAGGCGCAGCATGCCAACAGCATCCCGCCGGTGGTCCATTTGACATCGGCCTGGTACAACATGATGCGGATGCGCGGGGCTAACTCGAACTTCAGCAGCCATTCGTTGAGCCAGGGCATGGCGCTGAGGGTAACGGTCTTGCGGAACTCCTCGAGCGGATCATCGCCGCCTTTTTTGGTGACAGCACTTTTGGTTTCGGTCAAAGCATCGGAATCGGCGGATTGGGGCGCACCCTTTCCACCGAGCATAATCAACACCAGCGCGATGATCGCAAAAACGACAAGAAACAAAATAATGCCGAGTATCAAACTCATCAGAACCTCCGCCTGCTAGTTGACTTCCATCGGTGTTTCGAAGATATTGGGCGGGAAAATCATGCCCGCAATGCGCAGCCGCTCGAGGAACTTGGGGCGGATACGGGTAGGCTGAAAGACGCCGATCACGCGGCCATCGGAGCCGATGCCCTTGCGCTGGAAGACGAAAATGTCCTGCATACTGATGACATTTTCCTCCATGCCAGTAATCTCCGAGATGCAAACCACTTTGCGGGTGCCATCGCTCATGCGGGTCAACTGAACGATGATGGTAATAGCCGAGGCAATCTGTTGACGAACCGTTCTCTCGGGCAGATTCATGTTGCTCATGGCAACCATGGATTCGAGTCTGCTGACGGCATCGCGTGTGGTATTGGCGTGAACGGTGGCCATGGAACCTTCGTGACCGGTGTTGCACGCCTGTAGCATATCAAAAGCTTCCTCGCCACGCACCTCGCCGATGATGATGCGATCGGGGCGCATACGGAGAGCGTTGACGAGCAACTGGCGCTGACGGATTGCACCCTGCCCTTCAACGTTGGGAGGGCGAGTTTCCAGGCGAACGATATTCTCTTGAGCAAGGCGCAATTCGGCGGCATCCTCGATGGTGACGATGCGCTCGGTCTGCGGAATGTATTGCGAAAGAATATTGAGGAAGGTGGTTTTACCTGCGCCAGTACCGCCCGAGATGAGGATGCTGATTCGGGCGCGGACGGCGGCGGAAAGGACTTCCATCATCTCCGGGGAAATGGCCTTCAACTGCACCAGTTGATTGGCGGCCAGCGGGCCGGTGCCGAAACGACGGATGGAGAGCGAAGGTCCGTCGAGGGCCAAAGGCGGAATGATGGCGTTGACGCGGGAGCCATCGGGCAAGCGCGCATCGACCATGGGAGACGACTCATCGACACGTCGCCCAACGCGGGACACGATTCGATCAATGATTTGCAGCAAGTGGCGATCATCGCGGAAGGCGGTATCGACTCTTTGCAGAATGCCGCCGCGCTCGACAAAGACATGGTCCTTGTCGTTGACCAAAATATCGGAGATCTTGAGGTCTCTGAGCAGGGGTTCGAGCGGGCCCAACCCAAAGACTTCGTCGAGCAAATCGGCTTCGATTCGCTTCTGTTCGTCGGAGGTCATGGGGAGCTGCTGCTCCCCGATGATCTCGTTGATGATTCCAGCCACAGCCTGGCGCGCCTGGCCAGAGTTGACGCGGGATAGTTTCTCCAAGTCGAGCTTGGAGATCAGGGTCCGGTGAATCTCCGCTTTGAACTTCTTCAGGTTCAGATGTTCCACTTGCACCCACCCATAAAAGAATACTTATCCGATCAAACTGAGCGGCTTTTCCTTGGACTTTGCTTCGGCGACGATCTGCTTCTTCTTCGACTCGGAATCACGCGGCAGGCCGCAGGCATCCCTGGCCATCTGGCGCAGCACGAGCGACACGGGCGAACCGTCCGTGGGAAGCAAAACATCGGCGGAGTCACGCGGCATTCTCCACTCGGGAGCCTTGGTGAGAGCCTTCTCGATATGCTGCTCGTCGACCAAGTGAGAGGAGTACATGCCGATGCCCAAAGAACGGGCCGTATAGCGATTGAGGACGATCTCCAGCTTAGGACCGCCGGTAGTAAAGAACTCGGTGATGAGACGATTGGCATTGCGCAATTCGGGTAGTCCGTCCTGCACGATGAGGTACAGGCTGGAGGCATCGTCGAGCAGCGCGGTGCCCTTGAGGTCGAGCCTTGCACCGGCATCGACAACGACGAAATCGAACTCCTGACGAGCGACCGTGAGCAGCTTGTTGATATTGTCGCTGGTCACATCGATCTGCGTGTACTGATCGGAGGAAGCCAGAGCCATCAGGCCGGAACGATGGCTGACGAGCAGCTTGCTCAGGAAGTTGGAATCGAGCCGCTCGGCGTTGCGCAGCGCATCGACGGTGGAGTACTGAGCGGTAATGCCAAGTTCGAGAGCGACGTTGCCGAGAGGCAGGTCGAGGTCGATGAGCAGAACCTTCTTTTCCGACTCAGTGGCGAGGGCAGCGGCAAAGGCGCAAGCAATACTGGTGGTTCCCGAACCGCCCTTGGCACCGAGGAAGCCGAGCAGTTTACCGACAGTCTTCTGCGCGGGCTTCTGCGCGGGCCGTGCGGCTGGAACGGCGGCAGCAGCCGGTGCAGGAGCAACCGCAGGAGCGCTGACCGGGCGGGTTTCCGGAGGAGGAGTGAGGCGAACATCGGGAAGAGATGGCCGAACCTCGGGAGCGGCTACACGCGCTTCAGGAGCGGCGGGACGGGATTCAGACACGGCAGGCCGAGATTCTGAAGGCAGTGGTGTCGGCTCCGGCGTATAGACGGGGAGGGCGGAACGAATCTCGGAAGTGGTGGAACGGGCTTCCGAAGTAAAGGAACGCGGCTCCGAGACTGCGGAACGAACTTCAGGCGCAGGGGGCCGTACTTCAGGTACTGCAGGCCGTAGCTCAGGCGCAGGGGGTCTGACTTCAGGCGCAGCGGGACGGAATTCAGACGTTACAGGCCGCGACTCGGGAGCAAAGGGGCGCGCTTCGGAAGTAAAGGAGCGAGGCTCTGGGGCAGCAGGCCGTGCATCTGGAGCGGCGGGGCGTTCCTCGGCGGAGGGAACCCGAACTCCCGGATCAAAGGGGCGCGGGCCGTGACTAAAGGGGCGCGGGCTGTGACCGAGTCGGGTAGCTGGGGCCGAAGGCCGCGCGATGGGAGCGGTCGTACGCGCGCCAGAATCGAACGGGCGGGATTCCGGAGTCAGACGCGGCTCGGGAGCAGAGAAGCGCTGCTCGGGAGCAGCAGTGCGCGGCTCAGGCGAGAAGAGGCGCGGTTCGGGAGCAGGAATACGAGGTTCTGGGGCGATCTGACGCGGTTCCGGAACGAAAGCGCGCGGCGCGGGCTCAGGCTCTGGCGTTGCGACAGTCGCGGAGCCACTGATCTCCTCGGCGGAAAGCCCCTCATCGGGGGTATAGATGGGCAGCTCGGAGGTAAAGGAGCGAATCTCAGGCGTAAACGCACTGATGGACTCGGCTGGCTTTTCGGTCTCCGGCTCGGCTTCTTGTGAGTAGTAACGATTTCCGGAGATAAATGACTGCGGCTCAGGGGTACTCAGGGTCGGCGGCGCGGGTTCAGGCTCAGGCGAGTAGAGGCTGGTCTCGGAACCGAAGGAACGAACTTCGGGGGTCGAGGCATGCTCTTCAACCACAGGGGCAACCGGCTCGGGTTCATAGAGACGCACCTCCGAGCCGAAGGCACTTCCCTCGGGAGCTGCGGGCGTAGGCTCGGCGGCAACAGGCTCGGGGACAAAGGGGCGCACTTCAGAGCCAAAAGAACGCGCTTCAGGGGCCGAAGAACGAACCTCGGGGACAGAAGGACGGAACTCAGGGGCGAAGCTGCGCGACTCAGCTCCAAAGGAGCGTGTTTCGCGAGGCTCGGCGACGGTGGGACGAACCTCGTTCACAGGAACGCGGGGCGCGGGGGCAGAGGGACGAGCCATCTCAAAGGGACGCGTCTCGGGAGCAACAGCACGGGGCGCGGGCGTAGAAAAGCGCGATCCGAGGTCATAAGGACGCGACTCGGAGGCGAAGGGGCGGGACTCCTGCATGGGAGCGCGAGGTGCCGGAGGAGCAGGCAGCCGGGTCTCCTTGTGCCGGAGCGAAGCGCGATCCAGAGCTTCGGCAAGGGTCTCCGCAGCGAGAGGCAGAGTAAGGAACTCGCGAGCTCCGGCACGCATACAGCGCACCAACAGCCCGGAATCGGCCTTCTCAGAGTAGACCATCACCGTAGCCGAACCTGCGCCACAGAGGGTCTCAATGAGATTGAGGGCATACTCAGGATCACTGTCCAGGTCGACAATCACGACATCGTAATTGTGCTCCAACAAGCGCGGCACATCGTCCAAGTCGGGATAGAACGAATACTCGCGAATCGCGCCACCCTGCGGTTCCGCCAGAGACCGGGACACAGTCTTACGACGCTGTTCTTCAGGACCGATCAGCGCGATGGACAAGACGCTGGCGCCAACGGCGCCGGGATTATGGGCAAATGTCGACATAGAATCGTTACTCCTGCTCTTTGCAACAATCGTGCAAACTCATTTGAAACATAGCACACTGCTGGCACTCCCGGCACCACGGGAGGACAGCCCCTCTAGTGCGGAATAAACGAAAGAAGCGTTCCAATTGCAATGGCCGGAGCGTAAGGCATTTTACGTGTACGAGGATTGCTGAGGACCAGATCTGGATGAGGACGTACACCGTGCTTGCCCCAACCCGCGATCAGGTCTCCCGTACCACGAAACAAATCGCCGAGAAAACCTCCACAGACTGCCCAACCCAAGGCCATAACGCCTCCCACTATGCCGGTAAGGATCATAGCGATCAGCAACTGATGGGGATGGACCCAGGCACCGATTGCAGCGACGAGTTTGACGTCGCCCATGCCCATGCCCCCCAACCAGAAAAGTACGCCGTAAACGACGGCACCAATTCCCATGCCCGCGAAGCTTTGGCCGATCCCATGCCAGCCCTGCGCCCACCCGGACACTACTACCCCAAGAAGTAAAAAAGGAAGCACGAGCCAGTTTGGAATGCGCCGGCTACGCAAATCGGTCATGGTTGCCACCACGAGCACCAGCAAAGTTGGCCACCAAGCAATCGATTGCACCCTTGACTCCTTCTTATTACCTACTGAACCTACTAGTCAAGCAATTTCTTAGCCAAAGTGCCGATTACGAAAATAACAGCGAATTACGAGGCCATGACGGAGGCACCCTGGATGGCGTATACGCTGGTGTACAGGGTGCACCGGGAATGCAGCAGTATGGATACACTTTACGGGAAGGGGGGCTATGTATGAAAATAAGACAGTCCGAAATACACACGAAAAAAGTTTGATTGACATCGGCTTTCAAATCCACCATAATCGCGGCAATCATCATCTTGTAGTTTTCGCACTCTGGGTCAGGGCTTTTCCAAGGCGAACGAAACGAAAGATGGAACTGCTCGAAATAGAGCAGAGGCGGCTGTCTGGGTAACCGGTCCACCGCGCTCCCAGAGACTACGACGGCGGCTACGTGTGCCGCGCAACGAGAGAGGAAGATCGTTCATGATGCGGATTGGATTGTACTCGGAAGACCGCGAGCTGCAACTGCTTCTCTCCTATGCGCTTGGAAAGGAATTTCACGTCGCCCTGGAAGCGGCAAATGAGGAAACGAGCGGGAGCAAAGAATCGAGCGAGCCCCAAGACGTACTCATTCTTGATCTGACTCCGGTCCACGATACACTGCAAGATCGATTAGATTATGCCCGCGATATGGTGGGTACGCATCCCTCGACGATCGTGATGGCCGAGGATGGTCTGCAAACGACCGCATCGGAGTTGGTGCAACTGGGAGCATACGCCTTCTGCCGCAAGCCGGTCTCGATCCGCGATCTGAAGAATATGCTGCGCCGGGCGCACGAGGATTCGCTGTCCAAGAATTCCGACGATGAGCAGGCGCTTCCCACCAAGGTGAACGGCTGCGACCGGATGATCGGCGGCAGTCCCCAGATGCAGCAGGTTTACCATCTGGTACAGAGTGTAACCAATTTGAACGCGTCGGTACTGGTAACCGGCGAGAGCGGGACCGGCAAGGAGTTGGTCGCGCGCGCGATCCATAGCTTGGGAATTCGCGCCAACCGTCCATTTGTGGCGGTCTCCTGCGGAGCGATTCCCGAGACGCTGATCGAAGCCGAGCTGTTCGGGCACGAAAAGGGCGCATTCACCGGCACGGTGGGGGCGCGCGAGGGCTACTTCGAGCAGGCTGGCTGCGGTACGCTTTTCCTGGACGAAATCGGCGATTTGAGCCATTATGCGCAGGTGAAACTGCTGCGCGTCCTGCAACAGTTGGAATTCAGCCGCCTGGGCAGCAACCGCCTGATCCCGCTGCGGGCGCGGTTGATTTTTGCCACCCACCAGAATCTGACCGAGATGGTGGCCGAGGGGAAATTCCGGCAGGATCTTTACTTCCGCATCAACGTGATGCGCATCGTCTCGCCGCCGCTGCGCGAGCGTCCCGAGGATATTCCGCAAATCGCGGCCAAATTTCTGAAGCAGTACGCGCAAACCTATCAAAAGAAGATCGAGGGGATCGAGCCGGACGCGATGGCGATGCTGCAGGCTTACTCCTGGCCGGGCAACGTGCGCGAACTGGAAAACGTTATCCAAAGCTCGATCATCTTTGCGCACGAGAATCGGATTCATTCCGAGGATCTTCCGCTGGCCATTCGCGGCAGCAACGTGGTGCAGATCGGTGCCTTCTCATCGGCCGGCTCGTTCGAGCAACAGATTCTGGATTACAAGATCAAGCTGGTCACTACAGCCATCCGTGAGAACAACGGCAACAAGACGCTGGCGGCGCGCAGCCTGAATATCTCCAGGGCGTACCTGCACCGTCTGATTCGCCTGGGCGAACCGGATCAGATCTTCGAGGACGACGAGTCACAGGCGGAGACGGCGTGAGTCGAGCTTCCCTGGGAACAGGCGGCAAGTCCGGCCTGACCCTCCGCATTCTGGAAAAATTCTTCTCCTTCCCGGCGATGATAGCGGGATTGCTGGCCATGGTCGCCGTGATTGTGGCGCGGACCCACCTCAACGATCCGGACATGTGGTGGCACCTGAAGATGGGCCAGGTCATCTGGACCTCGCACACGATTCCGCTGACCGATCTGTTCTCGTGGACCACCAACCATCATGCGATCATTCCCCAGGAGTGGCTGGCGGAGCTGTCCATCTTTGCCGCGTATCACCTGAACGGCTACACGGGGCTGATGCTGTGGCTGGGCCTGCTGGCCGCACTGGTGGCTATCGGCGGCTACGGACTTTGCGTTCTTTACTCTGGCAACGCAAAGGTCAGCTTGCTGGGCGGAATCATCGTTCTGCTGTTTATAACGATTGGACTGACAATCCGGCCACAGATGCTCAGCTACTTGCTGGTGACCATCGAGTTGCTTCTGATCCAACTGGGGCGAACGCGCAACCCACGCTGGTTTTACGGGCTTCCGCCGCTGTTTGCGCTGTGGATCAACTGCCACGCCTCCTACCTGCTGGGGCTGATTATCGCCGCAGTCTATCTGGCTTGTTCCTACTTCAGTTTCGAGGCTGGATCGCTGGCAGCGCGACGCTGGGAACGGTCGCGGCGCAATCCGCTGATCGTGGCGCTGCTACTGGCCGTCCCCGCGTTGCTACTGAATCCCGCCGGCTACCGAGCGGTTCTCTACCCGCTGGATACGATGCTGAATATGCCGCTGCTGTTCCGATATGTGGACGAGTGGACACCGTTGAAGATGACTGACGCACGGGCCATTGCAATGATGGCGATCCTGCTGTGCATCTTTCTGCTTGTGATGGTGCGCCACTCGACGCTATTTCTGGAGGAACTAGTTCTGCTGAGTCTGAGCACCTGGCTTGCGGTCAGCCATCAGCGGATGCTGTTCATCTTTGGAATGCTGGCCGCACCGATCCTCATGCGGCTGCTGGCCGACCTGTGGGAGAACTACGACCCAGAGAAGGATCGTATGATGCCCAATGCGGTGATGCTGGGAATCGCGCTGGCGGTGATGATCGCAATCTTTCCCAGCAGGCAGGATCTGGAAAAGCAGGTCGACAGTCAAATGACCCCAGTGCGCGCCGTCCAATTCATGAAAGCCCATCATCTCGTCGGCCCCATGCTGAATGATTATGTATTCGGCGGTTATTTGATCTGGGCTGCGCCGGAGTACCCAGTCTTTATTGACGGGCGAACCGATCTCTATGAGTGGTCGGGCACTTTCGATCAATTCATCCAATGGACAACGCTGCAAAACCCGCCCAACGAACTGCTCGACAAGTATGGCGTGAACGTCTGCCTGCTCTACAGCCGGTCGCCAATGGTGCGTGTGCTGCCGCTGCTGGGCAACTGGAAGGTTGTTTATTCGGATGACCGATCGGTGATTTTCACACGCACGCATTGATGCGGCCTTCGTTTCCGGGGCCGGTTGTGTTACATTTTCGCTATCATGACGAAAACTTTGGTTATAGCTTCTCTGTTGTTGGTCGCGCTGCAAGCGCCGGTTTTCGCCTACGGGAAACCGGCCACGAAGCCGGAGACCAAACACGCCGAGAGCAGCCATCAGGACAGCAGCACAACCGCCACGCCCGCAGCCACGCCCAGCACGGACCAGCCGACAACCAGCACAGCCACGAGCGCCACCAACGACCACCCTCAGCCACACATCACGGTGGCCACGCCGCCACCGCTGGCCGCGCCCGCACCGTGGCAGATCCAGGACAAGATTTCCTGGGGCGCGAATCTGATCCTGGTGGTGCTGGCCTACTGGTTCTTCATGAAGGCCAAAGAGACGCTGCAACACATAGAGCATCAGAGCCAGACAGCGGAAAATACGGCACAGGCCGCTCTGGAGGCCGCACGGGCCGCATCGAAGGCCGCGCAATCGGCAGTGGAAAGCTCGGAGTCGATCACGGCGATTGCGAAGGCCTCGTCGCTGAATGCACAGGCGGTGATCAACGCCGAACGGCCGTGGATTCTGATGACCATTGAGCCCTCGCGCGAGACCAAGAACCACTTCCGCATCATGGCCATCAATCGCGGGCGCACCCCGGCGGCGATTCTGGCCTCGTCGGACCGCATTGGGCTGGCCATCGACGAGACCTACCTGCCCAAGACCCCGGAGTACGCCACACAGGAATCGAGTGCGCTGCCGGTGCCCATCATTCTTTTGCCCGGCGAATCGACGATCATTCAGCCCTTTGGCCGCGAGGATGTGAAGTGGGTCTGCAAGAGCCAGGAGCGGCTGCGGCAGATCGAGCTTTGGCAAGAGAAGATCTTCATCTATGGACGGGTGATCTACAAGGATCTGATCTCGACCGAGGAGAAGCAGATGCACGTGACCGACTGGTGCTGCAAGTACATTCACGGGGAAAGCAGCAGTGACCTGGTGATGGCCGGTCCGGCCGAATATAACAAGCACACATAGAGCAGTCGATTCTCACTTCAAATCGAGTTGTGCTCTCCCCTCCAATCAGTTGAATAAGAAACTGGCGTGGACCAGGGGGTCGGCGCTACAGGTTCATGCGCTGCGGGCGACAAGCCTTTGCGAGACTCCAAAAGGCATCTGGCAGCAGAGACAAGGCCAACAGCTTTCATTGAAATGGATGGTTTTCGGTGCTCGAATTCCATCCGGGAAAGGGGGAAATCCCCCTTTGAAAATAATTTCTGTGGAAAGTACCGATTGCACTGTACAATCTCCACGAGGAGACCCATGGCCGGAGATATTCAATTACAGTGCAGCGATTGCGGGCAGGACTTTGCCTTCACCGCCGCGGATCAGGCGTTCTTTCAGGAACGTGGTTATTCGACCCCAAAACGTTGCAAGAATTGCCGTATGGCAAAGAAGAACGATCAGGGGGGTTCCGGCTACCGTTCGGCTCCAGCACAGGGTACACCTGTGATTTGCTCAGGATGCGGTCAGCCTACAACAGTGCCTTTTGAGCCACGTGGCGACCGTCCGGTATTCTGCCGGGATTGCTTCCAGGCTCGCAAGGGCAGCGGTGGCGGCGGCGGCAGTTCGCGCGGACGCGGTCGTTAAGAATAGTTGCAGGTTTTGGATGATTTCGGTGAGACAAACCACGCCTCGCCGAAGTGGTTCTGAAGCGGCAATCCAATTGGCGCACCAACGCAATGGCCAGATTGGCCACGTTTACCGCTGACGATCAAGCGAAGTGAGATCTTTGCTTGATTGCAGCACGTCGGAACGCCGCGATTTGCATTGAAACAATGAAAAGGCCGCAACGCCAATATGCGTTGCGGCCTTTTCATTTGAGAGGCACGAGAGGATCAGTGCTTCTTCTTGTGCTTGTGGTCCGGCTTCTTCTCGGTGTGCTTTGGCTTTTCTGGCTTGACAGCCTTGTGCACGGGAGCGGGAGCAGGCTTGGCCTTGGCGGGAGCGGCCTTGACCGACGTAGGCTTGGCAACTGCTTTCGCAGGAGCCTTTGCTGGCGTCTTGACAGCGGACTTGGCGGCAACCACCGGCTTGGCGGGTGCGGACTTGGCGGCGGGCTTCGACGGCGCAGCTACGGGCTTGGTCTTGGCCGCAACAGGGGCAGGCTTGGCCGCTACTGCGGCGGGCTTGGCGTGAACTGGAACCTTGACTACCGGCTTGACGGCGGGCATTGGTTCCGGCTTGGCCTTCGGCGCGGGTTCGGGCTTGTGGGCCTTTTCCGGCACGGCGGGCTTGAGCGCGAGTTCCGCCTTGGGTGCTGACGGCTTCGCTACGGCAGGCGCAGCAGGAGCCTTGGCGGTGGACTTGGCACCCTTGGTTGACGGCTTGGGAGCCTCCGGCTCGGCATCCTCGTCGAGATCCTCATCCAGCGCATCATCACCAGCATCCAGCTTGATCTTGGGCAGGCCGAGGTCGATCTCGTCGTCGTCACCGCCCAGATCATCGAGATCTTCGTCGTCGTCCAGACCGTCCTCGTGCTCATCCTCGTCGTCGTCGAATGACTCCTTGATGCGGGCTTCGCCACGCTTGGCGCGGGGGCGCTTGATGACCTCGCGCGGCGGCGGAGCGGGCGGCGAATGCGGTTCGAGGAAGGCGCGCAGTTCTTCGGTCGTAGTCAGCTTGCCGTCGATCAGTTCGAGGAAGATGGCGTGAACGATCTCATGATATGTGGCCAGTTCGGGCGTGATGCGCATCTCCTGCATCAGGGCGTGGGGCAGACGCTGACGCGCTTCCGGCCAGACCTTCAGGAACAGGTTGAAGCGCTCCTTTACGGCCGCATCCTTGCTGGTAAAGGCCAACCAGAGCACCGCCTCGGGATCGTAGGTGGTGAAGAGCTTGTAACTAATTGACGGAGTCGCATTTTCTTTGGCCAACAGCACCTTGGCGAAGCCAGCGGCCAGCGCGTCCAGGCTGTTCCACTCCTCGACAAAGCCGGGGCGCAGCATCAGCTTCTTGAGCGCCTGCAAATCCTTGGGGGCCAGACGCGCGGTGAGCAACTGCATCTGCGCAGCCGACATATCGGCATGAACCCCTTGCAGGAGCAGTTCGACGGCCAGATCATGCAAGGCGTTGAGCTTCTCCTCATCGGCCTTGGCGTGGGTCCAGGCGGGGAACAGAACCTTCATCCAGCCCTCAGTCTCCAGCGCGCGCAGCACCTTGAGTCCTTCGGCCTCGTGGCCAATCTGTTCGAGTTCCTGGCTGCGGGCCTGCGGGGTGAGCAGTTCGATGACGGCCTCGCCCTTGGCGTTCTCGTAGCGAGTCTGGGTCTTGGGATCCATCTCCCAGCCCAGGCGAGCACGATAGCGCGTGGCGCGGATCATCAGCGAAGGCTCTTCAATGAATCCGTAATTCGAGACCAGGCGCAGGATGCGCGCCTCGATATCCGCGGCTCCGTTCATGGGGTCCATCAACAGGCCGTACGATCCCTCGTTCAGGGAGATGGCCATGGCGTTGACGGTAAAGTCGCGGCGGCGCAGGTCTTCCTGGATCGAGGCGGAATGAAAGATGGGCTTGCCAGGCTTGGTGAACTCGAGGCGATGGGTGCTGACCAGGTCCACGCGCACGGTGCCTGGAAAACACAGGTAAAGCGCGCGAGTCATTTCGTCCTCGCCCCAGACCTTGCCGCCCAGCTTCTCGATGGTCTTCTTGAGCTTGAGCGCATTGCCATGCACGGCGACTTCCAGGTCGCGCACGGCGTGGCCGCTGGTCAGATCGCGCACCGCGTCGCCGGTGAGGAACAGGATGGTCCCGGCTTCGCGGGCGGCCTCACGCAACAGTCGCAAGGCATTTTGCTGGTCAGCCGACAGCCGGTTTTCCAGAAGATAGATGTAGTCGGGCATAGATTTCCCTGCTTCCGCCGCCCCGCAAGCGACTTCCCTGTTGCTGGGTCCACACCGGTCTCAAAAAAGTGAAATTTTCCTCAAGAAAAAGTCACCGGAGGTCGGCAAAATCAGCCCGCAATCGTTGAAAAGCCCTGGTAACCTCTGCCAAGTGACTGATGAGCTTACCGTTACAGACACTGAGGGTAGAGGCGGCAAAGCAGTACCTTAACACAAATCAGATCAATTGGCTAGGGTTATTTGCACCAGAGTTGCAACCTTTCCCATTCGCGAACCCTGCGCCATTCATGCGACAATCCAGAACGATGGCTTCCGTTCGCAAATCGGTGATCGTACGCAAGTTCTCTCGCGATTGGTGCGGGGGGTACGCGGGGACGGGTTTTGGGCAGGAGGCTGGGGCTCTGGAGATACTGGACCTGGGCGGGAAAGTTCTGACGATTGGGTGGGAGCAGGTGAAGTGGGTCTGCTTTGTGCGGGACTTCCCTTCCCCGACGGGCGACCAGAGCAACCCGGAACGGCTGCTGCACCGGCGGTTTACGATTCGCCCGCGCACGGCTGGACTGTGGCTGCGCATGACGCTGAACGATGGCGAAGAATTGGAAGGACTTGCGGCCAACGACCGGTCCCTGATCGAGGGCGCGGGGCTGATGCTGACGCCGCCCGATACACGCTCCAATACGCAGCGGATTTATGTGCCGCGACAGGCGATTCAGACGCTGGAAGTGGTGAGCCTGATCGGCGCGGCGGGCCGCAAACGGGCGGAACGAGCCGAGCAGCCGGAGCTGTTTCCGAGCGAGACGCTGTAGGGTTTTTTGAGGGTCGCAGAGGCGGCAAAAAGCGCGTTTTGGAGGTTAATAGGGCTCTTTTTGGGGTCGAAATTGGGGTTTTTGAGGTCAAAAACGCGTTTTTTAGGGTAAAAAACGACCACAAACGGGCCTCTTTGTTTACTGATTGGTAACTATGTAATATTTACAAAGCATTGATTCCTTGTTTGTTATTGGATTTCTAAAGGGGCAAAATACGATTTCCACAGGGGGAGGGGGTGGGGGTACATTCAAATCCTGGTTGGATTGGGCCATCCGGAAGGAATTCCCTCAACTCTTCATTGTGCGCGTTGCGTGGTCAATACTCTGCAAGATGCCGTCAATGAGTTGCGTTGGTGGGGTTTTGCAGGAGGCTCCTGGAGGGGATTTGGTTGGAG
>Ga0209415_10004399_pt1 | contig 25827 bp, 17 predicted proteins | sample PeaSoiSIISIP2007_FD_187696 | JGI IMG/M metagenome (GOLD analysis project Ga0209415, IMG submission 187696) | Peat soil microbial communities from Weissenstadt, Germany - SII-SIP-2007 (SPAdes) (version 2) | ecosystem: Environmental > Terrestrial > Soil > Wetlands > Peat | place: Germany... | reverse complement strand
AATATCTTGCTGCAATTCGCCACACCGTCGGCTGCATAAATCGTCATGAACCCGACCAAACGGTCACCCGCGTATGCGCCCAGGATCAGGCCGTAGGGGTGGGCGAAAACCCCGGAAATCCACTTGCGGAAGGCCTCCGGACTCGAGCGCTTGGTGCGAACGTCGCCGATGCGGTGCTCCCAATCCAGGTAGGCGTCGTAGCCCCCGGTCAGCAAGTCTTGTAGATCGGCGACTGGTTTTATACGGAATGCGCCGAGAGCTCTCTGAATTTGGCCGCGTTTCCGCTTCAATGACTTCAGATCGTACCCCACCGGATCAGAAATTTCATTGGCCACAATAACGCCGTTGCTCTCCGCTCCGTCCGGAACCATGTGGTAATACCCACCCAGGGCGAGCCACGGCGCGGGAGAGGCGCTGCCGCGGGCCAGGCGGAGGGTTGGTGTCCCCGGCTGGTAAAAGAAGGGCTTCACTTCGCGCCACCACATTCCGTCCGCAAAATGGAACTTCAATCCCAAACCACGGTCCGCCTGCACGATTTCGTCTGCGGTCATATTGTGCAGACGAACCGTCGACATTGTTTCGAAGTTTTGTTCGACCAGATCCATAATTTTCCTGTTGAGTCGATGAATCGCTGGCTAAGCCGATTTGCTGAGCCAAGGGTAGCGTTGTGCCATGCGGCGCCCCAGCAGAACGCGAACCGCCGGGTTAATCCACATGTAGGAGGGTATTTCCTTCACGGAGCCGTATTGCAACTTGAATTTGTCCAGCGTCGGTTTGCTGGAGACTGGCCCCATTTGGGCCATCTCGATTCCGGGCGTTTGGCGCGCGACGCACAGGAATGCGTGGTACAGCGCGTCATTGGGGTAGGCGGGGAGAGCATCGGTGTGACTGGCAATGTACGAGATAAAGGCAACGTTGAGAACCGCCGCCGGGAGCATAAAAGCCACTAATTTGTTCTTCTGATAAGCGCCCAAGACCGTGCGCTTCGGACGCCGGAAGGCGTTTGTAATCCAAGCCTCGTATACCGAGCGCTGGCTCTTGTTCGTGCCCCATGCGGTGCGCTCGCGCCAACTGGCATACACGCCGTATCCATCTCCAAGCAGATCTTCCAGGTTGGTGACCGGCCGGACGTCGAGTTGCGAAAGTCCGGCACGCACCGCAGTGCGTTTCTTACGCGATTCCACTTGCTGTAACGAGTACTGTTGCATGCCCTCCCTGACGATCAGGCGATAGATCGAGTTGACGGGCGAACCTGCGGCCGCGGGGTGCATGTAGCCGGCCGGGGATCGCGCCAGGTTTGGCCGAGCTTGGCGATGATCCAGTTCGCGAAAGCAGAAACAAGGCTGACAGAATCCATAGCGCATGTCACGCCACCAGACTCCGTCGTGCAGGTGCACCCGGTCGCCTGCAGCTTCCTGTTCTCGCGCGAATTCTTCCTCGTCTGTGACCGTAAAGCGAAGACCTGACCAGAGCAGGTCCTCCTTACAGAACGGTTCGACTTTTACTTCGCTTTTACAATTCATGGTAGTTAATTAGCTCCACGCCCCGCCGCTCGATGGCTGATCTGAGGCCAGGGTCGGTCATGATGTTTAGTTCTATCTCGCGACGATCTCGTAAATTGTCGATGTCGCTCAGTTCGGTTCCCCGGAATCCCGGATGGCACACCACTTCATAGGTCCCCGGAAGCAGGCTCTCGAAGGTGAGCTGCCAACCCTCGCGATGACGCGCAATGTCACGGCGGAGCCTGGGGGAGAGAACAAGTTCAAAGTCGGGTGATCGAAATGGCCGGAAGGCGCTCGCTTGCAAAGTTCTCATGTAGGTGTCCACCGCAATCTGACGGTAGATGGAGCCGCCGTGAACCTGGGATACAACCCCGTTTCGCGGTGAGATCGTGTGGCGCACCGGCCGAATGCGTGCGATACACTCGTGCCGGACGGCCTGACGGAATGCCCTCACCACCACGGGATACACGTTCACGCCGTAATGCGAATCAGCGTGGCTGAGGTTCACGCCTCGCTCGCGCACCCAGCCGATTTGCGCGCGGAACTCAGCTTCGATTTCGCTGGACGACACTTGCCAGCGCCGGAGCCGCCGCAGCATCTCCGGAGCGGGATGGAAATTGCCATCCGCGCCAACCAGACTCGGCACTTGCGATGCCGGCAGGACGGGAGCGCCGCTGCAAAGATTGAGATGAATGCCAATTCCGAGCTTCGGCAAAGCCGGAATTTGCGAAATGGCGTAGTCGCTGGCTGGCTGGTTTGCCAGCAGCGACGTGCTGGTGACAATTCCGTCCAGATGGGAACGGAGGATGCCGTCGGTGATGCTGCGGCTCCAGCCAAAATCGTCGGCGTTGATGATGAGACGTGTTTCTCGCATGTCGATGGTTGAAAGAGCCAGGGTAACGAACGCTACGCAACCTTCATCGGCTGCAGGGCGCCGGAAAGGGCCCCGTTCGGGCGTCCAAGGATTCGCAGGTAGAGCTGCGCAATCTTGTCTGCTTCGTTCTCCCAAACCATGTGCGCGGCCCCGATACGCCGCAGCCTTCCGCCGGAATGCTCGCCCCCCTCGATGCCCTTCAGCGTCTGCGAAATTGCTTCGGCATAGTCCGCGGGCGTACCACCTTTTATCAGGCGGAAATCATTTGCAGCTCCGACCTCGTGAATGATGCGGTCAAGCACTGGCATGGAGGAACACACCACCGCACAACTGGCGGCCATGTACTCGCAAACCTTGACTGGGACGGCAACTTCCAGATGGGGCTGCCGCCAAGGGTGTACATCCAAGCCGATGCGGGAATTGCCGAGGAGGGCAGGAATTTGATCATACTCGGTGCGCCCGAGCACTACCGAGTTGGTGCTCAGTCGGCTGGCGAGCAGCTCCCGAATGTCTGCTTCGGTTACGCCGATGATCAGCGACCGAGCCTGAGGGCGGCGCTGCACCAACTCGGAAATCACGTCACAGAGGAACGCGGCGCGCCGCAAGTTCAGTGTGCCCAGGTGCACGACGTCAAACTCGCGCTGCTGCGGAGGCCGCGAAACCTTCAAGCAGGCATCGAAGAATCCGCTGCTGGTGTAATTGAAAGCGGTGGCCCGATTGCGGTTTGGAAATTTGTCGGTCAGCGGTGGGGTCACGCCCACGATGCCGTCGGCAAGCCTGGCCAAGGACTTCTCCACCAGATCGACCGCGAATTTCACCGCCGGCTTCGCCCAGGTTGGAAACCAGTTGCGGATCAGCATGAGATTCGCGAAGTCTTCGTGAACGTCATAGACGAATGCGGCTCTCGGCCAGCGCAGTTTCGCAATCGGCAACACGGTCAGCATTTCCGCATCGTGGACGTGAATGATATCGCATGGCTCGCGCCGCGCCCGCCACAGGCACCTCCACGGCTGCCAGATAAACCTGACCAGCCGCGAACCAGGCTTTGCGACCGCGAGAATTTTCACATCTTCCGGCCGTGTCTTGCCGACCGAACCGGCGATGGTGACCGACGCGCCCAGCTGACGAAAGCTGCGGGCCTGCTTCACGTAGATTCGTGGATCAGAAACGTCATGGCCTGAGGTCAGCACGAGTACCCGAACCCCATCTAAGGGCCGGGGTGCGTTACAGGCTGCGGTCGGCGGCGTTTGCAATTCAGTAAGAGGCTGCATAGGAGGTCAGATCGCTTGAAAGGGAACTAGTTCAATGCCCAGACTTGTTGCCAGCCGGCGCAAGTGCTGGCCGCGAAGAATGTCCAGTTCACGGCGGCGTTCGTCATAGTAATAAGACCAGCGGCGCAGCGTGTCGTCCGGATACGCGGGATGGCAGTAGATTTCGTAAGTTCCGTCGGGAAGGTTGCTCAAGATCCGCCGCCAGTTGTCGTAGTTGGATTTATCCCCAGTACCCGCGTAGCCAACCGTAATCAGCATGTCGGCCATGCGCATACCGGCCGCCTGCGCTTTGTGCATCTGCTGTTTGCGATACCGGTGCATCAGCCACACGTGGGGATTGCGCAGATAGGCTTTCAGTCGCGTGGAGCGCGGTGTCGCCGACTCCAGGCAGATCAGCGATGCGTTGTTGCGCATGCGTCGTAGCCCCCACTTCTTGGCCAGTTTCAGAAACAAATCAAAGTAGCTGAGATGACTGTTGCCTTGCGAATCCAAGTGCGTCAATCGGTCGCCGGCAAGGTCTTTGACGCGAGCGATCTGCGCATCGAACTCCGCTTCGAGTTCGGCAAACGATATTTTCCCGCGCCCAAGGGCTTTCATGAACTTCGAGTTGAAAAAGAAGCCTTGGTCGTCCACCAGCGAAGGCACCTGCGAGGGCGGCAGGCAGGGCCGCCCCGCCATGGGATTCAGGTGAACTCCGATGCTGATATCCGGAAATTGGGCAACCAGGTCGCGCACCCGCTCCACCTCGGGAAAATTCGCATTCACGCTGATGCTGGAAATGAATCCGCCTTCGCGGATGGCGTCCAGAATGCCCTGGGTCGCGCCGCCGCCGAAGCCAAATCCGTCCGCGTTAACGATGAGTCGACGTGTCATGGTGACGGTCCTAGCGGACGGGTTTCCACTGGCCTGATGTTCTGCCCAAAGCACATTGGATGGTGGCCAATAGCGCAGCGATATTGACAATGCAAAATGACGCAGGGATGGACCAGCGCGATTTGATCCGTTCCGAGGCTGTGATTCCGATCAGCGCCAACGCATAAAACCCGATCTGGAGCGCGAGGGTAACGCGAAAGAAGTTGCTCCGCAGCAGGAACAGGTTGCTGACGAAGGCGCCCACCAGGAAATATGGCACCAGCCAGCGCAGAAGTTTGTGCGACCAGAGGGAGATGGCAGTAGCGCCGGTTCGCAATGGGTTCAGGACGCCAGCGTTCAGGATGAGCCCGAGAAGATCTTTGCTGATGATTCTTCGCCGCATCGCAAAAATTAAGGGCAAGCGGTTCTGCGTGAGTTCGCTGCGCACGATGGCGCGGGTCTCCAGCACATTCCGATACCCGCGCAGCGCTACTTGCAGGGGCAACACAAAGTCGTCTCCCACGTTTTCAAGTAGGGGGCGCCAGAGAGACCGGCGAATGGCAAAAAACCAGCCAGATGCGACGGCCAACAGGCCGCGTTCGCTCTCTTGCCTCTGCAGCCAGCCTTCATAGCGCACATAGATGCTTTCGTTCTGGGTGACGTCGTTCTCATCGGCGTTGAAGTAGGTGGGGCCCGCGGTCACCAGTCCAACATCAGGATCAGCGAAATTCTCTATCAGACGCGCAAGCCCATCGGGGCTGGCAATGCAGTCAGCGTCGGTGAAAACCAGAATGTCGCCCGAGCTTCGCAGGACGAGTTCATTCTGAATCGAGCTTTTGCCGCGCTGCTGGGTGCTCTCGTAGAGCACCACGTTAGGATAGCTGCGAACTACCTCAGCAGTTCCGTCCGTCGAACCGTCGCTGCCGACGAGAATCTCGATGCGCTCCTGTGGATAGGTAAACGTTGCGATACTCTCGATCTTTTTCCCGATCGACTGTCTTTCATTGTGAGCGGGAATGATGATGCTGACGGTTGGCAGCGGAGTGCCGCGGCGGACCGGCTTCTTGCCGCCCAGCAGGCCGGTGGAAACAAGCAGCGGGTAGCCAAAATACACATAAGCGACCACAAAAACACAGGTCCAAACTGCGATGGTTGCGATTGTCATAAGGTTCTCTTAGGCGGCGCCCTGCATGACCGTCTGCGGAGGGCGCACGATCAGAGGCATTTTGCCGCCAGCTCGAATGATTGGCTCGCGGGCAAGTTCTGGCGAAACCTGCATGCCCCGCCCGAGGAGGTCTTGCAGTGCGATGCAGACGCGTGCCAGATCCCGGGACGCTTCCGGGGAGGCGGCGACGCCGCGCACCGCCACGTGGTCTGGGCGATCTTGCACAAACTGGCAGAAGCGAAGCGAGGACAGACCCTTCAACAACTGATTCAGTGCCCGCGGCGAGAAAATGCGGCCATCCGGGTGACGAAGCAAGTCGCTGTCGCGGGTGATGGTCGGACGCATCAGTGGGAAGGCGCGGCCACAAGCGCAGTTGCCACTCTCCCAACAGCCCCGGTCTCCAATGCGATAGCGGATCAGCGGAGTCACGCGATTGACCAGGCCGGTCCAGACCAGGTATCCCTCCTGGCCTTCGCCCACCGGACGGTTGTGCTCATCGAGGACCTCCACAAATCCGAACTCCGGGATGAGGTGCATCTTGCCCCTTTCACATTCCTGCATCATCCCGCAAAGTTCGGTATTCCCGTAGGAGTCGTACACTTTCGTCTGAAATGCCGCCTCCACCTTTTCTCGCACGAAAGGATAGAGGGGCTCGCCGTCGGCGAACACGGCGCGCATGGGCACACACTGGCCGCGCTCGAGGATGAAATCAGCCAGAATGCCGAGCACGGAAGGGAAGCCTTCCAGGAACATCCCCTCCCGGCCGCGCAGGAACGAGATGTAATCGTCCGCAGTGTTCTCCGACAAATGGAAGATGCTCATCAATATCTGATGTTCGGCCAGGTTGTAAGCCCAATAGGGGGCTTGGGTGCGAGCTGCCGGGATCACACGGCTTCCGAAGAAAGTGACTCGCCAGTCCAACGGCTTGATTCCCACCCAAGACCACGGGCGGATATGGAAGGCCCAGGTCGCCCGCATCAGCGCCTGGTCGTAACCGATGGTGAGACTGGCGCCGGTCGTGCCCGTCGTGCTTACGCGGATGATCTCGCTGGGAGGAGTACTCGAAGAAAGCAACTCCGCCGCATGGTTCCGCACGTCCTCGCGCAAGAGCAGGGGAAGTTCACGAATCTCATCCAGGTTCTTCCAGGCTAACTGAGGATAGTCACGGTAATAGGGAGTAGTGGCGCGAGCATGCTCGACGATCTCACGCAGCGACTTCAGCTGAAGGTCGCGGATCTGTTCTGCAGACCAGGAATCATGCGTGCGTAATTCGCGGCACAGACGGAACATCTCAGGGGAATAGCGAAGCCGCGCCAACGGCCAGCCACGCGCCGTAACCAGCAGGTTCTGCAAGAGGGCCGGCATGCGCTCGTAGAGCGGTTGCAGGCGCGCGGAATGGGTTCGTAACAGGCGTTCCATGGTTAATCTCTCCCTTGACCCGACTGGACCAATGACGGCAACGGGCTCGTGGCTTGCGTCTGCACGGGGGCTTTGTTGGCGAGGTGCCGCAACAGAAACGGCAGCCCCATAAACAACCACATGCTGCGGTTGTCATTCATGTCGCCAGACTTGATCATCTGAAGGAATCCAAAAATCAACAGGGCGAGAACTGCGGTCGATTCCGACCAAAGCGGGAACTTGTGATCCCGTAGCTGCCGGACGGCTTCCCAAAACGCCCACAGCACCAGAGCGGCAAATGCGATCAGGGCGACAAAGCCGAGTTCCGCGGCGATTTCCAGAAATAGGTTATGGGGAAATCCGTTATTAGTGGGATCGGGCGAATAGAAGGAGTAACCGCCAATTCCGACTCCCAGCAGTGGATGCTCTCGAAACAGCCGCCACGCTAGAGCCATAAGATCATCGCGCCCGCTGAATGCATCGTGCGGATCCTTGCTGGCCAGGGTCGCCAAATAGTCGAACGCCGCGGTTGGTATGCCCACTCGCGCGATACCGTACACGCCGCCCACTGCGAAAATGACCGCATCAAGCCACAATTGCCGAAAGTGCCATAATGCGAACAGGACACAGCAAACCGCGCCTATCGCAGGCCCGCGCGAGCCGGACCCGATCAGGGCGATGAATAGCATCCCGACGACAGGATAGAACAGAAGACGATAACGGAACGATAACCTGGGCAGAATCAAGCTCCAAACGATCGCGATCCCCATGCCCGCCGAGTCGCCCAACTGAATGGTGAGTCCGCCAGGAGGCGCGAGCCGTTCCCAACCACCCAGGCCGGACCAAGACTCGGCCGACATGAAAATACCGAAACACACTGTGGCATAGAAGAACATCCGAAGCTTGCGAGGGGTATCCAGCAAGATGAAGGGACATACGACTGCCAAGCCGGTGAGGATCAAGAAGCGTTCCGCCTTGGCGATGCCGGCCCCCATATCCGGCGTGTAAAGCAAGCTGGCAATCACCAGCAAGCTGATTGGCACGTAGAGAACGTAGGCCCGCGGGAAGAACGGAAGATGGTCAGAGCGCAGCAATTTGACGGCGCATGCCAATAGGAGCGATGCCGCAAGGGCCATCGTCAGGTCGAAGGGCACAACCGCTGCGACGTCCGGGTTCCCCTTGACCATGCCTGCAAATACGAAAAATGCGATCGCCAGACCGGGATGGACAAAGAGCATAGCCGCCCCGATCAGGGCTGCGACCGCGACGAGGGCCAGGCGAAGCTTCGCAAGGCCCAAGACCGGTAGGGCAATCCCAATGGCTGCGGCGGCCACCAGCGCGGCGACGGTGAACACCAGCGCCCAGGGCAGTTTTTCTGTCAGGCGCTTGCTGCCGGTGTTCGTGTATGAGATGTGAGATGCCATTGCTAGGCTGCGTTCCGTTTTCGATGACAGAACATGAACTTGCTTTGGTCGGGAGCGGTGGACCTCAGGCTACGGCAGAGACTGGACTGTGCGTAGCCTGTTCCAGCGCTCGTTCCATCTGCTCACAAACATAAGCGACCTGCGATTCGGTCATCTGCGAGAAAAAGGGCAACGCCAGACACCTGGCCGCTGCTTGCTCGGTATTCGGCAAGGCCAGATCAGCCTCAATGAACTCGCGCATATAAGGCTGATGGTGAATCGCGGGGAAGTAAGCCTGACAGCCGATACCCTTCGCACGCAAGATTGCGATGATGCTGTCTCGAAGCGCTTGCGTCCCTTTGATCTGTATTACATAGACAAACCAGCTCGGCGTGGAGGCGGCGGGATGGCTGGGTAGTTTGATGTCGCTGCAGTGAACCAGCGCGGCGCTATAGGCGTCTGCCACTCTTTGACGGCTCTCTAGCAATTCGTCGATCCGCTCCAGTTGCGCAATGCCCAGTGCAGCATGAATGTCGCTGAGGCGATAGTTGTAGCCGAGCCTGGTGTGCTGCAGCCACTCCATGCTCTCACCCCGTCCCTGATTGCGCATGCTGCGGCACTGCGTCGCGATCTGTTCATCGTGGGTAACGATCATTCCGCCTTCGCCCGTGGTCATCTGCTTGTTGGGATAAAAGGCGAACGCGGCAGCGTCGCCGAAGGTGCCGGCCTTGCGGCCGCGATACGTGGCTCCGATGGCTTCGCAGGAGTCCTCGATCACCGAAAGGTGAAATTCGCGCGCGATCTCCAGGATCGCGTCCATGTCGCACGGGACGCCAAATACATGGACCGGGACGATGGCCTTCACGTGGCGCCGAGTACGGCGTTCGATCAACTGGGTACCGTTCATCTCGCATCGCTCTGCTATGAAACTGCGTACGGCGCGCGGGTCCAGGTTGAGGGTCTCCGGATCGATATCGACAAACACGGGAGTTGCACCTTCGTAGAGGAAGCAGTTAGTCGACGCCACAAAACTGAACGACGATGTGATCACCGCATCGCCTGCACCCACACCCAAAGCACGAGTAATGAGGTGCAATGCCGAGGTTCCGCTATTTACGGCAACCGCGTAGCGGGTGCCGGCATACGCCGCGAACTGCTCTTCAAACTGCTTGAGGCACGGGCCGAGGCTGAGTGTGCCACTGCGCAGCACCTGGCAAACCTTCTCGATTTCCCGCTCAGTGATGTCTGGTCTTGATAGAGGAACGTGCATGGAAACTCCTTAGGTTTTCCTGTGAGGGACTTGCTCTTGGCCTGGGGAGGGCTGCAGAATTTCTATCGGGCGACGCCGCCGGTGTACGGGTATTTGTAGTAACTGGTGTCGGCATCCACCTCGTTGAGAACAAAAGCCAATACGTTCGCGTGAAGCTGCCGCAGAACATCCATGGTGCGGTTGATGCCTTCGCGCGTGCTCTGGGCGTAACGAGCGACGAGGACGACACCATCCGCCAGGGGAGCCAGCGCGCGGGCGTCAGCATACGCCAGGATGGGCGGCGAATCGATAACTACGTAGCTGAACCGGTCACGCAGGCGCGCAACCAGGTCCCCCATCGCAGTGGACATGAGCGCCGACCCCGGATTCGAAAGCAAGCTGCCGGCGGGCGCGATTCTCAAATTCGGTGCTCCGGGATACCCACGCAGGATCGCCTCCAAAGGAGCGCGACCACTGAGAACGTCAGCAATGCCGAGATCGGGCGGCAAGCCAAAGCTCGGCCCGACGGCAGGGCGGCGTAAGTCGGCATCCACGATGCAGGTCGGAGAAAGCTCGGCCAGCGCCACCGCAAGGTTTACCGCCAGCGTGGTCTTGCCCTCTTGCGGAAATCCAGAAGCCACCAACAATACGCGGGGCGCGGCGGATTCCGCGGATCCTAGGAGCAGAGAGCTTACCAAGGTTCGAACTGCCTCGGCTCCATCGCAATCCGGACTCTCGATCACGAATGGTTCTGGCCGCGTGGCTTCGTCGCTGTTCCCGGCCCGCAGAAGTGGTGTTGTTCGTCTGCCCAGCAGAGGAGTCGAAGTATCCTCAATGCGCGGGATGAACGCGACAGCTGGCATATTGGCCAGCTGCGGGATTTCTTCCGGCCGGCGAATGCCGGAATCGAAACGGTCGCGCAAGAAAGCCACGCCGAGTCCGCCCACCAGGCCAAACAGCAGGGCCACGATAAGATTTTGCAGCGGCTTAGGCGAAGTAGGATCGCTCAGCAAGCGTGCTTCTTCAATCACTCGAATATTGCTCGACTTCGATGCCGCCGAAATTCCAGCTTCTTTGATGCGGGCGTATAGCGTGTTATACAGATCGGTGTTCACCTGCGCTTCGTGCTTGAGTATGCTGTACTCGCCCATGGCATTCACACCGGCGGTCGTGCCCTGCAGCTGCTGCGACATGAGCTGTTCCCGGCCCTGGGCAGCGAGATAGCTGGTTTTCACGCCCTCGACAATCGATTCCCGCTGCCGCGTCAGCTGAGCCTCTAGTTCTTTCTCCGCATTCTCGAGTTTCTGTACGTTGGGATGATTTTTCCCGTAGATCACTTGCGCTTGCGACAACTCAGCCTGGGTCTCACCGAGATTCTTGGTGAGGTTTTGAATGACCGGACTGTCTCGCACCTGCGGCAGAGAATCGCCTTCTCCCTGCTGGATGCTGTTGTAATAAGCCTCCAGTTGGATCCGGTCCGCCTGCGCTTGGGTGAGTTCCCGGGTCAAGTCGCTGACCTTTACGGCAAATGTGCTCTGCTGTTCATCGATATCGGTAATGTTGTGGAGCCTCTGATACTCAGCGAGCGCTTTACTGGAATTCTCGGCCTTGGCGCGGATGTCGTCCAACTGGCGCGACAACCATTCCGACGACTGTGCCACCGCCTTATAGCGGCTCTCATAATTCTTCTCGAGATAGAGCTGCACCAGAGTATTCACTACGTCTCGCGCCAGCCGCGGGCTATGGCACGAAAAGCTGACCGAAATCACGCGCGAGCCCTTGATGGTCGAAGCCTTGAGATAAAGTTGGAGATACCGGAAAGCGGCATTCTCCGCCGGGGTTAGCGCATCGTGAGTGGCCCCATCCGCCGGCGGCGTTGCGGTTGCTGTAGTGGCCAATTTTCCACTTATGTCACGCTTGGTATCCAAGCGCAGCTGCCGGATCAACTTGATGGCCAGCTCATCGCTGTTAAGAATCTGGCTCTGGGTCTCCATGATCCGGTCGATGTCATTGGAATCTGCGCCGCCACTTTGCAAAGAGAACGCTTCTGAGCCGGGAGGGTCAACTTCGATTCGGGCTTCTGGGGCGTAAACCGGCCGGGTCAAAAAAGTGACGACGGCGGTGGCGACGACCACGACGCAAAGAAACGCCAGCGACAGCTGCCAACGCCGGCGCAGAACTCCGAACGCCCACTGCCAGTCATAATTATTAGTTTCCGAGGGGGGCGGCGCGCTTGGCAGCGGCGGTACCGGGACCGGAGCCAGGCGGAGCGGAGGACTGTACCGCGCCCGCTGATCGGAGCGCGGCTGGATCGTACGAAGAAGATCGAAATTTCTACTCACCAACAGTCTCCAGGTTCTCTACAGAGCTAGGCCACATCAAAGATCACAGCCCGCAATGTGTGCAGCAGAATTTTGAAATCGACCAGCATGGAGCGCTTCTCAACGTATTCCAGGCCGAGACGGATCTTGTCCGGACGTATCTTTTGATGGTACGCCAAATGCGGATCCTGGCTGCCACGAAGAATTTCATCCTCGTTGCGAAATTTGATCGAAGCCCAGTCGGTAATGCCAGGGCGCACGGCAAGCAACTGGAGTTCGCGGGCGGTATAGCGCCGCACCTCGTCCAGAACTTCGGGCCGCGGTCCGACCAGACTCATCTCCCCCTTGATCACGTTGAGCAGTTGGGGCAGTTCGTCGAACTTGTAACGCCGGAGGAACGATCCAATGCGCGTGATTCTGGGGTCGTCGGCCGGGCTTTCAGCGCCGCCCAACTGTTCGGCATTAGCCACCATGGTCCGCAGCTTGAGAACATCGAAAGGTCGGCCGAACCTGCCGGCGCGCTTCCCGCGATAGAACGCGGGCCCCTTGGAGTCCAATTTGACTAACGCCATGAGGATGAGGAGGAGAGGGCAGAACAAGACGAAGCCGGCGGTCGCGAGAAGGAGGTCGGTGGCCCGCTTGGCAAGGTCACCGCCGCCACTGCGATGTCGATGCTGCGAAAGGGCCGCCGTTTGCTGAGGATCGAGAAGCAAGAGATTAAGGCCTGTCGAAAGACTCAATTATGCCGCAAGTTCAGTGGCAGCCACCACCGGGGTTTCATCCGCGGGGGTGATCACAACCTCGTGGCAGCTGGCGCCGTCGATGTGATAGTGCCGTTCGCAAGCCGGACAGGCTACCGTTCCTTCAAGGTCCGGCAGCCGAACGCCACAGTAACACATCCAGCCGGCGTGCTGCGCGGGAACGCCGACCACCAGGGAATAGTCGGCAACGTCGCGCGTGACCACCGCGCCGGCGGCTACGAAGCTGTAGCGGCCCAGCGTCACTCCACAGACCACGGTGGCATTCGCCCCGATGGACGCGCCCTCCCGTACTCGGGTTGTGCGGTATTCATGCTTGCGCGTGACATGGCTCCGCGGATTGATGACGTTGGTGAACACCATGGAGGGCCCGCAGAACACGTTGTCCTCCAGCACCACACCGGTATATACCGAAACGTTGTTCTGAATTTTTACGTTGTTGCCGATTTTCACGCCCGGGCTGATCACCACATTCTGCCCGAGATTACAGCCGGCGCCGATCTGTGAGCCCTCCATCACATGGCTGAAGTGCCAGATCTTTGTCCCCGCGCCGATCTCCGAGCCTGCGTCGACCACCGCCGTTGGATGGGAGTAGTAATTGCAACGCGAACGCGAGACTTCCACCAAACGTCCATTTTCCTGGAGCGAGCGGCCGCATGCGTCCAGCACCTCCAGCACGCGAACTCCGTTGCGGCCGTCGGTCAGAGGGGTCTGCCGTGTTTCCACGCACTGCAGGAAGTGTTCGCATTCCCGCCGCAACGGTTCTCCTTTGGGAAGGTCAACGACTTCCGCATCCGCCTTATGAGCCACCGGAACCCGATCACGCCAATCGATGCGATGAGAGTAGAGTACCAGCTTGCGCTCGGCCTCCACGTCGTCGAACACCGCCATCTTGCGGTCGCCGACAATGGTCAGCTTCTGTTCTTTAAAGGGGTGCAGCCAACTGACGAAGATGTGCGCCTTGACTGCGCTCTTGAACTCGAAAGTGGATAGCGTGGTGTCGAATATCCCCGCGTTGATGTAGGCACCGCCCTGGGCCGAAACCTGGGTGGGTGCTTCGTCCAACAAATAAAGAATGGCCGAAATATCATGCGGCGCGAAACTCCAAAGGATGTTTTCTTCGCTCCGGAGCTTGCCCATGTTGAGCCGGGATGAATAGATGTAACGGATCCGGCCCAGTTCGCCCTGCGAGATCAGGCGCTTCAGTTCCAACACCGCTGGGTGATATTGCAGGATGTGCCCAACCATAAGAATCCTGCCGGACGCGGTGGCCGCCGCCAGCAATTCCTCGCCTTCCTCAACCCGCAGAGCCAGGGGCTTCTCGACGTACACATCCTTGCCGCGGGCCATACATTTCCGCGCAATCTCGAAATGCTGCGCCGCCGGAGCGGCGATGACCACCGCATCCACCGCCGCATCGTTCAACACGTCGTCCACGCTGCTAGTCACGCGGACGCCATATTGTTGGCGGACCTGGGACAGCGTCTGTTCGGAGACATCGCAGACACAATGCAAGGCCGAAAGCTCCGCGAAATTGCGGACCAGATTCTTGCCCCATGCTCCCGCACCGATAACCGCTACTTTGACGCTCGATTTGGTTTTTTCAACCATTACGCACTCCCGGGTTTGTGATCGAATCGGCCATTGCTGTACTGACAATCTGAAAACACGCGTCGCCAATCTAGTCGAGGAAGGTTGCTTGCCGCACTGCTCAAATCATGGAGGTTTCTTCCAGGGAGAGAATTCAGGCTACACCCTGGACTCCAACCCAAAGATCCGACTGCCTCGATTTGTTGATGAAGGCAAAGTCGTGACGGTCGAGTTCGCAGAGGGTGAGCACTTCTGGACTGGGCGAATATTCGGGCACAATTTGTCTCAGCCGGCTGATGATCCCATGCACGTTCTTGGAATCGACCAGAGCGGACAGCTCATGCAGCCATGCGCCCACCTGCTCAAATGTCACTTCATTGCTGTGAAGGACCCGGATCTTTTCGTGCTTGGTCGACCGGATGTTTTCGCCTTCCAGCACCAGCTCTTCGAACAGTTTCTCGCCCGGGCGCAGACCTGTGAACTCAATCTTGATGTCGCGTTCCGCCTCCAGGCCCGACAAGCGAATCAGGTTCTTGGCGAGATCCATGATTCGAACCGGCTCGCCCATGTCCAGGATGAAGATCTCCCCGCCTTGACCCATGGTTGCTGCTTGCAGCACCAGTTGGACCGCCTCTGGGATGGTCATGAAATACCGCTTCATCTCGGGATGAGTCACCGTCACTGGTCCACCGTTGGCAATCTGGCGCTCGAAGATCGGCACCACGCTTCCGTTGCTGGCAAGTACGTTGCCAAAGCGAACCGCCATGAACTTTGTGCCAGAGCGTTGCAGGGCGAGCATGATCAATTCGGCCACCCGCTTGGTCACGCCCATGACGTTGGTCGGATTGACCGCCTTATCCGAAGAAATCAAAACGAAATCCTCGACCTGATACTGCTTAGCGATGACCGCGACGTTATACGTGCCGAAGATGTTGTTAGTGACGGCTTGAAAACAACTTCGTTCCATCAGCGGCACATGTTTGTAGGCAGCCGCGTGAAACACCGAGTCTGGATGATGCATGGCGAAGGTCTCACGCAGCACGGCGACGTCGAGAATATCTCCGACGACCGGAGTCAGAGGCAGCTGTGGAAACCTCGCCGAAAGACTCGTCCAAATGTTGAAAAGGTCGCTTTCGGATCTTTCGAAGAGCACCAACTTTTTTGGTTCGAAACTGGCGACCTGCCGCGCTAGCTCAGAGCCGATCGAGCCGCCCGCGCCGGTAATGAGGACGACCTTGCTATGCAGCTTGTTGAGGATGGCGTCGGTTTCAAGTTTTACCGGTTCGCGGCCGAGTAGGTCCTCCACGCGCACGCTGCGCATCTTGCTGATTTGGGTGCCCTGGGTGCCGTTAATTCGCTCACTGATAGGTGGCAGAATTTTGAAGTCAACGTGGGAGGCCCGGCAAGCGTTGACGACGCGCTCGACTTGCTTACCTTCCGCGGAGGGTATCGCGATGATGACGCGGGCTATATCGTACGCGGCAATTAACTGCGGCAGGTCATCCGTGCCGCCCAGGACCTTGATGCCGTTGATCTTGATCCCGTTTTTCCGGGGATCATCGTCAATGAAGCCGACCGGCTCGTAATTCAACTCTGGGTTTTGCCTGAGCTCCCGCGCCAGAGCACTCCCGGATGGACTCGCGCCCACAATCAATGTCCTTTTTCCCGCCGCCACGTTTTCCACTGTTTCGGTGTAGGCACGCACCGCAAACCGCGCCCCGCCGGTCACCAGTATCGTTAGCGCAAAGTCAATGATGATCAGAGACCAGGGATACTTTATGGAGGCGAAAAAGAACCCGGAGGCGTAATGGGCGAAAAAGAACGCGGAGCCACAATAGATGATGAAGGAGCTAACCACGGACGCTTGCGTCAGGTCCAGGAGGTCAGACATTCCCGAGTAGCGCCACCATCCGCGCAGGAGCCCGAACCGATAGAACGCCAGTAGCTTGATGGCCGCAACAAACGGCAACGTGTCGAGGAAAACTTTTCGGGCGGAAGGGTCAACAGTGAAGTTCAAGTGGAGCAGGAACGCGCTGTAATACGTCAGCGCGATCAGGCAGGTTTGGGAAAAGACGATCAGCAGTTTTCGGTAAGCGACGGGACGATTTACCATGGTGACTACTCTCTGCCTTGGCTGGGGATAGTTTGACAGCGCTCGCACGCGCCTGGCCAGATGCGCTGGGCGCTTACGGAACACTCACGAATTGTTGTAGATTGCCTCAAAATATCGGTCCGCTCGTTGTTGGAGATCATTGAGGAACTGCACATACGAACGCCTGCACGCCGTATTCTTGCGTACCCGGAGCACCATCCAGGTCTGCGAAGTGTCTCAGTTCGCCTATGCGGCGACCTCGGAGCTACGCGCAACCGCCTCCACATCGAAGTTGCACACGCTGATGGCAAGTGAGCGCTGGATCAGTTCAATGGAAATGACCAGCTTGCTCTCAGAGTCGCGTCGCAACAGGATCCCCTCCACGCCATCCAGCGCGCCCCCGACGATTCGCACTCGTTGACCGACCTCAAGAAACGGATGCGACGAGCAACTCGCTTTATGCGAGAGGACGGTCTGGACATCATCGATTTCCTTGTCGGGAATCGGCGTCGCGCCACTGTGATTTCCCACGAAGCGGACGACGCCGGTAGTTCGCAGCACGCGTGTTTGGGCCTCCGTCGAGTTGGGGATCTGCACAAACAGGTATCCGGGGAACAGGGGTATGTCCACGGTCTTGGAGCGGTCGCTCCACTTGTGTACTTCCGACACCAGGGGAAGGAAGGTCCTCACGCCCATGCTTCTGAGGGCGGCAGCTGCCAGCTTTTCATGGCGGGAACGGCTCAGCACGGCGTACCAGCGGGCTTCAGCAATCGGATTCTGATTCGCGTTAGTCAACATTGCTCACTGTCCCCCGTTGTCGCTGCAATTCATGGATGAGGGTATTCACAGCTCCGCCCTCTGGGTCCCATGAAGCGACCTCTAGTTCTGGCAAAAGCTCGCCCCGCGCAGAGGGGGAGGGCCTCGCGAGCGACAGGAGCTGCAATTCAGCTCCGGCTTTTAAAATCTGCGTTTATTTGGCCGACAGGACTGGTAGCACCACTTCAGATCGACGGCAGAACTTTGTAGCTGCCTCAAGGCCTCCGGTTAAAGGAAGCCTCGGCTCGGTCCTGACGTTCGACCCCACGCGTCCTTTCGCTGTTCCGAAAGGCCAGTCCCTCTGGGGGAGGGAGCCTCAACGTACCAAGCAGAGTTGCTCCACACAAGCGGGCGAAAGGAGGTAGTGACGGGACCAGAGCATCACGCCTATATGAGGGCCAAATCTCTTGTCATAGTGTGCTCTCGATGGCCCATCAAGGCAACTGTTATCTCGTAGCATAAAAAGGCTGATGTACTTATAGAATATGTGAGAAGAAAGACTCACGTCGATGTTTTCTTGGGGATATCTCGTCTAGATTCTGCAGGTTGGCTAGTTGCCCTGAGTCCTTCCCCAAAGCGGTTAAGCCACTACCGGCGCCTCTCCGGTTATTGACAATCCGTAATTACCATGTTACCGTGTAGCTCCTTGGCGCTTGGGCGCGTGGACCCCAAGTGCTAGCAGGACCTTAGGATTCTGGCCTCAACTTCCCCCGGTGGGGCTTCAACCGCCACAGCAAAATCGAGCTGCAGGTGAGTCGATGTGCGCCACCCTAAGTGTTTCCGCTCCGCCCCAAGGAGCGTCGCAGATTCAGGTGTTGGTAGCCGAGCGCACCCGCTTGGCCAGTCAACTCTTGGGGGAGTCTCTCGAACGCGACTCGCGATTTCGAGTGGTGGCCGTGCCCACGCCCGGCGAGTTGCTTCTGGTGGCGGCAAACTGCAAACCTCATGTGGCGCTGATCAGCGCTGACTTGGATTCCGCTCCCAGAAGCGGCCTGCACGTGGCTCGCATTCTGAATGCTCGCCAACCTGATATTCACATTGCCATCTTGCTCGATGTCCCGGCGCGCGAGCACGTGATTGCAGCCTTCCGCGCGGGTGCGAGTGCTGTGTTCTGCCGCGATGCGGGATTGTCGGAACTGCGCAACTGCATCGAGCGCGTAAGCCGGGGCGAGATTTGGGCCAGCAACATCGAGGCGGAATACTTACTCGAGGCGGTCCGCCGCGGTCCATCCTGCGATGCGGCTGACAGCGACAAGCTCAATAAGCTTTCAAAACGCGAATTGGAAGTCGCGGAGTGGGCTGTGCAAGGCCATACCAATCGTCAGATTGCCGATCAGTTGCGGCTCAGCGAACATACCGTTAAGAATTACCTGTTTCGCGCCTTTGAAAAGCTGGGTGTATCGACCAGAATGGAGCTGCTATTCCTTTTGTCCAACTACACCAAGGACTCGGTGCGCCGTCCCACCGGTTTGGCGCTCACCGGCCGCGCCAGTCCCATGCAGCCGTTTCTGAAGGCGGCGGAAGACGGATCCGTCACCGCTCAGGTGATTGTTGGGATGGCGCATTTTGAAGGCTATGGCGTGGAGCGGGACGACCGCACGGCATACTACTGGCTGAGGATGGCGGAAGAAAATTCGTCGAAACTCCAGCGGCGTATTCGCGGGGTGTTTGAGGAACTCCGTGGCAGGTTGAGCGCGGAGGAGATTGAAACGTTGGAACGGCATCTTGTGCTGCGGCAGGGGCAGACGCTGGCGGAGGCGCACCCACCCGATTTCTTGAAGGCCGACCCGGATGTGACGGTTATTAAGCTTAAGCGCGCCGGAAAACTGCGGCGCCAGAAATAGTTCAGCCTGAAGGCTCGCTCACCCCAGTCTCAGCACCGTCTGAAGTTACTCCACTTGCTGCTTGATCCAGGCAGTTACCTGCGAGTCCAAAACATCCAAGGGCAGCGCTCCGCTGCCAATCACTTCATCGTTGAAAGCACGGATATCGAACTTCGCGCCGAGTTTCGTGCGGGCTTCTTCCCGTAGTTTCAGGATCTCAAGCTGGCCAAGTTTGTAGGCGAGGGCTTGGCCGGGCCAGGCGATATAGCGGTCGACCTCGGTCTGAACGTTCGGCTCGTCCATGGCGGTATAGCGGTGAAAGTAGTCAACCATTTGCTGACGGGACCAGTGTTTCTCGTGCACGCCGGTGTCGATCACCAGGCGGATGGCCCGCCACATTTCGTTTTCCAGGCGTCCGTACTCGCTGTAGGGATCCTGGTAGAAGCCGACTTCCTTGCCCAGCCGCTCCGCATAAAGCGCCCAGCCTTCCACGAAAGCGGTATAGCCGGCGTTGCGCCGGAATTGAGGCAAGTCCGGCAATTCCTGGGCGATGGAGATCTGCAAGTGATGGCCGGGGATGCCTTCATGATAGGCGATGGCCTCGACGTTCAGCAGCAAACGGTGCTCCGGATCCCATTCGTTCACGTTGATTCGGCCGGGGCGTGAACCATCGGAAGCTCCGGGCGTGTAGTCGGCCGGCACCGCATTCTTTGAACGGAAGACGTCCATCGGAATCACAATCAGCTTGTTTTTGGGCAGGTGGTTGAACAGCTTTGGCAGTTCCGCTTCCATGCCATGGGCGTACTTGGCATAGAGATCGAGGATTTGCTCACCCGAGGTCCCGTATAGCTGGCGGTCTTGCTGGATATGCTCATTGAGGCTGGCCAGATCTTTGAATCCAAGCTGGTGCGCCAGAGCGAGTATCTGGGCTTCCGTCTCGGTAACCTGTTTGAGCCCGAGTTCGTGGATCTGGTCAGGGCTCAAATCGGTTGTCGTCATTTCTCGAACCCGAAAACGATAGCGCGCCGTACCATCCGGTAAAGCCCAAACCCCCGGGTCGATGCGCCCGTGCGGTGCGTAATCGTCACGCACAAAAGCCGCGAACCGTTTGTACGCGGGGATGACTTCGGTGCTGATCGCTGCCAATACGTCGGTCCGCAACTGGGTTTGTTCCGCTGCCGAGACGCTCGCGGGAAATTTCTTCACGGGCCCAGCAAATGGGCCGTCCTCGGCGTTCTTGCCGGCGATTTCCTGCGCTTCGACCGCCACCTTCTCTAGCAAGTAGCGCGGAGGCATCAAACCATCACGCATGCCCTGCCGCATGTTGGCGATCGTTTGATCGAATACGCGCGGAATTTGGTGCAGCCGCGACAGATAGTTGTCGTAATCCGTGACCGTCGTAAATGGCGTGAGGGTGACCAGATCAGGCAGAGAAAGATGAGGGCCATCATTCTGGTTCACGGGCATTTCCCAGGACTTGAACTGCGCACCCTCGATCTCCTGGTTCAGGTGGCGGATCATCAAGGTCCGGCTGAGCGCGTCCTGCGGGGAGAAACCGGCGGGATCAATCGCCTCAAAGCGACGCAGAAACCGGCGTTGCTGCTCAAGGTCGGACTTGAAGAATTCCGCAGAGTAATCGTTCAGGCGGTCGTTGTATCGCTGGTCGCCGTACGCGGTCGCGTCCTCGGGATTGGTGCGCAGATCGTACTGCCACTTCTCCTCAAGGAGAGCAAGCAGTTGCTGACGGCGGCTGGCAGCATCCGCCTCAGTTTGCGGATTTGCCGAGGCCGGTTCTGCCGAGGAGGATGAAACCGACGAAAATGTCATGATGCCAAGCAGAACCGTAGCACAGAGCAGGGGAGGGACACGAAAAGTCATCAACGCTCTTCTCCACAAGATGGCATATGGTTGCGCCCGTCGGACTCGATCGATGAGATTCGCTTTCTTCAAGGCCAGTTCTAGGCGCTCTTGTTACCCACCTTCCAATAGACGGAATACCGGTTACGAATAATCTTGTACAGAGGAACCAGAGTTGCCGGCTGGGCTTGTCCCACAGTTCGGAAAGTCAGCGCTTGTTTTGGGTCCGGCTCAATCCAAGCCGTGGGTTTGCCAGCGTCCGCTACGATGTCAGGCACCTTGTGCACATCTCCTGGCTTGGGTTCGTAGTCGCCATACATCATTTCGTTGGTAACCGGGTCAAAGCTTCCGGCAAGAACCAGAGGACCGTACATCACCGCCTGTACCGTTGCATCGTCGGGCATTGCGTCGATGTGCAACCCCATCGGCAAGCTCAATTCAATCTTGTCGCCGTTCTTCCAAACTCGATTGAGACTGAGATAGCTGCTGGGGCTGCTGAATGCCTGCAGCGTCGTGCCATTGATCTTTACACTTCCGCCGCGGACCCAGTACGGAATGCGCAGGTTGATCGCCATCTGCACCGGGCTTTTTGCGGAAATGGTAAAGCTGCTGCCTTCCTGCTCTGGAAACCGGGTTTCCTGCCGGACGCGCAGACCCTTCTCCGGCCATTCTAACTGGGAGTCGATATAGAGGTTCACGTACAGCGAATCGTCGTCGTGGAAGTAGATAGTGTCGGTGAGCTTGGCGTATTCCTCGGAGCCGGTTCCGGTGCAGCACCAGAACGCATCGAAAGGCTTGCCAAACGTCTTCCAGTAGCCGGAGGCCAACGGCAGGTAATACATCATGGTGCCGTCTTCCGGGTTGATGGTGCCGAGGCGATGGCTGAAAACGGTGCGCTCATAGTAGTCCATGAGACGTGCATCCCCAGTCCAGCCAAACAGGTGCCGGGTCAGCTTCATCATGTTGTAGGCGCAGCAGTCTTCGGTCGTACTGGTACTGAGTTCGTTGGCAAGTTTTCCGGGATCGGTGTTCCAGGATTCGTGATTGCTGGTGCCGCCGGTGCAGTAGGAGCGTTCACTCACCACTTCGTTCCAGAAATAGTCCGCAATGTCATAGTAGCGGCGGTCGCCGGTCACCTCGTAATAGCGGGCGGCGGCAATCACTTGGGGAATGTGGGTATTGGCGTGTAACCCTTTGAGTTCATCCCGGTGGCCGGCCAGGGGATCGAAGAATTGCTTGTGATCGAACCGTTGCGCCACTTCCAGATAGTGCTCCTTGCCGGTTACTGCATATAGGTTCGAGAGGACTTCGCCCATGCCACCGTACTCGGTGCCGAGAACGCGCTGCATGTGCTCATAGCTCAGCGACTGGGTGTAGCCTGCCGTCCATCCCGCCATCTTCTCGGCGATCTGGAGGGCTTGTTCATTGCCGCAATGCACGTACATATCAAGGTTGCCGGCGATGATCTTATGAATGGTGTAGAACGGCGCCCACACCCGTTGCCGTTCGCGCAGCCGGTCAAAGAAGTCGATCGGGAAGGCGCTGAGATAGCCACTCTTCAGGGCATCCTGGCACTTGCCTAACTCAGCGACCACGGTGTTGGCCTTGGCCTTGAGTTCTTCGTCTCCGGTGCTCGCATACATCAAGGCCGCGGCGGAAAGGTAATGACCGCCGGCGTAATGCCCGCGCAATTCACAGTCCGGCGCTTCCCAGCCCCCAAAGGGCTGTGCCGATGAGGGCAGGCCCGCGTTGAGCCTGAAAGTATGCAGAAGGCGATCGGGTGGAAGGGAATTCAGATATTGCCGGTCCGCTTCCTGGGCTTGCTTGCACGGGCCGTCGCCAAGACGCACCTGCGTCATCGGGAAGGGACGCACTTTCCAAGGAACCTTTTCCAGGTTCACCTCTTTTCCATCTTTCCGGAAGGTGTTCACAACGGGGTCTTGCATGGGGCCGGCGAATAATCCCTTGGGCACGAGCGCCGACCCACCGACGGCAGCGGCAGTGGCGATGAATTTCCTGCGAGACATTCCACTCACGGTTGTCATGAATCCTCCCAGCGATGGCCAGAGTTCTTGATGTGTTCTTGTCCTGCCGCAGCGGCGACAGTTGCTTGAAGTATTCGGAACGGGATATTGTATACGAATTGACGCTATCCATGGACAAGGAAATTCGGGACCACGCCGGCAAGGCCACGCGCCTCATCCGAGCGGCGTTAGAATCCTTGCCATCACCGGGGCGGGGCTTCGCAAACAAACGACGTTCCAAACATGTTCGGCCCAGGTCCGATCAGGCACATGTGACCAGACTTTTGACCACGATATAATCCTGCACTCGACCCGCTTGCGGGCAACACTTCTTTATGTTTAGGGCCACTAACGCCTTCTTCGCCGCGGTCCTGGTTTGCGCACCCCTGTTGCGGCCCGTCATTGGCCAGACCTCTGGGAAAGCGCCGGCAGCCAGCGCCACGGTCTCGGCCCAGCAGGCTATCAGCCTCGCAGAGAAAGGCCGGTGTAAGGAAGCGCTGCCAGTTTTGAAGAAGGCCATAGCTCGGGTCACGGACAAGCAGCTCAAGTACCATGCGGCAATGGCCGCCGTGCGCTGCGCGATGAGTTTGGATCAAGAGGAAACCGCTGTGCAGTCGCTGGTTCTGCTGAGGCGCGAATTCCCCCACGATCCTGAGGTACTTTACGTCACCACTCATTATTACTCCGAGTTGGCGGGCCGGGCTTCCCAGGAACTGGCTGCGACCGCTTCTGCTTCTGCTCAAGCACGCGAACTCGACGCCGAGGCATTCGAGTCGCAAAACAAATGGGATGAGGCGGCAGCCGAATACAAAAAGATTCTTGAGCAAAATCAGCAGCAACCGGGCATTCACTACCGGCTGGGGCGCATCGCGCTTTCGAAGTCTCAGAGCCCGGCGTCGGCGGAGGAAGCCAAAAAAGAATTCGAGGAAGAGCTCAAAATCGATCCCAGCAACGCCTCTGCCGAATTCATGCTGGGAGAACTGGCTCGCCAGGCAGGGCAGTGGGATGGGGCCATCGAGCACTTTTCCCGCGCGTCGAAGCTCGATGACGGTTTCGTGGAGGCGTTTCTCGCCCTCGGCGTGTCGTTCAATTCGGCGGGAAAATATTCCGATGCGGTCGCGCCGCTTGAAAACTACGTGAAGATGCTGCCTGCCGACCCAGCCGGCCACTATCAGCTCGCGCTCGCCTACGCGCGGACGGGGCATAAGGAGGCTGCGGCCCGGGAATCAGCGCTGCAGCGTGAAACTGCGGAGAAGGCGCAATCGCAAGCGGCGCCCAATTCGTCCGCGTCGCACTAAGGAATAAAGAATACGGAGAATCGAGCAGGATGTCGAAACCCCCAGGCGATTGGTGGAACACCGTCTCCCGCCGCCGCTTCCTGCAGATGCTCGGATGGTCTGGCTTGGGGAGCGCGCTGCGGCGAGCCTGTCTACTCCCAGCCTTGGCAATCGCCGCCGCGGAAAATTCTCCACCGGACTTTGCAGTCGTTCCCGCCTCCGCCAGCGGCATTTCGTGGGTTCACGTCAACGGCCGCTCTCCCCTGGCACATTTGCCGGAGACGGTCGGTGGCGGCTGCGCCTTCCTGGATTACGACAACGACGGCTGGATGGACATTTATCTGGTGAATAGCGGCAAGTGCGATTTCTATGACCCCACCCCGCCCTTACGCAATGCCCTTTACCACAATAATCGGGACGGTACTTTTACCGATGTAACGCAGCCGGCGGGCGTCACCGGAAACGCCTACGGTATGGGCGCGACGGTGGGGGACTATGACGGCGACGGCTTCCCCGACCTTTACATCACGCAGTATCCCCACAGCATTCTCTACCACAACAACGGCGACGGCACTTTTACCGACGTGACTGCAAAAGCCGGCGTGGCCGCGCCCGGCTGGGCCACCAGCGCGGTTTGGTTCGACTACGACAACGACGGTCGGCTGGATCTGTTCGTTTGCCATTTTGTGGATTACAGCAAAGAGAAACTCAAATTCTGCGGCAATATCTTGACCGGCGAGCGCACCTATTGCATTCCTACCATCTACGATCCGATGCCGTGCTGGCTGTTTCACAACAATGGCGACGGAACGTTCGCTGACGTCAGCAAGGGGTCTGGCATATCCCAACCGTTGGCCAAAGCCTGGGGCGTGGTCGCCGCCGACATCAACAACGACGGCCGCATGGACCTGTACGTGACCAACGATACCGTTCCCAACTTCCTTTTCGCCAACCGCGGCAAAGGGCGATTTGAAGAAATCGGACTGCTGGCGGGCGTGGCGCTGAGCACGTTCGGCAAGCCGCGCTCCGGCATGGGCGTCGACGCCGCCGACTATGATCAGGATGGCTGGCTCGACCTTTTCGAAGCCAACGTGGATCAGGAGATGTTCTCGCTCTACCACAACAACAAAGACGAGAGTTTCAACGACGTTGCCCTGCCCACCGGTATCGGCTTCGCGACGCGATTGATGAGCGGTTGGGGCCTGAAATTTTTCGACTACGACAACGACGGCGAATTGGATCTCCTCCTCTGCAACGGCCACCCCGACGACAAAATCGACAAACGGGTGGAGGGCGTAAAATACCGCGAACCCCTGCTCCTCTTTCGTAACACAGGAAATAGCTTTAAGAATGTGAGCCGGGAGAGCGGCCCGATTTTCTCGCAGTCTCTGGCCGGTCGCGGCCTGGCGCTGGGCGATTTTGACAACGATGGCTCCGTGGACGTCCTCATCGCTCAAAACAATGATGCGCCAGTCTTGTTGCGGAACAACGCCGGCCGGAAAAACCACTGGCTGGGGGTTCGGCTGGTGGGAAAAAAGGCCAACATCGACGCGAT
>Ga0209415_10004398_pt1 | contig 25828 bp, 21 predicted proteins | sample PeaSoiSIISIP2007_FD_187696 | JGI IMG/M metagenome (GOLD analysis project Ga0209415, IMG submission 187696) | Peat soil microbial communities from Weissenstadt, Germany - SII-SIP-2007 (SPAdes) (version 2) | ecosystem: Environmental > Terrestrial > Soil > Wetlands > Peat | place: Germany... | reverse complement strand
CCTCGATGGCGTACGACGCGACCGACGGGTACGTGCTCCTCTATGGCGGCACGACTGTGATTTGCACTTACAATTGGAGCCTTTCGAATTGCGGTGGCGCGGAGGTAGAAACCGGTTACGCGGACACTTGGAAGTATCAGGGTGGGAACTGGACCGAGCTCAACGCGTCCTCAGCGCCGGGGTATACACCCACTCCCCTTCTCGCGTACGACCCGATTGACCGCGGCGTAGTTGACTTCAACGACTTCTCCTGCGGTGATGCCAATTTTACCTCAAGTTGCACCTGTCCTTGCGGAGTCGACTCGACGTGGCTCTGGGGTCCTGCGGCTCCCATAGGCAACGTGTCGATCGAAGCGAGGAATGCTGTAGATGCTGGAGTCTCGATGAATCTCTCCGTGACGTTTGACGGCGGGACAGCGCCATTCACGATCCAGTGGGCCTTCGGAGACGGGCAATTCGCCGTTGGAAGATCTGTGAAACATGCGTACTCCGCGGCGGGGAATTTCACGGCTTACGTTTGGATCAACGACAGTCAGGGTTACCATGCAGTAGGATCGATTCAAGTCGCGGTCTACGCGGGGACGATCGCGGCAGCGTACGCGTTTCCGAACCCGACGGATGTCAGTATTGGAACTACCCTATTCCCTGGCATTCTCGACGGCAGCCCTCCACAATATTCGTTCAAATGGAGTTTTGGGGATGGAGGTACCGCCAGCTACTTCTGCCAGAACCCCTGCGGTCCCGCCCAAGCAGGAATCTTCCACGCGTACTCCACATCTGGCACGTATACTGCGCAAGTCTCTGTCACCTACCCCAACGGTGCGGTCATCAATGAATCGCTCACGATCCGGGTCAACCCGAATCTCGTCGTCTCGGGAATCTTCGCCACACCAAACCCAGCGGTCCTCGGCCAACCAGTCAATTTCACTTCGATTGTTACCGGCGGGACACCACCATATACGTACTCATGGTCCTTCGGCGATGGAGGAACGGGAGGCAACCTGAGTGTAATCACCCATGTCTACGAAACGGACGGGCCATTCGAGGCAATGCTCCTAGTGGCCGATGCCGCTGGATCCGCATTGAATTCGACTCTCAGTTTGGCAATCTCCCTCAACACAACCGTCTCTGGGAATGCTTCCGTTGGCGCGGCCCCACTCCTCGTCGCGTTCTCGAGCGTCGTGACTGGCGGAGTCCCAGGATACACTTACCAATGGGAGTTTGGAGACGGGACGACCAACTCTAGTCCGGACCCAATTCACAGCTATTCCAGCTCTGGAGAGTACACGGCGAGGCTGGGCGTCAGGGATTCGGTGGGCCACAGCGAGACTTCGTACTGGATGGTCCAAGTCTTCCCGGGGGGAAGAGCTCTGACCCTCGCGATTGATGCGTCCGCCACCAACTTGACCGTAGGTGAGACCACGACCCTATCCCTTTCGCCTTCGGGAGGTGTGGGTGCGTATGCGTTGACTTGGATCGCCGTCCCGACGGGGTGCATTCCGGTGTCCTCGCTCTTGATGAACTGCAGCCCGGCAGCAAATGGGTCGTATTCCGCGAGTGCCAAGGTGACCGACAGTCACGGATCGACTGCTACGGCCGAAGTTTCGTTCACCGTGGGGAAAGCTGCCACGCCCACTCACGAGGTCGGGGGCGGGAATGGATTCCTTGGGCTGGCGGATAACGAAGGCCTGTTCCTGCTCCTGGGTCTAGCGGGCGGAGCATTGGTCGGGGTCGTCTCGATGGCCGTTGTCACCCGACAATCGGCCTCGCTCGCCTCGGGGCCAAGCACCCCGACTTCGGAGTCGAGCCCCGCGAAGCTACAGGCGGGCCGTCAATCCAGGGAACCAGAGGAGACTCCTGACCCTCTGAAGGACCTGTTCTGATGGCAGGTTCGCTCCTGGGACTTCCGACCGGCGCCCTGGCTGGTGGCGCAGAGTGACCATTACTAGTACTGCTACAGCGGACCGACTCGGGCTCCGTGCGGTGGGACGACCTGAAGATGTTCCGCGACAGTTCGATCTGGGTGTCCGATGCGATCGCTGACACGGGCCGAAGCGGTCGTTATCCAATCTCTTCTTGCCTCCGAAGGCGGTACCGATCGCGAGCACATTCGGAGGTCCGGTCTCCCCTCCCGGACCTTCGAAGTGGCCCGAAAGCGGGTATTGGGGGCAGGCTTGGTTCGTAAGGTGTATGTTCCCAATCTCCCCCTCCTGGGCCGGCCTTTGATGTCGATCGCCCTCGCCCACCCTTACGCCGAGCACTTCCAGAGTGTTGTCCAAGAATGGAGGCGGACCGATGGCAGCGTACTTCTCTGGCGTGGAGGAACGTCAATGCTCGGAGTGTTCGTTCGATCGCCCTCAAACCCAACACTTAAGCAGGACCTAGAATCGGCGGGTCTTCAGAGGTTCAGCCGGATTCGGGTTGTGGAGACCGACCTCAGAGAATCGGAGATCCCGGTCTATTTCGATTTCGAGGGTGCTTGGTCTCGCGTCGTGGGCGAGGTGGGGCCGGTAGCCTACCCTCACGCACTGCCCGATCCCTTAGGCTCCGCTTCGAGAACGAGGCACGCGAGCCTAACCGATCTTCGTTTGATGGAAGCCCTCGCTCGCACTAACGACCAGGTCGACAATTTGACCGCCAACGATGCGGCGTTCGGCGGCGGTGTGGGGAGGGACGAGATCTCCCGTGCCGTGGAGGGTCAATTAGTCTCACGTCGCGCGTTCCTCCACCTCGAAACTCTCCCGAGTTACCGCGCCTGGACCCTCCGCCAGGTAGCCCTCTTCACGGGGAGGCTGCGGCCCTCGGCCGACAGTCGCGCCTTGTTGCAATCCATGATTGGTGAAATTGGGATGACACCCTTTCTGTTCGTAAGCGACGGAGTCGACGTCCTGTGCGGCCTACTCTCTCCGACTCCTCCCGTACAGCGACCGGGCGTCCGGAGTCAGAACACGCGGCCGGTCGGAACCCTTCAGAAGTTCTTGTCCGAGATTCACATCACACGAGAGCCCATAGAGGACCTCTCGGCTCTCGCCGACCAGGACTTTGGCCATGTGTTTGGCTAGTCGGCTCGAACACGGCAGGGAAACCCAACCCCAATCGTTTCCCGGATCACGTCTCAGATCGATCGCCACCCGAAGCAGGCCATGCTGAGCTCGGCCAATTTGCACTCGAACACGGGACAGAACCGCCTCAAAGGGTACCGTGGCGGGAGCGGGTCTTGCGACCCCGCGAAGGGGGGCGGATCATTCGGCGTCGAAACCTCGCCCGGGTCCCATTCGGCCCTCGCCGAGGGCTAGTCGGGGAACTTAGCTTTCCCCAAGGCTCTCGCAATCTTAGGGGCGTCGTTCCGAATGAAAAGCCAGAGTTGGTCGACGTTAACGGCCTCCGCCCCCGAATCGTACGGATGGGCGACCCGCTTTCGGAGCGGCCGTAGTTCTTTCCACGGTACCTTCGGGTTCGCCGTCTTGAGCGGCTGACTTACCTTCTCGGCCGCCTCCGCGAGTAATTCCGTCGCGTGCTCGACGGCGTACCGAGTCGTCGGGTCCTCGGCGAGGTTCGCTTTCCCCTCCCTAACTCCTGCCGCAAGGACGTTGAGATGACGGAGCATTTCGTCAACGAGGAAGCGATCGCGGGAGTCGACCTTTGTCATAGCCGGACCGCCTCGGCTTCTATTTGGGGCTCGATCGCTGGATGGAGTCCTCCCCTATTCGCGAGATCGACCTTCCGACCGAGTACGTCTTCGAGTTCCGACCTAAGACCGGCGTACGCGAGGAGCGAGACGGGGCGCTTCCACTCGACGAGGAGGTCGACGTCGCTCTTCGCGGTCGCTTCTCGACGTCGAACTGAACCGAAAACTCGAAGTTCCTTAGCTCCGTATTTCCGAGCGAGGTCTAGGATTGCGGCCCGGTAGGGAAGGATGACCTCTTCGATTCCGAGACCCTTTCCGAGTTTGACGGATCGGATTCGGGGAACGTCCCAATACTTTGACTTACACCGAGAGCAACGGACGACGGGAGACCGGACCGGGGTCCACGAGTACCCGCACCGGAGGCAAGTAAGTCGGGGGATTCTTACGTCGCGCATCTTAGTACCTCGCTAGGCCAAGGGGGCCCTATAAACTTACCCCGGGGAAAGTTTAGAGCTATGCGCCTAACGCCTGTTGAACGACCATCGCCGAGCGCTCGGGGGGCGACGGCCGCGGTCGCCCCCCCGAACGCGGACACTGACTATTCTAAGGTGGCGACCACCCGCTTGTCGAACAGAACCGTTTGAACGGGTACTGTTCAGCGGGCGGACCCCTCACTCCACCACCCGAACAGTCTGGCCGGTGGGGCCCGCCGTCACAGAATCGAGGTCATTCGTGCTTTCTTATCCGCACGGGAGTGGCTTATCCGATGTGACGTCGTTACTGTGGATGGTTGTTGCTTATGGCTCCCAGCAGGCGCATGATTCAGATTCTGGGCTTCGCGGTTCTCGGTATCTTATTGGTGCTCGTCGGTGCGTATCAGTATCAATCCTCCGTGGCCAACGCCCAGCGTGCGAACAACAACTGCCCTTCCAACGCGTCATGTGTTACCGTCGGTCCGGATACCCTGGACCTCTACCTCGAATACCTCGGCGGTGTGTTACTGGTCGTGGCCGCTGCGCTGACTGTCCGTGCGGTGTGGTCATCTCGCGCATCACCGCCAAGCCGAACGTGAGGTAGGCCCATCGGCCCGCACCTGGACCAGCACACATCGAACCCCACCTCTCGAACGCCGGCCACACCCGTGTGGGCCGGTGAGCGACCCTGGGACCGCCAGGAGCACCTCGGTCGAAGCAGAGACTCCGTGACGGATCCGCCGGGGCGCGAGACGACCCGAATTTGGACGTGTCGCAGCTTGGGGGTCGGCCCACCGGAATACTTGACAGAACCGTTTGAACGGGTATGGTTGCGGGGGCGGTCCCCGTCCATCATGACCCGAGACCGCTGCCCCGACGACCGATCCTCTCCAGCGGGAGGTGCTCGCCGGTTCTTCCGGACCCTACGAGTGAGTCAATGAGTGCGGAACGGCCTCCTTAAGGAATTGGAGGCATAGCTCCGCACGGTGGCGTCCACGGCGGGTCTCCGGGGGGTCGACGGGTACGTTCGCAAACTGGTGCAAAAGCATCGCATTCCCGGACTCGCTCTTCTGATTACGAAGAACGGGAGGAACCGGTTCGCGAAGGGATACGGCTTCAGGGATGTCGCGGCCCAGCTCCCGGTAACTCCGCGAACCATCTTTGGCGTCGCGTCCGTTACAAAGTCGTTTACGGCGTTGGCGGTCCTTCGGTTGCAGGAGACTGGCCGCCTCAAGGTGACGGACCCGGTCGTGCGGTATCTCCCCGAGTTCCGGACCCCCTCCGTGCGTTGGACAAAACGAATCCGGCTCTCGCACCTCCTGACCCACACGTCGGGCCTGCCCCCGCTCCCATCGATCTACTTCACCTCGGGACGGAGCCTCGTCCGGGACCCCCCGTATGATAACCGAACTGCCCGCCGGGTGGGCATCGACCCAGAGCACCCTCCCATCGACACCTACTCGCAATTGCTCGAGTACCTCGCGACCGCCCAGTACCGGATGCTCGGCCCTCCCGGGACGAAGTTCAGCTACTCGAACGAAGCGTTCGGGCTACTGGCTGCCGTCATCGAGGGGGTCGACGGGCGGAAGTACGAGCAATTCCTCGAGGAGGAGCTTCTACGACCCGCGGGGATGTCGGCCACCACCTTCGACACCGGCATCATGCTGCGCTCCCCCGAGGTGACCACCCTCTACTCGCCTCCCCGTACGGGCGGCGGGAGAGGCCTCCACGCGTCCGAAGACTGGTGGGAAGATACTTGTCTGCGCGCCGCCGGGGGGCTTCGGAGCAACCTCGAGGACCTCGCTCGTTACCTCGAGATCTACCGCACGGGGGGTCGGATCGGTTCTGAACGGATCCTGAGTCGAGCGAGCGTGGCCGAAATGACCCGACCGCGGATCGAGATCGTTCCCGGTGAATGGTATGGGTACGGGTTGTTCGTAGTGCCCGGGTTCCCCGGCGGGCCCTTGATCCACCACAGCGGCGGTCTCAAGGGGGTCTCCTCGTACTTCGCGGTACTTCCTGGTCGCGGCCTTACGGGTGTGGCACTGGCCAACCGAGAGGGTGTTCCTTCCCACCTGGCGGTGCAGGCGGGGTTCAACCGCCTCACCGGACGACCGATGAAGGCGCAACCGGCCCCCCCACCGATCCGGCCGGAGGCCCCTGGGCCGTTGACGGAGTATGCCGGATGGTACTGTTCCGGGGAGGGGATCTGGTTTCGGGTCCGCCCGGTCCGCCGACGGCTCCGACTCGACTTCACCGGGATCGAGATGACGCTCAAGAATTTTCAACTTCGTTCGAACGGGGCGGATGAGTTCGTCCGGGGACCCCGTGGGGGGCCGACCGCTTTCCTCCGGTTCGAGCGAGACACCCAAGGGAGGATCTGGGCGGCCTTCGTCGGGTGGCGCCTCGTTCGGAGGCGTTCGGTCCGGGATTTGCCCAAGGCGCGGACGGGTCGAATGGTCTGGTAGGAATGGCGGGCGCCCCACGGCTGACTCGGGCCGAAACGCGTTTGCCGCGGGCGTGGACCCCCCTCCCATCGGTGGGCTACCGCTCAGGAGAACGGGGAGGGCAAGGTCCCACACCCCCGTCGGACCCGCGCAATCCCCACGGGTCCACCGACGTCCCCTACCCGTCTCCGTGGGCCACCGGCCACCCGGATCGTGGATCGGCCCCGAACGGCGCCGGAACGTCGTCTCCGACCGTCAGAGTCTAGGCGGCGGATCGAAGTCGGGCCGCCACAGACGCGTCCACGTGGTTCGGAGGGCTCGCGGACGCGCTGCCGAGCGACGGGAGGCCGAATTGCCCCGCCCCACCCGGATCCGGGACGAGGCCAGAAGCGGACGGCCCTGTAACGAGCGGGGAACCCGTCGGTCCGAAGTAGACATAGTCTCCCAGCCCGAAGACGGCGCTCGAGTTTTCGTCGACGGTGAAGGTCCCAGAGCCGGGGGCAGTCACGTAGCCGGAGGGCGGGGTAACGGTGTAGTTGTAGGTTCCGTTGGGTTCGTAGAAGACAATGAAGAATCCCGAGGTGGACTGGGTAGTGCCGTTCAGTGTAACGGACCAGACCGACCCCGTCGGGAGCCCCCCGTCCATCGGGACAATACCCTCGGCCTCAAGGAACTCGACAGGATAGACGTTAGTCTCGGCGACGAACGTCACGGACACGTTGACACTATGACCGTCCACCAGAACCGATCCAGAGACAGGATTCCCCACGTACCCGGACGCGTTCAGGACCTCGGAGAACCCCTGGATCAGCCAGGCGTAGGATCCATTCTGCACTCCTAGGACGATGGCAGTCCCGGACAGGTTTTCACCTTCCGCCACCTCGGAAAACGACGAGTAAAGAACAGCCGCCCAATAGTAGCCGACGGGTAATCCGGTCTCGGTCAGCGTGATGGTGTAGGGCAACGCGGCAAACGTGATGGTTTGGTTGACCGAGGCGCCCGCCACGGTGACTATCCCGTCGGCCGGGGTGGGGTACAGGTTCCCTTCGACCACCGTGACCGTGAAGGGGTAGGTCCCGTTCAACGTGGAGAGGCTGAGCGACGAGCCGCACTCACCGAACTGGGCCGACCCATTCAGTTCGACGAGCCAGAAGCACGTGGTAACGGAGGGCCCGCTCCACGCAAAAGTGACCGAGTAGGCCGTGCCGAAATGCAGGTTGAGCGTGACCGGAGCGCCGTCGACGGTGACCTCTCCCGTCACCGGATTGACCGCGTAGCCGTCGGGGGGAGGAGAGACATCGAATCCGTACGTCCCGTTCATCTCGGTGAACACCAGAGTGGGGGAGCTTGAGCTAGCGGTGGAACCGTTGAGTGTGACCCACCAAGTCACGCCGGCGGGGAGGCCGTGCTCGGTGAACGTGATGGTGTAGTTCGTCGTCGAGGCCACCACCTCGGTGAAATTCACGTCCTGAGTGACCGGCAGACCGGCCACGGTGATGTTTCCGTTGCTCGGGGTCGCGACGTAGTAGTTCGGGGTCGGGCTGACCGTGTCGAGCCCCCACTCGTACGTCCCGTTGGGGAGAGCAAACACTACCGAGACCCCTTGCGTGGACACGAGGAAGACCGCGGAAGGCGAGATACCGCACGAGAGTACCCACTCCGTCCCATTGGGGAGGCCCGTCTCGTTGAAGGTCACGTTGTAGGATGGGCCCGCAGCAGCACTCGGCGAAAACGAAATCGATTCGCTCGCCGGTGCACCGTTCACCGTGATCGAACCGGAGTAGGGAGTCGCGGAGTAGCCTGCCGCGCCCGTCTCGAAGTAGTACCCGCCGTCGGTGATCCCAGAGAACACGACGGAATTCGGCCCCGTGGCCATGTGCGACACGCCGTCGAAGACCACGTTCCAGCTCGCTCCTGAGGCAAGGCCGGTCTCGGTAAAGGTCACCGGATAGGTCAGAGATGAATTCGCCGTGAACGTGATCGGCACGGAGACCGCGGCTCCCGAGACCGTCACGCTCCCAGTGGCCGCATTCGGGGTGTAGCCGCTCACCGCTCCCAGGCTGAAGGAATACGTCCCGTTCGGGACGGCGAAGCCGACCGAGGGCCCGGACGAGGAAGCCAACGTGCCGGCCAGTGTGACGGTCCAGGTCGTGCCCGTCGCCAACCCCGTCTCGTCGAACGTGACCGGATACTTCTCCGGCGAACTGGCGGTGAAAGTAACTCCAACGTTGACGGCGGCACCGCTCACCGTTGCTGTCCCGGAGCCCGGCGAGGCTGTGTAGCCGGCGACCGCATCCACGCTGTAAGCGTAGCTTCCGTTGGATTCAGCAAACGTGATCGTCGATGCCGTGGACGAGTGCGTTGCCGTTCTGACGTCCACGGACCAGTTCGTGCCCGACGCGAGACCCGTTTCCGAGAACGTCAGGGCGAAGGTGATCGGTTGAGTCGACGTGTAAGCAACCGACTGCGAGACCGAACTTCCCGACACAGAGACAGTCCCGGCGCTGATCGAGGAGGTGTACCCGGTGACACTCCCGACGCTGTACGGATAGGACCCATTCGGTTCGCTGAAGGTGATCGAAGCGCCGGTCGAGCTCGAGGTGCCGCCGGCCAGCGTCACCGACCAGGTCGCTCCGGTCTCGAGGCCGGTCTCACCGAAGACGACGTTGTACTGGGTCGGGCTCTTGCCACTACCCGTCCGGCCACTTCCCAAGTGGAATCCCGGGATCACTCCGGCAAAACCGATGCCGAGCACGAGAACGATGACGATCACTACCACGATGGCTGCGAGGAGCCCATTGGAGAGACCCGTCCGAGGAGGAGGCGGCGTCGGCGAGGGCGGTTGGTCGGCGGGGAAGTCTGGCGCGCCCCCGCCGGTCCCGGACCCCGGACCGCTCACCCCCGAGGGTTCCTCGGACCAACTCTGCGTCATGACCTCCCGAACTGGGGCCTAGCCCCGACCGGGAACGAGTTATTGAGTACTAGCATTCGGCTCCTCCTTTCGAAGGGGACCCCTCCCATGGCGGGCCGGCACCGAGAAATAGAGACCCGGACGTGGACGGGGCATGCCACTGTGGGAGGACAAGTCCGAGGCCTGGCATGAGATCCTCCCCGGGGTGCGTCGCCGCATCCTCGCGCACGACGCCGGGGTCATGCTGGTCCTCTACCGGATCGCCCCCGGGAGCCGCTTCCCGCGACATACGCATCCCCACGTGCAGTCGGGCACCGTACTCGAGGGAGGAGGGGAGTTCCTCGTCGGGAACGAGGTCTGGAAGCTTCGTGCCGGCTCCGCGTACACGGTCGCAGGGGACGTACCTCACGAGTTGAGGGTTGACCCCCACCTACCGACCGTGATCCTGGACGTCTTCACGCCCCGACGGGAGGATTTCCTCCCCGAGACCGTGTCCCCGGACCGAACCTAAGGAACTAGCCGACCGAGCGGAGTCGCCCGCCGTCCACCGCCAACAGCGCGCCGCTAACGTAGCTCGACATTTCGCTCCCCAGGAAGAGGATCGCACGCGCCAGCTCTTCGGGCGAGCCGATGCGGCCGAGCGGGACGTCGTGTTCCATCTCGCGGACGACCTCCTCCGGAGTGGTGCCGCGCCGGCGAGCTGTGTCGGCGGCCAACTCATCGATCCGCCCCGTCCGGATGTACCCGGGCAGGATCCCATTGACGCGGATCCCATGGGGGCCGAGTTCTCGGGCCAGGGTTCGCACGAGGCCGCCGACCGCGATCCGGCACACGCTCGACGTCGCGAGGTTGGGGATCGGCTCCCTCATTGCGACCGATCCAAGGAACACCATGCGTCCGGCCGTGCGGGCGGCGAGCATCGCCTCGGCGGTCATCCGCGCGAGGTACGCGGGGCTGACGACCATGGATTCCGCCGCTCGCGACCAGTCCTCGAACCCTTGCTCCATGAAGATCCCGGGGCGGGGCGAGCCGGTCAAATAGACCAACGTGTCGATGCCCCCCAGTTGGCGGACCGTCTCTTCGACGAGCCGTTCGAGGTCGGATTTTCGGGCGAGGTCCGCGATGACCCCGTGCACCTCTCCGAGCGCGCGGAGGCGGCCCACCGCCGACTCGAGTCGACCCGCATTCGAGGAGTTGACGACCACCCGGGCGCCCTCGCCAAGAAACGCTTCGGCCGCGGCGTATCCTATTCCCTGACTAGCCGCCGTCACGAGCACGCGGGCTCCCCGCAGCCCCGAGGAGATCGGCATCGCCCCTCCTACCTCTCGATGGCGAACACCCTCGCCATCGCGCCGCTGGCTCCCGCGATCTTCAGCGGAGCGGCGATCAACGTGTACTCCGTACCTTCAGCGAGCGCATCGAGATGGTCGAGCGCCTCGAGGATCCAGATCCCTTTCGCCAGGAGCACTTTGTGGGCCTCGAACGCTGAATTCGTGTACGGGTCGATGCCAAGGGTATCGATACCGACGCCGCGGACGTCTTGCTGGACCAGCCACTTCGCCCCCGTGGGGTCGATCCCAGGAAAATCGTAGAGGTAGCGTTTCGTAGGAGCTCGCTCCCGACTCCAGTCGGTCCGAAGGAGCACAAAATTCGGGTGCTTACCACGGGGCCAATGCTTCTGGAGCGCCTTCGCCGGAATGATGTCGCCGTCCAGCTCCGGACGGACGTCGAGCACGGCCATCGACCCGACGAGCTGCTCCGGGAGGATCTGGTCGACCGTCGTCCCGCCTTCGATGAAATGGGCCGGGGCGTCCATGTGAGTGCCCGAGTGGGTGCGGCAACTGATCCGCTCGCTGGAGTACCCGTCCCGTGCGATGAAGGCGATCGGCTCGATGACCGGCAACTGCGAGGTTGGCCAAACCGTCATGTGGGTCGCCAGGAGTGCGGTCAGGTCATGCACGCGACGGGCGGATGGCATCCTCCCCGGGAGCTGTATCGGGTACAAAAGACGGGCGGAATCGCCACGGTCGTGTCAGCCGAGCGGAAGGCGGCGGCGGCGGACGAACCGTTCGAGGCGGTCGACCCCCTCGTCGAGGACCGGAAGAGGCGAGCTGTAGGAGATTCGGATGTGTCCTTCGCCGTGGGGTCCGAACGCTACGCCCGGAACTACCGCGAGCTTCTCCTCGGCGAGGAGCTCGGCGCAGAACTGGACCGAAGGAATAGGAAGATCGTAGCTCGGGAAAACGTAGAATGCCCCCTCCGGGGCGATGGTCGTGAGCCCGTCGACCCGGGAGAGTCGCGTGAGAAGGTGGTCGCGTCGCTGACGAAAGATCGCCCGCATCCGGTCCTCTTCGGGACCGGCGTGGGCGAGCGCCCAGACACAGGCCTTCTGGACGAAGGGCGGCAGGCAGGAGAGGGTGTGCTCCACGACCTTGACGAGGCGCGGAACGACATCGCGAGGGGCGATGGCGAACCCGACGCGCCAACCGGTCATCGCGTAGACCTTCGAGAAGCTCCCGATCGTCACGACCGGGACGTGGCCGTCGGCCAGGCTCGCTGGACTCACGTGGGTCCCCTCGTAGAGGAGGGACTCGTACGTTTCGTCACTGACGACCGTGAGGTGGTGCTCGCGCGCCACCTCGAGAGCGGCGCGGACCTCCTCGCGCCGCAGCACCCGCCCGGTCGGGTTCGCCGGCGAGACGAGGATGAGCAACCGGGTCCGAGGCGTGACCGCCGTCCGCAGCGCGTCGACATCGAGCGAGAAATCCGGTTGTAGCGGGACGTAGACCGGGCGGGCTCCGACGAGCTGCACGGGTTGCTCAAAAAGATAGGTGGGGTCGGGGAGGAGGACTTCGTCGCCGGGAGAGACCGTCGAAAGGAGCGTCGCGTAGATCGCGAATTTGGCCGACATTACGACCACCTCGTCGGGATCCACGGGAATCGCATGGCGGTCGCGGAGCCGCTGAGCGATCGCCGCCCGGAGGTCGGGCATGCCCTGCGCCGACGTATAGTGCGTGAACCCTTCGTTCATCGCCCGATACGCAGCGTCGCGAATGCCTTGCGGCGTATCGAAATCAGGCTCCCCGATGTGTAGGCCGAGGACCTCCTCACCTGCCTGGCGCATCCGGAAGATTTGGTCAATCAGAGAGAGGATCGGAGACTCCGAGATCTCGTCGATCCGCATTGCGTCCCTGGAAGGGTGGGTCGGATTAAGTGCGTTGGTGCGGCCGCGCCGGGGTGTCCGGCGGGGTCGATCGGCTGGGTAGGCCCAGCGCGCCCCCGTCGTTCTCCTCAGCAGGTCCCGATCGGGCTCACCGGCGGCTTAGGCGGTTCGCGCGAGGTAGGTCCGAGAGCTCCGGGACATGCCGACCTCCCGTCGTGGGAGCGAGATCCGTGACCGTGAGGATGGGAGCCGGCTGTGTCGGGTCGATGAGCTGCCAAGGAATCGCGCACCGCCCCGACCGAACGTCGGTCCCCCGATTCTGAACGGTCAGGGTGTGAGAGGAGGTGTCCCCCGTGCGCCGCAGGGGCAGAAGTCGGTCACGGCTCTCCTTCTATTTTCTTGATCTTGCGATCCGCAGCGTCCAGGGCGCGGTCGTCCTCTTTTGCCTTCACCACATCTGAGGCGCGGCCGGTCTCGTCGGCGGTGTTCTCGGCGTCTTCCCACCGGACAGCGGCTTCCGCCCTATCTTGGTTCGCTGCCTCGAGACGCTTTGCTTTGTCGACCACAGGATAGCCTCAAGCCGGTGATTCCTGATAAGCCCGGCCGCTCGCACCTCCCGAATCTGGGCGGTGGGTCGCCCGTCGCTCGGACTACCCAATGGCTGGTTCGAAGTGCCTGAACGGGTACTGTGGGGGGGGCGCACATCCCCTATAGGCTCGGGTAGGGTCCCCATCGAAGGCGGGGCGGGAACGGGACCCCTCTCCCCTCACTCGGCTCAGAAAATTCGATCGTTGCGGTCCCCGTTGAGGGGTCCGAAGGGTCTGTCTGAAGGAGGCGTAATTACCGCGGCCGATATCGGAGAAGGGCGATGAGCGAGAATGGCCCCCGCGAGGGGACCCGCGACCTGCCGCGTTCCGGTGCGGAGGCCGGCCGCCGGGCCGTGGACAGCAACTCGGCCTCGGGCGCCGCCTACGAAGCGATCACTCGCCGCGCCCGCCGCCGTCAAGAGGAGATCATCGCGCTCGTGCATTCCGGCCTACCGATCGAAGGAGTGGCGGCGAGCTATACTCGCGACCACCCTCTTGAACGCGAGGTCACTCCGTCGGAAGTCGCCGCGGCCGTCGCCTTGGACAAGAGCCACCGACCCCCCATGCGGCCACCCAAAATGTAGCGGGTCCTGCCAGCGGTTGATTCATCCCCCGAGTGGAACCAGAGTTGCCTCAACGGGCACCGCTCAAACTCAAGACCCGAGCACGGTCCCAAATCGGGAGTTCGACGCTGGGCCACGACATCTGAAAATGTGAGGTGAGGTCGTCCGATCGAGGGGTCCAAACTCTCACCTGTTCGTGGTCCGATCACCGAACCCGGTCGCCAAAGAATCTCCGGAAAACCCTAGATTTGGCCACTCTCCCACTGCGCGTTGAGCGGAGGATGACTCACGGGAAGGCGCCCCAACAAGTGATAGGTCGTGCCGGCGTCCCAGGAACGGTCTAGCCTAAGGTGGGAGATGAATCCAGTCGAAACCCCCCAAGCCCGGGTACCGCGGTTTTCCGTCGACTACATGGACCGGTCAGCCGACCCGGTCGAGGACTTCTACGGGTACGCGACCGGTAGCTGGAGGCGGAACAATCCCGTGCCGGCGGACAAGTCGATATGGGGCGGGTTCGGGGAGCTTATCGAGCGGAACTTCCGCCTGCTTCGGGAACTGCTCGAATCCGCTGCGGCCGACCGGGAGGCACCCCCGTCCACTCCCCGCCGCCAGGTGGGGGACTTCTACGCCTCCGCACTCGACCAGGCCGGGCGGGAGGAGCTCGGTTTCGCCCCCATCCGACCCTTGCTGGAACGAGTGGAAGGCATGGCGACGATGTCCGACCTCCCCCTTGTCGTCGCCTACCTTCACGACGCAGGGATAGGAGGGTTGTTTGAGCCATTCGTCTACCCGGATCGCAAGCGCAGCTCGGTATACGCGTTCAACCTCAATCAGGGTGGGCTGAGCCTGCCCGATCGGGAATACTACCTCGCGGACAGCTTCGCCCCCCAGCGGGAGGCGTACCTCGCCCACGTCGCCCAGATGCTCCGACTCCTGGGGGAGGCCGAATCGGGCGCTCGGGCCGCGGCAGCGACCGTGGTAGCGATAGAGACCGAACTGGCCCGGGCGAGCCGAAGCGCCACCGAACTCCGGGACGAAATCCGTAACTACAATCGGTTCGAGATCGAAGAGCTCGTTGACCGATTCCAAGGAATCCCCTGGTCGGTCTACCTCTCCGAGCGTCAGGCTGGGATCGCCGGCTACGTCGTGGTCGGCCAGCCAGAATTCTTCGACGCGGTGGGAGCCATTCTCGCGGCCCATTCCTTGGCCGACTGGCGCGTCTACCTTCGCTGGCATGTCCTGCACGCGAACGCACCCTTCTTGCATGCGGCCGTCGAACGGGAGGATTTCGAATTCTTCCATCGCACGCTTCAGGGCCAGCCGGAGCCGGAACCCTCGTGGAAGCGAGCTGCCATGACGATCGACGGGCAGCTCGGGGAAGCCCTGGGCCAGCTCTATGTCGAACGCCACTTCCCCCCCGAGGCGCGGTTCCGGATGTCCGAACTGGTCGCCGACCTTCGCGAGATCTTCGAGGACCGCCTGAAGCGCCTAGATTGGATGACCGAGCCCACTCGAAAGAAGGCCCTTGCGAAGTTCGAGCGGTTCACGCCCAAGATCGGCCACCCCGAGCGGTTCCGGGACTACTCCACCATCACGATCCGCCGCGACGAGTACGCCGCCAACCGGTTGCGGGCGGCCGCCTTTGAGGTCCGTCGCCAGATGAACCGCATCGGGGGCCCGGTCGACCGCACCGAGTGGGGAATGACCCCACCGACCGTCAACGCCTACTTCAACCCGACCAAGAACGAGATCGTCTTCCCCGCAGGGATCCTTCAGCCCCCCTTCTTCGACGTGACCATGGACGACGCGGTGAACTACGGAGCGATCGGCGCCGTGATCGGTCACGAGATCACGCACGGCTATGACGACCAGGGACGCCGGTATGACGTGGACGGAAACCTCGTCGATTGGTGGAGCGAAGCCGACGCCCGAGAGTTCGATACGCGGGCCAAGGTAGTGGTCGCAGAGTACGGCCGCGAGGAAGCCCTCCCGGGGATTCACGTGAACGGCGAACTGACCCTGGGCGAGAACATCGCCGATTTTGGGGGGGTGAGCCTAGCCTATGAGGCGCTGCAGCGCCGACTGGCGGCCGACCCCCGTCGGCGAAAGGTGCTGGACGGTCTCACCGCCGAGCAGCGATTCTTCATCTCGTGGGCCCAGGTTTGGCGCGAGAACTGCCGCGAGCCCGAACGGCGCCGACGACTGACGATCGACACGCACGCTCCGGGCCAGTATCGCGGGGTGTTGCCCCTCACCAACCTTCCGGAGTTCAGCGAGGCGTTCCCTTCGCCGCCGGGGTCGACTTTGCCCCGAACCGAAAGGCCCCGGGTCCGCATCTGGTAGGACGAGCCAACTCCCGCCGGAAACTGACTAACCATGGACTAAAGTCACCCTCCGTTTAAGAACTCAATTTGCCCAATGTATCATGGGGGTCCAGTAGGCTATGTTGAATCCCAGTACGATGGGACGTTCGCCAACCTCGCCGCGGCGTGCGGGCTTGGGCCCGTCGCTCGGCTTGATCGCCGTCGCGGCCGTGGCCGTCCTCATGGCCCTAGGATCGCTGCCTTCCGGAATGGCCGGGTTGACCTCCCAGTCCTCGTCCCAGCCGGTTCCCGCCGGCTCCGGCCCCATGGGGGCGCTGCCCGTTCCCACCAACAACTCCTCCAGTTCTGGATGGCAGCTCGTCAACACTTCCGGAGGTCCCTCGGCAAGGGCGGGGTTTGGCATGGTCTACGACCCTGAGATCGGGGGCGTGGTAGTGTTCGGCGGGTGCACCTCCGGCCAATACTGGAATTATTCCTGTGCCGTCGAGAATCAGACCTGGACCTTCTCGAACGGCAACTGGACCCAACTCTTCCCGGCCGTCTCTCCTCCAGCGCGCGTCCAGCCGGCCATGGCCTATGACCCGGTGACCGGCGACGTTCTCTTGTTCGGGGGAGGTACGGGCGCTCCGAGCTACCTTTCCTTCAATGACACCTGGGAATTCAATGGGACCTCTTGGTCCCAGGTCAACACTGCCGTCAACCCGGGAGCGAGTGATTTCGGCGCGGTCATGACCTATGACAACGCCATCGGCGCGGTGGTGATGTTCGATTCCGGAGAGGTGTATCATGGCGGACCCTTCCTGAACGACACTTGGACCTTCTCGGGTGGCCAATGGTCTCAGGTCCTGAGCGGAACCGGCCCGTCGCCCCGATCGGCCGTCTCCTTCGACTACGACCCGACGCTGGGGGCGGCGGTGCTGTTCGGAGGGAACCAGTGCCAGAATTTGACCGGCCTTTGCCCGAACTTGGATGACACCTGGACCTACGCGAACGGAACCTGGACGAACGTTTCGGTCGGGGGTCCGTCGCCGCGCAACGGAGCGGAATTCGCGTTTGACCCGTTGCTCAACGCCTCGCTGCTCTTCTCGGGGCACGATGGGTTCTCGTACTATGACGATTCGTGGACCTACTCCGGCGCCGGGTGGACGGAGCTTTCATCGGCCAACCCCGGTCCGTCCCCGAGCGAGGGAGCCGGGCTGGTGTACGACGCGGCGAGCCAGCAAATGGTGTTCTTCGGTGGGTACGACGCGGACGATGGCCAATTCAACGGAAGTCAATTCTACTTCGACCAAACCTGGACGCTCTCGGGGGTTCCGACCGGCGGACTGCAGTATTGGACAGCACTGAACTCGACCGGTGCTCCTTCGGCGCGGGCGGGATTCGGCATGGTCTACGACCCCACGATCAGCGCGGTCGTCCTGTTCGGGGGTTGCACATCTGGCCACTACTGGAACTACTCCTGCAATGCGACCGGCCAGACCTGGACCTATTCGAACGGAAGCTGGACGGAGCTCTTCCCAGCCGTTTCTCCTTCCGCGCGCGTCCAGCCGGCCATGACGTACGACCCGGCGACGGGGGACGTGCTGTTGTTCGGCGGAGGCTCGGGTTACCTGACTTACCTCTCTTACAACGACACGTGGGAGTTCAACGGAACCTCGTGGGCTCAGGTCCACACGACCCTGACCCCGTCGGCGACCGATTTCGGGGCCGTCATGACCTATGACAACGCGATCGACGCGGTCGTGATGCTCGATTCCGGAGAGCAGTACAACGGTGGTCCGTACCTGAACGACACCTGGACGTTCTCGGGCGGCCAGTGGACCCTGGCGCTGAGCGGTAGCGGCCCCTCCCCGCGGAGCGCAGAGTCGCTCGATTATGACGCCACGCTGGGGGCTGTCGTGTTGTTCGGCGGGAACGAGTGTCAGAACTCCACCGGCAACTGCCCGAATCAAGGGGACACCTGGACGTACTCGAACGGAGTGTGGACTAACCTGTCCGTGGCGGGTCCTCCGCCACGCAACCAGGCGATGTTTGCGTATGACCCGGCGATCAATGCGTCGGTGTTGTTCTCGGGGCATTTCGCCGCGAACTACTATGACGACACATGGGCCTTCACGGCGGGAGGGTGGACGGAACTCTCGGCGGCGAGCCTCGGTCCGTCGCCGAGCGAGGGAGCGGGTCTGGTCTTTGACGCGGCGGACCACCAGCTCCTGTTGTTCGGCGGGTATCAGAATGTCGGCGGCAGCTGGCTCTACAACGGGACCGAGGTCTACTACAACCAGCTCTGGAGCTTCTCCGCGCCCCCCTCCTCGCCGGGACTGGCCATTACCTCGTTCTTGGCGAACCCGTCGTTGTTCACGCTCGGAAACTCCACCGTGATCTCGGCGACCGTCCAGTCGTCGAGTCCCGTCACGTTCTCGTACGCGGGGCTTCCGACCGGCTGTGCCTCGGCGAACGCGAGCATCCTGGATTGCACGCCGACCGCCGTAGGCAATTACACGGCCGACCTAACCGTGACCAACACGCAGAGCCAATCGGCTAGTGCGACGGTCGCGATCTCGGTGGCGGCGGACAGTTCGGTGGGAAATTCCACTCCCATCCTCGAAATCCTGTCGTTGCAGGCCAGTGTAACGTCGGTCACCGTGGGAAACACCACGACCCTCGTCGCCCACGTTGAGTCTACGAGTCCCGTGACGTTCGTCTACACGGGCCTTCCGACGGGGTGTCTCTCTCAGAACACGGACATGCTCCGCTGCACCCCGACCGCCCCGGGAAACTTCTCGGTCCAACTGACCGTGACGGACTCTCAGGGGCTATCGGCCGAGGCGAGCATCGCGATCTCCGTTACGTCGCCCGTGGGGGTAGTGCATCCCCCTCCCTCCTCGACTGGCGGGAGTGGATGGTCGTTCAGCGCGGAGGAGTACCTCCTTCTGGGAGCGATCGCGGGCGCCGCGATTCTCGGTGCGCTCGCATTCACGGCGATCTCCGCTCAAGCCCAGTACCGGCGCGAAGGCGAAGCGCTCGCTCGCGAGATGGTCTCCAACCGGGACGGGGAAGAGGATCGTCCTTACCCGTAGGCCTCTTCCTCCGCCGACCCATAGCCACGAACCCGAAAGGGAGCGGTGAAGGGAGGTTGGATACCCTACTCTGGTTCGTATTGGGGGCGGCCGCGGGTGCCGGAGGGGCCGGGGTCGTCTGGATCGCCTACTGGTGGACCAGACGACGAGCTCGCAGTTCCGGCGAGCCGAACGACGAGCCCAGCGCCGCCGATTCGATCGAATCCCCCAGGGCGGAGGTCGTGCGCTCCCCCCTGGCGCCGCCGGTGGACCGTCTGGCCGATCCTCCCCCGCCCGCCCGGGTGGCCGACCTCGCCCGTCTGTCGGAACGGATCGTTCTTCAGCTCGCCCGCCTGGGGCGGATCGAACCCGACGCCCCGGTGGGGGCGGCGCGGACCCAGCAAGGCCTTGCCGAGGCGGCCGGTTCCAACCAGAGCGCCGTCTCCAAGGTCCTGCGGCGCCTGGTCGCGGCGGAGATCATCGCCGAGGAGCGGCGCCACATCGTCGGGTCGAGTCAGCGGATGAAGGCCTACTCTCTATCTCGGCGCGGGGAGCTGCTCGCCCGCGAGGTCGCCCGGCGGCATCACGTCGACCTTCTTCCTCCCCGAGAGCCTCCCGGGAGAGAAGACGGTTCGAAAACGAGAGGAACTCCCCGCCCCTAGCCGGTTCCGACGAATGGCCTGGGGAGCCACGCCTCCCCCGGGCGGGAGGGCCGGACGTCCGGCCCCGTCGTCCGGGGGCGGCGTAGGGGGGCCCCAGGATTAAACGCCGGATTCGTTTCGACCCGGCCATGGCACCCCCACGGCCCACCTGGCTGTATACCGGGCTCCGCGTCCAGAATCTTGCGCGTTCGATCCGATTCTACGAGCGGATCGGGTTTCGGGTCGCCCAGCGGGGTCGGATGCAGCACGGAGGCCTCATGGTGGACCTCAAGTTCGGGGGGAGTCCCCACATCTTGGAACTGAACTTCTACCCGGTCAGGAACCAGTTCTACGAGCCGTTCGTCGCGGGTTCCGAGTTCGACCATATGGGGTTCGAGGTGGGCGACGTCGATGCCTGGGCGCGCCAGCTCCGCCGCTGGCGCATCCCGATCGTGGCCGACTTCACGGAGACCACCACGCGCCTCCTCTACGCCCGGGACCCGGACGGCAACTGGATCGAGTTCTGCGGGCCGGCCGGCTCGAAACCGAAGGCTCGGCGGCGCCGGGCCTAGAACGGCCCCCCCGCCGGACCCGGAACCCTTTTTATCCACTACGGCCCTCGTCCGGTCAGATGCCTCGAACTGCGAGGGGAACCCTCGCCTCCGCGTCCTGCTGAGCCAGGACTCTCTTTCCGACCGACACCATGGACGTTCTCGAGGCAATTCGCTCCTACCGCGCCTGCCCGGAGTATTCTCCGCGTCCGATCCCTCCCGAGACGCTCAAGAAGGTGCTCGGAGCCGCGCGCCTCGCTCCCAGTTACCGCAACCTCCAGCCCTGGCGCTTCGTGGTCGTTCAGGATGACGAGCGAAAGCGGCTCCTGGCCCAGGCCTCCGCCCGTGGACGCCTGATCGCCGAAGCGCCCGCCGTCATCGTCGCGCTGGCGGTCGAGGAGGACATGCCGGCGACCATCGGCGGCTACATATCGGCGTATCCGCTCGACGTAGCGGTCGCCGTGAGCCACCTTCTACTGGCCGCGACGGCCGAGGGGCTCGGGACGAACTGGATCATCGAGTTCAACGACGAAAAGGTTCGGACGGTGCTCTCCGTTCCGGACGGGGTCCATCCCCTCGGCCTGTTGCCCATCGGGTACCCGGCCCATCCCAACGGGAGCGCCGCGGTCCCCGCTGACGGGCGCAAGAGCCTCGACGAGATCATGGCCTACAACGAATACTCGTGGTGAGCGTTCGTCGCCCCATCGTCACCTTCGTGAGCCGGAACGTCGGCAAGGTCCCGGAGGTCCGGGCCGTGCTGCGCCCGTACGGGATCCAGGTGCGCTGGAAGCGTAAGATGTTCACCGAGCCCCAGGCGGACCGGCTCGAGGACGTCGTGGAGGAGAAACTGCGCTCGGTCCGCGGTCTTCGGGGGTACGTCCTGGTCGAGGACTCGGGCCTGTTCATTCCTTCCCTGAAGGGGTTCCCCGGGGTCTACTCCTCGCATTTTCTCGAGGTCTGGGGGTTCGGGCCGATCCTGGAACTCCTTCGACGACGGCCCCGAAAGGCGTTCTTCCGGGCCGTGGCGGGTCTCCGCCAAGGTGGAAGGCAGTGGACGTTCGTTGGCGAGGTCCACGGGCGGATCGCGCCCCGCGCCGCCGGGCGGAACGGGTTCGGCTACGACCCCATCTTCATTCCCGACGGCTGGGACCGGACCTTTGCCCAGGCGCCTTCCGAAAAAAAGGACGCCATCTCCCACCGGGGTCGCGCGATGCGGCAGGTCGGAGAGTTTCTCGAGCGCCGAGGCTCGTAGTCGGACCGAAGGAACATCACGCTCCCGCGGGGTCGCCCGGGGAGCGGGAAAAGGTTAGCGCGAGGGGTGCGCGAGCGGCTTCAGTCCTCGCCGAAGTCTCCGCCGCCCATCCCGCCCATGCCGCCCATGCCACCCATGCCCCCGGGGCCACCGCCGCCGCCGCCGGAGGGAGGCGGGCTCGACTTGGACGCGATGACGTCGTCGATCCGCAGGATCATGACGGCGGCGTCCGTGGCGCTCTGGATCGCCTGACGTCCGACCCGGATCGGTTCGATGACGTTGAGCTCGCCCATGTCCCCGACCTTGCCGGTCACGATGTTCACGCCGGCGCGCTTCTGCCCGCCCTTGTGGGACTTTCGGAGGTCGATCAGGATGTCGATGGGGTCGAGTCCCGCGTTCTCCGCGAGCGTGCGGGGAATGGTCTCGAGGGCCTCGGCGAACGCCTCGTAGGCGATCTGCTCCCGTCCCCCGATCTTCGCCGCTTCGTCGCGCAGTTGGAGGGCGAGCTCGGCCGCGGTCGCCCCGCCGCCGAACACGTAGCGTCCGTCCTCGACCGCGACCGCGACCACGTTGAGGGCGTCGTCGAGCGAGCGCTCGACCTCGTCCAGCACGTGCTCGGTGCCGCCCCGGATGAGGATCGAGACCGCACGGGCCTTCTTGGCGCCCGTCACGAAGGTGAGGGAGTCCTCCCCGATCTTCCGCTCCTCGACGAGTCCCGCCGTCCCGAGGTCCTCGGCACTGAGCTCGCTGACCTTCGAGACGAGGGCCGCCCCGGTGGCCTTGGCGAGCTTCTCCATGTCGGACTTCTTGACGCGTCGGACGGCGTAGATGCCCTCCTTCGCGAGGAAGTGCTGGGCGAGGTCGTCAATGCCTTTCTGGCAGAGGACGACGTTCGCGCCCGACTTCTTGACCTGCTCGACCATCCGGCGCAGCATGTTCTCCTCCTCCTGGAGGAAGGCGTTCAGTTGCGACGGCTCGTTGATCTCGATCTTCGCGTCGATCTCGGTCTTCTTGATCTCGAGCGCAGCGTCGAGGAGCGCGATCTTCGGGTTCTCGACCCGGTTCGGCATCCCGGAGTGGACCTTCTCCTTGTCAATGATGACGCCCTCGATGAGCGACGTGTCGGTCATGGAGCCGCCCTGTTTCTTGACGATCTGGATGTTGTCGAGGTCGACATAGTAGCCTTCGCCCTTCTTCTCGGCGACGGCAGTGACGGCCTTGACGCTGATCTCCGCGAGCATCTCGCGGTTGAACGAGACAGCTTTGGACGCCATCGCGGTGACGGCGATCCGCGCGAGGAGCTCGTGGTCCGTGAGGGTCACGGGCTGGCTGATCTGCTGGAGAATGGTGAGCGCCTTCGAGCTGGCCAGGCGGTAGCCTTGGGAGATGATCGTGGGGTGGATGTTCTGGTCGATGAGGGCCTCGGCGCGCTTCAAGAGCTCACCGGTGAGCACGACCGCGGTGGTCGTCCCATCCCCCGCTTCCTGGTCCTGGGTCTTGGCGACCTCGACCAGCATCTTGGCGGCCGGATGCTCGACGTCCATCTCCTTGAGGATCGTGACCCCGTCGTTCGTCACGACGACGTCGCCCATCGAGTCGACGAGCATCTTGTCGAGCCCGCGCGGCCCGAGGGTCGAACGGACCGCATCGGCGATCGCCTTCGCGGCCTGGATGTTGTTCGAAAGGGCGCCCCGACCCTTCTCCCGCTTGGTTCCTTCCCGTAGCACCAGAATCGGCGTCTGTCCACTCATCATGTTTTTTCCTCGTCCGAGTACTCTCGGATATCGAGTTTGGTAGAAATGCGGTTCTATTTAATACTGATGTAGCCGCCCGGGGGCGTGGACCTCGGTTCAGGACCGCGTTCGCCTCCGCCGGACCTCAATCTCGGTTCTCGCCCGTGCTCCGGATGGGAGGAGAAAACGGCGCCGCGCGTCCACCCGTTAGGGCCATCATCCAGGAGGACCGAGGCTCTGTAGGTTTCCTCCGCGATGAACGAGCCGGCGCCCTCCCCTAGCAACTACCGTCGCCTCTTCGCCAACGCGGGGTACGTGCGGGTCTTCAGTGCCGGTTTGGGCTCGACCGCCGGCTCGGCGATCGCGGGAATCTGTCTCGTCTGGATCGTCTGGTCCGTCACGGGTTCGGCCCTCGACATCGGCCTTCTCGGGACGGCGTGGCTCGTCTCGGCGATCGCGTTCGCTGTCTTCGGCGGCACGCTCGTGGACCGGTACGACCGTCGTCGCCTCATGATCCTCTCCGACCTCTCCCGCGCGGCCGCCTTGGCCGTCGTCGTCATGGTGCTCCTCCGCGGGGGGTTCAATTTCCCGGTGATCCTGGGCGCCAACTTTGTCCTGGGCGCGTTCTCCACGCTCTTCAACCCGGCCGAGCAGTCGATCGTTCCCGTTCTCGTCCCGGTCGGGCTGGTCGCGGACGCGAACGGTCTCGTGCGCTCGAGCCGGTCGATCGTGCAGTTCATCGGGGCATCCCTGGGCGGGGTTCTCATCGTCACCCTCGGGCCGCTCACCGGGGTCGGGATCAACGTGGCGACCTTCGTGCTCTCCGCCGCTCTCCTTACCGGCATGCACGTGAGCTCCCCCCGACGAGCCTCGACGCAGTCCGGGGGCGGAGCTCGGGCCTATTTCGCGGACGTCACCGCCGGATTCCGCTGGCTCTACCGGGCCACGGGGTTCTTTGAGCTCACCCTGTCGGCAACGTTCTTCAATTTCTGTTACAGCCTGGTCGGGACGTTCCTTGTCATCTTCGCCACGGTCGTCCTTCACGGCTCGGCGTTGGCCTTCGCCGGCCTCCTGGCGGTCGAGGTCGCAGGGACCGCGCTGGGATCCCTGCTCGTGAGCCGGACCGGGGCGGTGCGGTGGGCCGGAAAGGCGTGGACCATACCGTACGGCGCTGTCTCGGGGGCCCTCGCGATCCTGCTGGCCGTGGCCCCTTCCGTGCCGATCGCGCTCGCCGTACTGTTCGTCATCGGGACGCTCGGTGGGTTTGCCGGAACGGCATGGTTGTCGGCCGCTCAGCTTCTCGTGCCGACCGACATGCAGGGTCGGTACTTCGGGATCGATGCCCTCGGGTCGGCCGCGATCCTTCCGGCGTCGCAGATCGGCGGGGCGTTGCTGATCGCGGCCTGGGGGGCGCGGACGACGTACCTCGTCGCCGGCATCCTCTGGCTATTGGCCGGGCTCGCCTTTCTCGTTCCGCGAGCGCTCTGGCGACTCGGGTACCCTCCCGCCCCCGAGGACGCGGCTAGTTACCGTACCGACGCTTCCGCTGCTGATACGCCCATATCGCCCGCAAAAACTCCGTTCGATTGAGCCCGGGCCACATCACGTCCGAGAAGTACAGTTCGCTGTAGGCGGATTGCCATAGGAGGAAATTGGAGATCCGCTCCTCTCCGCTCGTCCGGAAAACGAGGTCGGGGTCGGGCAGGTCCGCGGTGTACAGGCGCCGGGACACCGCCTCCGAATCGATCTGGTCGGGCTCCAGCTTCCCGTCCCGGACCTCCTGGGCGAGTGTGCGGATCGCCTGAAGGATCTCGTCCCGCCCGCCGTAGGCGAGCGCGACGTTGTAGCGGTAGGCGGTGTAGTGTTCCGTGGCCTTCTCGGCGATATCGACCGCCTCGCGAATCCGTGGAGGGAGCATCGCGCGGTTCCCGATGACGCAGACCCGGATCTGATGCCGGTGAACTCGCTCGTCAACGGCGATGTCCCGAAGGGCCTTGTCGAAGAGGTCCATCAGGCCCTCGATCTCCTCCGAGGAACGCGACATGTTCTCGGTCGAGAACGCGTACACCGTCAGGACCCGGATCCCGAGCTCCAAGCACCAGTCGAGCAGGCGCTCGAGCGTGTCCCGTCCGGCCGCGTGACCCTCCTTGATGGGTAGCCCGAGTTCCCCGGCGTAGCGCCGGTTCCCGTCCATGATGATCGCGAGATGGTTCGGCACCGGCTCCGACTTCACGAGCTGGAGCAGCTTTCGTTCCTTGAGCTCCCGGAACGCGTCGCCGACGACGTGAGAAAGGTACGGGGCCCCACCCCGTCTCCGTCGCTCCTCCGGTGCGTCGGGCATCGATTTACCTAGTGCGTCGGGGGATTAAGCCGTCCCTCGTGGCGGGAGGCGCCCTGGTCGGGAGTTCCGGGTCGCGGGGGGGGACCCCGCGACGCCTTCGAACCCGAGTCCCAGGCTCGACAGACCTAGATCCTAGACCGCTAGACTACCAGGGCAGC